>VFQP010000278.1_pt1 | contig 120902 bp, 120 predicted proteins | sample 3512351 | NCBI WGS metagenome assembly VFQP01 (sample SAMN10412372, study PRJNA504923) | tailings metagenome | isolation source: Relicate 1 Philex TSF1 revegetated site | place: Philippines: Tuba, Benguet | collected 2017-08-29
CCAGTGTGGTGTTGTCTTCGATAAAGTCGCCCAAATGGGAGTCTTCATCGTCACCGATCGGCGTTTCCATCGAGATTGGCTCTTTGCTGATCTTGAGGATTTTGCGGATTTTTTCTTCCGGCATTTCCATTTTTTCAGCCAGGGTCGCCGGATCAGGTTCCAAGCCTGTTTCTTGCAGGATCTGGCGGCTGATACGATTCATCTTGTTGATGGTTTCGATCATATGTACCGGGATACGGATGGTACGTGCCTGGTCAGCGATAGAACGTGTGATCGCCTGGCGTATCCACCATGTTGCGTAGGTGGAGAATTTGTAACCACGGCGGTATTCAAACTTATCCACGGCTTTCATCAGACCGATGTTGCCTTCCTGGATCAGGTCGAGAAACTGCAAACCACGGTTAGTGTATTTTTTTGCAATCGAGATCACCAGGCGCAAATTGGCTTCGATCATTTCGCGCTTGGCGCGACGTGCGCGCGCTTCGCCAGTGGTCATCTGTTTGTTGATGTCACGCAGCTCTTTGATCGGCAACCCTACACGGTTCTGCAGATTCTGCAGGCGCTCTTGCTGGTCGAGGATGGAGTGCCTGAAACGTGACAGTCGCTCTGCGTAAGCAGGGTTGCCTGCCAGCTCATCATCCAGCCAGGTCAAGTTGATTTCGTTACCGACAAAGCTCTTGATGAACTGCTGGCGCGGCATACCAGCGCGGTCAACACAAAACTCCATGATTTTGCGTTCGTGGGTACGCACTTCTTCTACCATGTTGCGCACCTGGTCACACAAAGCTTCTACCTGTTTAGCGGAGAAGCGGAAGTTGGTCAGTTCGTCCAGCACCTGCTGGTGCAAGGTTTTGTATTCTTCATTCTGCGTGCCAGAGGCTTCACGGATCTCGTTCATGCGCGCATTGGTGGCGCGGATGACGGAGAAGCGGCTGACCACTTCTTCCTTAAGCTTAGCCAGCAATTCGGCAGACATGGAAGACGCTTTGGCTTCTTCATCTTCCTCTTCGTCGTCTTCCTCTTCTTCCGGCTCTTCTTCTTCGGCCTCTACGGCAGCCAGCGCGTCATCCAGACCCAGGTCACTGTCGATCAGGCCATCGACCAGCTCATCGACACTCATTTCGTCTTTTTCGACTTTGTCTACCATCTCCAGCAACTGGGCGATGGTGGTAGGACAGGCGGCAATCGCATGCACCATGTGCTTGAGGCCATCTTCGATGCGCTTGGCGATTTCGATTTCGCCTTCGCGTGTCAGCAGGTCAACGGTACCCATTTCGCGCATGTACATACGTACAGGGTCAGTGGTCCGGCCGAATTCTGAATCCACAGTCGCCAGGGCCTGTTCGGCTTCTTCAGCGGCATCTTCATCGGTCACAGCAGGTGGCGCATCAGACATCAGCAACACTTCGGCATCAGGCGCTTCTTCATACACCTGGATGCCCATATCGTTGATCATGCCGATGATGCTTTCGATCTGCTCGGAATCCTGTACATCATCCGGCAGGTGGTCATTGATTTCGGCGTAGGTGAGATAACCGCGCTCTTTCCCCAGTACAATCAGGGTTTTAAGACGGGTACGGCGTGCTTCAGCATCCAGGGCCTGGGTGGCGGGATCTTTAGGGGACTCGACTTCTTTGATTCCCAGCTCTTTCTCTAAACTTTTATCTGCTTTTGGTCTGGCCATGGCCGATTCCACCTCTAAAATGATTGTTGTCGAGTATCGTCCATCACTTCTGACTAGCCACTCGATATAACATTACGGGAAACCCTACATTTTACCTGATTTTTACATTTTCTTTAAGTATACCCATGACGGTTTTTGTGGGTATCTGGAAAAAAACAGGCTAGCGCTTGGTGGTCAACTGTCGTAACGACTCTCTTTCGGCATCGGAGAGTGTAGAAAATGGCTTTTCTGTGAGTTTACCCAGCAGCGATTTATCACGCGCCGCAAGCGCCATATCGGATAATTGGGTACAAGCCCCTTCAAATTCAAGAGTGAAATCCAGGCTTTCATCCAGTAAAGATAACTCTCTATGTAATTGATTACGCAACACTTCAGAAATGACCGGGCTGATCATTTGCAACAGCACCACCGGCCGTGATTGCGGGGTGGCCAGTGCCGCATTGACCGTTACGCGCAGCATCTGCTCTTCATCGCTGTCACCCAGGATATTATCGGTCAGATCATGCCTGGCCCATTGGGGGCGCATCAACAGGATCAAGGCCAGGCGCAGATATAGCGATAGTGGTGTGCGTGACCGCTGGCGCGGCACTTTTTGCTGGGTTTTTGCCGGGTTTGGCAGCTTGAGCATGCGCTGCATTTCACCTTCACCCAAGCCGGTCATTTCAGCGACCCTTTTGCGCAACAGCATGGCATAACGTGGCGCCTGGATTTGCTTGAGGATAGGCTCGGCATCATTCAGGAACTGTACTTTATCTTCTTGCGAAGCCAGCGGGTTATGCTCACTCAAATGTTGAATGATGTATTGCGACAACGGCATGGCTTTATCCATTTCCGCCTCAAACGCTTCTTTGCCGAATTCGCGCACAAAACTGTCCGGGTCATGTTCGGCAGGCAAGAACAGAAAGCGCAATTTCAATCCGTCTTTAATCGCAGGCAAGGCATTCATCACCGCACGCCAGGCTGCGGTGCGTCCGGCTTTATCCCCATCAAAACTGAACACAATCTCATCGGTCTGGCGCATTAACTTCGCGATATGAAAAGGGGTAGTCGCTGTGCCTAACGCAGCCACGGCATACTCAATACCGTATTGCGCAAGTGCGACCACATCCATATAGCCTTCAACCACCAGCACGCGGCCGGCATCTCGGATGGCGCGACGCGCCATCAACAGGCCATAAAGCTCATGGCCTTTCTGGAATACCGGTGTTTCCGGCGAGTTATAGTATTTAGGCGTATCCTCAGGGTTGATCACGCGCCCACCAAACCCGATCACCTCGCCTTTCTGGTTGTGAATGGGGAACATGATGCGGTCACGAAACCGATCGTACCGCCTGCCCTGCTCGTTTTGTACAACGAGGCCGGCAATTTCCAATGCTTCTGCTTCGTAGTTTGGGAATACCGTTTGCAGATTTTGCCAGCCGGCCGGCGCATAACCGACCTGGAATTTGGCAGCCACCTGCCCGCTCAAGCCACGCCCCTTTAAATACTCAATGGCACGCGGAGATTTTTTCAGTTCAGCCTTATAGAAGGCGGCAGCTTGCTGCAGGGTTTCCTGCAGGCTGAGCATCACTGCTTTGCTTGGTGGCTCGGGCTGGCTGGGGTCGCGCTTTTCCTGCGGCACTATCATGCCGACCTGCCTGGCCAGGTCATGAATGGCTTCAACAAAGCTGAGCCCGTTGTATTCCATCAGAAAGCTAAGGGCGGAGCCATGCGCACCACAACCAAAGCAGTGGTAGAACTGTTTGGTCGGGCTGACGGTGAAACTGGGGGATTTTTCGTTATGGAACGGGCAGCAAGCTGAATAATTCGCCCCCGCTTTTTTCAGAGGAACCACCTTGTCGATGACTTCGACAACGTCAACGCGATTCAGCAGTTCTTGAATAAAGCTTTCGGGGATCATAAATGCAAGTATCGCTTATGCGGAGTAAAAAACAAAGGGCGCCAAATGCGCCCTTGCTGTCTCATGCAATTACATGCAGGCTTAGCCTAAAGCAACTTTGATCAGGCCGGACACTTTTGCCATATCCGCCTTACCGGCGACCAGCGGTTTCACGGCACCGACCACTTTGCCCATATCCTTGGCGCCCGCTGCACCAGTGTCAGCCACTACTTTGGCGATAATGGCGTTGATTTCCTCTTCGCTCATCTGTGCCGGCAAATAACCCTGCAACACAGTGACTTCAAATTTTTCCTGGTCTGCCAGATCCTGACGGTTGGCACCTTCATACGCAGCAATAGAATCGCGACGCTGCTTGAGCATTTTCTCGATTGCCGTGATCACAGCCGCATCATCCAGCTCGATACGCTCATCCACTTCGCGCTGCTTGATAGCGGCAAGTAACAGACGGATCACACCCAGCCTGGCCATATCCTTGGCACGCATGGCGGTTTTCATGTCTTCGGAGATTTGTGCTTTCAAGCTCATATGAGATTCCAATAAACAGGGTGACGAAAAATACCGTCTACAGAAATAGCTAAAGGTTGTGGCACGCCACAACCTTTGCAATATTCGGCTGACCTGACGACAGGTCAACCGCAAAACATACTCTAGAAATTAATAGAGTTTTGTCGGCAACTGTTGGTTGCGCAAACGGCGGTACTGGCGCTTAACAGCTGCTGCTGCTTTACGCTTACGTTCCCAGGTTGGTTTTTCGTAGAACTCGCGTGCACGCAAGTCGTTCAACAAACCGGTTTTTTCAATCAAACGCTTAAAGCGGCGCAATGCAACGTCAAACGGTTCGTTCTCTTTCACACGAATAGCGGTCATGTAAATCCCTATCCTTCAATTATTTGGTTAGACTAATGGTGCTTGCGGATTGATGCAGCACTGAAAACCGCGTATTCTATCGCGCTTATTTGGATTTATCAATCTTTTCTGTAAAAAATCATCTCCGGGACTTTTGTGAATGTTGGTGTTGGGTATTGAATCTTCTTGTGACGAAACAGGCGTCGCCTTATACGACACCCGTCGCGGCCTGCTGGCACACGCGCTGCACTCACAAATCGATATGCATGCCGCATATGGCGGCGTGGTGCCCGAGCTGGCCTCGCGAGACCATATCCGCCGCGCCTTGCCGCTGACCCAGCAAGTCCTGGCGCAGGCAGATAAAACCTTGCAGGATATTGAAGGTATTGCCTATACCCAGGGCCCAGGCCTGGCCGGCGCTTTACTGGTAGGCACCAGCATCGCACAATCACTGGCATTTGCCCTCAATGTTCCTTCAGTAGGCGTGCATCACCTGGAAGGTCACCTGCTGGCCCCCATGCTGGAAGAAAATCCGCCGGCATTCCCGTTTGTCGCCTTGTTAGTCTCTGGCGGGCATAGCCAGTTAATGCGCGTGGATGGCATAGGGCAATACGAATTGCTGGGTGATACGCTGGATGATGCCGCCGGTGAAGCCTTTGATAAAACGGCAAAGCTGATGAAGCTCGGTTATCCGGGTGGCCCGGCGCTCTCTAAACTGGCAGAATCGGGCAAGCCCCGCTTCCAGTTACCGCGCCCCATGCTCAACAGCCCGGATTTGAACTTCAGCTTCAGTGGCCTGAAGACGGCGGTGCTGACCCTGGTGAATAGCCAGCCGCAACTGGATCAAGAGACGGTACAGGACATTGCCTTGGAATTCCAGGAATCGGTCACCGAGATTCTGACACTCAAATGCATGAAAGCGCTCAAGCAGACCAGGCTGAAAAGGCTGGTGGTTTCCGGCGGGGTAGGTGCTAACAAACGCTTGCGTCAGCGCCTGAATGAAGCAGCGGAAAAACGCGGCGCGAGCGTCAGTTACCCAAGACTGGAATTCTGCACCGACAATGGTGCCATGATCGCTTTTGCCGGTGCCATGCGCCTGCAAGCCATGCAGCAAAGCCAGGCCGATTATGCCTTTAGCGTGCGCCCGCGCTGGGACCTGGCCGAGCTCAAAGCACCGGCCTGATCACTTTTTGCCGAAACGCGTTTCGGTACCTGTCAGCAGTTTTTCAATATTGGATTGATGGCGAATGATCAGGAAAGCCGCCATCACCACGACCACGGCGACATATACTGGATAAGGCGACAAAAACTGCCAGGCAATGATAGGTGAAAGTACCGCAGCGACCAACGCGGACAATGAAGAAATGCGGCTGATCAAAAACACGATTAACCAGACAGCGATCACGCTTAATGCCAGCCAGCCAGAAAACGCAATCATCACTCCAAGCGCAGTCGCTACACCTTTACCGCCCTTGAACTTATGATAAATCGGGTATAAATGCCCCAGAAATACTGCCAGGCCTACCAGTGCCACCACATCCATCAGCATACCTGCATGCAATGCCAGCCAGACCGGCAACCAGCCTTTAAACGCATCCCCGAACAAGGTTAGGATAGCAGCTGATTTTTTACCGCTACGCGCCACATTGGTAGCGCCAATATTGCCGCTACCTACCGAACGCGGGTCCGGCAACCGGTATAATTTGCTGACAATAATGCCAAAAGCAATCGAACCGATTAAGTAGGCAGCCGCCACCCAAATGACTGCTTCCAGCTCAAACCCAAAACCAAATTCGCTCATATTTAAAACTCTCAGGAGATGCGCAGTACGCTTTATACCAGCCACTGCATGATGTTGTATGATGCCGAATCATACTGGATTCCGGCCCGCGCGGAAATAACAAAGGACGCATAGTGATGAACACGATTTTTCTGGAACAAGTCAAAGTACAAACCAAGCTTGGTGTGCCGGATTGGGAGCGAACGCTGCCACAAACGGTTATCCTGGATATTGAAATTGGTTATGACTTTAGTAAAGCGTGCTTGAGCGATGCGATTGAAGACACCATTGATTACGGGCAGGTTGCGCAGCGTATTCGTGAGACATTGGCGGAGCATAGCTTTAAATTGGTAGAAGCTTTGGGTGAGCATGTGTGCCAGCTTATTTTGCAGGAATTTAAGGCGCAGAATGTGAAGCTTAAGGTCAGCAAGCCGGGGATATTGCCTGGGTTGAAGGCCTTGGGGGTAACGCTTTACCGGGAGGGTTGAGATATTTTTATGTTAAATAGACCTTATGGTTTAAGCAGCATTCTTTTTCGCCTCTAGGCGAGTTACTTTTCTTTGTGCAAGCAAAGAAAAGTAACTCGCCGAGGGGCGAAAGAAAATGGTGAAATATCCAAAGAATTACCTATTTAGGAAATACAGTAAGCCTAGGAATAGCTCTTCGATTTTAACCAAGCTAAGCATCTACCTCGCCTGGATTCCGGCCTTCGCCGGAATGACAAACTAAGAAGTTGGCCTTTGCGTAAGTTTGCCGTTCCGTAGCCGCATAGCATGCTGTACGCCCCCCTGCTACAACCTTCGCCAGAATGACGAGTGTTGCAACATACAGCAAACTTCTCACAGGCACGCCGTTACTCAAGCGCACTTTCGCCGCAAAATTACTTACCTGAACTTTGGGTTCAATGCGGCCCCGCCCTATTTACCCTCTCGGATGATGCATCTTATGCAACTGCTGCAACCTCTCCCTCGCCACATGCGTATAAATCTGCGTAGTAGAAATGTCCGCGTGCCCCAGTAGCATCTGCACCACCCGCAAATCCGCGCCATGGTTCAGCAAATGGGTGGCAAACGCATGCCGCAACACATGCGGGCTGATATGCTGGCGAATACCTGCCTGCAAGGCATAGCGCTGGATCAGATGCCAGAAAGCATGCCGCGTCATCGCATCACCACGATTGGTGACGAAGACTGCATCACTTAACCCACCCTTTAATATTTCCGGCCTGGCAATGGCAAGATAGCGGTCTATCCATTCAGCAGCTTCCTGCCCCATAGGCACCAGCCTGGTCTTGCTGCCTTTACCTGTCACACGCACCACACCATCCTGCGTGCTGACCTCCGCAATACTGACATTGACCAGCTCGGAAACACGCAAACCGCTGGCATACAACAATTCCAGCATTGCCCGGTCACGCATTCCTAAAGGGGTATTCACATCCGGGGCATGCAGCAAATCTTCCACTTGCGATTCGCTCATGGTTTTAGGCAACTGTTTGGGCATTTTCGGCGCTTCTATATGCAGCGTCGGATCTTGCTTGATCAGGTTCGCCAGCAAGGCATAGCGGTAAAATCGCCGTAAGGTAGCAATCAGCCGGTTAATACTCCTGACTTTCACCAGCGGGAATCGATATGCTAGATATTCCTGCACCTGATGTGATTGCACATCCCATAACGTCAATGCCTTCTTGCTGGCCCATTCGGCAAAGCCTTTCAGGTCATTACGGTAACTGGCCAGCGTATTGGGCGACAAGCCGTCTTCCAGCCACAACTGGTCGATAAAGCTATCAATCTCGGGAAAAGCGGTTGCTGCCGCACTTTCTTTCTTGTGCTGCATGGTTATTTTTTTGCGCGGTGCTCATGCGCCAACAACCAGCGTTTGATTGCCAGGCCACCGTCTATGCCCTGCATGAATCCACCTAACCCATTGCTGGCAACGATACGGTGGCAGGGATTGAACAAGGGTAATGGGTTGGCACCGCAGGCATTGGCCACAGCGCGTGGCCCGGAACCCACAGCAGCCGCCAACTGGCTATAAGTCCAGGTTTCGCCAACAGGAATCTTGCGCATGGCTTGCCAGACGCGTTGCTGGAAGGGGGTACCACGACTGGATTGAATAGGCTGCAAGGCAGTATGCGGATTCTCCAGATAAGCCGCCACTTGATCGGCCACTGCTTGTGCGCGTGGATTCGAGTTGGCTTTCACCGGCAAGGCATGCAGCAGGAATTGCAGCACCTCGCCTGTCGCATCACTACGTACGCCGACAAAGCCAAATGGTGCCGGGATCAAGGCATCAAGTTCATCATCAAGACTTTTCATGCATCTATTTAACTGTAATCCTGCATATGGCGCAACAAAGAACATGGCGCATTCAGCAATAAAAAAGCCCTTCAGAAGAAGGGCTTTTTTGTGCAACGCTTGAATTAAGAGTTGTCTGCAGCGATTTCTTTCTCGCGTGCAACCAGTTTCTCTTTAATACGTGCAGATTTACCTGAACGCTCACGCAAGTAGTACAACTTGGCGCGACGTACGTCACCACGGCGTTTCACTTCGATAGAAGCGATTTGCGGGGAGTAAGTCTGAAATGTACGCTCAACGCCTTCACCGGAAGAGATCTTACGCACGATGAATGAGGAGTTCAGGCCTTTGTTACGTTTAGCGATGACTACGCCTTCGTAAGCCTGTACACGTTTACGGTTGCCTTCGACCACGTTTACACCAACGATCACTGTATCGCCAGGGGCAAAACTAGGGATGGTTTTGTTCAAGCGAGCAATTTCTTCTTGCTCTAACATTTTGATAATGTCTGCCATGTCAGTTCCTTTTAATTGTAAAGAGCTCGTTCCTACTCCACATCTTTGAGTAGCCTAGCCTCTTCTTTCGTCAACGGCCTTTCAGCCAATAAATCCGGGCGTTTAGCCCTTGTTAGCAACAGCGATTGCTGTAATCGCCATTGTCTAATCTTTGCGTGATGCCCCGATAACAATACCGACGGCACCGCTAATCCTTCAAATACTTCCGGGCGGGTATAATGCGGATAATCCAGCAGGCCGTTCACAAACGAATCTTCCTGCGCGGAATCGGCATCACCCAATGCACCTGGTAACTGGCGGATAATCGCATCCAGTAACACCATGGCCGGCAACTCACCGCCGCTTAACACATAATCCCCGATGGAGATTTCTTCATCCACCAGTGTATCCAGCAGCCGCTGGTCTACACCTTCATAGCGACTGGCTAACAACACCAGTCCCGGTAATTCTTTCAACTGCACCACTTTTTCGTGTGTCAGCGGCCTACCACGCGGTGACAGGTGTATCACCTTGGGCGTCATGCCCTGCGCCTGTAAACGCGCCTTTGCATCACCAATCGCACTTGCCAGAGGCTCTGCCAGCATCACCATGCCGGGACCGCCGCCATAGGGCCTGTCATCGACAGTGTGGTGCACATCCTGCGTATACTGGCGCGGATTGGTCAAGGTTAACTGATACAAGCCTCGTTGCCTGGCACGACTGGTAATGCCATGCTCAGTCAATGCCGCAAACATCTCAGGAAACAAACTGATCACTTCAATCTGCATCATGAGTAAGATTTTCTTTCAATTCCGACTTTAAAAATCGGCATCCCAGTCCACCAGCACCGTGCCAGCCTGGATATTCACATCCGGCACCGCTTCGCTGATAAATGGAATCAGGCGTTCGCGATATTCTTCCCGCAGTTTGCCGTCTTTACCTTTGACACTGGTTTTCTGCTCTTCACGCACAACCAGTACATCATTGGCACCGGTTTCAAACACTTGCGTGATCTTGCCGAACACCACGCCTTCAGTATTGGTGACGCTCAACCCTATCAGGTCAGACCAGTAATACTCGCCTTCTTCAGGTTCCGGCAACGCTTCCCGCGGCACCGCTACCTGCTGACCCTTGATGGCAAATGCAGCATCACGATCTGAAACGCCAGCCAGCTTGATCAACAACACATCATTGTGGATTTTAGCCTGTTCAACCGTGCATTCACGCCAGTTCGGCGCTTTGCCTATCCACCACGTTTCGTAATCCAGCAGCCCGTCCAGATACTCGGTATCGGGGACTACTTTTAACCACCCATAAACGCCATATGGGGCGACAATGCGCCCCATTACAACCATATCTTCAAACGCCATCTGAGTTCAGGCGTCAGAAAGATTATTCAGCAGCTGGTGTTTCAGCAGCTGCGGCGGCTGCAGCATCCGCTTCAGCTTTAGCCTTGGCAGCAGCTTCTGCAGCGGCGGCATCAGCTTCTGCTTTTACTTTAGCAGCAGCGTCAGCTTCTTTTTTGGCTTTGGCAGCATCTGCTTTTGCAGATTCTTTAGCTTTAACAGCCGCCATACCTTCAACGCCTTTAGCGTGGAACTTTACCAAACGTGCAACAGTGTCAGACACTTGAGCACCGGTACCGATCCAGTATTGCGCACGCTCTTCATTGATACGCAAGCCTTCTGCACCGGCACGCGCGGAAGGATTATAGAAACCGATGCGCTCAACGAAACGACCGTCACGACGGTTGCGGGAATCTGCCACAACTACGCTGTAAAACGGGTTCTTCTTGGAGCCACCGCGTGATAAACGAATAACGACCATAATCTTGTTCTCTTAAAAATGAATTCTTAGCAGAAAGGCGCGGATTATACTTGATAATCCGGCGCAGTGGCAAGTGTTTTTCAGTTAATGGACTGCGAGGGTTTGTATGGCGTCGGATCAGTCACGCCAGCTTGCATAAACCCCGCCTTACGGAAGCGGCAGGAATCACACACGCCACATGCGGCGCCCTGGTCATCTGCCTGATAACAGGAAACCGTTAATCCGTAATCCACACCCAAAGCATGGCCGGCGCGTATGATATCAGCCTTGGTCATATCGATCAGCGGCGCATGCACCGTGATAGTTTGCCCTTCCACCGCCGCCTTGGTCGCCAGGTTGGCCATTTGCTGAAAGGCTTTCACGTATTCACCGCGGCAATCCGGGTAACCGGAATAATCCAGCGCATTGACGCCTATGAAAATATCACGCGCCTGCAACACTTCTGCCCAGGCAAGTGACAGCGACAGCATGATTGTGTTGCGCGCCGGTACATAAGTCACCGGTATGCCTTTCGTTTCATGCTCGGGCACGGCAATAGTGCTATCTGTCAGCGCAGACCCGCCAAATAATGACAGGTCCAACTGCACCGTTTTATGCTCTGCCGCACCCAGTGCCCTGGCGACACGTTGTGCCGCCAGCAGCTCGACATTGTGGCGCTGGTGGTAATCCAGGCTCAGGCAGTAGCATTCATAGCCCTGTGACTGTGCAATGGCCAGCACGGTAGTGGAATCCAATCCGCCTGACAATAAAATTACTGCCTTGGGTTTGCTTGTGTGTGTGTTCAATTCTGCCAACTTATACCCCTTGCTTTTCACCCCAAAGGATCTTGTGTAATTGCAGTTGCATCCTTACCTGAAGCTGGTCCTGCAATATCCAGCTCGCCAGTGTCTCGCCACTCACTTCATGGAAGCTGGGGGAAAATAAATGATCAGCGTGCAGCGGGAAAGGCTGCTCAGCCATCATCTGCCTGGCCCATTCATAGTCTTCACGGCTGCAGACTACCCATTTCACTTCATCCCCCACTTTGAGCAGGGGAAGATTTTCCCAGCGGTTTTTCAGGACTTCACCTGAGGCAGGGGTTTTTACATCCATAATGACTTTGACTCTGGTATCCACCGGCGTGAGGTCCATCGCACCACTGGTTTCCAATGACACCTGGTAACCTTCATCACACAACCTGGTCAGCAATGCGCTACAGGCTTTTTGTGCCAAGGGCTCGCCACCGGTGACACATACATAACGTGTACCGTGATCATTTACCTGTTGCATGATCTCGTCCAGCGTCATATTACTGCCGCCTTTAAACGCATATTCGGTATCGCAATAAACACAACGCAATGGGCAACCGGTCAGCCTTATAAAGACAGTCGGCAGGCCGACACGGGAACTTTCGCCCTGCAATGAATAAAAGATTTCGAAAATTCTGAGTGTGGTCATGGGGAGTAATAAAATAAACGGGCAGATATTACTATCTGCCCGCTATTATCGCCGAAATCAAGTGATTTCAGTAATATAAACAGCTATTTAATGCTTTCCAGCACCTTTAGGCGTTTTTGCGCGCTAGGCGTGACTTCCGCATTAGGATGCGCTGCAATCAGCTCTTTCAACGTTTTCTTGGCAGCCGGAATTTGCCCTAGCTGGATCTGACTGTTTGCCAGACTCAGCATGGCATTCGGTGCCAATGGATGCGATGCATAATTTTCCAGGAATTTTTGCTGGGTAGCCACTGAAGATTTGTAGCTCTTCAGAGCAAACTGGGTATAACCCATGCCATACAACGCATCTGGCGCCAACTTGCTGCCGGAGTAAGTTTTCAAAAAGCTGTCATAGGCATTGAAAGCTTCTTTGTACTTACCTGCCTGGTTAAGCGACTCGGCTTCGGAAAATACGCGCGCTTCCTGCTGCGATGCGTCAGAAGGCTTACTGGCATCACTGCCACCACCCCCGGCCGCACCAGGCAGTGCACCACCCAATTGTCCGGAAACCTGCTGTGCCAGGGATTCCAGGCTTTTTACACGGTTATCCAGGTCGGTATACTGCGCATTCTGCTTGGTACGCATGTCTTCCAGCTGATGGTTGACCACTTCGAGGTCACCCTTCAATTGCGCGACATCCTGACGGATCTGCTCCAGCTGGTTTTGCATATCCAGCAGGCCCTTGCCGTTAATCAGCGCTTCCAGACTTTGCACCCGCTTATCCAGCGATTGCTGGGTGCGTGTCAGGTCACTGATGGCTTTTTGCTGCGCATCGTGATCAGCCGTCTGTCTGCCTTCGAGCTCAAGAATACGTTTCCTGGCTTCACTGTCATCAAACAGTGCAGCCTGGCTGACTGCCGAAACAGTCAGCCACAACGCCAAAGCAAGAGAGATTGCTGTACGCAAATTACTGGCCATACACAACATCTACGCGACGGTCATGCTGGAAGCAATCGTCGTCACCGCAGTTTTGCTTGGAACGCTCTTCACCGTAGCTGACGGTTTCGATCTGGCTATCGCTAACACCCAGCACATTCAAGGCGTTTTTCACTGCAACAGCGCGGCGTTGACCCAATGCCAGGTTGTATTCGTGTGTACCGCGCTCATCAGTGTTACCTTGCAGCACCACTTTGGTTTGTGGATGTGAAGTCAGGTATTTAGCGTGGTTAGCCACCAGTTCTTTGTACTCTGCACGAATCGCATCGCTATCGTAATCAAAGAAAATCTGGCGTTTTGCCAGTTCAGCAGCGCTCAACTGGTCTTTGCTGCTGTCAACGTCAACCGTTTTGATGTCGATTTTGTTGGTGCCTGCAGAACCATCGTTGCCATTGTTGTTCTGGGAATTTGAAATAGGCTTGGTCACGCTTGAATCTTCAACCTTGGCCGGGTTCATCGGGGTGCTTTTACAAGCAGTCAATACCAGTGCAAGGGCTGCAACTTTCCAAATATTATTTTTCATACTTTCTCCTTAAAATTGAGTTACAAACACAAAAATCAATCAACCTTACTTGGGTGCTGCCTGCGCAGGCCCCCAGGCAGGTTCACGAATATCTCCGCCAGCTTCAGACAGGCGCTGCCTCACCAGGCCATCGACAGTCACTGTTGCCAATGTTCCTTTACCACCTACACGGGTTGCATACATGATGGTACGTGAGTTCGGTGCAAAGCTGGGGGATTCATCCTGTGAGCCAGCGCTCAGTATCTTGACTTCGCCTGAACCTAAATCCTGCACTGCGACCTTAAAGGCGCCGCCGTCATTGCGGATATAGCTCAGGTATTTGCCATCAGGAGAGAAACGCGGGCTGACGTTGTAGCCACCTTCAAACGTCACGCGCGAAGGAGAGCCTCCTGAAACCGGCACTTTGTAAATCTGTGGGCGGCCACCACGGTCGGAACTGAAATAAATGAACTGGCCATCCGGGGAGAAAGCAGGCTCGGTATCGATGGAATTGCTCTTGGTCACTTGTTGCAGGTTGGACCCATCTGCGGAGATGGTGTATATCTGCGAGTTTGCGCCGTAGGTCAGTACCACTGCCAGTTTGCTGCCATCGGGTGCCCAGGCTGGTGCACTGTTGTTGCCTTTAAAATTGGCGACTACCTTGCGCTCACCGGTGTACAGCGATTGCACGAAAACGATAGGTTTCTTTTTCTCAAATGACACATAAGCCATCCGGTTGCCATCCGGCGCCCAGGAAGGGGAAATAATCGGCTCATTGGATGACACCAGCGTTTGCGCATTGAAGCCATCGTAATCCGCGATCTGCAGCGTAAAGCGTTTACCTACCTTGGTGACATAGGCGATACGGGTGGCAAACGCACCTGGCTGGCCGGTGAATTTTTCATAGATCTGGTCTGCAATCAAATGCGCCACATGGCGGTACTGACTGGCGGGCACTGTGTAAGTGGATTGCAGCAAAGGCTGCTGGCGTAAAACATCCATGACCTGTACGTTGACCTTGATGTTGCCATTGGCAGCCTGCTGCACTTCACCTATGCTCAAGCCTTGCGCCTTGAGGGCGGTCCAGTCGGTATATTTGATCTGCGCGGCTGTCGTTGGCAACGAAGGGATGCCGCTGGTGTTCAGCACACGGAACATGCCGCTGCCTTTTAAGTCATTACTGATGATTTCATGGATACGGCTTTTACCTTGCACATTGGCAGGTTCAGACAAAGGCAGGATCGCAATAGGGATCTGCACAGCGCTACCACCGCTGATCTCGATTTCAAGCGCAGCTTGCGCCGGATTGGCAAACATCCATACCAGAGCGCTGGTACAAAATGTCTTCACTAATGCCCAACGCTGGCTGGTCAGGCGGTTTTTAACAGTTGTCATGGTTACGATATTAATCATTTTATAAATTTAGCCTGTTAATTCAAGAATTATAACGAAAAGCCCGGCCAGCGTCATTCTTACGCCAAGCGATGCAAAGTTACCTTGTTACGTTAGTGTTACCCTATTAAGTTAGCCACCACGCGGCTTGAACTTCAAATGCAGCAAATCCACCATCGCTTTACGCACTGCCGGATCATCCGGCAAGTCAAACGGTTTTGCGGCAAGAATCGCCCGCAACACCGCATCATCGCAAATCGCATCTCCGGAACCTTTGACCATTTTAGGCATACCGGACAAGTCACCGGTATTGGTCACCTGTATATCAACTAATAACTGTGGATTCGAAGCCGGGCATAAACCAGGATTAACATTATTCCTGATCTTGCGTGTCATCAGCCCGATGTAGTAATTCAGTACAGAAGGATCCACCGGCCCGGTGGCCGCCGCCTGCGCTTCCATATCCTGCTGGCGCATGGCTTCCTGGACTTTCTTCAGTTTGTCTTCTTCCTCTTCCTTACGCAGGGCTTCCTGGATTTTCTTCAGCTTCTCTTCCTGTTTTTTCTTCTCTTCTTCTTTCTTTTTCTCTTCCTCTAACTTGCGCTTCTTTTCATCTTCCCGCTTTTTGAGTGCGATTTCCGCTTCTTGTTCCGCTTTATTCACTTGCGGCTCAGGTGGCGTGACTTTTTCCGGTGGTTTTGGCTTAGGCTCCGGTTCGGGCTCAGGCTCGGGTTTTGGCGGTGGCGTAGGCTCCGGTTTCGGGGGCTCAGGCGCAGGTTTAGGCGGCGTTTTGCTGGGCAGGCTATCCCACAAGGTAGCTTCCATCACCGACGGGTTCACATGCACCGCCTTCCAGTCGATCATAAAAATCATGGCCAGGAAGAGCACGACGTGCATCAATACAGACAATACGGCTGCACGTCTGCGGAATGCCTGGTCCTCTGGGGAATGTACGATTTTCATCTAGCTACGCGCCCGGGAATTACTTTTCGTTTTGAAACAGCAAGCCAACCTGGTTGACCTGTGCCTGCTTCAAAATATCCATCACCGATGCCACTTCACCGTAAGGCGTATTTTTATCGGCAGAGACAACGACTGGCTTTTCCGCTTCGGACAAACGCTGGCGTATCAATGCCAGCATGTCATCCCGCTGCATCTCTTTGCCATCCATCAGCACCGTGCCTTCTTTTTTGACAGTGACGACAATGGGGTCACCACTTTGTTTGAGGGCTTGCCCTACCTTGGGCAGTTCGACCATGCCAGGGTTAGTCATTGGCGCAGTCACCATAAAAATCACCAGCAACACCAGCGTCACATCAATATAAGGGACGACGTTGATCTGGTTCATCATGCGCCGTTTACGCGTTCTGCTCATAAGCGCTCCGATCAGGCTCTACGTTGCAAAATGTTGGTGAACTCTTCCATAAAGCTTTCGTAGCGGACTAACAACCGGTCTACGTTGGAAGCAAAGCGGTTATAGGCTATCACTGCCGGGATCGCGGCAAACAGACCGATTGCGGTGGCCACCAGCGCTTCGGCAATCCCTGGCGCTACCTGGCTCAGCGTGGCCTGTGCCACATTCGATAACCCGCGGAACGAGTTCATGATGCCCCACACCGTACCGAACAAGCCGATATACGGGCTGACAGAACCAACGGAAGCCAGGAACGGCAAATGCGAATCCAGGTAATCCAGCTCGCGGTTGTAGGCTGCGCGCATGGCCCGGCGGGTGGCTTCCATCACGTCGCTGACTTCTACGTCTTTCTGTTGTTTGTGGCGGATAAACTCTTTCAAACCGGCCTGGAAAATACTGGCCATGCCTTGCGGAGTCTTGCGGCCGGAACCAATGCGCTCATACAGCTCGTTCAAATCACCGCCGGACCAGAACTGGGCTTCAAATTGGTCTACATTTTCAGCAGCAGCCTTCAATGAAAACACTTTGATGAAGATATACCACCAGGAAACCAGCGAGGTCAGCAGTAAAATCAGCATGACCAGCTGGACGGGTAAACTCGCCCCGCTCACCAGGGTAAAAATCGACATATCGTTTGTTACATTCATGAAGACTCCAGTGCTATTTTGATACGGGCCGGAATACCCGTGGGTTTAAATGTATCTGCATCCACACAGGCCACTTTGACCTGCGCTTCCAATAAAATCATATCATCCCGCACAATCTGCTGGCGGCAGCTGAAACTGCCCCGCCCCATCTCTATCAGTTGCGAAACGACATTCAAATCGTCATCCAGCCTGGCCGGTTTTTTAAAGTGTATTTGCATGCTGTGCACTACAAACAATACTTGCTCGTTTTGTCGCAACACGGCCTGGGCAAAACCCAGGCCGCGCAACCATTCTGTCCGCGCACGCTCCATAAAGTTCAGATACTGGCTGTGGTAAACCACGCCGCCGGCATCCGTATCTTCGTAATAAACACGTACGGGAAATTCAAACATCTTATTGTCCGGCATCTTGCCACAAATCGCCTGACACCATATTTGCCGGCGCTTTTAACCCAAAATGCTGGTACGTTAACATCGTTGCGACACGGCCGCGCGGTGTACGCATCAAATAGCCCTGCTGGATCAGATAAGGTTCCAGTACATCTTCAATCGTATCGCGCTCTTCGCCTATAGCCGCCGCCAGGTTATCCAGCCCGACCGGTCCGCCGCCGAATTTCTCCAGCACCGCCTGCAGCAGCTTGCGGTCCATCACATCCAGACCTTGCTGGTCAACATCCAGCATTTTCAAGGCAGCATCGGCAATCACATTGGTGACCACGCCATCGGATTTCACCTGCGCATAATCACGTACCCGGCGTAACAGGCGGTTGGCTATGCGGGGGGTGCCGCGTGCCCGGCGGGCGATTTCCAGCGCCCCGGCCTGCTGCATGTCCACTTCAAGCAAATGTGCGGACCGTGCAACGATTTTGGCCAGCTCATCATGGCTGTAAAACTCCAGTCGCGCGACAATGCCGAACCTGTCTCGTAGCGGGTTCGTCAGCATACCAGCACGCGTAGTCGCACCTACCAGGGTGAATGGCGGCAAATCCAGGCGCACACTGCGCGCTGCCGGGCCTTCGCCTATCATGATATCCAGCCGGTAATCCTCCATGGCCGGATAAAGGATCTCTTCCACCACCGGGCTCAGGCGGTGGATTTCATCGATAAACAGTACATCGTTAGGTTCGAGGTTGGTCAGCAGCGCCGCCAGGTCGCCCGCGCGCTCGAGCACCGGGCCGGAAGTCATGCGCAGGTTAACGCCCATTTCCTTGGCGATAATATGGGCAAGTGTGGTTTTGCCTAGCCCAGGCGGGCCGAACAGAAGCACATGGTCCAGCGCCTCCTGGCGGCCTCGGGCGGCATTGATAAAAATCTCGAGTTGACCACGCGCTTTTTCCTGACCGACGTATTCGTCCAGCACTTTAGGGCGGAGCGCACGCTCCAGCGCTTCTTCCTGAACGCTGACTGTGGCAGGCGCGACAAGTCTATCGGTTTCTATCATGAGGTGGTCGGTGATGCGGCTATGAAACACTTAAAGCATAAAACACTAAAACCTGTGCAAATGTAATCAGTGCAGGACATCATTGCCGCTAATTGAAGAAGTTATTTTTTAGGCATCATACCATGGCGCGCCTGACTATCACAGGCGCTTGCATATTCCTGCAATGGTTGGGCTTCAGGGGGCTATTTCGAGAGGTATTTCAATGCCTGGCGTATGCCATCACTGACGCTGACACCGGGCTCAAGCAATTTAACGGTTGAAGATGCTTCCCGTTCATTGTAGCCAAGCGCCACCAGCGCATTCAGGATATCATCGGTCGCGGCTTTGGCTACCGGTTGCGCCGAGGTTGAGCCGGTCACCACAAATTTATCTTTCAGTTCCAGTAACAGTCGTTCAGCCGTTTTTTTGCCGATTCCCGGGATGCGTGTCAGCATGGAAACTTCCTGCTGACTCACTGCAAGCGTCAGATCATTGACACTGACGCCGCTTAAAATTGATAGTGCAGACTTGGCACCTATGCCATTCACTTTCAGCAATTGTTTGAACGTATTTTTCTCTTGTTCGCTACCAAAACCATACAGCAATTGCGCATCTTCACGCACGACCATGTGCGTGAGCAACTGCACTGACTGACCGATTTCCGGCAGGTTGTAAAAGGTGCTCATTGGCACTTCGACCTCGTAACCGACGCCATTACAATCCACCACGATCAGCGGTGGCGATTTTTCCAGCAAACGACCATTCAGGCGCGCAATCATATCAATCTTCCATTTCTCACTCTGAAACCGGCGGTCGCCAGTGCACCCAGCCCTTGGCCGCCATGCGCATGGCAAATCGCGCAAGCGAGCGCATCGGCTGAATCAGGGCTTGGATTTGCAGGCAGTTTTAACAACCGCTTGACCATTTCCTGCACCTGTTCCTTTTGCGCATGTCCGTTGCCAACGACGGATTGTTTCACTTGCAAGGCGGTATATTCTGCCACCGGCAATTGCCTGATCACCGCTGCCGCAATGGCAGCACCCCTGGCCTGACCGAGCAGCAATGTCGATTGCGGATTCACATTCACGAATACTTTTTCAATCGCCACCTGCGTAGGCTGGTAGGTATCTATGACTTCAAACAACCCATCCAGGATCACTTTCAGACGTTCTGGCAACGCTTCTTTTTCTGCATCCCCATCGTTAACCTTTTTTGCCGATGCGGTTTTAATGACCCCGCTAGTCACATAAGCCAATTTGCCATCCACCGCTTCAATCACGCCAAAGCCGGTCACCCGCAAGCCGGGGTCTATGCCTAAAATGCGCTGTTCAGCCATAAACAGCTTAGTTTTCCTCGATCACGGCAGAGGTATACACATCCTGTACATCATCCAGGTCTTCCAGCATGTCCAGGATCTTTTGCATTTTGACTGCATCGTCGCCGGTGAATACCACCTCATTGAGCGGTTTCATGGTGATTTGTGCCATCACCGCTTTCAGGCCTGCGGCTTCCAGGGCTTCTTTCACGGTCACGAAATCATTCGGCGCGGTGATCACTTCAATGCTGCCGTCAGCATCAGTGATAACGTCTTCGGCGCCGGCTTCCAGCGCCGCTTCCATCACGGCATCTTCAGACACGCCAGGTTCAAATACCAGCTGGCCACAGTGCTTGAACATAAAGGCTACACTACCATCGGTACCCAGATTGCCGCCGTGCTTGGTCAGGGCATGACGCACATCCATCACCGCACGTTGGCGGTTATCGGTCAGGCAATCAATAATGATAGCCGCGCCGTTGATACCATACCCTTCGTAGCGGATTTCCTCGTAATTCACGCCTTCCAGTTCGCCCGTACCTTTTTTGATCGCACGGGTGATATTGTCCGAAGGCATATTTTCTTCTTTGGCTGCCGCCACCGCCGCTCGCAGGCGCGGATTCATGGCGACGTCTCCGCCACCAAGCCTGGCGGATACGGTGATTTCCTTGATTAATTTGGTGAAGATTTTCCCGCGCTTGGCATCCTGGCGACCTTTACGGTGCTGGATATTGGCCCATTTACTATGTCCCGCCATGTGATGTCCTTATCAGTATTAACTGCAACGATTGTTATTTTAAAAGTGGCGATTTTACCACATGGCATAAAGCGGATTTGCACTGCCTGCTGGGAATCAATAATAGTCGTCAACGACCAAAAATCTATTTCTAGCCATGCAACAAAATCCATTGATCGCAAGTTTTTCCGTTGTCCGGAGGGTTAGCTTTACATATGAAAAACTGGTTTTTTTAGTTTATAAAGGAATGTTAGTATTTGTTTCCCCTTGTAATCAAAAACTCAAAATTGCGTTACCAGGGGAATTCTTTATAGCGATGTTTGCTAAAAAACAAGCATCACCATAAAGCTTGGAGAAGTAAGAAAATACACATTAAGGAGAAGTTTATGGCATTACTCAAAACCCTGACTTTTGGGCTGTTTGGCAAGGTCAATGATGTGATTGATGGCACACAGGAGAAGCTGAACACCGTGCTTCCACAAGTGATAACCCCACTTGATAATGCTGTCGATCATCTGCTCGGCAGTACCGGTAACCTGTTAAATGTAGGCGGCGTTGTCAATACAGTGACAGGCACCTTGGGCGGGCTGGTAAATACAGTGAACCAGACCGCAGGTCACACGGTAGGCGAAGTAGGCACACTGGTGAATGGCGCTACCGGGCTGGTAGGCGAAGTCGTGACAACCACTGAAGGCTTACTGGAAGGTGTAACTGGCGTAGTGGCCAATACCACCATCAGCCTGGGCGAGACCCTGGGTAGTACAACCAGCCTGGTGGACGTGGAAGCTGTCGTTGGCACAGTCAACAATATTGTGGGTGACGTGGTGCAAGCGACTAACTCCCTGCTGGATCAGACTGCGACTACCGCCGCTTCCACCTTGAACGGTGTAACCGCAACCTTGGGCACATTAGTCACCGATGTGACTGCAGAAGTTGCCGCACTGGTGAATGGTGCCGGTGATGGCGCACCAGGAGATGGCGCGCCAGGCGATATCACCGCTGTGGTCGGAGGTTTGGTAGGGTCTGTTTCAGATGTGGTTGCTGGCGTTCCTGAAACCGTGGGTGACTTACTGGGTAGCGCTACCAGTATCGTGGATGTGAGTGGCCTGGTGGATAGCGTGACAGGCCTGGTGGGCAATCTGACCAGCCAATTAGATGCAGGCGGCCTGGTTGGCAATGTCACTGGCTTAGTGGACATCAATGGCGTGGTCAATACGGTTACTGGCGTGGCACAAGGTGTCACCAGTGAAGCGCTGAACATTGCCGATGTATTGCTGGAAACGACCGACGGCCTGCTGGATAGCGTGATTGCTGCTGCCGGTGACATTACGGCAACCACACCGGCAGTGACTGCCGGCCTGGATCACGCAGTAGGTGATTTAACCCATGCGGTTGGAGACCTGGGTTCAGTACTCGGCAATCTGCTGGGTGGTGTCAACAACGGTTTACACGAACTGGCCTGATATTTACCAAATGGAAAAAGCCCGCTTGTGCGGGCTTTTTTTACAGGCTTTTGACTGGCTTTGGCTGCTCGCGGATAGTGACCCACGAGATCACCAGCAAGGCGATAGCGATCAGCACCATGCCTATCGATTCCATCGCATCCGGCACTTCGCCCAACTGTATCCATGCCGCAATCACACCGATGACCGGCGCCAGCATGGAGCCCATGCTGGCCACACCAGCAGGCAGGCGCTGCAAGGCAAACAGCCATAGCAACCATGCAAATGCGCCGCAAAGGATCACGTTGAACAGTACGGCACCTATCAGGTAAGGTTCCCACAGGATAGGTGGCGCAGGCACCAGGAACGCAATCGCCACCATAGGCAATGATCCCAGCAGCATCGGCCAGGCGGTCAGGTTGATTAAATCCAGCTCTGGATGACGCCTGTGCAATTTTTTGGTCATGATCACCGACAGTGACCACGAAATACCGGAAATCACAGCCAGCGTCATACTGAATGCATCAGCCCGGATATGCAAAGGGTCAAAAATAAACACCATGCCCAGCACGGCAGAAATGACTGCCAGCCATTGCCAGCCATGCACGCGTTCGCCCAGCAGTGGCCAGGCAAACAGTAAGGTCCAGAAAGGCATGGTATAGGTAAGCACCGCTGTTTTGCCGGCACCTCCCTCGACCAGGGCCCACATCAATACACCGGTAAACCCGACATTCTGCAGCATACCTAGCACCAGCATGGTGGGGAACTCTGTCAGGCGCATGGATCTACGCGTCACATACAGCACCAGAAACAACACCAGCGCCCCGAAAAAGGTGCGCATGGCGGCAAACTGGAAAGGCCCTGCATACTGCAGTGCACTTTTCATCACCACCCAGTTGTACCCCCAGATGATAGCAAGTACCAACAAAGCGGTGAGGGCCTGCGAACGCTGTTTAATCAGTTGATCCATACTTTTTGTCTTGCGGAATACCCTAGGTAATTAACTTGAGAAAATACCGAATGAAAACTGCCTGAAAAGTATTTGTGTAAGGCCTGGCCTTAAAATACCTTCGCAGGCAATCCCGGCCGTGAAAGTTTAATTCCAGATGTGAGTCACTGCCAGCCATTGACCGTCAGCCTGTTTCTGGAAAACCACCTGCACATTGCCGCCAAATTGCTGCTTGACGCCATCTTCGCCTACCATCGCACCGGACCAGTTACCGACCTGGGTCGCCAGGGTTTCTGTCACGACCGCTTCTTTCATGCTTAATGCATGCTCAATCACACCCGCCTGGATCAGGCCACCGAAGAAATCAGCGATCGCCTGGCGGCCCTTGACCGGCTGACCGGCCGGTGCCGGCAGCACAACTGCGTTCTCAGCATACAAGGCGCCGATCGCCTGCGTGTTTTTGCTGTTAAAAGCAGCATCAAATTGTGTATTCAATGTGGTTAACGTTTCTACTACTGTTGCCATGCTTCTACTCCTATTTAAAATACCAATTACTGATTAAAATCCCAGGCGGACATTCCGTGATCTATCACACCTAAAATGGTTTGCAGGTCATTGCGCTGGCTCTCGGAAAGCCCTTGCATGCATAAACGCAAGCGGCTGTAATAATCCGGCATCACTGCATCGAGTTTGGCCTGGCCTGCCGGAGTCAACTTGACTTGCACGCTACGCCTGTCCTGCTTGACAGAAATGCGCAGCACCAACCCACTATGTTCCAGTCCATCCAGCAGCCCGGTCATCGTCGGGCGTTTAACGCCCAGTTTTTCCGCCAGTATGGAAGGCTTTGAAGTCAAGTCATGCTCGCGCATCAGCAGGATCAGGACCCACCAACGCCCTTGCAGCAGATCATGCTGGCTCAAACAGGCATCCAGTGCGACCGACAAATCGGTGGCTACCCTGAGCAGCATCAAAAAGCTGGAGATAGCGGTGACATCGGCCACAGGGTACCGATCAGCGAAGCGCTGTAATACTTCTTGGGTAGGAAGATCTCTGAGTTGCAGCATAATTAGCCCCATTATAGTTAGGCTCCTAACTATGTCAAGTGCAATCTAATCATTTTACACAGACTGTCATCGGTGTATATTAGGTATTCGTGATTATGAAAGGAGGAAGTGATGAAGACTCTTCAACAAGTACTCAATCAGAAAACACACCAGGGAATTATCAGCATTGCGCCTAACCGGCCAGTGTACGACGCCCTGGTCATTCTTTCCGAGTACAAAATCGGTGCACTGGCAGTCATCAAGGACGGCGAACTGGTCGGTATCTTCTCGGAACGGGATTATGCACGTGAGATCGTATTAAAAGGCCGCTCATCAAAAACCACCGAAGTCGGCGAAGTCATGACCAAAAAAGTCATTACCGGCAAACCTGACGAACTGGTGGAATCAGCCATGAACACCATGCTGGAAAAGCGCTTCCGGCATTTGCCTATCGTAGATAACGGCAAAATGCTGGGCATGCTATCTATCGGCGACATCCTGAAAGAAACCATTAGCTACCAGCAAGAATTGATCAAGCAGCTGGAAAGCTATATCCATAGCTGAATAGTTTGGGGTTAAAGGCAATACTTTGCGATTAGCCGGGCTTGGGTGGGCTCGGCACGCAATTCTATCTTCGGCTTGGCGCTCTTCCACACCTATACAGCCTCAATCGTTGCCTAAGCTATCCAGAAAAGCGGTTGAATTACCGAATCGAACAGACTTCCGCAGAGAGATAAAAATCAATACCGCCCTTAGTATCCAGGCGGCATTGCTTAGAATAGCGTATGGAACTTCTGTAATTATTCACCGATAATCTTCACCAGCACGCGCTTGTTACGGCGTCCATCAAATTCACCGTAAAAAATCTGTTCCCACGGCCCAAAGTCCAGCTGGCCTTCAGTAATCGCGACCACTACCTCACGCCCCATGATCTGGCGCTTAATATGCGCATCGGCATTATCTTCACCGGTATCATTATGACGGTAGCCGCTGACAGGCTCATGTGGTGCCAGTTTTTCCAGCCAGATTTTGTAATCATGGTGCAGGCCACGTTCATCATCATTGATAAATACGCTGGCAGAAATATGCATGGCATTGATTAATACCAGGCCTTCTTTTACGCCACTCTCACGCACACAGGCAATGACCTCCTGCGTGATATTCTTAAAATCCATGCGTGCCGGAATATTGAACCACAACTCTTTGCGAAAACTTTTCATTTCTTTCTCCTATCCCCAAGCAAAATATTTTACACGAGAAGACCGGCCGGATTTAACGAATGCAAACCGAATCGCAGAGAAAACAGAAAAACAAAAGAGCCTCGATGAGGCCCTTTTGTTTAATACTTGTACTTAGCAACAACACTTAGCTGTGCACATCCACGCTTTGCGTGAATGACTTGCCTTCGTTATCGGTAGCGACAACTTCCAGCTTGCCGGGTGCATCGGGGATAAAGCTGAACTTCATATATGGGTCTTCACTGGTACCAACACCTACATCCACCGTCATCACTTCTTTACCGTTATAGGTAAAAGTCGTTTTATTGATATAGAACGCCGGCACATAACCTTGTGAAACCAAATCACGTTGCAAACCGGTACGCATGACATGGCGGATATTAAAAGTAGTGGTGGCCGGTTCACCCATTTTTGGCGCATCTACATTCAGTTTGATTTTACCGGCAGCAGCACGCACTTCAGATTCGTTATTATCCACCGTGCCGCCACAGCCGCCTGCAGCGCGGATTTCACGTTTGGCCATGTACAATTTTCCATCAGCAGCTTCACCAATCAATCGCACAAAAGAATCCGTTTCTTGCCGGATTCTGGTCGCCATGTGAAAACCATTCAGGCTATCGGTCAAATGATAAGTAGAGGCTAGCTGGATCGGATTGGCATCTACAATCACATACAGTTTCTTGAGCAAAACGCCATTCGCCGCCGCTTTATCATAAGTGAAAGTGACCGGCACTTGCGCTCCACTCTCGGCACGTTTAGGCGCTTCAATCTTCAGGAAATCCACTTCCTGGATATCCCGTTTCGGGAAAAACGCTTCTTTGACTACGGTCCATAATTTAGGATCTGCTTCAGCTTGCGCGAACGAGCTCAAGCAGAGTGTCGCCAACGCTATTACCAACATCCAAACTCTTTTCATTTTATTCCCCGTATCTTGTGCCTGACTTATTATTTATTTCACTGTTTATTTCAACTGCATGAAAGCCATTCTGCGCCGAAAACACAACCTGGATATGTGATTAGCATCACACTTCAAACCCTCAAAAACGTTCCTGTTGCTTACGCCTGTTTGCTAGGGTCACCAGAAGGACGCATCTCATAATTCGGGTCAGCGTATTCTTCAAAATTCAGTTCTACGCCATTACCCGCAGGGTCGCGCAGGTTAATTTGCTGTATGCCGTTTGCCAAGGTTCGAGTGGTGTATTCCAGCGAAAGAGATTTCAGGCGCGCTTCCATCTCCGGCATATCAGTACAGGTGAATGACACATGATCGAAGGTGCCATGCACGTTTAACTGCGGAGCTTCGGCGGTTTTATATTCCGCCAGGTGGATCACATCATTATCACCGATATACAGCCAGTAGCCATAAGTAGTGCTGGCCACTCGCTTGCCAACCGTCAGCCCCAGCACATCGCAATAAAAATCACGCAGCTTGTGCATGGTGTCGCGGTCAGAGCGGAAATTCACATGATTGATTTCGGTTAAGGGCATGATTACCTTATGAAAAAATGATTACAATCGGCAACTATAGTACAAAATTTCTGGCGGACAAAACTTAATGCATCTCAATTAAAACCTGCATAATGCAAACCCATGCACGCCGGCAGCCGCCAACCGCTGCATGCCGCCCAGTTCCGGCAGGTCGACCACAAAAGCCGCATGCTCTATTACACCACCCATTTGACGGACCAGCGCCACCACAGCCAATGCGGTACCGCCAGTGGCTATCAGGTCATCCACCAGCAGGATACGCTGACCAGGCTGAATCGCATCTTCATGCATTTCCAACGTATCCATGCCATATTCCAACGCATACGATTGAGAGATTGTTGACCATGGCAACTTGCCAGGCTTGCGCGCCGGCACGAAGCCTATTCCCAAATTGACTGCCAGCGCTGCACCTATGATGAAGCCACGCGCTTCCATCGCGACTATCTTGTCAAACTCTTGCCCTGCATAGTGCTGGCTTAATGTTTCAACCGCCGCAGAGAAACCCCGCTTGTCCTGCAACAGGGTCGTGATATCCCTGAACTGGATACCTGGTTTGGGATAATCCGGAATGGTACGAATCAATGCTTCAAACATAGCCACCTTTTAAACAGCCAACGGGTTATTGCTTTGCAAATGAAAAACGCGCCCATCAGGACGCGCTTTCAATAACCGTACTTACATAAGCAAAGATGCAAGCACAGGCATGACTAGCCGGCAGCAGTATTCTGCTGGCGTACGCGGATATGCAATTCGCGCAATTGTTTCTCATCCACCTCGTTTGGTGCATTGGTCATCAGACATTGCGCACGCTGGGTTTTCGGGAAAGCAATCACATCGCGAATAGACTCGGCACCGGTCATTAAGGTCACCAGGCGATCCAGGCCAAAGGCCAGGCCGCCATGCGGAGGCGCGCCATACTGCAATGCATCAAGCAGGAATCCGAATTTCTCCTGCGCCTCTTCCTTGCTGATCTTCAATGCATCGAATACTTTGGACTGTACGTCCTGCTTATGGATACGTACTGAACCGCCGCCAACTTCCCAGCCGTTCAGCACCATGTCATAGGCTTTGGACAAGCAGGCACCAGGGTTGCTGACCAATAGATCTTCATGGCCATCTTTAGGGGAAGTGAACGGGTGATGCAGCGCAACCCAGCGGTCGTTTTCTTCATCATGTTCAAACATCGGGAAATCCACCACCCACAATGGCGCCCACTGGCGGCCATCCACATGGCCTTTTTCATGACCGACTTTGGTACGCAAGGCACCCAGCGCTTCGTTTACGATCTTGGCTTTATCGGCACCGAAGAACACGATATCGCCATTTTGTGCGCCTGTGCGCTCAATAATGGCCTGCAGCGCATTGACGTGGATGTTCTTCACAATCGGGCTTTGCAGGCCTTCTTCATTCAGCTTGGTGATGTCGTTGATCTTGATGTAAGCCAGACCTTTGGCACCGTAGATTTTGACAAATTCGGTATAGGCATCAATCTCGGAACGGCTGATCGCCGCACCATTAGGCACGCGGATCGCCGCGACACGGCCACCGGCCATATTGGCTGCACCGGCAAATACCTTGAAATCAACATCTTTCATGACGTCGCTCAGTTCGGTGATTTCCAGCGTCACGCGCATATCCGGTTTGTCTGAGCCGTAGCGGTTCATCGCTTCACTGAATGGCATACGCGGGAATTTGGCCGGCAGGTCTACATCCTGCACTTTTTTCAGCATGCGGCGGATCATTTCTTCGACCAGGTCCATGATGTCGTTTTCTTCAAGGAATGAAGTTTCGATATCGACCTGGGTAAATTCCGGCTGTCGGTCAGCACGCAAGTCTTCGTCACGGAAACATTTGGTGATCTGGAAATAGCGGTCAAAACCGGACACCATCAGCAATTGTTTGAACAGCTGCGGAGATTGTGGCAACGCAAAGAACATGCCGTGATGCACACGAGAAGGCACCAGATAGTCGCGGGCACCTTCAGGTGTGGAGCGCGTCAGCATCGGTGTTTCCACTTCGATAAAGCCATTTTCATCCAGGTAGTCACGCAGGTTTTTCGCAACCTTGTAGCGCAGCATCAGGTTTTTCTGCATGGCCGGACGGCGCAGGTCAATATACCGATGCTCCAGCCGTACTGTTTCCGTCAGGTTGTCATCATCCAGCATGAATGGCGGTGTCAATGAAGCATTCAGCACTTCAATCTCGGTCGCCAGCATTTCCACTTCGCCGGTAGGCAGGTTAGGGTTAACAGTGCCTTCAGGGCGCGCACGCACCTTACAGACCACGCGCAGCACGAATTCGTTACGTACGGTCTCGGCAATCGCAAACGCATCTTTGGTGTCAGGGTCGATCACAATTTGCGCCAGACCTTCACGGTCGCGCAGGTCAATAAAAATCACCCCCCCGTGGTCGCGACGCCTATGGGCCCAGCCACACAGTGTCACGGTTTGTCCAATATGTTCGCGGTTCAGGTGCCCGCAGTAATGTGTACGCATCATAATAATTTTTATAAAGTTGAAAGGTTTGCGATTAGTGCTGTTTTGGCAAAGGCGCCACTGTACCCATGCTGATGATGTATTTCAAGGCTTGATCCACACTCATATCCAGCGTGATCACATCCGATTTAGGCAACATCAGGAAAAACCCTGAAGTCGGGTTAGGTGTAGTGGGCACATAGACGCTGACGTATTCGCCTTGCAGGTGGTTGGCAACATCGCCACCCGGCGTGCCAGTCAGAAAAGCGATGGTCCACACCCCCTGGCGAGGATATTGAATCAACAGCGCCTGGCGGAATGCATTACCGGAATCTGAAAACAAGGTGTCAGACACCTGCTTGACGCTGGAATAAATCGACTTCACTACAGGCACCCGGATCAGCAGGCCTTCCCATAGTTCAATCAGTTGCTGGCCGAAAATATTGGTCGCCACCAGGCCGGTCGCCAACACAATCGCCACGGTCAGGATCACACCAAAACCGGGAATATCCACACCCAGCAGGGTGACCGGGCGCCAGGCAGCTGGAAGTAAAAACAGGCTCTGGTCCAGCGTTTGCACTAAAGTTTTGAGCACCCATACCGTAATGAATAACGGGACCAGCACCAGCAAGCCTGTAATGAAATATTTTTTCATGGTGTCAGCTGCTCGCTTTAGTGGCAGGCACATCCGGTAGCGCATTTAGCGCCACCCGAGCTGTCCGCCGCCGTACTTGCAGCCTCGGAAGACTTGCTGCCTGAAGAGCCGCCGTTCTTGAAATCTGTGGCATACCATCCGCTGCCGCTCAGCTGGAAATTGGGCGCGGAGACTTTTTTGGAAAAAGTCTGCTGCTTGCATTGCGGACACTCATCCACACTGGGGGCAGAAACTTTGCGCATCAGCTCTTGCTGATATCCGCATTCGCTACATTGGAAATCGTAGATAGGCATATGTGAACGCAACCCGAAAGAAAACTTGCTAAACAAGATTGACCAAGCGGCAAATTATACCTGATTCGCGCTGTAAAAACACCAGAACCGCCGCGATGTAATTGAATTAAAAAGACTTTAAGGACACCAGCATGCCACTGACGAACACTAAAACCACCGCACTTTACACCCTGCTTATTTTTTTGGGATTCGTTAGCCGCGACCTTAACGCACACCACCAGCGACTGTCACTGGACAACACCGTTCACCACCCCCGCACCTTATCGGTAGTGGTGAAAGATATACTCTACGCGGAACCGACGCTGACCATCCGCCGGATCAAATAAACGAGTAAATAAACTCAAGCTATTCAACTTGCGCTTCGTAAGCAGACTTATCCAGCAAAGCCTCAGCGCCGCTGGCACTGGCTTCCAGTTTGAAAATCCAGGTGGCGTAAGGGTGGTCGTTCACTTTTTCGGGTGAGGACAAAGCGTCATCATTCACCGCTGCCACCACCCCTGTGAGCGGAGCGTAAATATCAGAGCCGGTTTTTACCGACTCTACCAAGCCACAAACTGCAAACTGTTGAACAGTTTGGCCCACTTTTGGCGGATCGATGAATACCACGTCTCCCAGCATATTTTGGGCATAATCACTGATACCAACTAACCATGATCCATCATCCGATTGTGCCGCCCATGTGTGTTCTTTAGAAAAGAGGTATTTCAAGCCTGTTGACATAAGGTTAGAAAATCAAAAGTTTAGGTGATAATTATTGTGCCATAGACTATTAGTCAGACCAAAGCTTATTAAATTGGCGGTTGTGAGCCGCAGGTGTAAAGCTTTAATTCTCTACACTAAAAAATTGCGATAAGTGATTGACGCTGAATAATAACTGGGCAATAATGAACCGGGTTTCAGGAAGGTGGATTATGAGTTTTTTCAAGCATTGTCTTAAAGTTTTATTGGTGAGCTCCATCGCATTTGCCCCTGCAGGTCAAGCGATTGCAAAATCCCCGTCCAAAAAACAATCGATTTCGGCCAGTAAACATAAAAAAACAAGCCCCCGCGTTTCTTCAGAATATCGCGTCAACCCGAACAAGACCAAAGGCATGCGCCCAACCAAGGTGCACGCAAGAAAATCTGCCAGGCCTGCTCTTGATGCAGAAATGTTTGATTCCTTCCAGGGCAAATCATCAAACAACGGTAACCTGGCGATCGCTTCCACCAAAGCACTGGTGATGAACCAGAACACGCACGAGATCATTTATTCCAAGAACCTGGATACGCCTACCCCGATTGCTTCAGTGACCAAACTGATGACGGCGATGGTAGTGCTGGATGCAAAACTCAATTTAAGTGAAGAAGTGTCCATTACCGAAATGGACGTAGACTACCTGAAAGGCACTTCTTCGCGCCTGCCGGTTGGCACCACCATGACGCGCGAAGACTTGCTTAACCTGGCCTTGATCGCTTCTGAAAACCGTGCGGCCTCAGCCCTGGCGACCCACTACCCCGGCGGCAAGCAGCGCTTTATCCAGGACATGAATACCAAAGCGGCCAGCCTGGGCATGATGAACACCCACTTTGAAGATTCCACCGGCCTGAACAGCAATAATGTTTCTACGGCGATGGACCTGGCAAGAATGGTGCATGCGGCCTACCAATATCCATTGATTCGCCAGATCACGACCACCTCAGACTACGACCTGAACGTTAACAGAAGACAACCACTGCACTTCCACAACACTAATGCCCTGGTAAGGGAAAGCGCACGCAGCAGCTGGGAAATCGGCCTGTCGAAAACCGGTTACATCAGCGAAGCAGGCCGCTGCCTGGTGATGCAGGCAACCATCGCAGGCGAACCGCTAATCCTGGTATTGCTGGATTCCGTCGGGAAACTGACACGTATCGGCGATGCCAGACGCATCAAAAAATGGATGGAGCATAATTACAGCACCCTGACCTCCCACAACGATGGTCGTGGCGACATCGTGCTCACCGGATTATCGATGAGCAAAACGCTAGGCGAAGACGCTAACTGATCCAATAAAATGCATAAAAAAAGTCCGCGAAATCCGCGGACTTTTTTTATTTCATATCGAGGCAATAAACCAAGCGGTTGAAACAAAACCAATAACTTTACAACCCACCTTCTGCAACACAAGGTACAATCGGAAGCCAGGGTGCTTTTTAGGCTACTTATTCTTTGGACAAGTAAAGAGAAGTAACTTGCCTAGCGGCGAAACAGAATAGTGAATATCCAAAAAAATATTTAAGAATTGATCCTGAAACCGCCAATCACTACGCTCACAAGATCCTTGAAAGCCCCGTGATGCTAATTCAAGGCTCCGCCCCGTCAAACTCAGGGTCATATCCTTCGCTGGCAGCCGCTTTACGCTGATGTTCTTTCCACTGCTTGCGCAACGCCTCTTTCTTCTCCGGCGTCAGGCTCTGGAACTGCTGGTAACGTTTACGCGCATTTTCACGCTCATACGGCGTCATCCGGCTCCATTTCACCAGCTGCTTTTGCACCCGCTGCTGCTTCTGCGCATCCATCTTCGGGTACTGATGGGCGATATCCAGCATTTTTTCGCGCTGCCATGGACGTAACGTATCCCATTCAGACTTTAAAGGTGCCAGCACCACGCGTTGCTGGTCGGTTAATTGCGCCCAGGTAACATTGGCTGCAGGATCATCCGGTGACAGATCGTTTTTTATCGCGCCGATATCCGCCATCGCCAATACCTGGGTTGAATAAACTAACTTGCCTGAATCAAGCCCAGCTGCCACCGTATAGGCCGGCAGTCCCAAGCTCAAACATAGCACCGCCCTTCCTAATACCAACGAATGATTTCGCATCATTTCTCATTGTTCCATTCATTTAATACGCATATGTCAGATGTGCTCTGAATAATGCCATGGCTCAAAGCCGTTATCGACAAAGGCTTCTACCGGCAAATCTGCACTTAGCAACATGGCATCGTCGTTATGCTGCGCAGACGCCAGCAATGCGCCTACCACCAGGCACACCGACAAAGCGGCAGCACCCATCATGCGCGGGTGGCCAAACGACGCCCAGGACAACACATCACCTACCACTTGTGATGTCTGCTTGGATTCGGCAAAGCGCCTTAATGCCGCCTGCCTTGCTTCAGTTAAACGATTTTCAACCTCTGCCGATAATGGTTGGACATCATTTTTCAGTAAATCCACACACTCGCGCAGAGGAACAGGCAAGTCGTCTTCCGGATGACGTTGATTCCTCATGGCTTTACTCCTCTTCTTTGCAACTTCTGGATTCCGAGACCGGCTTGCCCCAAAGACAGAGACAAGGCACTGACCGCCCGCGAGCAATGCGTTTTAACGCTTCCTTCCGAACAACCCATTGCTGCCGCAGTCTCGGCAACATCCAATTCTTCCCAATAACGCAATACGAATGCTTCTCGTTGACGTGCCGGTAATTTTTCTAGTGCCTTGCCGATCAGGCGCATGGTTTGCGATCGTTCCAGCTGTTCGGCAGGGTCTGTTTCAGGCCCTTCCACATCAATGGTTTCCAGCGGGTCGTATTCTTCATCGTCTTGCTGACCAAATGAAGAGAACAAGGAAGTCCATAAGTTACGGACCTTTTGCCTGCGCCAGAAATCGCGCGTGGTATTTTGCAGAATACGCTGAAACAGCATCGGATATTCTGCAACCGGTTTATTGGCATATTTATCCGCCAGTTTCAGCATTGCATCCTGCACAATATCCAGTGCGGCATGGTCATCACGCACGGCATAGGCGGTTTGCCTGAATGCCCGTTTCTCAACCTGCCGTAAAAAATCTGATATTTCCTGCGCACTCGCCACTACTAATTCCCATCCCCGAGATAATTAAAGTTTTCAACTTGTCGATGACTATTTTTACGCTGCATTTGTCTTTATTCTGGCAGTCAAAGAAACAGCTATCGTTTATCTCCCTGTTGAACGGAGTATATCAGTTTTAATTTTATTACTGATAGAATAAGGCTTGATGGCGGCGAAAGTATGGCTTACCTGATGACAATCAAAAAAGAATTCCTACAACATAATGGCATGCGCTCGCATGCCATTGAGATTGGCCAACGCCATCAGGAGCATGCATCATGACATCCGTCATCACACCACCTTCTGACAACACTCCAACCCCTGAAAAAACACCTGACACCCAGCACCTGCGGTTATACAGCCTTTACCGCCTTTGTGCTTCCGGCATGCTACTGGGCAGCCAGCTTTGGCCTTATTTCAGGAATACGTTCACAGAGCCCGTTTACGTATTCTGGACCTTGGTAGTATTTTTCCTGTATGCGTTGACCGTCAGCCTCAACTTCCGCCGCTTGCAGTCAAAGAGCGGGCTGGCACTGAAACTGCAAACCAGTGTGGATATTGTATTCATTGTCACCATGATGCATTTCCTGGAAAGCGGCCAGAGCGGTATCGGCTTGCTGCTGATCATTAATATCATTTTTGCCGGCCTGATCAGTGATGGCCGCTTTGCCATGTTTTATGCGGCGATCGCCACCATAGGCATCCTGCTTGAGAACACGCACAAAGTGCTGGAAAGCAACCTCGGTAGCCACTACGGCGACTACAGCAGTGCAGTGTTGCTCTCCATCAGCTGTTTTGCGACTGCCTGGCTGGCCCAAACGCTGACCACCCGCATGCAGAGCAGTGAAAAACTGGCTAATGAACGCGGGCAGGATATCGAGCAGCTTGCCAGGACCAATGCCCTGATCACGCAGGAGATGCCGAATGGCGTATTGGTGATAGACCGGCATCAGCGCCTGAAACATTACAATTCTCAGGCTTGCAAGCTACTCGGGCTGGAAGAGAGCCAGTGCCAGGAGATTGTCAGGTCGCAGGCCACCTTAAGCATGCTGACACCAGAGATCACACAGATGCTGCAATCAGCGCCCGCCAACAAACTGGCGCCGCAAGATGCCACCAAACTCACCATCAACAACCGCGACCTGGGCATCCGTTTTCATGCAATCTCAGAAAATACCGATAACGGCGTAGTGATCTTTATTGAAGACTGGTCGCAAATCCAGACCCAGGCCCACCAGGTAAAACTGGCTGCGCTGGGCAGGTTAACAGCGAATATCGCCCATGAAATCCGTAACCCGTTGAGCGCCATCAGCCATGCCACCCAGTTATTGCAGGAAGACTCCGTAGAACCGGGCACAGAGCGCATGCTGCAGATCATCTCGGACAATGTGCAGCGCCTGGACCAGATCATCAAGGATGTTCTGGAGCTGAACCGGCGTGACCGGACCAATCAGGAACAATTCAAGATCAAGAATTTCATTGAAGAGTTTTACCAGCAGTTTTGCGCGGTAGAAAAAATAGACCCTAAAAGCTTCACACTCAGCGTCCCGGAAAAGCAGGGAGCGGTGGTGTTTGATCGCCGGCACATCAATCAGATATTATGGAATTTATGCAAGAATGGCTGGCGGCACAGCAAGCAACAGCAGCGCAGCCTGCAACTTAAAGTGACTGGCGATAAAAGCGGACAGTTCATCCATGTGCTGATCAAAGACGATGGTAACGGCATAGATCCGAAAATACAGCCCCATTTGTTCGAACCGTTCATGACCACGGAAAAAACCGGTACTGGCCTGGGTTTATTCATCGCACGTGAACTTGCGGAAGCGAATGGGGCCAAACTGGATTACTCCAGTACCTTGAGCGGCACACAATTTTCACTGACCATTAAGAAGGCAATCGTTTAAATGGCAAATTCCTATCGCTGTCTGGTAGTCGATGACGAAACCGATATCCGAGAATTAGTCGTCCTGACCCTGGAGCGCATGGGCATCCACGCCGAGAGCGCCAGCAATGTCACTGATGCCAAACATATGCTGCACTCGTTCAGTTACGACCTGTGCCTGACCGATATGCGCCTGCCTGATGGCCTGGGGCTGGAACTGGTTCAGCATATCAATGCGCAATTCCCAGGCTTACCGGTCGCGGTCATCACCGCCTATGGCAGCGCCGAAAATGCGGTCTCTGCCCTGAAAGCAGGCGCGTTTGATTACATCACCAAACCGATTTCTCTGAAACAATTACGCCCTCTGGTGGAGTCTGCGCTCAAACTTTCTTCGCAGAAAGAATCCAATGGCGCCAATACGGTAGACCTGATCGGTGGTTCGCCAGCCATGAGCTACGTGCGTACCATGATCGCCAAACTGGCACGCAGCCAGGCACCGGTGTATATCAGCGGTGAATCCGGCAGCGGTAAAGAGCTCGCTGCCAGGCTGATCCACCAGAACAGCTCGCGCAAGGATCAGGCGTTTATTGCCGTCAACTGCGGTGCCATCCCGGAAAACCTGATGGAAAGTGAATTCTTCGGTTATAAAAAAGGTGCATTTACCGGCGCCATCCAGGATACCCAAGGCTTGTTCCAGGCGGCTAATGGTGGGACTTTATTTCTCGATGAGGTCGCAGACTTGCCACTGGCGATGCAGGTTAAATTGTTGCGCGCGATTCAGGAAAAAAAAGTGCGCGTCGTCGGCAGCACGGTTGAAGAAACAGTAGACGTACGCATCATTTCCGCTACTCACAAAAACCTGAATGCCATGATGGAAAAAGGCGAATTCAGGCAAGACCTGTATTACCGGCTGAATGTCATCCAGCTGAAAATGCCATCCTTGCGCGAACGGCCGGAGGATATCCCGGAACTGACCGAACGTTTGCTGGGCAAACTTTGCCAGAACCAGAGCATCAGCAAACCTGGCATTGCCCCTGACGCCAAAGTGTATATCCAGCAATTACAGTTTCATGGCAATGTGCGTGAGCTGGAGAATATGCTGGAACGTGCCCTGGCATTGTGTGACGGCACCACGATTGCGATAGAGGATCTATCCCTGGAAGACATGCCTGCTGCCCCAGTCAGCGACAGGCCGGTGATGCCATGGGAAACCCCGGTGTCAGAAGACCGTATTTCTGCACCAGCAAGCGCTTTGCAATATAACGATGCTATGCCCCCCGTACAAAGCACGCCAGCTGCAGCCGCTGGCAATACCATGTTACCTATGGATGTCAGCCTGTCGGATTACCTGGAAGATATCGAAAAACGCACTATTTTGCAGGCGCTGGAGAAAACCAATAACAACAAAACCGCTGCTGCCAAATTGCTGGGCATCAGTTTTCGCACCCTGCGCTACCGTTTATCAAAACTCGGCCTGTCAAAAGAGCAGGATATTGAAGATACCGATGGCGAGGAAGAATAAGGTTTTTTAATAAGCCGGAATTAACGGAAGTCATTGAATCGTACGCAGAGGCGGAAGGGGATCCAATCTTTAGCCCTCTTCCGCCGGATCATTAACTCAATACGATAGCCAGATATAAAATATAGAACAGGCCATTTACCAACAGGTGCCACACCAGCAGCCCGCCCTTGGCGACCCGGTAACGTAACCACACCGCTGCCAGCAGGGTAATCAGAATACCCACCGCCACTTCTTTTCTTGGCGCCCAATCTGTCAGCATGATACCGATTGCCGGTAACAGTGTTCCCTGGAACACCATGGCTCCCGTGATATTGCCAAACGCCAGCGTATCCTTGCCTTTGCGTATCCATAAAATGCTATTCACTTTTTCTGGCAGTTCAGTGGCAATCGGGATGATCAGCAATGACAACAGCAATGCTGATACACCCAGAATGGCTGCGGCAGTTTCCACTTCATTGATAAAGCCTTTGGCACCAGCAATCAGCAGGCCAAGCCCGATCAGCAATTGCAGCACAATAGTGGCAATATTGGTTGGCAGGCCAAGCTTGGACAACATCATGACATCTTCAGCCTCGGTAGCATGTCCTTCCTCGACCAGTCCACGTGATGCCTTGATGGTCATCAGCACATATACAAAGTAGATCAGCACCATCAGTATGCTGATGGCATAACGCACCATCGCTTCGGTATGCGGCACAAACATGGCAATCGTCGCGAAGATAAAAGCCAGGATAAAGAAATTCAGGTCACGCACCAGCCCGGTACGCTCGGGGCGGATATGCCCGTTGCTGCCGCGACGGTTCCACACCGACAATGCCATCAAACTGAGGGACAAGGTGGCCAGCATCAATGGCGCACCCAGGATCGCGCCAACCCCGATATCGTGACCGGCATGGCTATCACCAGTCGAAGATGTGTAGGAGAAAATAGCCAGCAATGGCACCAGCGTTTCCGGCAACGCCGTGCCTACTGCTGCAAAAATGGAACCGGTCACGCCCTCTGAAATACCCAGGCGCTCACCCAAGTGCTCCAGCGCATTGGTAAACACTTCCGCTGCGATCAGTATCACCACCAACATTAACAATAACTGCAAGAAAACCATGACTCGTTCCTGTCTGGCGGCAATCAGTTTTCCATGCGCTTCCGCCAAAACGGCATGGAATGACAAACTTGTAGTTGCGGGCGGAATCATAACGCAATTCGCCCGAATTCACCTACAATGTTGGCATGTCAACCACACATTCTTTCCCTGTTGAAATTGATGACCAGGGCATGGCCAGCCCTTGCCAGATCATCCTGTCACCCAACACCGATGAACGTCCGGCTGCTACCAGCATAGACATGATAGTGATCCATAATATCAGCCTGCCACCCTACCAGTTTGGCGGCCCGGGTATTATCCAGTTATTTACCAACCAGCTGGATGCCAATGAGCACCCTTATTATGCGGCGATCGCCCACTTAAAAGTGTCGTCGCATTTCCTGATCCGCCGTGAAGGGGAATTAATCCAGTTTGCCAGCTGCCTGCAACGCGCCTGGCATGCCGGCGTTTCTGCATGGCACGGCAGGGAACGCTGTAATGATTACTCGATCGGCATAGAACTGGAAGGTAGTGACGAATGTGCCTTTAACGAGGCACAGTACACGACCTTGCACTCGCTGTTAGAAGCATTAAAACAACGTTACCCTATCAAATATATCGTCGGCCATTCAGACGTTGCACCGGGGCGCAAAACAGATCCCGGCCCTTTTTTTGACTGGCAGCGGATCAGATAACCACGCTTTACGCAAAGTAGCAGCGCTGAATCCACCACTACTTCCCGGCAGGTTCACCTAGACCTCGGGCTCGGTCGGGCGTGCCGGCGGTGTTTTTTCCATGCTCACCGCCACCACGCCAGCCATGACAAATGCCGTTCCTATGCCCTGTATCCAGGACAGATGCTCATCCAGGAACAGATAGGCCAGCAGAATGGTAGACACCGGGCCAATCGCGCTGATCAGCGAAGCCTTGCGGCTGCCTAACTGGTGAATACCCAGGTTCATCAGCATGGATGGAAGCACCGTCGCAATCACCGCCATCACCAGCGCCAGTGCATACACTTCTTCAGGCAAAGTAGTTAACCCGGCAAAAGAAGCATTTACCCCAAAATGACATGCACTACAAAAAGCCGTCATACTCATGGCGATGGCAGTAAAACGTGTGGCACCTAACTTGTTAATGAAGTAGCCACTGCCGAGCAGATAACCGGCAAAGACGATGGCACTCAGCAAGACTAACCACGCACCATACAATGTCTCGCTCGCATCCAGCGCGGCAAACTCGATATCGTGCCAGACCACCAGCACAGCCCCGGCATAGCTGGCAATCATCGCAAGCCACTCGCGCCGTGTAATGTGGTGCTTCAGAAACACCGCGCTCATGATCACCACCAAGGCCGGATAGAGGAACAGGATCACCCTTTCCAGCCCGGCCGACACATAATGCAGCCCTTCAAAATTGAGCCACATCGAGCCATACCCGCCCACCGCTGCCAGGATCAGCAGAAACACCCAGTCCTTGCCAGTCATGGTGACAGCCGACTTCTGGCGCATCGCCCACCAGCCCAGCGCTACGAAGAATGGCAGCGAAAATGCCATACGTAAGGTAATCATGCTCGTGGTATCAATGTGATAAACATAGGCGAGCTTGGCCATAATCGCTTTGGAAGAAGCAAAAATGGAGGACAACAGCACCAGCATGGCGCCGTAGTAAGGGTGTGTAGCGTGTTTCATATCAGCCCTGAATCACCGGGCCCAGACAGGAAGGAAATACATGACCAACCGCGGAGAGCCCGCGGTTGCAAAAGTTTACGACAAGCAGCAACCGCGACAGGATGTGGCGACCAGCCACAATGCCTTTCGGGTCATCGTCACAACAGAAGGTTGGGAAAAGTGCTTGTGCATAAGGTTGCGGAATTTACGCGGTATTGAGGAGATGGTCAAGCAAGCGTTTTCATTGTCTACTTCGATGTGAGACTTATTTAGGTTAGCCAAGCCAGAGGTGAGTAATCTTGAAACATCTTACACTTGCATTAATGCCCTGTTTCGCCCCTAGGCGAGTGTCTTTCCTTTGCTTGCCAAAGCAAAGTCACCAAAGTAAAAGGCACCCTAGCTTCCGCTTGTTCCCTCCGTTGCTCATCAACGTGGGCGGCCAACGAAACTCGCCCTGAAGCCACACACAACGTGGCTTGTTGCGGAACTCGAACAGACGCTGGCCGACACCTCCCCCGCTGACTGCGCTACTCGGCGCGTCAGATAGGGGCCCGTGAAAGACGCACGCTCTCGCTTGAGTGTAATTCTTTGGGTTGCATTACGCTCAACGGCGGCAAAACTTCCTAAAAGAATTAGGTTTACTGGAGTTGAGTTTGGTCTTCGGAGTTTAAACATTTAGCGAGCTGTATATTGCGAGTCCCAGCAAGCTTTCATCGTGGTGGTTTTATACGGGCCCCTATCTGACGCGCCGAGTAGCGCAGGCAAAACAAGGTGAAGGGAGCGTTTGTTTGAGTCCCCCAGCAGCTCACGATGTGTGTGAGCTGCCAGGTCGAGTTTCGCGACCGCTTGTTTTGACGAGCAACGCAGGAAACAAGCGGAAGCTAGGGTGCATTTCTTTTGGTTACATTTTCTTTGGGCAAGCAAAGAAAAGTAACTCGCCAAGAGGCGAAAAAGAATGGTGAATGTATGAAGAAATGCCCCTTAAGAACTTACCGAACTCGCAAGATTAGCTCTTTGATTGAAATTAAGCTAAGGCCTGGATTCTCCCTTGCAGGGCGCGCTGGCTTATGCAGAAGCCAGCCGTTCCGCAGGCACAGAGCACGCTCTGTGAAACCCCTGCTACACCCTCCGCCAGAATGACGCACTGCAGCAGAATGAATGATTTGTCCTTACCGAGGCGATAGTATCCGTATCGAACACTCCTCAATACGGTCTTGGCTAGCATCACAACCCAAAGAATTAAGCTTTAAAACTAATAAAAAATTAATGAATAAGAACAGTCACAATACCTTCTGCAAAACAATCAACTGCATATTCTCCACCTGCGCCTGCCACATATCCGGCTGATGCGGAAACGGCACCGTCTTCCCGGTCGGCCCATATCCCAGCCGCTGATAAAACGCTATCAATTCCTCGCGCAGGCTGATCACCATCATCTCCGACTTCTCGACCTGCCATTGCGCCCTCGCCAACTTCTCAGCAGCGAGTATCATGGTTTTACCGTAACCGCGATTCTGTAATAGCGGTGACACGGCAATCATGCCTAAATGCACGGTTTCCAGTTGTTCCGGATGCCGCTCAAGGCATATACAGGATGCTACGACCCCACCTGCTTCTTCGCCGAGAAGGATACAGGCATGTTCACTCTCGATAAGCGCCTGTATGGTGCGTTCGCTGGTGCGCACGCCGGTCAACAGATCGGCTTCCGTGGTCCAGCCGGCGCGGCTGGTCTCACCGCGATATGCTGCATTGACCAATGCACAAATCACGGGAGTGTCTGATACGTGTGCGAGGCGCTGTTCTAACATGAGATAAATTTAGCGCGAGGAATGGGATTCAGTCACGTGTTGCACCACCAGACTGCCTATCATATCGCCCTCCACATTGACGGATGTACGTACTGTATCCAGCAAGCGGTCTACCGGTAACAATATCGCGATCGCTTCTGCCGGCAAGCCCACGCTTTGCAATACCATGACCATAGTCACCATGCCGGCGCTGGGGATGCCAGGCGCACCCATCGCGGCAATCATGGTGGTAAAACACACCACAAGTTGCTGGCCCAGCGACAAATCGATGCCGGCCAGTTGCGCGACAAACAACGCGGCAGAGGCTTCATAAAGCGCCGTTCCATCCATATTCACTGTCGCCCCCAAAGGTACCACGAACCCGGCGATTTCCGGCTTCACCTGCATGTTCTGCGTAGTGCAGCGCATGGTCACCGGCATGGTGGCATTGCTGGAACTGGTCGCAAATGCGGTAATGAGCGCTTCTTTTGCGTTACGCAGGAACCACCACGGGCGTTTGCCGGTAAGCAGGAACAATAACGCCGGCAAAACGACCAGGCCATGCAGCAAAGTCGTGCCCGTGACCACCAGCATAAACTTGGCCAAGGTGGTAAACAAGCCCAAATCCTGTGTGGCGACGAGCTTGAATAACAAGGCGGCAATGCCAAAAGGTGCCAGGCGCATAATCCAGCCTATCATTTGCATGGATAAACCCATGCCCTCTTCAAATAAACCCAGTAATTGCGGATACCGTTCCGAGGCCATCACCAGCGCAATGCCCAGCAGCAATGCGTAGGCAACAATGGCGATAATATTGCCGTCTGCCAGGGCTTTGAACGGGTTCATAAAGATGCCATGCAAAAACTGGGTGAAGAACTCCGGCAAGGTCAGCTGCCTGGATTCAAACTGCTGCATCGCATCGGCGAACATGGACAGATGCAACCCCTCCCCCGGTTTGAAAATATGGCTGGCACTGATGCCAATGACCACCGCAATCATGGTCGTGGTGGCAAAGAAGAATAGCGTGGTTTTCCACACCAGATTGATCTGGCTGTGCTGACGCAGGTTGGCAATGCCGGTCACGATGGCACAAAACACCAGTGGGATCATGACCATTTTCAGCAGGTCGATAAACAGGTTGCCGACCAGGTTAGCGGCGTACAGGCTCCATTCAACGCTACCTGAAGCCGGTGGCAAGCCATGCAATGCCCACCCGCCTGCAACACCCAGCAACGCAGCGATGAGTATTTGCAGATTCAGGGTGAGTTTTGTCATTGCCATGCTTTTAAGAATTCATGTTGGATAAAGAATAACTCAAAAACGTACAACATTTAAACAACGCTACTGATCAGGAACCCTCGGCAGCATCCGTTGCTTGACCAGCTTTCTCAAACACTGCCGCGAAAAAACCATCCGTGCCGTGCAAATGTGGCAGCTGCTTCAGATATACCCCGGCATCGAGCACGATATTTTGCTGCGCCAGTACTTCGCCGGCGGGGATCAACTTGAATTCCGGATGGGCCTGCAAAAAGGCTTCGGCAATCGCCTCATTCTCATCACGCAGTACGCTGCAGGTGGCATAGATCACGCGGCCACCGGTTTTGCATAACTTGGCTGCACGCGCCAGGATATTGGTCTGTTTTACATTCAGTTCGGCCACGTCCTGCTCGGTCTGGCGCCATTTCAGGTCCGGGTTACGGCGCAGGGTACCTAAGCCACTACACGGCGCATCCACCAGCACACGGTCAAACTTGCCATTCAGACGTTTGAGTTTCAGATCATTTTCGTTATTGATCAATTGTGCTTGCAGGTTGGATAAGCCGCTGCGCTTCAGGCGCTGGCCCAGGTTATTCAGGCGTTTTTCGGAGACATCAAACGCATATAAACGGCCGGTGTTTTTCATCAATGCGCCTAATGCCAGCGTCTTACCCCCCGCCCCGGCACATAAATCTGCCACCATTTGCCCGCGCCTGGGTGCCACCAGGTAGCTGAGCAACTGGCTGCCCTCGTCCTGCACTTCGATCTTGCCTTCGGTGAACAGGATATGTTTGCCTATATTCAGCCTCGCCCCCATGCGGATGCCGACCGGGGAATATGGCGTGGGCGTGATGACATTATCCTTGACGGTGTTTTCGGCCAGCATACGTGCCAGCACTTCCTCACGGGTAGCTTTGATAGTGTTGACGCGCAGATCCAGCGTGGCCTGTTCGAACATACTGCGGCAAATGGCCATAGCTTCTGCTTCGCCATATTGTGCGACCAGCTTATCCCAGAACCAGTCGCGCACATCCGCCAGCACAGCGGGTGAGAACCCTTCACTGGTTTTGCTTTTGATCTGCACCGCCCACTCTTTTTGACGCTCGTCCAGCATATCATCCAGGTCGCGTATGCTTTTGCCTTCTACCTTGATCAGCCAGGCCAGGATCAGTTTACGGGTATCTTCCTGCTCATCCGGCTCAGAGATGCTGATCTCGCGCAGATAGCGATAGCGGCGCAATACGCCGTAAGCTGTTTCGGCCACCCAGGCACGGTCTCTGGTGCCCAATTCACGATTCTGGCGGAAAAATTCACTGAGTCTGGCATCGGCAGGACTCTCGAATTTAAGTAAATCGTTTAACAAAACCGCCGTCTGGCGCATCAGGGTTGAATTCATGTTGTCTTTCAGATGTTTCTTAATGAAGCAAACAGTTACGTTTACTTTAGTTTAGGTATTTCTTGGGATTGACTGAAACTTCGCACAGCGTATCCAGCCTTGTATTATTCAGTGATCAAGCGCGTCGCTACCTGTTCAATCACCATGCCGTTTTTTTCCTGCTTTTTGATCTTGACCGGCACATAGCGGTAATCCGTGGCCAGCCACAACTCCACTTTTTCATCCGTCTCGCCACGGGTATGGGCGATATGCACCGTTTGAATGGTCTGGTCGGCAATCACCATACTGTCTTCACCTTCAAACTCGTATTGATAAGTGTTGAGGCGCCGGCCATTGGTCAATGCCACATGCATTTCCTGCAATGGCGGTACAAACATAAACTGGTACATAAAACTGAGGATATCCTGCGTGTTACGTGGCAAGTCCATCCGCTGCTCACCCTTGGATGTCTTCAGTGTTATGAAATTGGTTTCCCAATCCAGGTAAGCCTCGTATATCTTGTCTGCCTTGCTGCCAAACGCGTAGCGGTAAAAATGTGGTTTCAGGCCATGCGGGCCGACATCACCCTGACTGTGCTGCTCCAGCTTAGGGTAGAGCAACTTTAACAAGCCCCGGCCTTCTACCACCCAGCGCAGGTCATATTGCCCTGCAGGCTGCTGCACATAGTCAATTTTCGCACTACCCGCTGGCTGCTTTTCACCATTCACATACACCGCATACTCGGTGCTTACCCGCTGATAGGGTGGCGGCAATGCCGCGTCCGGCTCGGTGATGGCACTGTCAGTTTCATGCCAGGCGGCAATTTCTGCCTGCCGTGCCTCTTCCGCTTGCTCTGCAACCTCTTCTGCTGTTCCTTCTGGTTGCGATGCAGTTTCGGGCTGGGCCACTGGCTCAGCCAGGCTCTCAGGAACAGCTTCAGCTTGCTGTTTAGGCGCTGGTTCAGGTTCAGCGCTGGGGAGCGGCGGTTTTTCCTTCGCTATCGGTTTGACTGGCGCTTTAACCGGAGGCTTGTTTGGCGCGGCTTCCAGTTTCGCACTCAACAGGGTCGCTGGTGCTTCATCCTCTGAGAACCAGTTTTGCCAAGCCACTTCATTTAACACAAACACATGCACCAGCAAGGATACGCACAAAGCCAACCCTAATCGCCAGGAAACGTGTTGCCGAATCCATTTTCGCAGGCCTGGTGTATTCATCACGTACTTTCCCGATGTTGAGATACCCGTTATGGCCCAGTGATACTGGTGATTACCTGTTCCATGCGCTTACCGTCATCCGTGACTACCAGTTTGACCGGCAAATAACCCTTATCCTTGGCCAGATAAAGTATTTTTTCACCATCGCTGTCTTCCAGCTTGATCACGTTAAACGTACCTGCATCGGTTTGCAACGGTGTCTTTTCTTCACTGACGGCAAATGTATGCGGCGATAATTTTTTTCCATTGGTCACCGGTAATGTCGCCTGCTTGCCCTTGGGTGGTTGCCACATCCAGCAATACAGCACACTCAACAGATCCTGCGTGCCTTTAGTCAGCTTTTCGGTCTGCTGCTCACCCTTCACCTGCATGTTCAGCACTTTTTTTCCCCAGTCAAAATCACTGATCAGGGCTTTATCGGCATGTTTAGACTGGCGGGATTCAAAATGAGCAGGACGCAAGGCATTCGCCACAACCTGGCCCTGGCTTGAAAGTGTGCGCTCACCCATCAGCCGGTAAATGCCTTTTCCTTCGGCCACGGACTCGATCTGGTATTGATTACCGTTCACCGTCAGCTGGTCTTTGACGCTGCCTATGGTGACGCCTTGCTGCAGCAGGTCATACTTGAGGCTAAGTTGTTTAGGCGCAGCGAACAGGCCAAAAGAGGCAGTGAGCAGCAAGGCCGCCAGCAAACTGGCGACCAGGTGATGGAAACGGATAGGGACCATTACACCACCACGGTAGGTGCTTCACCTGCCTGTTGTGCACGTATCTGGCCGATACGGTATACCGTTTCACCAGAAGCAGCCAGCACACTTTGCGCCTGCTCCGCATGTTCGGCAGCCACGATAATCGCCATGCCTATGCCACAGTTGAATGTGCGGTACATTTCCAGAGGTTCTATATTGCCTTGCGCCTGCAACCACTGGAACAGTGGCGGTAAAGTCCAGCTGGATTTTTGTACTTCCGCAGTCAGGCCTTCCGGCAACACGCGCGGGATGTTTTCGGTGATGCCGCCACCGGTAATGTGCGCCATGCCTTTTACCGGCAATGTTTCCAGTAACTTGAGTACTGATTTCACATAGAGCTTGGTCGGTGCCATCACCACGTCTTTGAATTTACGGCCATGGAAATCAGATTCCATATCGATACCGGACTGGTCGATCAGTTTGCGGATCAACGAATACCCATTGGAATGCGCGCCGCTGGATGCCAGGCCTAATACGATATCGCCTGGTTTGATCGTGCTTCCATCAATGATATTGGCTTTATCTACACAACCCACGGCAAAGCCGGCCAGGTCATATTCACCTGCCGGGTACATGCCTGGCATTTCTGCGGTTTCACCGCCGACCAGTGCACAACCGGATTCTTCACAGCCTTGGGCGATGCCTTTGATCACTGCCGCAGCGGTACCGACTTCCAGCTTGCCACAGGCAAAATAATCCAGGAAAAACAGCGGCTCGGCACCCTGTACCAGGATGTCATTCACGCTCATGGCCACCAGGTCTATGCCTACCGTATCGTGCTTGTTCAACTGGAATGCCAGCTTGAGTTTGGTACCTACACCGTCAGTGCCGGAAACCAGCACCGGCTCCTTGAATTTTTTCGGCATGGCGAACAGTGAACCAAAGCCGCCGATGCCACCCATGACTTCCGGGCGCAATGTGCGTTTGGCAAAGGGCTTGATCTGCTCGACCAGGGCATCCCCTGCCTCGATATCTACACCGGCGTCACGGTAGGTGACAGAAGTTTTATCAGAAGAAGTCGTCAAAGTACTCTCGTTTCTCTCTATTTTATGAACATTTAATTCAATATAAATTCATGGTAATGGCAACAAAACGTGTGACAGCCATTAAATTCAGTATAATTTTAAGAATAATCATTATTTTAACGCATCTTGCCAGTTCGACCTATGCCGGATTAAGCAAGTGCGGCCCACGCCCATGTCAGATCAAGCGCATCAAAAATCCAGTGTGTCCCAGTTTGTCAGCGAAAACCGCTGGTGGATACTCGCTGCCCTCCTGGTCTACCTGTTTTACCTGCTTGAACCGGTGCTGACTCCTTTCCTGGCGGCGATGGTGATCGCATACATGCTGGACCCACTGGTAGACAGGCTAAGCGAAGCCGGATTCCGGCAATGGAAAATAGGCCGTACGCTGGCGACATTACTGGCGATGACAGGCGTGATGCTGGCGCTGATTGGTTTGATGCTGATTATTCTCCCGCTGTTGCAACAACAATCAATGCTCATTGTGCAACGCTTGCCGGCAGTGGTGGATCATTTTCACCAGCAGGTGGAGCCCTGGCTGCTGAAGCATTTTGGCATTCGTTTCAATGTGAACCCGGCCTATATACAAAAACTGTTGACCGAGCACTGGCAATCAGCGAGCAGCTTTGTTGGCAGCGTATTATTGAGTGCCGGTCAAAAAGGCCTGAACCTGATTGGCATGCTCGCCAACATACTCTTGCTGCCCGTGGTGCTGTTTTATTTTTTGCGCGACTGGGACGATATGATGACCAAAATTGGTGAGTTGATTCCACGCGACCTCATAGGCCGTGTCAAAAAAATCGTCAAGGATATAGACAGTGTAGTGGCCGAATTTCTCCGCGGGCAGTTATCAGTGATGCTGTCGCTTTGCGTGTTTTACAGTGTTGGCTTGTGGCTGGTTGGCCTCGATATGGCACTGTCTATCGGCATGATTGCCGGCTTACTCAGCTTTGTACCTTATCTTGGTTTTGCCCTGGCGTTTAATTTGGCCATGATCCTGGCATTATTACAATTCGCCTCACTGCCAGAAGTGGTTCCAGTGCTACTGGTGTTTGGCGTCGGCCAGTTTGTAGAAAGCTTTTTCCTGACACCTATCTTGGTCGGCGACCGTATCGGCCTGCATCCGGTACTGGTGATTTTGGCTTTAATGGCGGGCGGGCAATTATTTGGTTTTGCCGGGGTGTTGCTGGCGTTGCCGGTCAGCGCTGCCATTGCCGTCGGTTTACGTTACATCAAAAATAGTTACTTGCGTAGCGACACTTACCTGCACAGCCAGGCATCAGTAATTCACCTATCGGATGACTGACCTTTTAATTTTTAAGCATTCGCTGTGAAACAATTATTACTGAATATCCAACCCCCGGCCGCACCGGGGTTTGGCAATTTTATTGTCGGCCAAAACCAGGAAGCGCTCAGCAGCCTGCAAGCAGCACTGGCCGGGCATGCGCCTTCACCTTTTGTATATCTATGGGGTGTTGCGGGCAGTGGTAAAACGCACTTGCTACTTGCAGCCCAGGCCATGGGTGCGCATATCGCTGATGATGTGCATAGCCTGGATGAAGAATCACAAATCATCCTGTTTGATACCTTTAACCAAATCAAAGCCGAAGGAGGTGTATTGGTGACCGCCGGCAACCATGCACCCACGCAAATGGGTTTGCGGGATGATTTGGCTACCCGTTTAGCGTGGGGATTGGTCTACCAGTTACAGCCATTGAGCGATAACGAAAAAGCCGATGCTCTGCGTGCGCATGCGCGTGACCGGGGAATGAAATTACCCGATGAAGTGATCGCTTACTGCCTGAAATACTTACGCCGCGACTTACCAACACTAGTGGCAGTACTTGATGCGCTGGATGAATGGTCACTGACGACTAAAAAGCCGGTGACAGTGCCTTTGCTAAAAAACATGCTGCAACTTGAACTGGCAAATTAATGCTCTATTCACCATCAAAACTGTAAGAATTTTTACCGTTTTTCTTCGACACATACATCGCCTTATCGGCCGCATGTAATAGCTGTTTCACTTGTTTGCCATGCCGCGGATACTCGGCAATACCGATACTGACACCGATATTGAGTGCCATCGTCCTGACAATCACTGGTCGCGAAAATAACTGTATCAGGCGCTGCGCAAGTTGCACCAGTTCCATACGGTGCAAATAGCTTCCCACCACCAGCACAAACTCATCCCCACCCTGCCGAGCCAAGAAATCGGTTTGCCGCAATACACGCTGGAACATATGAGCGACTTCCACCAGCAAAGCATCGCCTATTTCGTGACCGTACTGGTCATTCACCTGCTTGAAACCATCCAGGTCCATAAAAAATATGGCGAACGGTTTGGAAGTGTGCCTTGCCCGCTGGAAGACATTTTCCAGATGCTCATCGACACTGCGCCTGTTTGGCAGCCCGGTGAGCAAATCGTGATCCACCTGGTGGCTGAGCTGCTCGGTAACAGCCTTGGTTTCAAGTACCTGTCCTAACAGGTCAGTGGTACTGCGGTAGGAAAACAGCAACACGCCGATAATCAGCATACACAGCAGAATGGCACCGATCACTGCCTCTATCACCCGCTGGCGTATCTCCTGCTCATAATCGGCCCGCAGATGCTCCAGTTTGACATCCATCTCGCCCAGGCGGTCGTTGATCAGCTTCATCAGCTCACGTCCCCTGTCCTTGCTCAGCGTCAAGTGGGAAGCATAAGAACCGGCGCGCATTTGCACCTGTATACTTTTATCAATGGCATCGAATTTCTGGTGGACTAACTGTTTGACTTTTTCCAGTTCCGGGCGTATCTCGCCTACTCTGGCTACTCGCCTGTCCAGGCTGGCAAGCACCTTGTGCGTATCTGCCCGCCCCTGCTCCATGGTGTCGAGGAATAATGTATGTCCGGTCAGCAGATAACCGCGCTGGCCACTTTCCGCATTGGTGATAGCCTTACCCAGGGCGGCAACATCATAACGCTGGCGATCTACCGAATCTTTTTGCTCCGAGAAAGACACCAGCTGGTACATAGCAATGAATAACCAAATCATTGAACCGCACAAAATAGTTGCGGCAATGATTAACGGGATAAGTATTCGTCGCTTGTAATTAAACATACCCTATATAACGGTCAAATCCTTCACTAATTAAATACGAACTGATATAAAAATCTACCTTAATTTCAGACCATATGTAATAAAATATGTTTTTGATAGATAACCACTATCCCTAGAAATCTATGCTACGAATCACCGAAATAAAATTACCTTTAGTGCAGGCGGAAACGCTCAAGCATCAGGACGACGAAATCAGGGCCGCCCTCCTCAAACGGCTGGAAATTCCCGAAAGCGACCTGATCCGTTTTGAAATCTTCAAACGCGGCGTGGATGCGCGTAAATCACATGCCATCCTGTATGTGTACAACATCGATGCCGAAGTGAAAAACGAAGCGAAAATCCTGGCCAGGTTTAAAAAAGACCCGCATATCAGGCCAGCCCCGGATACCAGCTACCAATTTGTCGCCACCAATACACGGAATCTGGAGCACAGGCCGGTGGTGGTCGGCTTTGGTCCGGCAGGTATTTTTGCGGCACTGATACTTGCCCAGGCCGGTTTCAAACCCATTGTGCTTGAGCGCGGCAAGGAAGTCCGTCAACGCACGAAGGACACCTGGGGGCTATGGCGTAAACGCAAACTGGATCCCGAATCGAATGTGCAGTTCGGCGAAGGCGGCGCCGGTACTTTTTCCGACGGCAAGCTGTATAGTCAGATCAAGGATCCCAAACATTACGGCCGCAAGGTATTACAAGAATTTGTGAAAGCCGGCGCACCGGAAGAGATTTTATATATCAGCCATCCACATATCGGCACTTTTAAACTGGTGAGCATGGTGGAAGAGATGCGCAGCACCATCATCAGCCTGGGCGGCGAGATCCGTTTTGGTCAGCGCGTGACGGATATTGATGTGAAAGACCAGCAAGTTCAGGGCGTGACAGTGCACACCGGCGAATATTTGCCTACCAATCACCTGGTACTGGCAGTAGGTCACAGTGCGCGCGATACTTTCGAGATGGTGCATGACAAGGGCATTTATATCGAAGCGAAGCCATTCTCGATCGGTTTCCGTATCGAACATCCGCAAAACCTGATAGACCGTGCCCGCTATGGCAAAAGCTATAGCGAAGATATCCTGAAAAAACTGGGTGCTGCCGATTACAAACTGGTCCACCATGCAAACAATGGACGTAGCGTTTATAGTTTCTGTATGTGCCCTGGCGGTACCGTGGTGGCAGCGACTTCCGAACCCAACCGTGTCGTTACCAACGGCATGAGCCAGTACAGCCGTAACGAGCGCAATGCCAATGCCGGGATTGTGGTCGGCATCACGCCAGAAGTCGATTATCCAGGCAACCCGTTGGCCGGCATTGAGTTACAACGGCAACTGGAAAGCCATGCGTTTGTATTAGGCGGCAGCGATTATTCAGCACCAGGCCAATTGATTGGTGACTTTCTGGCAAATAAACCTTCTACCGGGTTTGGTGAAGTGACACCGTCTTACACACCCGGTGTGAACCTCACCAACCTGGAATCTGCACTGCCGGCATTTGCAATTGACGCGATCCGGGAAGCGATTCCGGCGTTCGCCAAACAGATTCCGGGTTTTGATCTGGCAGATGGCATTCTGACCGGCGTGGAAACCCGCACCTCCAGCCCGGTACGTATCAGGCGTGACGATGACTCGCTGCAAAGCATCAATACCAAAGGGTTGTTCCCGTGTGGCGAAGGCGCAGGCTATGCCGGGGGTATTCTGTCAGCGGCTGTGGATGGCATTAAAGTCGCTGAGGCAGTGTCGCTCTCCTTGATCTCCTGACTCTCCGTTGACTGATTAATTTTTCAGGAGATTCAAATAAAAAAACCTGCCGGAGCAGGTTTTTTTATTGCCACATCCACGGGTAATTACTGGCGGATCAGGTAATCAAACGCACCTAGCGCCGCATTCGACCCTTCACCCATGGCGATCACAATCTGCTTGTAAGGGATAGTGGTCACATCGCCCGCCGCAAACACGCCTGGCAGTGAGGTCGCATTATGGTTGTTGATTTCAATTTCCCCGTACTTGCTTAAATCAAGTGTCCCTTTCAGCCAGTCACTGTTTGGAACCAGGCCGATCTGGATGAACACACCTTCCAGTGCGACATGCTTGCTCTCGCCGCTGACACGGTCTGTATATGTCAGGCCGTTGACGCGTGTGCCATCACCGGTGATTTCGGTGGTTTGCGCACTGGTCAGTATGGTCACGTTTTGCAGTGAGCGCAGTTTGCGTTGCAGCACGGCATCCGCTTTCAGTTCGGTATCAAACTGCAGCAAGGTGACATGCCCCACCACACCGGCAAGATCGATTGCCGCTTCCACACCGGAGTTGCCGCCGCCAATCACCGCGACATGCTTGCCTTTGAACAGCGGGCCGTCACAGTGCGGGCAGTAAGCCACCCCTTTGTTTTTGTACTCGGTTTCTCCAGGGACATTCAGGTTTCTCCAGCGTGCACCGGTCGCCAGGATCACGGATTTACTACGCAGGGTCGCGCCGCTTTCCAGCTTCACTTCGATCAGGCCGGCATGCTTGTTGTCGGTTTTGGCTGGCTCAGCCAGGCCTACCGCCCGCTGCAACGGCATAATATCCACCTCATAGGTTTTCACATGCTCTTCCAGCGCAGCCACCAGTTTCGGCCCTTCTGTTTCTTTCACAGAAATGAAGTTCTCAATCGCCAGTGTATCGTTGACCTGACCACCGAAACGGTCTGCCACAATACCAGTGCGTATGCCTTTACGTGCCGCATAGATCGCCGCGGAAGCCCCTGCAGGACCACCGCCGACCACCAGCACATCAAACGGCTCCCTGGCACTGATTTTCTCCGCCTCTTTCGCTACCGCACCCGTATCGACTTTGGCGAGGAACTCTTCCACCAGCATACGGCCGGAAGCGAACATTTCACCATTCAGAAACGTCGCTGGCACTGCCATGATGTTGCGCTCATTGACCTCGTCCTGATACAGGCCGCCATCGATCACCGTCACATTGATGCGAGGGTTGAATACGGTCATCAGTGTGGTTGCCTGCACCACGTCCGGGCAGTTATGGCATGACAGGCTCATGTACACTTCAAAGTTCAGGTCGCTATCCAGCGCCTTGATCTGCTCTAGCACATCCTGTTCCACTTTTGGTGGATGGCCGCCTGTCCACAACAAGGCCAGCACCAGTGAAGTGAACTCATGGCCGAGCGGAATCGCAGCGAAACGTACACCATGGGTTTCGCCTTCTTTGGCGATCACGAATGAAGGTTTACGTGTATCATCGCCGCTCTCATCCAGGCTGACTTTATCTGACAATGCAGTGATTTCCTGCAGCAACTCGCGCATTTTTGCAGCGTTGTCGCTGCTATCCAGGGATGCGATCAGACGGATAGGCTGACGCAGCATACCGAGGTAGGTTTGCAGTTGTGTCTTTAAGGTATCGTCTAACATTTTTATTCTCCAAAATTTCTTGCAGTGTTTTCAGGCGGCAAGAAGCCCTGGCCATTCCACATGGCATTCAAAAATTGGTTGGGGGAAGCTCGCTCAGGTAAAACCACGGCTATTGAATAACAGCCCTGTGGCTTTACCTGAGCGCCCTGCTTGCACAGGGCGATGCTCAAGCTAATCTCAAAGAGATTAAATCTTACCTACCAGGTCCAGTGATGGTGTCAATGTAGCGGCACCGTCATTCCATTTAGCCGGGCAAACCTGGCCAGGGTTGGCGGCTGTGTACTGGGCAGCTTTCAACTTGCGCAAGGTTTCTTTAACATCACGGGCTATTTCGTTGCTGTGTACTTCAGCAGTTTTGATCACGCCTTCATCGTTGATCACGAAAGTACCACGCAATGCCAGGCCTTCCTCATCAATATGCACGTCAAATGCACGTGTCAACTGGTGAGTCGGGTCGCCAACCAATGGGAATTTTGCCTTGCCCACTGCTGGTGAAGTCTCGTGCCAAACCTTATGGGAGAAATGCGTATCGGTGGTCACGATGTACACTTCAGCACCAGCCTTCTGGAACTCTGCGTAGTTGTCAGCCGCATCTTCAACTTCAGTCGGGCAGTTGAAGGTGAACGCTGCCGGCATGAATATCAATACAGACCATTTGCCCTTCAAAGACTCTTCTGTCACTTCGATAAATTTACCGTTGTGAAATGCCTGGGCTTTAAATGGTTGTACTTGTGTATTAATCAATGACATTGTGCTCTCCTTTTAATAATGGTTTAAAACGCTATTTCATTTGCTACTTTTGGATACTTGCTATCTAAATAATGCTTGTTAAACAGCGAATGCATGCATTGTAGACAACCTTATTATATATGTATAATTGATTGTTTTAATTTTATTGATAAATATTATTTATCAACTTCTGGTTAATAAATCTGTTTATCAATCTAAAGTGCCACAGTGACTTCTCCATGGCCGCTCAGACCATGATTGTCCTGCCAGTTAACGGCAATCACATCGCCGACGCTGGTACCTTGCAGGTAAAACGTAAAATACGGATTACGTGAAATGCCGGTCCCGGTTTGCGCATCGACAATCACCTGTCCATTCAGTACCACCTGCATCAGCTGCATAAAATGTGCAGGCATTAGTTGTCCATCGTCATTTTTACTGCGACCGGTACGCATAGGGTGCACGATGATAACCTTGAGCTCGGTGATGTTCTTGCCCAATGGCCCATCCGCCAGCGGGCGGGCCCGCATCTTCATGCTGCTGGTAAACGGTTCTTCACGCTCGCTACCCGCACAACCATCTTCAAGTACAACCACTTGTCTGCGCTGCTGCTGGAACTGGCCATCTGCCTGTTGCATCAACGCAATCAGTTCACCGGATTGCGCCAGCTTGATACGTGTCACCAGCTTCGGCAACACCTGCTTTCCCAGCTCAAAACTGGCAATCAGCGGTGTTGGGTTGGCATCGGCCAGCAAACGAATGCTGCCGATGTTACCCGGCAGTTGCCGGCTGGAGATTTCCACCTGCACCACGGCGCCATTCTCGGCTTTCTGTGGCGCATCAATCTGAATATCCTGAGATACAGGCACAGCGTTGGCCTGCAAAACGGACATGACTTCGGCAGTATGTTCGGCTTCAAACGCCTGTACAAACCAGGTAGCGGCCTGCACCTTTTTTATGGCAATCAAGAACGGTAGTGTAGCCAATGCCAGAAAGCCTTTTATTAGCATTCTTCTTTGCATTCACACCCCTTCAGCCTTTATCATCGTCTTTTTCCAGCGCCTGCTGCAGCCGGAGCGTCTTTAATCGAGCTTCGACTTTGGATTGCAAATAAAAATCCCCATCTTTTGCTTTGCTGGCAATTTCAAACTGGTCTACCGCACGTGCGATGTCATATTTACGCACATAGGCCTCACCCAAAGCCTGGTGCCTGAGCATCTGCTTACCCTGCCCCTGGTAAGCGGCCGCCAGCCAGTCATACAGTTTCGGGTCATCAGGAAAAGTTTGCTGCTGTTTCTGGATAAAGCTCACCGCTGCTGCCCACTGATTGCTGTTAATCAATGATTCTGCCTGGCCCTGGGCAAGGATTCTATGCTGCGGGTAACGTTGCAAGCCTTGTAAAAACTGCGCCTGTGCTTCCGGCACTTGCCCGAGTTTTGCCAGCGTAACAGCCTTTAACGTGACCATGTAAGGGTTCACCATGCCACGCTGCTCCAGCCATTGCACTTCCTGCTGCGCATTTTTTGCCTGATTCGCGCGTAAATAAGCATACGCCAGCCCGAAGTGTTCAGAGTGCTCATTCTGGAAACGGCCTTCCGCAAGGTTGTTTTTAAACTCTTCTATCATTTGTGTAGGAGAGCCCTGCAATGCGCGAATTTTTGCCCGCATCAATGAAAACGCCGGGTTTTCATTGACCTGTTTATAGGGCATATTCTGCACACGGTTGCCCATATCAGCGATGCGTTCGGTGGTCATCGGGTGCGTACGCAAATAGCTGGGCATATTGCCGTCAGAAAAGCGCGTGGCACGCTGCAAGGTATTAAAAAAAGCCGGCATGGCACGCACATCAAATCCTGCATCCTGCAAGATGGTCAGCCCGACGCGGTCAGCCTCACGCTCATGTTCGCGGGTGTAATCGATCTGGCGCTGGATACCGGCGGCAGAGGCCGCGGTCATGGCTCCCATGCCTGCTTGCGGATTTGAACGCATCACCAGCAAAGCCAGCGCAGTCGCGGCGATATTCTTGAACATATCGTATTTTTGCGAGGCCAGCATACGCGCCAGGTGATGCTGCGTCACATGGCCGATTTCATGCCCCAGGACACTGGCCAGCTCAGACTCGCTATTGGAAGAAATAAACAGTCCGGTATGCACACCGATCACTCCGCCAGGCATGGCAAACGCGTTGATGCTCCTGTCCTGCAATACAAAGAAATAAAATTTCTGTTGCTTGTCCGGGCTGCTCGCCCCCAGCCGCTTGCCCAATGCCTGCAGGTAGTCGGTTACCTCTGCGTCATCGAATACATCCTGGCTAACCGCCACTTGCTTGAGGATCTGGTTGGCGATCTTCTCCTCATCACGTGCAGACAAAACGGTTTGTGAAGCATCGCCCAGTTCCGGCAACTGGTTGGAAGAATCGGCCGGTAAATTTAAATCCAGGTCAGGTTCATAAGGTTTACCCGAAAACTGGCCAACCGCACTCTCCGCCAGCATGGGAAAGCCCGATGGCAGCAATAAAGCCAGCGCCACGCTCCACCGCCCGATTGCGCGGCGCGTCTGTTGATCAGTATATTTGAATGGGTTAAAAACCATGTAACTGTGAAAAGAACATCCTGAAAACGACATTATTGCTGGACCAACAGTGACCGCTGACCCAAACTTGTTATGATAACGACTTCATCGCTTGAGTTCATCAATTTTCACCATGTCCGAATTAACGCATTTCAACGCACAAGGCCATGCGCATATGGTCGATATCGGCGACAAGGCGCACAGCAAACGAGTGGCGATCGCCGAAGGCCGTATCCATATGCAAGCCGCCACCTTGCAAACGATCTTGCAAGGCAATGCCAAAAAAGGTGATGTACTCGGTATCGCGCGGATCGCCGCTATCCAGGCGAGCAAGAAAACCAGCGACCTGATCCCGCTGTGCCATCCGCTTAGCTTAAGCCGGGTTGATGTCAGTTTTGTGGCTGATGAGCTTAATCACAGCGTGGTTTGCCGCGTGCAATGTGAAACCACCGGGCAGACCGGGGTGGAAATGGAGGCATTGACTGCAGTCCAGGTCGGGTTATTGACGATTTATGATATGTGTAAGGCGATAGATCGTGGGATGACGATGGATAGCATTCGGTTGCTGGAGAAGCATGGTGGGAAGAGTGGGGATTGGGTAGCGAATAATAAATAATGGCAATCAAATTATTAGCGATCTAAACTTCGCTACTAAAGAGTAAGTTTAAAAAGCGCTTGAGAAATAATTATCAACTTTCAAGGCTCTGGCAAGTTTCCTTTTCGCCTCTAGGCGACCCTCTTTCTTATGCTTGTCCATAAGAAAGAAGGCAAAGAACAAGACACCCTAGCTTCCGCTTATTCCCTGCGTTGCTCATCAAAACAAGCGGTCGCGTAACTCGACCTGGCACCTCACACACATCGTGAGCTGCTGCGGGACTCAGATAAACGCTCCCTTATCCCTTGTTTTGACTGCGCTACTCGGCGCGTCAGATAGGGGCTCGGTTAAAACACCACGATGAACCAATATTTGAACATGAAGGTTAGAGGGCGCTAAGCGAGTTTTAAAGTTTGAAAAGCAAATCAAATTCTAAATAACTCTAATTCTTTGATTCTTTTTCCACAGTGCTTGAGCGTAACGCAATACAAAGAATTACACTCAAATTAAAAGCGTGTGCCTTTCACGGGCCCCTATCTGACGCGCCGAGTAGCGCAGTCAGCGTGGGAGCCTTCGGCCAGCGTCTGTTCGAGTTCCGCAACAAGCCACGTTCTGTGTGGCTTGTCAGGGCGAGTTTCGTTGGCCGCCCACGTTGACGAGCAACGCAGGAAATAAGCGGAAGCTAGGGTGCCCTTTCTTTTGGTTACATTTTCTTTGGGCAAGCAAAGAAAAGTAACTCGCCGACGGGCGAAAGGAAAATGGTGGAGCATCTAAGAAATACTGATAAAACCGAATCCTAGCAAGTAAAGCATCCACCCTACGAGCGGAATCGAGCTAAGCACCCACCTCGCCTGGATCCCGGCCTTCGCCAGAATGACAAACAATTGCAGCCTGCTTTCACATAGCGAAGTAAAGCGCAAACTTTCAGTAAAAAGCTACTTACCGGGCAGTTTGTCATGCAATCAGCTCCACAATCCGCCGCGCACATTCCGGCGCCATCGTCACCCCATACCGAAAATGCCCGGTATTCAGATACAAATTCTCAATCTGCGGATGCCGCCCTATCATCGGGATATTATGCGGCGTTCCTGGCCGCAAGCCACTCCAGTGTTTGATAATCGGCTGCCCTTTCAACGCTGGCAATATGTCCTCAGCCTTCGCCTGCATTTCCAGCCGCATGCTCTCGGTCACCCCGGTATCAAACCCCACATCTTCCAGACTGCTACCGGCCAGCAAATGGCCATCAGCACGTTGCAGCATATAAAAACCATTCCGGTAAACAATATGCGGCAACAGGCCAGGTTGCATTTGGTATAAAAGCATCTGTCCGCGCATGGGTTTGATATGCAGTGTGAGCGCAGTCTGTTTAAGCAGCTCGAAGCTCCAGGCGCCGGAAGTAACCACGTAAGTATCGGCGTGCAGGGTTTCGCCTTCAGTAGTTTGCCAGCTCTGGATGGGCGACTGGCCTTCTTGAAGTGGCATCAATCTGGTTTGCTCGCGCAACGTGACACCATGCTTGATCAACCAGGCCTTCAGGGATTGTAGCAGGCGGGGATTACGGATTTGTACGACTTCAGGAATCAGCAGGCTTTCACCCTGATCTTCAATGGTTACACCAAACTTTGCACCCCACGCGAGCGCTTGCACGCGCTCAAATGGCGGCTGTATTAGCATGCCGTTGCGGGTACATTCAGGATCTATCCCGGTCTCGGCGCACAGCTCGGCGCTGACTTGCGGGTAAGCCCTGGCGCCGGCCAGCGCCAGTTCGTTGACGACATCCTGGTAAAACCAAGGTAGCAACGGGAAGGCGATACCAGCACCGGCCCACGAAGATTCGCCCGAGGTTTGTGCCGCGATAATATTGCGCTCTACCACCGTGACGTCGTAGCCCTGTTTGCGCAGCTGCATAGCGGTTAAGCAGCCAACGATGCCGCCACCGACTACCAGAACCGAAGTGTTTGCCATAAGCGTTTAGAAGCGGATGTTCCGGCAAACAGCAGAATATAGTCCGCCGCTTGCCTGGAATGAAAGAAGCAGAGTCAAGGCTGAATTAGGGTTTGCGTCCGGAAATCAAATAGACTTCCATGGCAATCAAGGCCGCGTTACTGCCGAGCAACACCAGCACATCCCCTTCGGCCAATACAATATCGCCTCTTGGCACGATGGGTTCCGGCATATTCGGGCGGCGCAACTGTTTGACTTCAACGGCAAAGTCCTCAAACGGGATATGATCCAGCCGCAAGCCCTGCGCGTAAAAGTTTTTGTACATTTCCACCGAATGCAGTTGCGGCAAGGAAGCGGTTGACGCATCCGCATCACTGACACCGCGGAAATATCCCTTGAACATTTTGTAGCGCTCTTCGCGGAACAGGCGGATACGCTTGACCACCCGGTTTAGCGGCACACCCAAGGTCACCAGCGCATGCGAGGCCAGCATCAGGCTGCCTTCAAGAATTTCCGGCACCACTTCAGCCGCTCCGGCAGCGCGTAATTCATCCATCTCGCTGTCATCATGCGTACGCACAATCACCGGCAGGTTAGGATGGCGCTCCTTGATCACATCCAGCACTTTCATCGAAGCACGCGTTTCCGCATAACTAATGATGACGGCCTTGGCCCTGCTCAAGCCAGCAGCTTCCATCACCGAACGTCTGCTGGCATCCCCATAAATCACGTTCTCACCGGCAGACGCGGCTTCCTGCACACGGCTCGCATCCATGTCCAGCGCGACATAAGGGATATTCTCTTCACGCAGGAAACGGCCCAGGTATTGGCCGCTGCGACCGTAACCACAAATAATGACGTGATCTTTCAGTTCCTGGCTGTGTTCCTGTATGGTATCCACACCTTTGATGCTATTGCGGGTATAGCTTTTAACCAGACTACGCGCGATACGGCCGTTGTATTGGATGATGAACGGCGCCACCAGCATGGAAAGCACGGCCACGGACAAGACCAGTTGCAGGGCTTCGCCATCGATCAGATGGGTTTGCAGCCCTAATGCCAGGATCACGAATGTGAACTCGCCGGCCTGGCCAAGGATGATACCGGTACGCACGCCGACCCCCATTTCAAAGCCATAGAATTTGGTCAGGAAGGCGATCAGGCCCATCTTGAATACCAGGAACAGTGCCAGCAACAGCACCACCAGGAGTGCATGATCCAGGATCACCCTGACATTCAGCAGCATGCCGACACTGATGAAAAACAGCCCGAGCAGGATATCGCGGAAAGGGGCAATGTCTGACTCCACCTGGTAGCGGTATTTGGTTTCAGAGATCAGCATGCCGGCGACAAATGCACCCAATGCGTACGATAAACCGGCAAAATTGGTCGCTGCCGACATCAGCAAGGTCACCATCAGTACGTTCAGCACAAACAGCTCACGCGAACGTTGCTTGGCCACCAGCTCAAACCAGAAGTTGAGGATGTTTTTACCAAACTTGAACAGCAGGAATAACAGTACCGAAGATTTGAGCAGTGTCAGGCCTAGAACATCCAGCCAGTTATTGCTGTGCGCGCCCAGAGTCTGGATCAACACCAGGATAGGAATGACCGCCAGGTCCTGGAACAGCAACACACCTATACTCAAACGGCCATGCCGTGAATTCAAGTCCACTCTTTCCATCAGTATTTTGGAAACAATGGCAGTGGAAGACATGGTGAGCGCCGCCCCGATGATAAAGGCAGTCGTCAGGCTCAAGCCTGCCATTTTGCCAAGAACCAGGCTCACGACCAGCGTCAGGATCACTTGTCCGCCACCAAGACCGAACAGGGTTTTACGCATGGCGTACAGTTTGGGCAGGCTGAATTCCAGGCCTATGCTGAACATCAGGAACACGATGCCGAACTCAGCCACTTGACGGCCGGTTTCCTCATCCTCTATCAGCCCTAATGCATGCGGGCCGAGGACGATACCTATCATAAAATAAGCCAGGATGGCAGGCATGCCCAATATGCGGAACAGGCCGACGGCAAATACCGAACTGGTGAGCAATAAAAGTAAATGTATCAGGGAGTCAAACATGCAAAAGTTCTAGAGCAGTTAATTCAAAACCACGCTGCTGCACAGTCAGCGAAAAACGCTGCGAGTGGTTAATTATTATGATAAATCTTGATTGTGTCAGCCTAATTATGCTGCCACAAATCTTTGCTTAATGCAAAAAATGTGCCTGCTATTAAAAAATCAGTAAAAAAAACGCGTTTTGCTTTCTTGCCGGGGCGGTCACTTGCTATACTTACTGCCCATGAGTATAGCAAAGTCAGGTGTCAAACTTGCTGAAAGTTCTGACATCGTCGAAAAAGCGCGCAATGTGTTATTGCACGAAGCGGATGAAATCCGCCAGTTGGCAGGAAGACTAGGTCCTGCTTTCGAAGCGGCGGTGCATATGATCCTTGACTGCCGTGGCCGTATTGTCGTCACCGGTATGGGGAAATCTGGCCATATCGGCGGCAAAATCGCCGCCACCCTGGCCAGCACCGGTACTCCGGCTTTTTTTATGCATGCGGCGGAAGCCAGCCATGGCGATTTAGGCATGATCACGGCGGAAGATGTGGTGATTGCGCTTTCCAATTCAGGGGAAAGCGATGAAATCATCAATATCCTGCCTGCGATACGGCGCCTGGGTGCACGCATCCTCAGTATTACCGGCACACAAGACTCGACCCTGGCCCGGGAATCCGAAGTGCATCTGAGTGCAGCGGTCAGCCATGAAGCTTGCCCGCTCGGTCTGGCACCTACCGCCAGCACTACTGCAGCACTCGCATTGGGCGACGCCCTGGCGTTATGTGTGCTCGACCTGCGTGAGTTCACCGCAGAAGATTTTGCCAGATCGCATCCAGGCGGCAGCCTTGGCCGCCGTTTGCTGGTCAGGATCAAGGATGTGATGCGCACTGGCGACGCCATTCCCCGCATAGGTGAACAGGCGACCGTGCATGACGCTATCCAGGAAATCACCAGTAAAGGCATGGGCTTCACAGCGATTGTAGATGCTGAACAAAAACCGGTCGGCGTATTCACTGACGGCGATTTACGCCGTTTGTTCGTGCAAGGCCTTACCAGCCATCAGACGCCTATCACCAGTGTTATGAAGCAGCAGCCTAAATTGCTGGACACTCAGCAGATGGCGGTTGAGGCAGTGAGCCTGATGGAACAGCATAAAATCAATGGCTTTCTGGCGGTGAATGAACAGCAGAAGCTGGTAGGCGCTTTTAATATGCATGATTTATTAAAAGCCAAAGTGGTTTAAGCAGAACGGAAAGTAACCCTATGCTTAAATATCCTATCCTGTTACCAATTGGCCTGATGCTTTTTCTGGCATTGCTGACCTTCTGGATCAACCAGACGGTGCAGGAAGAAGCTTCGCGGGTAACCGGCTTGAACCGTCATGCGCCTGATTACAAGCTTTACAATTTTGTCAGTACACGTACCGATGCCACCGGCCACACCAAATATGTGTTAGCGGCTGCGCAAATGCGCCATTACCCTGACAGTGACCACACCGAACTGGACAGGCCGCGTTTCACCCAGTTTGGGCAAGAAACCCCGTATACCCAGATCTATGGTCAACGTGGCAAAATATCCGGCGATGGCAAACTGGTGGAGTTTATCAAGCAGGTTAAAGTGATCCGCCAGGCCACGGCAGAAAAAGGTGAGATGCAATTGCAGACGGAGCAGTTAACCGTTGAGCCGGATACGGATATTGCCTATACCGACCTGCCAGTCACCATACGCCAGAAACCGGCGACCGTGATTACAGGCACTGGCATGCGCTTTGATAAAAATGCCGAAACCATGCAATTATTTAACCGGGTTCATGTGCATTATGAACGTGCACCCGTGGCAGCCACTGCAAGCAAACCTGCCAAAAAGCCAACCACCAATAAAAATATACCGACAATCAAGGATCGTTGATTCTGGAGAGATGAGTTGAATACGCACAAGCCATTATTTTATGTGACCTGCCTGGTTTTAGGCATGCTATTGCAGTGGTCTGATGCCAGCCTGGCCGAAGAGTCAGATCGCGAGCAGCCGATTGAACTGGAAGCGGACACCGTCAGCGTTAACGATGCCAAAAAGATCAGCACTTACACGGGCAATGTGATCCTGAATCAGGGCACCCTGCAAATCAAGGCGGACAAAATGATAGTCCGCGAAGACCAGGATGGATTCCAGCACAGCACCTGCTTTGGCACACCGAACACGCCCACCACCTTTAAACAGAAGCGCACCGGGAAAAACGAGTGGATGCAAGGTAGCGGACAACGTATTGAATACAATGCCCGCATGGATAAAGTGCAACTGTATACCAATGCCTGGGTCAAACGTGGCGAAGACGTGGTGACCGGGGACTACATCAGTTATGACGCCAATGCCGAATACGCAGAAGTGATTGGCGGTACCAAAGCGAATCCGAATGGCACAGCCAACAGCCGCGTTAAAGCGATCATCCAACCAAAAAACAAAACAACCCCGCCAGTGCTGGACAATAAATCGAATACACAACAAGGGTTGCGGATGAATCGCTCATTGCAGTTAAGGACTGAGCCGGCACCTAACGCTACCGACACCGAATCCAAGAAAGACCCAAAATAAAGACTGGCACTTATGCAACCGAATGTTTTACCAGACAATAGCCATTTGTGCGTCAGCCACTTAAAGAAAGCTTACCAGGGCCGCACCGTCGTCAGGAATACGACGCTGGATTTGCACAGCGGTGAAGTGATCGGACTGCTGGGGCCGAATGGCGCAGGGAAAACCACCAGTTTTTACATGATCGTTGGCCTGGTGGCGCTGGATGATGGCCGCATCACCCTCAATGGTACCGACGTCAGCCATGCACCCATGCATGAACGTGCCCGCATGGGCCTGGCTTACTTGCCCCAGGAAGCATCGATTTTCCGCAAAATGACGGTCACCGATAACATCATGGCTATCCTGGAAACCCGCCCATATACACCGGAAGAACGTGACGCCAGGCTGGAATCATTATTGGACCAGTTGCATATCCAGCATATCCGTAACAGCCAGGCAGTCAGTTTGTCCGGTGGCGAACGACGCCGTGTGGAGATCGCCCGCTGCCTTGCCACAGACCCGAAATTCATCCTGCTGGATGAGCCTTTTGCAGGCATTGACCCGATCGCGGTGATCGAGATCCAGAAAATCATCCGCTACCTGAGCAGCCAGCATATCGGCATCCTGATCACAGACCATAACGTGCGCGAAACACTGGATATCTGTGATCGTGCCTATATCGTCAACGAAGGCGCTGTATTTGCCGCCGGCACGCCGGATGAAATCATCCAGAACGAAGGTGTCCGTGAAGTATATCTGGGTAAAAACTTTAGGCTGTAATCTGTTATGAAGCAAAACCTGCAATTACGCATGTCGCAAAACCTGGCGCTGACGCCGCAGTTGCAGCAGTCTATCCGTCTGCTGCAGCTATCGACGCTGGAACTTAGCCAGGAGCTTGAAGCGATATTGCAGGAAAACCCTTTGCTGGAAATGGCCGACAACGAAGAAGGCGAGTTTGAGGAAAACGCTGCTGAAGCACCGTCGCAAACCCAATCTGAAACCGAAGATGCCAGCCCGTTTGATGTTGCCACCCAGCAGGATATCCCCTCGCCGGCTGACACATTACGTGAAGAATTACGCGATGACCTGAGTGGCAACGAAGGCGAATTACCCAACCTGAGCGAAGAATTCACGCCGCCCGAATTTGAAGACGATTATGATGAATTCGGCAGCAACAGTAACTGGGATGAAGCTGGCCGGAACAATAATGATGATGAAGACGGTGACTTTTCACGCCAGGATGCCAGCAATATCAGCCTGCGTGAGCATCTGTTAGATCAGATGCAACTGGCACACCTGTCTCACCGCGACATGAGCCTGGCCAAATTATTGCTGGATAGCATTAATGATGACGGCTACCTGGAGCAGGACCTGCAGGAAGTAGCGGAGAACCTGCCACTGGAACTTGAGGTCGACCTGCTTGAACTTGAGACCGCGCTCAAGCTGATCCAGAACCTGGACCCGATCGGCATAGGTGCCCGCGACCTGCGTGAATGCCTGTTGTTGCAACTGAACGCTTTGCCGGCAGATACTCCCTACCTGAAAATCGCCATCGCCCTGGTCAAAGACCACCTGGCGCTGCTGGCCAATAAAGACTTCGTCAAACTGCGAAAACAACTGGGTTGCGATGAAGCTTCGCTCAAAGGTGCTCAGCAGCTGATCCGCCAGCAAAATCCGAGGCCAGGCAGCGAATTCTCCAGCTTTAGCCACGACCATTTTATCCAGCATGATGTGGTGGTGAAAAAGATCAAAGGTATCTGGGTAGCGACACTGAATGACGGCGTGATTCCCAAGCTGCGTATCAACCAGATGTATGCGGATATCCTCAAGCGTAACCGTGAAAGCTCCGGCCAGTACTTGCAAAGCCAGATGCAGGAAGCCAAGTGGATGATCAAGAATATCCAGCAACGCTTCTCGACCATTTTGCGTGTCTCGCAGGCGATTGTAGACCGCCAGCGCAACTTCTTCGAACACGGTGACATTGCCATGCGTCCGCTGGTATTGCGTGAAATTGCCGAAGAACTGGACCTGCATGAAAGTACCGTTTCACGGGTGACTACCCACAAATACATGCTGACACCACGCGGGGTATACGAACTGAAATATTTCTTTGGCAGTTCGGTCGCGACAGATGCCGGCGGTTCCTGCTCGGCAACCGCCATCCGCGCACTGATCAAGCAGATGGTGGCGGAAGAAAACCCGAAAAAACCGCTGTCAGATAACCAGATTACCGACACACTGGCACAACAGGGCATTGTCGTTGCCCGCCGTACTATTGCCAAATACCGTGAATCCTTGAGTATTCCGCCAGCGAACCTGCGCAAATCGCTCTGATCTTGCGCTGATTTCTACAATCTTCATTCATCAAAACAAAAAGGCCGCAGTGAAAGCGGCCTTTTGTCTTACCAGAGCTTCAGTTATTGAATCGTGATCCTGGCAAATTTGCGTTTACCAACCTGGGCAACAACGACGCTTTTCACTAATTGCAGATTCTTGTCCTCTACTTTGATACTGTCCAGCTTCACGCCGCCCTGCTGGATGGCGCGGATAGCTTCACTGGTGCTGTCAACCAGTCCCGCCTGTTTCAGCAACTGGCTGATACCTATGCTGTCACCTTCGATGGTCACTTCGATTTCCGGCACTTCATCAGGAATACCGCCTTTGGCGCGGGTCTGGAAATCCTGCAGCGCTTTTTCAGCGGCAGCCTGACCATGGAACCGGGCCACGATTTCCTGCGCAAAGCCAACCTTGATATTGCGCGGGTTTTGGCCACCCTCGACACTGGCTTTCCATTCAGCAATAGTTTCCAGCGAGGCAAACGAGAGTAAATCGATATAACGCCACATCAGCGCATCCGAGACCGACATGATCTTGGCGAAAATGGTCTCAGGTGCTTCACTGATGCCAATGTAATTGCCCAGGGATTTGGACATTTTATTGACGCCATCCAGACCTTCCAGCAATGGCATCATCAACACACATTGCTGTGCCATGCCAGCCTGCTTTTGCAACTCACGACCCATCAGCAGGTTAAATTTCTGGTCAGTACCGCCCAGTTCTATATCGGATTGCAACGCTACCGAGTCATAACCCTGCAGAAGCGGATACAGGAATTCATGAATGGCGATCGGCTGGTTGCCTTTAAAGCGCTTGGAGAAATCGTCACGCTCCAGCATGCGGGCAACGGTGTGGCTGGCAGCCAGCTTGATCATGCCTGCCGCACCCAATTCGCTCAACCATTTCGAGTTGAATACGATCTCGGTTTTGGCCGGATCCAGTATCTTGAACACCTGCTCGGCATAGGTATCGGCATTGATCTTCACCTGCTCGACGGTCAGCGGTGGGCGAGTAGCGCTTTTACCAGTCGGGTCACCTATCATGCCGGTGAAATCGCCAATCAGGAACAGTATCTGGTGACCCAGATCCTGTAACTGGCGCAGTTTATTGATCAGCACGGTATGCCCAAGATGCAGATCAGGTGCGGTAGGGTCAAATCCGGCCTTGATGCGCAGCGGCTTGCCGGTTTTAAGTTTTTCGATCAGTTCCTGCTCGATCAGCAATTCATCCGCACCACGTTTGATGATGGCAAGTGCCTTGGCGATTTCCTGGCTGATAGCTTCAGCAGAAGAGGTAAGGTCTGTCATAAATACATTTCTGTCATGCAGTCAGCCTGGGTGGCATACAACAGCACTGTTTAAATTTAAAGCGGCTATTTTAACGTAATCTGCTGCTTAACTGTAGGCATATCCCACGGCAGTGCTACTATGTCAGCCTATGATTTCACAACCCACCATCACTAAAATGCGTCATTTTATTGGCATCATGTCAGGTACCAGCCTTGATGGTGTCGATGCGGCATTAGTCACCCAGACTGGCGACAGCTTTCAGCAAATTGACCAGGCCTTTGTGGCATACCCGCCATCAGTGAAACAGATACTGCTGGATTTGCATCAGCCAGCTGTGAATGAGTTGCATGACGCGGCGTTGATGGCGAATACGCTGGCAGCCTTATATGCTGAAGCCGTCATAAAGTTATTGGATCAAAGCGGGCTGGACGCATCTGCCATTACCGCCATAGGTTGCCATGGCCAGACCATACGCCATTGCCCGGACCTTACTCACGGCCAGGCTTACACGCTGCAGATCGGCAATAACGCCAGACTGGCTGAACTCACCAGCATATGCGTAGTTGGTGACTTCCGCAGCCGCGATATCGCAGCAGGCGGCCAGGGCGCGCCTTTAGTTCCTGCGTTTCACCAGGCCATCTTCGCCAGCCCGGAAAAAAATCGCGCCATCATCAACATAGGCGGCATTGCCAATATTTCGTGGTTACCAGTCAATGGACAAGTGACGGGCTTCGATTCAGGGCCTGGCAACATGTTGCTGGACCTGTGGACACAGCAGCATACCCGGAAAGCTTATGATGCCAATGGCGACTGGTCTGCCGGCGGGCAGGTGAATACCAAATTGCTGGATGCGATGCTCGCCGAACCCTACCTGGCGCTGGATGCCCCTAAAAGTACCGGACGCGATTTATTCAACCAGGCCTGGCTTAGCAAGCATCTGCAAAGCATTCAGGACGATCCGCAAAATATTGCGCGCACCCTGCTGGAGCTCACCGCCCGCAGCATAGCAGAAGCCATCACACGTTTTTGCCCAACTTTAGACGAAGCGTATGTCTGCGGAGGTGGCGCGCACAATGGCTTGCTGGTCGATCGCGTATCCGCGCTTATTCGTATTCCTGCAGCACCTACCGATACATTGGGGGTAGACGCAGACTGGGTAGAGGCAGTCGCCTTTGCCTGGCTGGCGCAACGCTGTGTCGATGGTATGAGTGGCAACCTGCCGGCTGTCACTGGCGCACAAGGTCCGCGTATACTGGGCGCCATTTATCCTGCTTGATGCACTTCTTTTGACGCGTGTTTTCCCTTCCGCAGTGCAACTGCACCATCGTTTGGATTAATACTGGTGCATGTTTTTGCGCCATTTTCTGTGTTTTCTCGGTCTATCTCCCGTCAAGTGCATTTTTTTAAGGGTTGATTGCGTATAATTTAGCCTTAATCCCGTCTACACCCATTGAGTATGTTATGGCAACCAAAGCGACCATTTCTTTTGATAACGACACCCCATCGATAGAGCTCCCGATCCTGAAAGGGACGCTAGGCACGGATGTGATTGATATCCGCAGCCTGGGTAAACATGGGTATTTCACCTATGATCCCGGCTTTATGTCCACAGCCGCCTGTGACTCAGGCATTACTTTTATCGATGGTGAAGAAGGCCTGTTGTATTACCGGGGTTATCCTATCGAAACGCTGGCAGAGAATTGCGATTTCCTGGAAGTCTCCCACCTGTTATTGCATGGGGAACTACCGAATGCTACCCAAAGTGAAGAATTCGTAAGCGCCATCCGCAAGAACAGCATGCTGCACGACCAGATGAGCAATGTGTTCCGCGGCTTCAGGCGTGACGCACATCCGATGGCAGTCATGATCGCCGTGGTCGGCGCAATGGCGGCGTTTTATCCTGACAACAATGATGTGTCCAGCCCGGAATCACGCAAGCGGGCAGCGATGCGCTTGCTGGCGAAAGTGCCGACCATTGCAGCCTGGAGCTATAAATACAATATCGGCCAGCCGTTCACGTACCCGAAAAACAATCTGGGATATGCAGAAAATTTCATGCATATGATGTTTGCCACACCATGTGAAGAGTACGTGCCTAACCCTATTCTGGCACGCGCATTTGAACGTATTCTGATCCTGCATGCCGATCACGAGCAGAATGCTTCGACCTCCACCGTGCGCCTGGTAGGCTCCAGCGGCGCCAATCCCTTCGCCTGTATCGCGGCAGGCATTGCCTCGCTGTGGGGCCCCTCACACGGCGGCGCAAACGAAGCCACCCTGAATATGCTGGAAGAAATGGGTGACATCAGCCGTATCGGCGAATTTATCAACCGCGCCAAAGATAAAACCGATAGCTTCCGCCTGATGGGATTCGGCCACAGGATCTACCGCAATATGGACCCACGCGCCTCCATCATGCGTAAAACCTGCCACGAAGTACTGAATGAACTGGGATTACAGGATGACCCTATGTTCAAACTGGCGATGGAGCTGGAAAAAATCGCACTGGAAGACGAATACTTTGTTTCACGCAAACTCTATCCAAACGTCGATTTTTACAGCGGCATTGTCATGCGGGCAATGGGCATCCCGAACTCCATGTTCACCGCCATTTTTGCACTGGCGCGTACAGCTGGCTGGATTTCACAATGGTGCGAGATGAATGCCGACCCCGAGCAGAAAATCGGTCGCCCGCGCCAACTTTATGTAGGTGAAGCACGCAGGGATTTTGTACCGCTGCATCAGCGCTGAATCTAGCTGTTACCAATAAAAAACGCCGGACGGTTCCGGCGTTTTTTATTTTTGGTGATGCTGAAATTAAACCGAGAAAGAGCTACCACAACCACAAGTTGTGGTGGCGTTCGGATTACGAATCACAAACTGTGACCCTTGCAGGCTATCTGTGTAATCGATTTCTGCGCCTGCCAGATATTGGAGGCTCATCGGGTCAATCAGCAAAGTGACGCCATCTTTATCTACTTGCGTGTCGTCTTCGTTCACTTCTTCTTCAAAAGTAAAGCCGTATTGAAAGCCGGAACAACCTCCGCCGCTGACAAACACGCGTAACTTCAGGTCAGGCGTACCTTCTTCATCAATCAGTTCTTTCACTTTTTTTGCGGCATTATCGGTAAACACCAATGGGGTTGGCATTTCAATATCAATCGTAGCTTCTGCGGTCATCATAGACTCCTGTCAAACTCTCAAAAACAATATGGCGGCGAAATAGATTATTTCAAGTCAATTCTGGAACAGTCACTTCAGGTGGCTGTTCGCCCATATAAATCAGCTTGCCTTCAATCACGGCGCCGGTATGCATTTCCAGCGATTTGTAATACAAATCACCGACGATACGGGCCTTGCTTTGCAACTCAATGAATACCGAGGACTTCACCGGCCCGCGGATGATCCCGTTAAGCACAATCTTCGAGGCTTCCACCGCGCCGGTGATCGCTCCATTCTCACTGATGATCAGCGTACTGGGATGCTCACGTTTCTCGATCACATTGCCTGCAATCTGCCCATCTACCCGCAAGCCGCCGGCAAAGTGCATATTGCCCTGGATCTGAGTTTCGTGTCCCACCAGTGTATCAATATGGCTGTCGATATGAACGCTTTTTTTGAAAAACATGGCATTTCCTGTTCCGAATTAACTTTAATGGCTGCTCAACACGAAGCAAGCAACATTATGCACGCCTTAGCGCTTGGTGATTTTTTTGTAAAACACCAATTCTTCTTTCAGTTTAATATTTTCATCCTGCTGGGCGGTCAGTGTTTTTGCCAGATTGTTGCTGGTGGCCAGCTCCACCTGTAACTCACGCTGTGATGAAATTAATTTTTTTTGTAGCTCAATATTTTCTGCAGTGACTTGCCGCAAGCGCTCGCGCACGTATTCGCTATTATCGTCATATAGCGCCCAGTAAGCCAGTGCAAAGCCAAGTAATAAAGTAATGAAGGCCAGTATGCCCTGAAAATACCAGGGGCGATGCGAGCGCACCGCAACCTGCTTGGCAGTCAGCCCGAAATGGTTTCTGAGTCTTCTGCGTATGGGTCGTATCATTATGGCAACAAAGGCAACACTTGCAAACCGCTATCGGGCTCCAGGCCAAACATAAGATTCATGTTCTGCACCGCCTGGCCGGAAGCACCTTTCACCAGGTTATCCTGCACGACAATAATGGTGACATAATCATTCGCTTGAGGGTACAGCGCGATCCTCAATACATTAGAACCCCGCACGGAGCGCGTTTCCGGCAAGGCGCCGGCCGGCATCACATCGACGAAATAATTATCCTGGTAACGCTGCTCATAGACTTGCTGCAACGCCTGCTTGGCACCCTCCGCATTCAGTTTTACATGCAGGGTAGTCAACATCCCGCGGATCATTGGAATCAAATGAGGAACAAAGATCAGATTGACCGCGTCATGCCCGGAGAGTTTCTTCAGTTGCGCCAGAATCTCGGGATGGTGTCTATGCCCGGCAACCCCATACGCTTTGAGGTTATCACTCGCTTCAGAGAATAAAGTGCTTACCTCGGCTTTTCTGCCCGCACCTGATACGCCGGATTTAGCATCAGCAATGATCGGTACCGAATAATCAATCCATCTGCTTTCCATCAAAGGTGCCAGGCCCAGCAATACCGTTGTCGGATAACAGCCAGGGTTACCAATGACCTGCGCTTGTGCTACCTGCTCTGCATATAGTTCCGGCAGGCCATATACCGCCTGCGCCAATACGTCTGTACAGCTGTGCGGCAGTTTGTACCACCTTTCAAATTCTATAGCGTCTTGCAGACGGAAGTCGGCTGCCAGGTCAATGACTTTGACCCCCGCCGCAACCAGTGCAGGCGCCTGGCTCATGGCGACGCCATGCGGGGTGGCAAAAAATACGACATCGCACTGGGTTAAATCGACTGTTGCCGGATCGCTGAATGCAAGATCGACCACACCACGCAGGCTAGGGAACATATCAGACACTGGCAAGCCAGCCTCGCCACGTGAAGTGATCACCTGCAATTGCGCCTGTGGATGCCTTGCCAGTAACCGCAACAGCTCAACACCGGTATATCCGGTCCCACCCACGATGCCGACTTTAATTTTCCCCATAAACCCCAACCAGACTTGTAACGCTTTAGAAAAAAGTAAAACAATAAATGAAAAAGGCCGCCAATGCGACCTTTTTGCACAACTCTTTTTGTAACAAACGTGTGTAAATTAACGCTTGGAGAACTGCTTGCGACGACGTGCTTTACGCAGACCGACTTTTTTACGTTCAACTTCACGTGCATCACGTGTTACGAAACCTGCGTGAGACAATGCGCTCTTCAGAGCAGTATCGTAGTCGATCAATGCGCGGGTGATACCGTGACGCACTGCACCAGCCTGACCGGATTCACCACCACCATGTACGTTGACCAGAATGTCAAAAGTAGCGGTGTTGTTTGTTAATTCCAGAGGTTGACGCAAAATCATGCGAGAAGTCTCGCGAGAGAAATAAACGTCAACTGGCTTGTCGTTTACTACGATGTTGCCGCTACCGGACTTCAGGAACACACGTGCCACTGAACTTTTGCGGCGGCCTGTGCCATAGTTGTATTTACCGATCATGCTTTATCCTAATCGTCTAATATTAGATGGTTAATGTTTGCGGTTGCTGAGCAGCGTGCTCATGCTTGTCACCAGCATACACTTTCATTTTCTTGATCATGGCATAGCCCAAAGGACCTTTTGGCAGCATGCCTTTGACTGCTTTTTCCAAAGCGCGACCTGGGAAACGGTCTTGCATTTTGGAGAATGAAGTTGTTGTGATACCACCTGGATAACCTGAGTGACGATGATACAGTTTGTCACCAGCCTTGTTACCAGTTACTTTAATCTTGTCTGCATTAACTACTACAATGTAGTCACCAGTATCTACGTGCGGTGTGTAAATAGCTTTATGCTTACCACGCAGGCGGTGAGCAATAGCACTGGCCAAACGACCTAACACCAGATCTGTGGCGTCGATCACGAACCAATCACGTTGTACTTCATGCGATTTTGCTGAAAATGTTTTCATTTTATAACTACCGAGTTATAGCGTGTAAATTAAGAGGGCGGATTATAAGCCAGCTTGAGAAAGCTTGTCAACGGATTAATCGGAAAAAGAATCGATGGCATTTGATAGATACCGATCTTCGCGGCAAAGTGCCCGACCATACCGGTTTTTCTCTTGTCAATTTTGCAACTAATTCGAAAAAACTTTAAATTATTGCGTTTTCTCGTTGATTTTTAGAGGTTTTATTTCATCAAGTGTTATATTAGGCCATTCATTAAGTTTCTGTGCAAGCTTCAATTTTAAAAACTATTACGTGTATCATGCTTTTTGGCAAACGCAGGCGTAAACAGAGCAGGCACTTTACAGCCCTACCCCGGTTGCGACTCATTACTTTCTTTTTTATCTGGCTGGCACCAATTTCAAATGCCGCCGAGATAAATGCGCTCAGTATAGAATCTGAGCCAGGCCAGCCATTCCTCGCGCAATACAAGATTTATAACGCACAAGCAAATACCGACATCAGCTGCTACTCGCTGCAGCAACCTTCAGCACCTGAACCCATACACCTTGAATATACGACGCTTGGCGGCCAGCTGGGCGCGCTGACGCTGTGGTCACATGGCCCCATTTCCGCCCCGCTGACAATGACCGTGGTAGATAACTGCCAGCGCAGCAGCCAGACATTCTCTATTCAAGCCGATAACAGCGTTTTAACCTCGCCGCCAGCATTGAAAGCAGCTGAAGCGACACTGAATACCCCTGCTGACGCTGCCAATGTCACCACCAATGTCATCTCTGCCGCTAACCCGGTTACTAAACAAGACGGGAATAGTTCAGAAACAGCTATGGCAGCGCCCGCCATCCCAGTTGAAGCCTACGATGCCTTGCAGCAACAGATCAATGCCCTGCAAACCGACTTCAAGCAATTACAGAAAAAGTCTGACACGCTTTACGCCAGTACGCTGGCACAGGCAAATATTCTGGCCACGTTAAAAGACCAGCTTACCCAACTGCGAAATGAAAACCATTTGTTACGTACACTGGTGTTGACCCTGGGTCTGGCATTAATCGCCACCGGCTACTTTTTTGCAGACTGGCTACGCCGATATGCTGCGGTGCCAAAAACGTCCAAAACCCGCGATAGCGGCAAGGAAAAGATCAGACAGCCTGCGCCCTCCGGTACTGATCATCAACCTGACACCTCGTCCCGGCATACACAGACCCTACCGAGTAACACCGACACTTCCCAGTCGCCGCATACACAACCACCTTTCCAGCCTACGGCGCGACCGGCTTACCGATTCAAATCTGTTCCGCTGCATGCCAATGATGATGTCGTTTCTCCCGTCAGCGGCCCACAGCGATTGAGTTCTCAGCAAAGCACCAATACAGTGATGCAGGACGCCTCCCGCTTGTTCACCCATGGCCGCATCAATCAGGCGATCGAGCATTTACAGCAGCATCTGGCCAGGCATCCGAAATGCTCCCCCTGGATGTGGCTATATCTGCTCGACTTGCTATCCAAAGAAGGCAAACAGCAAGAGTTTGATATTGTGGCCGGGGATTGCAGAAAGCATTTCAACCTCAGCGTTGAACGCAACCCTGACCCTAAACAGCAGGGGATTGAATCTTATCCGCGCATCATGAAAGCCCTGCAACAGACCTGGGGCACACCACAAGTGATCTCGCTGATTGATGACCTGGTTTACAACACGCGCCTGGTACCTCGCATGGGGTTTGAACGCAGCGTATTTGAAGAGCTGATGATGCTGAAAGAAATCGCCTGCCAGACGCAGAACCTGACGGCAACGCAGCCTGCGACTACCTCGAACAGCGCTGCGGAAACGATGAGCGACAATCTGCGCGAGCTGCAAAAACTTTCAGGCGATATTTATGTATTGGCACCGGTAGATCAGACGCCCTTCCAATACTGGACGGATTTCACCTTCGAACTCGACGAGCCCTCCACCGCACGCAAATCAGCCTAACCAGTAGGCGAACGCGATACCTGCAGTCAAGGCGGCGCCTACCCACACATTATCCAGAAAAGCCTTGAAGCATTGCGGCGGATTGCGTGTACTGATCAATTGATATTGCCGGCCAATCAATATCAGCGCCAGCGCCCAGCCCAGCCAGAACGGCCACGCTAATCCAACAGTCAAGGCTAATGCAGCCAGGATGAGCATCATCAGTGCAAAACACATCATGATTGCCAGCACGTCAAAACGTCCGAAGGTGATCGCTGAAGAGCGAATACCCACTTTGAGGTCATCTGCCCGGTCTACCATGGCATAAGCAGTGTCATAAGCGACCGACCAGAACACATTTGCCAGCAACAACCACCATGCCACAGCAGGCACTTGCTCCTGTAAAGCCACAAAGGTCATCGGGATACCAAACCCAAAGGCCAGCCCCAAATAGGCCTGTGGAATTGCCAGGAAACGTTTGGTATACGGGTAGCTAATGGCGAGGAACAAGGCCGGCAATGACCAGGCCACCACTTGCCAGCCCAGCATGCATACCAGCACAAAAGCGATCAACGCCAGGATGATGGCGACCAGGTAAGCTTCCCTGACTGAAATCTCCCCGGTGGCCAGGGGCCGCAATTGTGTGCGTGCTACCGCACCATCCCAATGCCGGTCCGCGATATCATTCAGCGCGCACCCGGATGAGCGCATAAGGATGGTGCCCAACATGAATACCACCACTACAGGTACAGCAGGCTGCCCCTGTCCGGCAATCAGCAGCCCCCATAGCGTTGGCCACATCAATAGCCAGATACCGATAGGCTTATCCAGCCTGGTCAGGCGGTAATAGGCATTCCATTTGGCAAACGACAACATTACTCTTGATCCATTATCAACATGATCTATCCGTTTGAGCGCAGGTCGGTAAAAACACTTCGGTCACCAGCAAATGGTGGCGCTGCAGTCTAAATAATGAACGTCGCGCCCACAAAGATTGCTGTGGCGTCAGCATCACACGTTTGGATACGGTTTTATAAAGGGGATGGGCTGGCGATAATTTACGGAAATGCAGCGCACCCCGCTCGACTTTCGGGTTAGCGAATAAAGCGGCACCCAACGGCAATCGCCCTATTTTGCGCAGACCATACCAGGGACTGCGTAAATCCTTGCGCGCAATCACACTGTGTGCGAACACCCGCGGCTTGCCATTCCCCATCAGCCAGACTTCACGTACCCAGGCGCGGGTAGCAACAGGTAATTGCAATAACTGCCGCTCATCAGCATGCGGCTTACGCCATGCTTGATTTATCAACTGCACGGAAAAGTCGGCATATCGCCGTTTTAACTTGGCGGTTAATGAAGCCCGCTCTTGCAACCATGGCCGCAAGACGCCGCCGGTGATTAACTTGGCCTGCCAGCCGGCGTCATTGCAATAATGCACGCGTTGCATAGGTCACGGCAGTGGCAGTTTAAAAGTTTTAGGCAACCACACCCACAACTGCCCTTGCTGGCGCATGGCTCCTGCCAGTTTGCCGGCGGATTCGCCATCGCCCCAATAGATATCTGCGCGTACGCCACCCTTGATCGCGCCGCCGGTATCCTGTGCCACCATCAGTTGCTGGAGTGGCTTATCAGAGTCTGGGTAAGGATAAGTCGTCGCCATATACACCGGCGCCCCTAATGGAATATAAAACGGGTCCACGGCAATGCTACGCGCAGGGGTTAGCGGCACGCCAAGGGCACCTAGCGGGCCTGACAAGCCGGTTGGCAATAGCTTAAAAAACACATAGCTGGGGTTAGCGTTCAGCAAGGCTTGCAGTTGATCAGGGTGCTGTTGACCCCAGGATTTAATGCCTTGCATGGACGCTTCGCTGGCAGTGAGTTCCCCTCGTTCAACCAGCACTTTGCCAATCGACTGGTAAGGGTGACCATTCTGGTCAGCATATCCTACCGGGATACGCTCACCATTTTCCAGCTCGACAATACCCGAACCTTGCACCTGCAAAAAGAATGCTTCCACCGGGTCATTCACCCACAGCAATTCGTTACCCAACAGCGGCGACTGCAATTGCTCAATTTCAGCACGGGAATAATACGGAATTAATGTCTGCCCTTGTATGCGTCCACGCACTCGTTTGTACTTCAAGTCCGGAAACAGGTTAGACAGATTTACCGTGATCAGATCTGCAGGTACTTTATACAGGGGCACCGGGTAGCGCTCACTGGCGGTTTTGGCCCCCTTTAACACCGGCTGGTAATAGCCAGTGATCAGGCCTTGCTGTGCGCCCTCGACTTGCTGAGTGGCATATACATTGAAATATTCCTGCCAATAAGCCTTGATGGCACTGGTGTCATCGACTTTGACCGTGACTGCCGCAGCACAAACCGCCTGCCAGTCCGGTTTTTTCTTGAGTCCCTGGCAACTTTGCAACCATGCCGGCCAGCTGGCAATCCAGTTCTCGCCCTCCACGCCCGGCATTGCTGACCAGCTTGCCGGTGTTAACAAGGCATAAGGAGATGTCGGTACAGGACGGCTGTTTTGACTAGCCTCTGGCGTCTCAGTTTTTAACGGAGGCCTGGAATCGGATTTTTTTGGTGGAACCGGCGCTGCCGACTGGCAACCCGCCAGCGCAAAGGCCATCAATAATGACAAGGCCAGCAGCCCTGGCTTATTTGTGCCGGTTATTTTTGTGTTTAAACACACATCGATCAATTTCACTTGAATATTCTTCTTGGATCTTTTTGTCAGCAGCCCTGATAGGCCAGCTTTAATGTAAACCCGCCGCCTGATGCAACCAGAAAGTCGGGATATCCACTTCAAACCAGTGACCATCTACCGCCACCATCTGGTAAGTGCCATACATCTCGCCGCTGGGCGTGTTAAACATCACGCTGCTGGTGTATGTGTATTCAGCCTCCGGTGCCAATAACGGCTGCTCGCCGATCACCCCCAGGCCTTTTACCTCACGCACTTGCTGCATGGCATCTGTGATCACCCAATGCCGGCTGATCAATTGCGCTGGCGTTCTGCCGGTATTGCGGATGGTGATGGTATATGCATACACATATTGCCCGGCTTCAGGCGAAGACTGATCGTGCAGATACTCGGTGATTACCGAAACTTCACATGCATATAATTCGTTATCGGCCACGGTTTATCCAATCATGCCTGTAGTAGGAGAGCTTGGGCTGGCAGAATACAGTTTTTTCGCCATTCGCCCCGCCAGAAACGATTCACGACCGGCTTCAACCGCTTTTTTCATGGCACCGGCCATTAATACCGGATCCCGCGCGGCCGCGATCGCTGTGTTCATCAACACGCCGGCACAGCCTAACTCCATGGCAATGGCGGCATCAGACGCACAGCCTACACCTGCATCCACCAGCACAGGAATATTGGCGTTTTCAATAATGATCTGCAGGTTCCACGGGTTCAGAATACCCATACCGGAGCCAATCAGCGAAGCTAATGGCATCACAGCCACACAGCCGATGTCTTCCAGCTGCCTGGCAATAATCGGGTCGTCAGAGGTATATACCATGACTTCAAAGCCCTCCTTTACCAGGACTCTCGCCGCAGCCAGGGTCTCTGTCACATTTGGATACAGCGTATTCGGGTCCCCCAGCACTTCCAGCTTGACCAGGCGGTGGTCATCTAGCAGTTCCCGCGCCAGGCGCAGGGTACGCACGGCATCATCCGCACTGTAGCACCCCGCCGTATTTGGCAGATAGGTGAACTCGTCAGGTGGCAGATAATCCAGCAAAGAAGGCTCGTTGGCATTCTGGCCGATATTGGTACGCCGTATCGCGACCGTGACAATTTCAGTACCGCTGGCATCGATGGCCGCACGTGTTTCCGCAAAATCCTTATATTTCCCGGTACCCACCAGCAGACGGGATTGATAACTTTTACCGGCAATAACCAGTGCATCACTCATATTCTTTATTTCTCTTAAATCTTTGGTATCTCTAACATTAATAGGATAGGCGAAAGGTAGTTTGGTTGCAGGTTATATACCCGCCTGGCATGCGTTTGGCTTAGCCGCCACCAACGGCGCCAACGATTTCCAGCTTATCATCGCCTTGTAACTGCACTGCCGGAAACTGGCTGCGTGGTACGATATCCCCATTGCGTTCTACCGCAATGCGTTTCCCTGTCAGCTGCATATGTTCAACCAGCGCCAATACCGTCATCGCCTCTGATGGCAACTGCATGGCATTACCATTCACAAAAATCTGCATCTTGCTCTTCAACTTTCTATTCAGCAGCCGTTATTTTACGAAATATTGCTGCATTTGGCTTTTAGTTTTTAAAAGCATGGTTTGAATCAATGGCTTGTCATCCGCCGGCAATGTGCAGGCGTTACAGTACATAGACATGGCATCATGTTTGCTTAGATGTTGTAGAGGCGCAACGACATGCTAAGAATTGGACCAAATTGGGCACTTAGTTACTTACCCCTTTGCGCAATCTGGAACTTTTTGTTAATTTTGTCGCCACAGACACGACGGACACAATCCGTCATGTTTGTATTGGAAATATTGAATCCCAAAAGGAAAAGTTGAAATGCAAATTGTAGAGTCATACCAAGCAGTGTCGTCTATCCATTTTTTGACGGACGAAATTTATTCCCCTAGCTTAAATTCAGCCCATTCCGCTGCTGAAGTGGCCGATTCAAAAGAGGCTATAAAAGCGCAACAGCATCTGAAGGCGATCACAGAATTACATCGTTTTCTGGAATCAAGCTGCGATTGCGTTTAATGTTTTAAACCTGGGTTTTGACCCGTCACCGGGTCTGTATTCAAAATTCATCGCGATGATGAATGCCATGAAACAGTGTAAATGGCACTGTCTCGGTTGGTTTTTCATTGCGGTGAGTCCAAATAAAAAAGATGGCCTAAGCCATCTTTTGTTTTTATCGCTCGATACGCAGACATCGGTATACGATATCTGCGCATTATCCCGTCTAATTGAGCAATCTTACTAGACTATTCAATCGTTAATTCCGGACGGCCTGGTTCCGGCCAATCCAGATGGAAGAATTGACCACGCGGCTGGTCTTTACGCTCATAAGTATGGGCGCCGAAGAAGTCACGCTGACCTTGCAACAGGTTAGCTGGCAAGTCCGCGCTTCTGTAACCGTCATAATATGCCAGCGCCGCAGCAAAGCCCTGGGCAGGGATACCATTGGTCACCGCCAGCGCGATCACTTTACGCCAGCCAGCCTGACCTTCGTTCATCGCGTTGGTGAAGTATGGATCCAGCATCAGGTTTTTCAGACGGGAATTCAGTGCATAAGCATCAGTGATCTTTTGCAGGAAGCGCGCGCGGATAATACAACCGCCACGCCAGATCTGGGCAATTTCACCGAAGTTGAGTTTCCAGTTATATGCGACCTGAGCTTTATCAATCAGCTGGAAACCTTGTGCATAAGCGCAAATCTTGGAGCAATACAGCGCGTTCTTGATGGCTTCAATAATCGCGGGCTTGTCCGTTTCCTTGACGATTTCAGGACCTTTCAGGATGCGGCTGGCCTCAACACGCTCTTCCTTCAGGCTGGACAATGCGCGCGCATACACTGCGGCAGCAATGGCATTGGCCGGTGCGCCCAGTTCCAGGGCGTTGGCAGCGGTCCACTGGCCGGTACCTTTCTGGCCTGCAGTATCCAGGATATTGTCTACCAGGAAACCTTTCCCGGAAGGATCTCTTTGCTGCAGGATATCTGCCGTGATCTCGATCAGGAAGCTGGACAGTTCGCCTTTGTTCCATTCGGCAAACACTTTACCAATCTCATCTGCCGGCATGCCCAGCAAGTTTTTCATCAGCCAGTAGGCTTCGCAGATCAGCTGCATATCGATATACTCGATACCGTTATGCACCATTTTCACGTAATGGCCGGCACCGTCAGGGCCGATGTATTCAGCACATGAGAAACCGCCTTCTACCGGCTTGCCAGGCTCGCCACCTTCCAGCGGTGTGCCGGTCGCCGGGTCAACCTTGGCGGCGATATCACGCCAGATAGGCTCCAGGCTGGACCATGCCTTGCGCGTACCGGATGGCATCAATGAAGGACCAAAACGGGCACCGGTTTCACCACCTGACACGCCTGAACCAATGAACTCAATGCCTTTGGCAGCCAACTCTTTTTCGCGACGGATAGTGTCTGTCCACAATGCATTACCGCCATCGATAATGATATCGCCCTGCTCCAGGAATGGCAGCAAAGCATTGATAGTGACATCGGTAGCGCTGCCGGCTTTTACCAGCAATACGATTTTACGCGGACGCTTGATACTCAAAACAAAGGAAGCCAGATCGGCATGGCCCACCACGCGCTCGTGTGATGGCTCCTTGGCTTTGCATTCCTCGATAAAATTCAGCATTTTTTTCGGGTCACGGTTGTATACCGCGATGGTGTAACCATGATCGGCAATGTTCAGGGCCAGGTTTTGGCCCATCACTGCAAGGCCCACCAGGCCGATGTCAGCATTTTTTGTGGTCATATCAGTCTCTTAAATTTTTGATTTGGTTAAAAAAAAAGCACAGGCTTTTGGCCTGTGCTTGGACTTCCTAGTGTAATTGAACGTTCAATGCTCGCTGAAAAACCCACCTTAACAACACACATTTATCGCTCAACCAAACTAATTATTTTAATGCGTTGCCTAACATGTGCAGCGCCAGCTGGTAACCGATGCCAGCCACCTGCGCATCATATCTTTCACCCTCATCCCGCATAAAGGCATGTTGCCCATTCACTTCATGCCAGGTGTAGTTCAAACCGGGGATGTTAGCGAAGCGGTTGTACAGCTCCGCACGCTTATCACCAGGGATATGCGGGTCCTGCTTGCCCCAGATCATCAGCAATTCACCTTTAATCTCACTCACACGCTCCATGCTGTGTTGGCCAGGCTTATTGGGAATCAGGGTGGTGTGTAAATCGGTGGCATAGAAACAAGCGGTCGCTTTCACTTCTGGCTGCAAAGCCGCACGGAATGCCAGATGACCACCGATACAGAAACCGGCTGCACCCAGTTTGCCGCTATACCATGGCTGTGCGTTCAGGAATTCAATCATGGCGCGGTTATCCGTGTCGTAAGCCTGCACATCTTTGGCAAACTTATCCGCATTACCCTTATCGCGGCCGGCATCATCATAACCAAGCACGGTACCAATCGGGTTCAACTCATGAAACACTTCAGGCACTAACACGGCATAGCCATGACTGGCTAAAAAGCGTGCTGCGCGTTCGATAGGGCCGGTTTGCTGGAAAATTTCCGAATAAAACAAAACCGCGGGCACTTTACCATCCTGTTTAGGACGGTGCACATAGGTACGCATCACCCCGGTCGGCGTATCCAAATCAACGATTTCGCTAGTAATCAGCATAACTATCCTTCGGCAATCAAAAATATCGGCTATTCTAGCGCTGTTTTGATGGCTTTTCACTGTATTAATGGCTAGTCGCAGAATTTTTTGCGTTTTCCTGCTTTATATTAGCCTGGTTATTCCTTAGCAAAACGGTCACTAGGAGCAAGCATGCGCACTCGGGTTCAAGGCTTTACCGCACTTATTTTGCTATGGTTTTTACATTCGGCATTTGCAGAGCCAGACCGCGAACTGGTGTACAAGCTAAAAGCATCCGTAGTAAAAGTGCATGTGATCACACAAACGGGCGGTCATGGCGTCGGCACGGGCGTAGTGGTCGCCAAAGACACGGTCGCCACCAATTGCCATGTGCTGGCCAACAGTAACGGCATCAGCGTTTCAAAATTCGGCGAAAGCATCAGTCCGGTCAGCCTGGTGGCAGACTGGGCGCATGACACCTGCATCCTTAAATTCCAGTATCTGGAGTTGGTCCCGGTCAAACTCGCTTCGGCAGCCTCGCTACATTATGGTGACGAGGTATTCACGATCGGCTTTCCCGGCGGCCCGCCAAAACCGCAAACGATTTCAGGCAAGGTGCGTGCACTTTACCCCTATGACGGCAGCACCATCGTGCGTACCGATGCCGCGTTTGTCATGGGCTCCAGCGGCAGCCCTACATTCAACCAGGCCGGTGAACTGGTCTCGCTCAGTACTTTCAAAAGTCCAGGCAAACATGCCTACTTCTACAGCATACCGGTTGAATGGGTACAAGCGTTGATGGCGCAGGAAAAAACCTCCCCTGTCGCACCAGATGCCACCCCTTTCTGGGATTTGCCACTGCTTGAGCGGCCGCTATGGATGCAAGTGGTGCAACCCTACCAGAACAGTGAATGGCAATTGCTGGAAAAGATTGCCCGTGCCTGGGTTAGCCAACAGCCGGATTCGGCAGAAGCTTATTTTTACCTGGCGAGTGCTTTACATGGGCAAGGGCAACTGGATGCGGCACAACAGGCTTACCAGCAATCCGTCAAACTGCAACCTGCACATCTGGATGCCTGGACCGGATTAGCCATCCTCGCCCAACAAAAGCAGCTGCCAGAAATATTATCCGATGCTGAAAACCATATCCGGCAACTGGATACGCATGCCTTTGCCGATCTACAGCAACGCCTGCAAGAAGCACGTTGAACCATATGGACTTACCAACATGCCTCTGCCAACTTGCCTCTGTTAGAATAACGTTTTTGATGTATTACATATTCCAGGCTTATGACTTCTCGCAACCAGCAACTGTTTGAACAATCCCAGCAATTAATCCCGGGCGGTGTTAACTCGCCGGTACGTGCTTTCCGCAGTGTAGGTGGCACGCCGATTTTCTTCAAAAAAGGGGTGGGCTCCAGATTATGGGATGCAGATGGCAAAGAATATATTGATTACATCAACTCCTGGGGGCCGATGATCTTAGGTCACGCCCACCCTGAAGTTGTCGCCGCAGTACAGCAAGCCGCCGCCAACAGCCTCAGTTTTGGCGCACCGACCGGCCTTGAGCTGGAAATGGCGGAACTGATTAACAAACTGGTGCCCAGCATGGAGCAGGTACGCCTGGTCAGCAGCGGCACCGAGGCGACCATGAGTGCCATTCGCGTGGCACGTGGTTTCACCAAACGCAATAAAATCATTAAATTCGAAGGCTGTTACCACGGGCATGCCGATGCATTGCTGGTCAAAGCCGGTTCCGGCCTGCTGACATTCGGTGAACCAAGTTCAGCCGGTGTGCCCGCCGAAGTGGCTGCGCATACGCTGACACTGGATTACAACAATACACAAATGTTGAAAGACACGTTCGACAGCATAGGTGATGAGATCGCCTGTGTGATCCTGGAGCCTGTAGTCGGCAACATGAATTTAATCGTGCCGCACCAGGAGTTCCTGCAAACCTTACGCGCCTTGTGTACCCAACATGGTACGGTGCTGATTTTTGATGAAGTGATGACTGGCTTCCGTGTTGCGCTAGGCGGCGCCCAGGCTTTGTACGGCATCACCCCCGACATGACCACGCTGGGCAAAGTGATAGGCGGCGGTTTGCCGGTAGGTGCATTTGGTGGTCGCAAAGACATCATGAGCGTACTGGCACCGTTAGGGCCGGTATACCAGGCTGGTACACTGTCAGGCAACCCGGTGGCCGTCAGTGCCGGCTTAACCACGCTGAAACTGGTACAGGCCCCAGGCTTTTATGAAAAACTGACCGAGCAAACCACAAAACTGATGGATGGCCTGAAAGCTGCCGCACAGAAATCCGGTATTGCGTTCAGCGCGCAAAGCGTGGGCGGCATGTTTGGCCTGTATTTCAGCCAGAATAATCCGGCCAGCTTTGCCGAAATGATGCTTACGGACAAGGCTGCTTTTAATACCTTTTTCCATAGCATGCTGGATAGCGGCATTTACCTGGGGCCTTCTGCTTTTGAAGCAGGGTTTGTTTCCGCTGCACATACCGACCAGGATATTACGGAAACGATTGCTGCGGCAGAAAAAGCATTTGCCGCGGTTTAACCAAATTCTAGGTTTTCAAATCTTTTGATAGCCCCACCAGAACCTGTCGGGGCTAATCATTTCTGCAGAAGCTAGCTGAATAAATGGTTTAAGTCTGGCATCGCCAAGCGGATAGATCAGTTGTTGAATGTGATACTAAATACCCTGCTTTTGCCTCCGGCTTGCCAGCGCCCAGTGAATGTGTCAGCCTCTCCTTGGTAGTCTTGTTGCAAATTCATGCTTAATTCTCACTAAATTCATGTATCAATTTGTTACATTTCAGAAGCATTTTCATCAGTAAAATCAAACAAATGAAAATCATTCTCAACTGCAAAGTCAAAAAGCATGCCTGAGTTATTTAACGCAGGCTAAACGATTGAAATTGCTAAACTTTAACGGTATCATTGAAGGTTCCTCCAAATGTTTTGTAAGTGAAGAATCTGGCAATGGATATGCAGTCCGACAACAACGTGATGAGTGCTTCTCAAGATACCGCAACCGCTCAGGGCAACCAGCTAGGTCTGGCCCCGCAATCGCAAGGTTTATATGACCGACGCCATGAAAAGGATAGCTGTGGCGTGGGCTTTGTTGCCCATATTAAAGGCCAGAAAAGCCATGATATTGTTGCCAAGGGCTTGCAACTCCTGGACAACCTGACCCACCGAGGCGCCACAGGCTACGACCCGAAACTGGGTGACGGTGCAGGTTTGCTGATGCAAATGCCTGACACCTTTATGCGTGAAGAAGCCGCAACACTGGGCATGACATTGCCTGCTGCCGGCCAGTATGCTGTTGGCCAGGCTTTCCTGCCGCAAAATGCTGAGAGCCGCGCCAAGTGTGAAGCCATTTTTGCGCAGATCATTGCCGAAGAAAACCAGACATTACTAGGCTGGCGCGATGTGCCAGTGGATAACAGCAATATCGCTCATGCCGCCCGCGTTGTAGAGCCGGTGATGCGCCAGGTGTTCATCGCCAGTACAGTTGCTGACAACAATGCGTTTGAACGTAAATGCTTCATCATCCGCAAACGTATCGAGCACGCTATCCGTGCGCTGGCATTACAAGACAATGCCCAGTTCTACATGCCGTCCTTCTCCTCACGCACCATTGTTTACAAAGGCATGCTGCTGGCGAATGAAGTCGGCGTTTACTATAAAGACCTGAAAGATGCGCGTGTAGTCTCTGCCCTGGCACTGGTGCACCAGCGTTTCTCCACCAACACTTTCCCGGCCTGGGACCTGGCTCATCCCTTCCGCATGATCGCGCATAACGGCGAGATCAATACCGTGCAAGGTAACGTCAACTGGATGACTGCGCGTCACGAGACCATCAAATCCACTGTGTTGGGTGAAGACCTGGAAAAACTGTGGCCGTTGATTGTGGAAGGTCAATCTGACTCAGCCTGTTTCGACAACTGCCTTGAATTGCTCGTCGCTGGTGGCTACAGCCTGCCACACGCGATGATGATGCTGATTCCGGAAGCGTGGAACAACAATCCGCTGATGGATGAAGACCGTCGCGCCTTCTACGAATACCACGCTGCCATCATGGAACCCTGGGATGGCCCGGCCGCGGTAGCGTTTACCGACGGCAAGATGATCGGTGCCACGCTGGACCGTAACGGCTTGCGTCCTGCGCGCTACCTGGTCACTGAAGATGACATCGTCATGATGGCGTCTGAAATGGGTGTGATCACCTTCCCGCAAGAAAAGATCGTCAAAAAATGGCGTTTGCAGCCAGGCAAAATGTTGCTGATCGACATGGAGCAAGGCCGCATCATTGATGACGAAGAAGTGAAAAAAGAACTGGCGCAGGCAAAACCTTACCGCCAGTGGATTGAGCAAACGCGTTTCCACCTGGCTGAACTGCCAACCGTAGGCACGGGTGAAGTTGATCTGGAGTCCAACCTGCTGGATACCCAGCAAGCTTTCGGCTACTCACAGGAAGACCTCAAGTTTGTCCTGCAACCCATGCTTGACAACGGTGAAGAAGGTGCCGGCTCCATGGGTAACGACGCTGCTCTGCCGGTGTTATCCAACAAAGCCAAAACCCTGTATAGCTACTTCAAACAGTTATTTGCCCAGGTGACCAATCCGCCAATCGACCCGATTCGTGAAGAATTGGTGATGTCACTGGTCACCTTCATTGGCCCGAAACCAAACCTGCTGGGCATAGACGAAACCAATCCGCCACTGCGCCTGGAAGGCAGCCAGCCGGTTTTAAGCCTGGAAGGCCTGGAAAAACTCAAGCAGATCGCCAGCCTGACCCAAGGCCAGTTCAAATCCATCGTACTGGACCTGACTTACGATGCCGCACTGGGTAAAGCCGGCATGAAACAGGCGCTGGACATCCTGCATGACCAGGCTGAGAAAGCAGTGCATGACGGTTACAACATCCTGATCCTGTCTGACCGTACCGTGTCCGCCAGCCGTGTAGCCATCCCTGCCTTGCTGGCATGTTCTGCTACGCATGAATTCCTGGTGAAAACCGGCCTGCGTACCAGCACCGGCCTGGTGATTGATACCGGCTCCGCCCGTGAAGTGCATCACTTTGCGCTGCTGGCAGGTTACGGCGCTGAAGCCGTTTGCCCATGGCTGGTGTACGAAACCATGAAGACCCTCACCAGCGATGCTGAAAAAGCAGGCAAAAACTTTGTCAAAGCGATAGGCAAGGGTTTGTACAAAGTGATGTCCAAGATGGGTATCTCTACCTACCAGTCTTACTGTGGCGCACAGATCTTTGAAGCGATCGGCCTGAACAGCCAGTTTGTCAATGAATACTTCACCGGCACTGTCAGCCAGATCGAAGGCATAGGCCTGGATCAAGTGGCTGAAGAAACCCTGCGTATGCATAACCAAGCGTTTGGTAATGACCCGGTATTGTCCAACTCACTGGAAGCCGGTGGCGAATATGCTTTCCGCGTGCGTGGAGAAGAGCACCTGTGGACACCGCAGTCCATCAGCAAATTGCAAAGTGCGACCCGCACCGGCCAGTACGACACATACAAAGAATATGCTGCACTGATCAACGACCAAAGCCGCCGTCATATGACATTGCGCGGTTTGTTTGAAATCAAATCCGCTGCAGCTGCGATTCCACTGGACCAGGTGGAGTCTGCCAAGGAAATCGTTAAACGTTTCGCTACGGGCGCGATGTCACTGGGTTCGATTTCGACTGAAGCGCACGCCACACTGGCGATTGCAATGAACCGTATTGGCGGCAAATCCAACACCGGTGAAGGCGGTGAAGACGTTAAGCGCTTTATTCCGGTAAACGTGGACTCCAGCGTGGCTGACGTTTTAGGCAGCGAACTGATCGAAGCCAATGTGGCATTGAAAGCCGGCGACTCCATGCGTTCACGCATCAAGCAAGTGGCTTCCGGCCGCTTTGGTGTGACTGCCGAGTACCTGAGCAGTGCTGACCAGATACAGATCAAGATGGCACAAGGCGCCAAGCCTGGTGAAGGCGGCCAGTTGCCAGGTCATAAGGTGTCCCCATACATTGCGAAACTGCGCTTCTCAGTACCTGGCGTAGGCTTGATCTCGCCGCCACCGCACCACGACATTTACTCTATTGAAGACTTGGCACAGCTGATCCATGACCTGAAGAATGCCAACCCTAAAGCGTCTATCTCAGTGAAACTGGTTTCAGAAACCGGTATCGGCACCGTGGCCGCCGGCGTTGCCAAAGCCAAGTCTGACCACATCGTGGTCGCAGGCCATGACGGTGGTACCGGTGCTTCACCGATTTCATCGATCAAGCACGCAGGCACACCGTGGGAGTTAGGCCTGGCTGAAACGCAGCAAACCCTGGTGCTGAACCAGCTGCGCGGCCGTATCGTACTGCAGGTCGACGGCCAGATGAAGACCGGCCGTGACGTGCTGATCGGCGCCCTGCTGGGGGCTGATGAGTTCGGTTTTGCGACCGCACCGCTGGTGGTTGAAGGCTGTATCATGATGCGCAAGTGTCATCTGAACACCTGCCCGGTGGGCGTGGCAACACAAGACCCGGAATTGCGCAAGAAATTCACCGGCCAGCCTGAGCATGTGGTTAACTACTTCTTCTTCGTTGCTGAAGAAGTACGTGAACTGATGGCAAGCATTGGCATCGCCAAGTTTGACGACCTGATCGGCCGGGCCGACCTGCTGGACATGAAAGCCGGTATCGAGCACTGGAAAATCAACGGCCTGGATTTCAGCAAGGTATTCCACCTGCCGGATATGCCAGCCAGCGTTTCCCGCAAGAACAATGACGTACAAGACCACGGCATCGCCAAAGCACTGGATAACCAGCTGATTGCCCTGTCACAAGCCGCGCTGGAAAAAGGCGAGAAAGTCACGCTGGACCTGCCTATCATGAATACCAACCGTACCGCAGGCACCATGCTGTCGCATGAAGTCGCGCGCCGTTACGGTAATGAAGGCCTGCCGCATGACACTATCCACGTTAACTTTACCGGCACTTCCGGCCAGAGCTTCGCCGCTTTCCTGGCTAAAGGCATCACGTTTGAGTTAACCGGTGAAGGCAATGACTATGTAGGCAAAGGCCTGTGTGGTGGTCGCATCATTATCAAGCCACCAGCTGCTTTCCGTGGCCTGTCTTACGAGAACATCATTGTCGGTAATACCGTGATGTATGGCGCGACCACCGGCCAGAGCTTCTTCAGCGGTGTCGCCGGTGAACGCTTCTGTGTACGTAACTCCGGCGCAACGGCAGTGGTCGAAGGTGTAGGTAACCATGGCTGCGAATACATGACAGGCGGTACGGTGCTGGTATTAGGCCAGACCGGCCAGAACTTCGCAGCAGGCATGAGCGGTGGTATCGCCTACATCTACGATATCGATGGCCAATTCTCTAAACGCTGCAACATGAGCATGGTGTCACTGGAAAAAGTCGAAGCGGCTGAAGCCGACGTAGGTAAAGTGCAACACCTGGGTCAGCCTGACGAAGTGATTCTAAAAGGTTTGATCGAGCAGCATGCAGCGTTGACCGGCAGTCCACGTGCCAAGGAAATCCTGGCTGACTGGCCAGCCGCACGCGCAAAATTCGTCAAGGTATTCCCTAACGAATATAAACGCGTACTGACCGAAATGGCTGCGGCTTCTGCCAAACAAGCCGCTTAATCGTTTTTGTTAATTGAATGCCCCGCCCGCGTGCGGGGTCTTGTTAAGGTTGTGCCTGGCGGGTGCAACAGGGAAGAGATGATTTCACATGGGTAAAGTCACAGGTTTTATGGAGTTTGAACGCCTGGCAGAAGAAAATCTGCCGGTGCAGCAACGCGTCAAAAACTACAAAGAGTTTGTTCTGCATTTGACAGACGACCAGGCCAAACAACAAGGCGCACGTTGCATGGACTGCGGCATTCCGTTCTGTACCACCGGTTGCCCGGTCAATAACATTATTCCTGACTGGAATGACCTGGTTTATCAACAGGACTGGCGCACGGCGATTGACGTGCTGCATTCCACCAACAATTTTCCTGACTTCACCGGCCGCATCTGCCCGGCGCCATGTGAAGCCGCCTGTACGCTGAACATCAACAACGACCCGGTAGGCATCAAATCCATAGAGCACGCCATTATCGATAAAGCCTGGGAAAGTGGCTGGGTCATACCAGAAATAAACCCGAATAAAACCGGTAAAAAAATAGCAGTGGTTGGCTCAGGCCCGGCAGGCCTTGCAGCTGCGCAACAACTGGCGCGCGCTGGCCATAGCGTGACCGTGTACGAGAAAAACGACCGTATCGGCGGCTTGCTGCGTTACGGCATCCCTGATTTCAAACTGGATAAATCCAATATCGACCGCCGTATCGAGCAGATGGAAGCAGAAGGCGTCGTATTCAAAGTTAACCAGTACGTGGGCGAAAACGTCAGTGCCGCCGACCTGGAACGTGATTACGACGCAGTGGTGCTGGCCGGAGGTGCGGAGTTGCCCCGTGACCTGCCAGTACCTGGTCGTGAGCTGGATGGCGTGCATTTCGCCATGGATTTCCTGACACCGAATAACAAAATGGTGGCAGGCGACAACGTGCCTGACCAGATCAAGGCCACCGGCAAACACGTCGTTGTCATCGGCGGCGGTGATACCGGTTCTGACTGCGTAGGTACCTCCAACCGCCATGGCGCCGCAAGCATCACGCAATTCGAGTTGATGCCTCAGCCACCGGAAAAAGAGAACAAGGCATTGGTATGGCCAAACTGGCCGCTAAAAATGCGTACCTCAAGTTCGCACGAAGAAGGCGCCAACCGAGACTGGTCAATCACTACCAAAGAGCTGATTGGTGAAAATGGCAAATTGACCGCACTGAAAGGTGCGCGGGTTGAGTGGAAAGAAGGAAAAATGGTAGAAGTGCCAGGTTCCGAATTCACGATTAAAGCCGACCTGGTGTTTCTGGCGATGGGTTTCGTTTCCCCCATACAGAAAGTATTGGATGCGTTTGGGGTGGAAAAAGACAACCGCGGCAATGCCAAAGCCACGACCGATGGCGAAGGATGCTATAAAACCAGCAAAGCCAAAGTGTTTGCAGCTGGCGATATCCGTCGCGGGCAGTCATTGGTGGTGTGGGCGATCCGCGAAGGTCGCCAGTGTGCGCGTGAAGTCGATGCCTTCCTGATGGGAAGCTCAACCTTGCCACGCTAATCGCTGGTATGGACTAATCAACGCCGATGGGAATCCCATCGGCGTTTTTCTTTGTGATAGCGCAAAAAAGCAGCATTCTTTGAGGTGAAAACAGACTGTGCACTTTATAATGCTATTTTGATTTTTTGACGGTCAAACCACTCTTTTGGCGAGCTGACAATGCCCGCTTTACCGTGTGAATAAGACCTTGTGACTGATATGAGCCAACTGCAAAACGATACCTTTTTACGTGCCCTGCTACGCCAGCCTACTGAATATACGCCGGTATGGATGATGCGCCAGGCGGGACGCTACCTGCCTGAATACCGCGAAAGCCGTAAAACAGCAGGCAGTTTCATGCAGTTGTGCCAAAGCCCGTCATTTGCCACTGAAGTCACACTGCAACCGCTTGATCGCTATCCACTGCTGGATGCGGCGATTCTGTTCAGTGACATCCTGACAGTACCGGATGCCATGGGACTTGGTCTTTACTTTGAAGAAGGTGAAGGCCCCAAATTTGAACGCACCTTGCAGGCCGAAGCCGATATCCTGAAACTGGAAATTCCGGATATGGCCAAGCTGCAATATGTGTTTGATGCCGTCAGCAGCATACGTAAGGCACTGAATGGGCGCGTGCCACTGATCGGTTTTTCCGGCAGCCCGTGGACGCTGGCCACCTATATGGTGGAAGGCAAAGGCGGTACCGATTTCCTGAACACCAAGAAAATGGGTTATGCGAGACCGGAACTGCTGCACCGTATCCTGGAGATCACTGCGCAAACCGTGATCCAGTACCTGAATGCGCAGATCGCGGCGGGTGCACAGGCAGTGATGATTTTCGATTCGTGGGGCGGCGCGCTGTCACACAATGCCTATACCAAATTTTCGCTCAACTACATGCAAAAGATTGTCGCCGGCCTGACCAAGACCGCTGAAGGACGCACTGTGCCCTGTATCGCATTTACCAAAGGGGGCGGCTTATGGCTGGAAGCCCAGGCAAGCATAGGTGCAGATGCGCTTGGACTGGACTGGAGTGTGGATATCGGTAGCGCCCGCCAGCGTGTAGGCGACAAGGTCGCATTGCAAGGCAATATGGATCCGGCGATTTTATTAAGCTCCCCGGCCGCGATTGAAAAAGAAGTCGCCAGCATACTTGCCAGTTTCGGTCACGGACATGGGCATGTGTTTAACCTGGGGCATGGCATTACGCAGTGGACGCCGCCTGAGCATGCAGCCTGCATGCTGGAAACAGTCCGCAAGCTGAGCCCGCAATATCACCAATAATAAAAAATCCCGCCACCAGCGGGATTTTTTGCATCAGGTAAGGTGCTTACTTGAGCGTCATACGCGATAAGGTTTTGTCTTTATCGATAAAATAATGCTTGAGCGCACCGGCCACATGCAGCGCAATCACTGCGAGCAGTATGGTGGCGAACAGTTCATGCGAGTCTTTGAATATATCGCGGAAATCTGCATTATCCAGCCCACCAAACACATCCAGCCCAAACCATTTCAACCCGTATTTGCTATATAGCGTCATCAAAACGCCGGATAACGGCATCGCCACCATCAGCACATACAGGAAATGATGCGTCGCAGTTGCCAGCTTGCGTTCATAGGTCGGGTAACTATTCAGCATCGCAGGTGGCGTATGGCTGACACGCCAGAATACGCGGAACACCACCAGCCACAGCAGGGTGAACCCCAGTGACTTATGCAAATTGAAATACAAGGTACGTGCACTGCCAGGCTCATCCATGTGCCAGGTATAGATGCCCCAGCCAAACAGATCGAACTCGGTTTGTTTTGGACCGTCTTTCGGCAGCCCGGTCATATACCACCCCAGTGCAAACATCCCGGCGATGGCCAATGCGATCAGCCAGTGCAGGATCACGGCAACTTTGGTATATCGTTGCGTCGAACTCATGTATTCTCCTTGAAATTCAGTTGTGACCATCGTCACTTTGTCATCATGAATGTATTGATTATGATGTATGAAACATTCATGGGTCAGTCAGCATGTTATCAAAAATCAAGCTATCGTGTGTCGGTGTTACATTTGCGTTTGTAACGTTTTGTAGTCCTGTGTGGGCAGACACATTCGAATTGAAAAAAATTGCCGACGGCATTTATGTGCATCACGGCCAGCACCAGGATATTGATGATGGTTATCAGGGCGATATCTGCAACCTGGGCGTGATCATCGGCAAAGAGTCGATTGCCGTGATTGACAGCGGTGGCAGCAAGCACACCGGTGAGCAATTACTGCAGGCGATACGCAACATCAGCAAATTGCCGGTGCGTTACGTCATCAATACGCACGTGCACCCTGACCATACCTACGGCAATGCTGCATTCCAGGGCGAATCAGTGCACTTTGTCGGCCATGAAAAACTAGCGAATACGATGTTGCTGCGTAAAGAGCAGTACGAAAAACTCAACACCTCCCTGCTGGGCGATGCAGGCAAAGCCAGTACTACCATTCCTCCTGACACTACAGTGCATGACCAGTTATCCCTGGATCTGGGTGACCGTGTTTTGCAGCTTCAGTCGCAAGCCGTGGCCCATACGCATACTGACCTGACCGTGCTGGATAGCAAAACCAATACATTGTTTACCGGCGACCTGGTATTTGCGCAACGCACGCCGGTGGTGGAAGGCGATATCAAAGGCCTGATCGCCGTGTTGGAGAAAATCAACCAGACCCAGTATGCGCTGATCGTGCCAGGTCATGGACAAGAAAGTGCAGACCAGAAAACGATTATCGGCGATGAACTACGCTATCTTAATCTGTTGCTGGCAGACGTACGCAGCAGCATCAAAAAAGGGATCAGCATGGAACAGACCATGGATACCGCTGCAGAGTCGGAACGCAAGAAATGGGTGCTGTTTGATATTGCCAACCGCCGCAATGTGAATGTGATCTACCCGCAGCTGGAATGGGAGTAACGCTGTAAAAAGTAACTGCTGTCATTCAACAAAAAACCTGGGCTATTGATCCATTTAAACCCTGCAAACTTTGCAGGGTTTTTTACATTCTAGCAGGATGATTCTGCAATTTCTGCATGAATCTGCAAGTGAGCCTGTCAGGCTACAAATATAAAATCCCATAAATATCAAATGGTTAACCCATAATATCTTGCAACCTATCGAGTGGCATAACGCTTGCAAAGATATCCCTGTATTTCAAAAATAATTAGGGAAGTCTTTAGTGAAGCATCCATTCTTACGCGCCTATGGCCTGTTTTTGCTGTTGGGCGGTTTAACACAATTCCTGCTTTGGCTATTTAGTGCCGCCTCCCTGGAAGGTTTCAAGGATGCCGTCATCGTCTCCACGCTTTGGTTGATTCCTTTATGGTGGCAACCGCAGCGATTGCGCATGTGGAGCGCAGCGATTGCAATATTCATCGGGCTATCTGCATTACCTGGCATCGCTTACTTTTTGATTTACCGCCAGGAACTGACGCAGAGCCTGATGATGATTCTGTTTGAGTCGAACAAGAGCGAATCCCAGGAATACCTGCACAATTATTTTTCATGGTGGATTTTGCTGGTAGTGCTGGCATGTATTTTGATTCCAGCGCTGTACTGGCGCACATTAAAACCTGCCCACCTTTCCAGGTCACGCGCAGCGGTCTATTCATTGATTACCGTGCTGATTGCGTTTTCTTCCCCTCTAAAGCATGCGTTCCATAATGAGTGGGGGTATGCATACAAAAGCTTTAACAAGCATTTCAGTGGCGTACCGCCTTATCAACTGGCGCTGGGCTACCTGAATTACCAGCAGCAGCTGGATGAAGTTAACCAGACCTTGCTGACCATGAACAAGATTCCGCCACTGGCACAGCTAAAAGAACAAGCCAAGCCTGGCCCAACCACAGTGGTGCTGGTGATAGGCGAATCGACTTCACGCCTGCATATGGGCCTGTATGGCTATGGTCGCGATACCAATCCCGAACTGAACAAAATCAGGCAGGAACTCACGGTGTTCGACAATGTGTATTCGCCACGCCCGAACACCATTGAAAGCCTGCAGCAGGTGCTTACGTTTGCCAACCAGCTGCACCCTGACGATTACAAGACCAAGCCCTCACTGGTGGCAATGATGAAGCAGGCGGGTTACCACACCACCTGGATCACCAACCAGCAGACGCTGACCGGCCGCAATACCATGCTGACGACATTTGCCAAACAGGCGGACAAGCAATATTTCCTGAATAACGAGCGCAGGCAGAACGCATACAGTTTTGATGAAAAGGTATTGGCACCATTTGCGGAAAGCCTGAATGACGCGCATCCGAAGAAGCTGATCATCGTGCATCTGTTAGGGACACACATGAAGTACAGCTACCGCTATCCGGAAAACTTTGATGTGTTTAAAACCGCGCAGGGTTTGCCAGCAACCGGCCTGGATGAAGAAAAAACCGCATTGATCAACAGTTATGACAACGCTGTTCGTTACAACGACTGGATCATGGCACAACTGATCTCCACGCTGAAAGCCAAGCAGCAGCATAGTCTGCTGGTGTACTTCTCTGACCATGGTGAGGATGTCTATGACACCGCGCCCCACGACTTCCAGGGGCGTAATGAAGCAGCACCCACGCTGCCTATGTACAGCATCCCGCTGGTCATCTGGCATTCGGACAACTGGTTCAACGCCAAAACGCTGCTAGCCAACCTGGATACGCATGGGCAATACGACAATGCGGACCTGATCTACACCCTGGCAGACCTGGTCGGGCTGTCATTCGAAGGTTTTCGCCCGGACGAGAGCATCGTCAACGCGCAATTCATGCCGGATAGCATCCTGGTGGGTGACCCCTATATAGGCAAATTGCAAAATTTGCCTGGTACAAAGCATTTTCCTGACAGTGAGGTAGCCACATGGAGCGCTGGCTTGCCAATCCGCGACTAGCCTGGTTATGGCTGTGGCTGGCTTTGAGCGCCATCGCGATTTTCCTGATGGCGAATTACACAACACTGGATTTAATGCTGGCGGACCAGATGTTCGATTTCAGCCACGGCCGGTTTCCGTTCCGCCATGCAGTGTTGTTTGACACCGTCATGCATCACTATGCCAAATACTTGCTGCTGACTGTCTGGCTGGTGCTACTGGTGTTCGCCTTGCTGCCTGTGAAGCTTCGTCCCGGCTGGCTATCCAGCGCACTGCAGTACCGCTTACGCTGGGTGGCCGCCCTGGCGGTGGCTCACAGCGGGCTGGTGTCATGGCTCAAGCACCAGATGCCGCATGCCTGCCCATGGGACATCACCCGTTACGGCGGCAATTCCCCCTGGTTTCCTGCTTTTGCCGCGCACTTACCGGGAATGACCGGGCATTGCTTTCCGGCCGGGCATGCCAGCAGTGGCTTATGGCTATCTGCCCTGTGCCTGTGCTGGCTACCGCAACATCCTCGTAAAGCGCTGGGAGTGGCACTCGCCGGGCTGGCTGTCGGCTTTGCGCTCGGCTGGGGCCAGCAGATGCGCGGCGCCCATTTTTTTTCCCACACGCTGACATCGTTATGGCTGATGTGCGCCTTGCTGTTGTGCGTATTGTCCTTTTCGAGAAGCGCTTACGCCCATCCTTCCTATTCCACGAGCACTTACGCATGAAAACATTTTCCTTGTCTGCGGTATGCCGCCATCTGTTCACCCCACCAATACTATTGATCTGGGGGGTGACACTGTGGCTGATGACCTTTGATAACTATGCACTGGTTTCACATTTGACCCAGCTCTACCCGCCCATGGGCGGGCAAAGCGGATTACTGCTCAGCCTGCTGCTGTTTTTTACCCTGGTCACGGCCTTGTGGCTATTGCTGATCAGCCATGGACGCAGTGCACGCTGGCTGCTGGCCCTGGTGATCTTCAGCAGTGCGTTTGCCGGTTTTTATATGCAGGAGTTCGGCATCATTATTGATACCGTGATGCTGGATAACCTGTTCCAGACCGACCGCAAGGAAGCGTTTGGTCTGCTATCTTGGGAAATGATCGCGTTTGTCACCACCGTTGGGGTGTTGCCGGCGGCATGGCTGCTATTCAAGGCCCCGGATAGCTGGTTTTCGCGCGACAGGCTAAGTACCCGCGCCCTACATGTGGGACTGGTACTGGTGCTGATGGTGACCTGCGTATGGCCTTATTCAGCAGGCTATGCCAGTTTTATCCGCGAACATAAACTGGCGCGTATGTACGCCAACCCTAGCTTTATGCATTATTCCCTGATCAAATGGACCAACCAGCATCTGAGCATTCCCGAAAGCCAGGCGCTGGAGCAGGTGGCGACAGATACGCAACGAATAGGCGGTAACACCAAGCATGAACTGGTGATCATGGTAGTGGGTGAAACCGCACGTTACGACCGTTTTTCGCTGAATGGCTACCATAAACTGACCAACCCGCGCCTGCAGCAGGAAGACGTGGTCAGCTTTAAACAGGTCACATCATGCGGCACTTCCACCGGCGTATCGGTGCCTTGCATGTTTTCGGTTCTCGGCAGGACGCATTACGAGGCGAAAAAAGCCAGGCATATGGAAAACGCGCTTGACGTGCTGAAAGAACACAATGTCAGTGTGTTATGGCGTGACAACAATTCCGACTCCAAAGGGGTGGCGACACGCATGGCTTACGAGGATTTTCAATCACCGGCACAGAATACGGTTTGCGATACCGAATGCAGGGATGTAGGCATGCTGAAAGGGCTGGACCAGTACATTCAGGCCCACCACGGGCAAGACATCATGATCGTATTACACCAGATGGGCAACCATGGTCCGGAATATTACCGCCGCTACCCGAAGTCGTTTGAGAAATTCACTCCGGTGTGCCACAGCAGCGATCTATCCAAATGCAGCCAGCAGGAAATTGATAACGCTTATGACAACGCTATTTTATATACCGATTATTTCCTTAGCGAAGTCATACAATTGCTCAAAAAATATGACGACAGCCATGAAACGGCCATGCTGTATGTCGCCGACCATGGTGAATCACTGGGAGAACATGGCATTTACCTGCATGCTGCGCCTTACATGATTGCACCCAAGGAACAGACCCACGTGCCCGCCATTTTATGGCTGGGCAAACAGTTTGATTATTCGATTAACCAGGTCAGGCCTTACCAGAATTACCCGCTCAGTCATGATGATGTGTTCTGCACCCTGCTGACGGCTTATGAGCTTAAATCCAGCACTTGTCACTCACACTACAGCTGGCTGGTAGCAAACCCGGTGGTACGTGCGGAACTCAAGTCACCTACGCTGCCGGCACAGGCGCAACCACAAACGCAAACGGCATTACCTGCACCTCCGGCGACAGTCAGCCGCGGGCAATTACCCGAGCCCACCCTGCAAACTGAACTGGCCTCATCAGAGAACTCCGGCCAGCAAGGTCGCAGGATAAAGCCGATTCACAATGCCGCCTTAAGGCGAGGTAGCACCGCAACGTAAAGCGGGGGGTTCACCGAGGATTTTGTTGGCAGTGATCCAGATCACCGGTTTCACCCGTTCATCGACCTTGCACGCATCAATGTAGCCAATCGCACTTTCGGTGTAAGCGACATAACGGATCATCGCTTCTTGCGATTCCACGGTATACGGCGGTTGTATGCCGTGGAAATACTGTTCGTTCCAGTAACCCACTTGTGACCTCGGGCTACTGTGCAATACCTGCTGAGAAAAGCGCAGCCGCAACGGATGGTCACTGGAGAGATTGGCCGGATGCAACGGTTTGCCGTGGTTGTCATACAGCTTTTTACGCCAGTACACCGCCCCAAGGTCATTGGTTGCTACCGGCACGGTATACGCCGCCTGAGCCGACACAATGACCGCGATCACCGGCTCGTCAGCCATGGCGAAGCCAGGCATCAAGCCAGTGACAACAATCCAGAGACTGAGCCAGTTGAAACGCATCAATACATCATCGCGAATGAAGTTGTAAAGCCGCGCGGTATATCCTCATACTCCCCGTTACCGCCCACTATTTCAAACTTCAGCAGCTGGTTCGGTTTGAGTCTTTTGGTCACGCCCACGATCCAGCGCTCGGCATTGGAAGTAGCCGGCTGATGCAAGCTCTCCAGCCGAGTGATCCAGTACCAGTCGTTTTTGATCAGGTAGGCACTTTGCAGGTAAAAGCCGCTGCCGCCGCCCTGGCCATGGTCTATCTTGCGGGTATATGCTTCGCCGCTCAGTTCCCATCGGTTGAACTCAAGCAGGAAATCGACACCGAGCAGGCTATATTTGGGACCGAAGGATTGCTCTTCGCGATAAGTGGCGTAATTCAGGCCTATGGTATTCAGGCCGGCATTTTCATCAGTGAAATTGAATACATTATTGAGGGCAACCCTGGCACCACGCATATCCTTGTATTGGGTTTCGCCACGGCTTTCCGGTTGCGCATTCATGGTCGCGCTATAAATCTGGTAATCCAGCGAACGCTCCTGGAAAGGCAGCGTGCCAAAAAACTGTACGCCGCTGGTGAAGGTGGGAAATAGCTCGGTTGTCGCCAGCGGACGGCTGGATGTCCACACCAGAGGCGACGCATGCAACTGGTTCCAGCGGCCCAGCGGGGTTAGGAAACGGCCCAGCCGCACGTTAGCGCGCTCGGTCAGGTTCACGTCAAAATAGAGGCGCTCGGGGTTGATATAGGCATCGCGGAAATCCAGGCCTTGCCTGTGTGTGTAAGTGGCCACATTTTCCAGGTCCAGCTCACCGAAGAACTTGATGCGCGTGTTTTTATCCCAGGTCACGATCATCGCCAGCTCGTTCCAGTTCAGTCTGGTAGTTTCTGTGCGCGGAAGATGTAAATCCACACTGGTATAGCCGCCAATGCGGAAGCCATCCCAGAACGAGGCATCCTCTTCCGCCAGCAGTGGCTTGCACATCATGCACAGGCTGATTACACTGACCGCGCAACGCAGTAATATAGTGAACATAGACACTTTCTGATTAAGCAATGCAACGCCTTCGGGAAACACTGATTGAGGTCAACTTTTAAGCCAGACTAGGCGCGAATAAAAATTTCGACGCAGTATATTTAAAAATATAAGGAGAAAATTTTTATGAGCAACAACGTATGGCGACAAAGGTGTATTTAATCAGCACTTCCCTGTATTTGAGCCCGTATTTTCTCATACTCCATGCCAAAACAAGCACCTTTAACCATCCGAAAAATGCTGCTGATCGCATTTTTGCTGGCAGGACTGTTGCCTGCACTACTGGTCAGCATGCTGAGCTTCTACCAGGCACGCACAGCGTTGCGTACCGAGATCAAGCATGACCTGCAAACCACCGGCAAGGCGGTCGGCGAGCACATAGACCGGGTGCTGTTCGAGCGCGTACAAAACGTGCGCAGCTGGAGCCAGCTGGCCATCATGCAGGACATGCAGATTGGCGATATCGACAAACGCCTGTCCATATTCCTGGAAGAGACCCGCAGGAGTTATGCTGCGCAATACATTGCGATTGACGTCGTTGACCTGCAATCAAGTGTCGTCGCTTCCAGTGACCCGCAGCATCTCAACCAGCGGCTGTCCAGCCCACCGGTGTGGATGTCGTTCAAGGACAACGACCAGCCAATCACCATTTATCATTTGCAGCATGAGCAGTTAATGATATCGACACCGATTTATTCTGATATCACGCTGCAGCCCATCGGCCACCTGATCGCCACCTTTAACTGGGCAGTGATACAGGATCTGCTCAATCATGCTGCCCAGCATGCGACTGAACTCGCGCTGGTAGATGAAAGTGAGCGCCTGCTTGCACAATCCACCAACTGGTCGCAGCCTCGCTACAACCTGCATACGCATATTCCTATACAAAGCACTTTGCCTATCCACGGCTGGGAAGTGAAACTGAACAAAGAGCATGATGTAGCAGTCGCGCCTGTCCACCGGCTGGGGCTTATTTTCGTCATCCTGCTGGTGGTGATCCTGTTTTTTTCCCTGCTGCTGGTCCGGCCGATCGCGAAACGCATCACCCAACCGCTGGAAGACCTGATCCGTTTTGTACAGCAATTACGGCGGCCCAATGTGGTGATCCCGCCGCTGAGTGGCCCGCTGGAAGTACAGGCATTGCACCAGACATTCACCAGAATGGCGGCTGACCTGGCCGAGTCAGAGCAGCAACTGACACGTGCAGCCAAACTGGCGGTGGTCGGTGAAATGGCGGCGGCCATGAGTCATGAGGTGCGTACACCATTGGGTATTATGCGCTCCTCGGCTGACGTTCTGAAACGCGAGCCTCACCTGAGCGAAGATGGCCGTGAAGTACTGGGGTTTATTATTTCCGAGACCGAACGCCTGAACAAACTGGTCACCACGCTGATTGATTCCGCCAGGCCGCGTCCGCCGAGCAAAACTCCGCTTGAACTCCAGTCACATCTGCAACACGTATGCGATATGCTGCAAAAGCAGGCACAGGACAAGCAGATACAGCTGTCATTAGATGCGCCTGAACCGGTCACCATCGCCGTAGATCAGGACCAGATGACGCAGGTGATGGTCAACCTGATCATCAATGCCATCCAGATATTACCCGAGCATGGGCAGGTCGTTATTTCCCTCTCGCAAGATACTTATTACGCATACCTGTCTGTAGCAGATAACGGCCCGGGCGTACCACCAGCCCAGCAAGCACATTTATTTGAAGCGTTTTTCACCCAGCGTGCCGGTGGCGTCGGCCTCGGGCTGGCCGTGGTCAAACAAATCGTCGAGGCCCACGGTGGTACAATCTCCTACAGCACCAGTCCGTGGCAAGGTGCGCAATTCAACCTTGCCCTTCCTTTTGAAAGCCCTGAACTCACTTAAACCATGTCCGCCCCCGTTACTATCCTCGCTGTTGATGATGAACCGAATATGCGGCGCCTGCTGGAAATCAGCCTGCGCCAGGCAGGTTACCGCGCTTTATCGGCCAGCCATGGCCGCGAGGCGCTGGAAATCATCCAACAGCAACAGATAGACCTCGTGGTCAGCGATTTGCATATGCCGGGCATGAATGGCCTGCAATTACTGCAAGCCCTGCGCAAGGAATATGAACACCTGCCATTCATCATGGTCACGGCACAAGGCGAGATCAAAACGGCAGTAGAAGCGATGAAACTGGGTGCCAGCGACTATATTCTGCGCCCGTTCGAGCTGGAAACCCTTGAGGTGGCGATTGAAAAAGCCCTGACACTAAAACGTATCCGGCAGGAAAACACTTTTTTCAAGGAAACCCAGCAACCGGATGTCACCGGCCTGGTCGGCAACAGCCCGGCCATGCAATCGCTGAAGCAGATGATCCAGCAAGCCGCACCGGAACGGGCGACGGTGTTCATCATCGGCGAAACCGGCACTGGCAAGGAGCTGGTCGCTAAAGCCTTGCATGAAGCGTCGCCGCGACAGTCCGCATTATTTGTAGCCGTCAACTGTGCCGCGATCCCGGCAGATATCCTTGAATCCGAATTGTTCGGGCATGAGAAAGGCGCTTTCACGGGTGCAGTGAAAGAACGTATAGGCAAATTCGAACTGGCCAATGGCGGTACTTTGTTTCTGGATGAAATCACCGAGATGCCAATCCAGCTCCAGTCAAAACTGCTGCGGGTATTACAGGAAAGCGTGGTAGAAAAGCTGGGCGGTAACCGGCAGATTGCACTCGATGTTCGTGTGGTCGCCGCCACCAACCGGGACCCGATCCAGGCAGTCAAGGAAGGCAAGCTGCGCGAAGACCTGTATTACCGCCTGAATGTATTGCAATTACAGATTCCGCCATTGCGTGAACGCAGTGATGACATAGGCTTGCTGGCCGAATTCTTCCTCGGTAAACGGCAGTGCCAGCTGAGCGAAAGCGCCAGGCTTTGCCTGCAGCATTATGCCTGGCCTGGCAATGTGCGTGAGCTGGAAAACATACTGGAGCGGGCCGCTATCCTGGCAGGAAACCAGACCATACTGCCGCAACACTTGCCGGCAGATATTGGTGGCAGTACAGCAGACACCAGCGCCTCGCCGGAAACACCCCTTGCTGCAGAAACAAATGCACTGTCCATACCGCGCACGACGGAGGCCATGGAAAAACGCCTGATCACACAGGCGCTGGAAACCTGCCAGGGGAATAAAACCAAGGCCGCCAGACTGCTTGAGATCAGTGAGCGGTCACTCTGGAATAAACTCAATCAATACGGGCTGCGTTAACCGTCTAACATTCAACCGCGCCGCGGAAACTGCCTTTCAAGCATCCCAGACATAGGCATCCATCGCCAGGATGCCGTACGTCGTTTCCGGCGTGTATCTTTCCGGTATGCCTTGCGCACTGCCAACGGCGACAAACAAGGGCATCAGGTGATCTTCGCTCGGGTGGGCCTGTATGCCCTTGCTGTTTTCAATGCGGTAATTCAACAATGTCTGTGTCTGTTCAGATGCCAGCTGACCCGCCACCCAATCGGCAAACGTGTTTACATACCCCAATGGTGCAGCATCACGATTGCCGCTGAAAAAGTCTGACAGATTATGTGTGATCGCCCCCGAAGCCAGGATTAGTACATTCTCTTTATGCAAAGGCCGCAACGCTTGGCCCAGCGCAAATTGGGCTGCAGGTGTGCTACGGCTTTGTATCGACAATTGTGTGACCGGAATATCAGCATCGGGATACATCAACGACAGTGGAACCCAGGCGCCATGGTCCAATCCGCGATCTGCATGCGCTTGTGCTGGAATGCCATTTTCCGCCAACAACTCAATGACTTTATTCGCCAATGCAGGCGCCCCCGGTGCCGGGTAATGAATGGCATACATGGCTGCCGGGAAACCTGCAAAATCATGAATGGTTGCCGGGTGCGCGGCCAGGCTGACGTTAGCTACCCGCGTATCCCAATGGGCGGAAATTACCAGGATAGCTGCTGGCCTTGGCAAGGAAGCCGCCAGGCTTGCCAGCATAATGCCGGTCTCACCAGGCTCCAGCACCAGCGTAGGCGCACCATGAGATACAAATAAGGTGGTCATTCAGCAGCCTCCGGTAATCCACGCATTAACGACGGCGATTATCCACGCTATAAGCACCTGGGCCGAATGCCACCACCAGCAATAAGCCACCGGTAATGGTCAGGTTCTTCAGGAACATGATCTGCTGCATCTGGTCGGCAAGGTTGAAATGGAACAGGAAAGCCGTTGCAACCGTAAACAATGCAATGCCTGCCGCAGCCCAGCGTGCTTTAAAACCCACCAGTAAAGCAATACCCAACACCAGCTCTACAAATAGTGCGATGGCATAAGCTACCTCAGGCATCGGTGCGCCTACGCTTTCGATATAGCCTATGGTTCCTGCCGGGTTGGCCGCCTTGCCTATGCCACTGATAATAAAGATATGCGACAACAGAATGCGCCCGAATACGCTGACTATGGATTGAAATGAATTCATTTTTTACTCCTCCTGTTTGATGGGATGTTTACCGGCCATTTGGTTGCATGGTTGCGTTAAGCGGCGACCGATAACGCTATTGTATTCCTGTTTGAAAAAATTGATAATCCATCGTATTTTGGTTTTACTGTCTCACATAGGTTGACAATCGTATGCTCACTTTTGAAGAAATGCGTTTTTTTGTAGAAGTGGTCAAACAGGGTAACTTCACCAGCGCAGCGCAAGCCCTGGGTATTTCCAAGCAATTGGTCAGCCGTCGCATCATTGCGCTTGAAGCACGCCTGGGCGTGCGTTTATTGCAAAGGACAACGCGTAAGCTTTCACCGACAGAAACCGGCAAGGTGTTTTTCCAGCGCGCTCAGCATATCTTGCAGGCCATGCATGACGTTGAAAGGGAGATCAGCCATCATTCCGATGAGTTACGCGGCTTGCTGAAGATTTCGGTACCGTTGTCGTACGCAAATTTACGGCTAAATCCTGCATTGATGGTATTTATGCAGCAGCATCCATTGATAGAAATCTGGCTGGATGCGGACAACCGGCATGTGGATATGATCAATGAAGGCTATGACATGGTGATTCGCGTGACCGACCAGCCGGAAGACGGCATGGTGGCACGCAAACTCGAAGATGCCGCCATGCGTTTTTGTTGCAGCCCGGATTATATTGCCCGTTACGGAGTACCGCAGTCACCGCAGGCTCTGGCCTCTCACGCTTGCCTTACCCACCGCGCCAGCGAATGGTTATTCATTGACCATGACCAGACCCACCGTATCCATATTCAGCCGCGCCTCAGGTCTAATCATGGGGAAGTGCTCCGTGATGCCGCCATTGCCGGTCTGGGCATTACTGGTTTGCCGGCTTTTTATGTGCTTGAGGATTTAGATAGCGGAAGACTGGTGGAGGTACTGGCGGAATACCGCATGCAGCAAGCGGGAATTTATGCCATGTACCCTTATCATAAGCAGGTATCGAGCAATACGCTGGCGCTGATTGAGCATTTACGTAACTGGTTTGGATCAGGCAAGGCCTGATCCTCTTTAGCAACACGCTATTGGACAATCACCAGGCGTTTGCCGTTATCGACGCTATACCCGCCGGGCCCAAACGCAATCACCACCAGCAGCCCACCGATAATGGTGATGTTTTTCAGGAACATGATTACCTGCACCGGGTCAGCCATATTGCTGTGGAACATCAGCGCGGTGATAAACGTAAAAATAGCAATGCCGGCCGCGGCAAGTTGTGCCTTGAACCCCACCAGCAATGCTAGCCCTAGTCCCAGCTCAATGAACAACGCCACCACATAAGCTACCTGGGGCAGCGGCAGATGCGAGGTTTCGATATAGGCTATCGTGCCTGCCGGGTCCAGCACCTTTAAAATCCCGCTGATAATAAAAATCAAAGATAGCAATACACGCCCCACAAAACTCACCCAACGTTGCCGCACGTTCATACGCTCGCTCCTAATCGTTTATTGGACTCGCAGCCCGTGCGCCTCTGTGTGCGCTACGGACATCGGTATGATGCCTGCCGGTGACAGGCTGGGACATGCTTACCACTCAGTTGCTCAGCCCCATCTGGCCTACCGGTGTATCACATTTGTTACTCTGCACGATTCTACGCCGGAATACCATCATGATATAGCAGTTGAATCAGTTGACGTAATTAATTAACAGTGTTAACTTAACATTGTTAACAATAAAACCAGTCTTGAGTCGCATGCCTCCCAGAGTGAAAACCGATGCAGAAAAACAGCTGATCCGCACCGTGATCATGGATGCGGCACGGGAGTTATTCATTCACCATGGCGTAGAGGCTGTGACCATGCGTGCGGTTGCCAACAAGATCGGCTACTCGGCCACCAGCATCTACCTTTACTTTAGCGACAAGGAAAAATTGTTGCGCGATGTGGTGGATGCCGATGTACTTAAACTTGCACAGGCGTTGCAATCCACCTTAAGCATCAGCGATCCGTTAGAACGGTTTTTGCAGTTTGGCCGGCACTATGTACAGTTCGCGCTGGCTAACCCCAACCATTACCGTATGATGTTTATGACCCAGCGTCCTCCGTGCGACCCTGACCTTTCCAGCATAGAACAACACAACCCCGAGCAGGATGCGTATGCCCAGTTGATGGGTGTAGTCACCAACGCATGCGAAGCGGGAATCTTCAAGGATGCATTTACTGATCCGGCACTGATTGCGCAATCGGTATGGGCGGCCATGCATGGCTTGTGCGCGCTGCAGATTAACCTGGCCGAAGATGCCTGGATAGACTGGCGGCCTATGGAAACCCGTATCGATATGATGGTGCAGATGTGCCTGCACGGATTACTGAAAGCGACGCCTGATGCATAACTCCATTTTGCAGATTTTGTTTTTTTCGCTGTTATTGAGTGCCTGCCACCAGCCAACCGAAGAGGTGACTGCCCCACGCCCGGTATGGGTGATGAAAGTCGGGGCTACTGGAGCGCAAACCGGTGGCAGCTATACCGGCGAAGTGCGTTCGCGCTATGAATCCCCCATCGGTTTCCGCATTGCCGGCAAGATTACGGCACGTGAAGTCAATGTCGGTGATGTAGTAAAAAAAGGCCAGCTGATGGCAAGGCTGGACCCGAATGATACGCAACTGAACGCGCAGGCGGCCAGCGCTGAAGTGCAGGCCGCACAGGCCAACCTGGCACTGGCCAAATCTGAACTTGCGCGTCGCGAGCAGCTTTACCAGAAGCAGTTTATTTCCAAATCTGCGCTGGAAAGTTACGAAACGCAAGTCAAAACTTCGCAGGCACGCCTGGCCCAGGCCCAATCACAAGCCGCTGTCAGCCGGCATCAAACGGCTTATACACAACTACTTGCTGACCGTGCCGGCGTCATAGGCATGATCCAGGCAGAACCTGGGCAAGTGGTTGCCGCCGGACAAACGGTTGCACAAATCTATGATTTGCAAACGCTGGAAATCCAGATTTCCGTGCCGGAAACCATGATAGATCAATTAAAAATAAACGATCCGGCTCAAGTCACCCTTAACGAATCGGCACAAGTTTATATCGCGCGTATCCGCGAAATTTCGCCTGCCGCCAATAGCCAGACGCATGCGTTTGATTTACGTATCCAGTTATTGAATGCTGATCAACGCATTAAACTGGGCATGACTGCCCAGGTGTCATTCCCCCAGGCACACGCTACCCAAAAAATCACGGTGCCGGCGACAGCGGTGACAAAAGAAGGCCAGCAGGTGGCGGTATGGGTCATTGATAACCGCCAGCAAGCGCATTCGCGCCCTGTCACCACGGGTTCGCTGACCGAAAATGGAATAGAAATCACCTCCGGCCTGGAAGCCGGTGAGACCATCGCCACCATAGGCGTGCATACACTGACTGAAGGTATGCAGGTGCAAGCCGTGACACCAGGCCCTGGAGTATTACGCTGATGGATACACCGAATATGCCGGAAGAACAGCAGCATCGTTTCAACCTCTCGACCTGGGCGCTAACAAATCAGGCGCTGGTGTTGTATTTTATTATCCTGACCCTGATAGGCGGCGTGCTGGCCTATACCCACCTCGGGCAGTCGGAAGATCCACCGTTCACGTTCAAGGTGATGCTGATACGCGGCAGCTGGCCAGGTGCATCCGCCCAGGAAGTGGAACAGCAGGTCACAGACCGGATAGAGAAAAAGCTGCAGGAAATTCCGTCGATTGACTATATCAACAGCTATTCGCGACCCGGTGAATCCGTGGTATTTGTCGTGATACGCGATGACACCTTTTCAGAAAAGATCCCAGAGCTGTGGTACCAGATACGCAAGAAAATAGGTGATATCCGCCATACTTTTCCCGGTGACCTGCAAAGCCTGACCTTTAACGATGAATTCAGTGATGTGTACGGCACCATGTATGCCTTGACCGCTGACGGCCTCACCCCGCAGCAGCTGAAACGGCAGGCAGAATGGGTGCGCGCCAGGCTGCTTAAATTACCCAATGTAGAAAAAGTTGACCTGTTTGGCGAGCAGCAGCAAAAAATCATCATTGAACTGTCTAACCAGAAACTGACTTCGCTGGGCATCAGCCCGGCTCAGCTGGCGCAGATGCTGCAACAACAGAATACAGTGACAGGCGCCGGCACCTTTGATGCAGGTCCAGAGCGGATCCGGATGAGTGTAAGTGGCCGCTTGCAGACACTGGAAGACCTGCGAACCTTTCCTATCCGTGCAGGCAATCAGAACCTGACGCTGGGTAAGATCGCAACCATTAAACGCGGCTATGCCAACCCACCCGCGCAACGCATACACTTTAACGGTCAACCGAGTTTGCTGATTGGTGTCAGCATGCAACAGGGCGGCGATGTGATTGCACTCGGCAAAGCCTTACAGCAAAACATCACCAGCGTACAGAAACAATTACCGGTAGGCGTGCAGTTGCACCTGGTCACCTCGCAGCCGGACATTGTCCAGCATTCGGTACAAGACTTTGTCCACTCGCTGGCTGAAGCACTGATTATTGTACTCTCGGTCAGCCTGCTTTCTTTGGGCTGGCGCACCGGCATTGTCGTCGCCGTGGCGATCCCGATTGTGCTGGCGGGCACTTTCCTGCTGATGGACTGGTTTGATATCGGCTTGCACAAGATTTCACTTGGCGCCTTGATCCTGGCGCTGGGCCTGCTGGTGGATGATGCGATTATTGCGGTCGAGATGATGGCGGCTAAAATGGAGCAAGGCTGGGAACGCATGCAGGCCGCTTCATTCGCATTCACCTCCACAGCCATGCCAATGTTGACCGGCACGCTGGTCACCGTCGCCGGCTTTTTGCCGATTGCAACGGCGGTTTCTTCCACCGGTGAATATACCCGGTCCATTTTTCAGGTATCCGCGATTGCGCTAACGCTGTCCTGGGTAGCTGCCGTGATTGTGGTGCCGTTTTTAGGTTATCACTTGCTGCCGAATGCCCATCAGGCGAATGACGCTTCTCCTGGATTATTGCTAAGAATTAAACAATCCTTAGGCTTTAAATCCAACAAGCTAAAAACAGAGTCATACAAGGAAGATAAGACCAGTAGCGAAGCAAGCACTCACCATCACACTATCTACGAAACAAAATTTTACCAGCGCCTGCAACGCATGGTTAACTGGTGCGTATTGCATAAAGGCAGCGTGATTATCGCCACCCTCATCCTGTTTGTAGTGTCCATGCTCAGCTTCGGCACGGTACAACAACAGTTCTTCCCTGATTCCACCCGGCTGGAAATTGTGGTCGATTTACGGCTGGCAGAAAATGCCAGCGACCAGGCTAGCGATGACGCAGTCAAGAAACTGGAAGACTGGCTACAGCAATGGCAACATGATCATGCGCCACTACAGAACGTGGTGTCGTATATCGGCTCTGGCGCGCCGCGCTACTATCTGCCACTGGATGTGCAATTGCCGCACCGTGCGTTTGCGCAGCTGGTGATCCTGTGTAACGACCTGCCGCAACGTGAAGCTTTGCGGCAAGACCTGCTGGCTCTTTTTGAACGTGATTTCCCGCAATTGCATGCTTCCATACTGCGGTTGGAAAATGGCCCGCCAGTGGGCTTCCCGGTGCAGTTCCGCGTCAATGGCCAGGATTTAACGGCAATCCGGAATGTCGCGCACAAGATTGCCGATGCCATGCGCGCCAATCCGCATTTACGCAACGTGCAACTCAGCTGGGAAGAGCCGAGCAAAGTCATGCATATCGATATTGACCAGCATAAAGCACGGCTGCTGGGTGTCAGTTCTGCCGATATCGCGCAGTTGCTGAATACCCAGTATTACGAGCAAGTGATCAGTGAATTCAGGGAGGGCAACGAGCGCATAGACCTGGTGATGCGCAGTACCGACGCAGAACATGCAAGATTATCGCAACTGGCTCAGTTAAGCGTATTAAGCCAGCGCGGCGAGCGGGTACCGTTAGCGCAGGTAGCCAATATTCACTATGGCTTTGAAGAAGGCGTGATCTGGCGCCGTAACCGCGTGCCATACATTACTGTCCGGGCGCATCTGAGCGGCAGTACGCAAGCGCCGGTGGTATCTGAGCAAATCCTGCAGGCGATCCAGCCCGTATTACAGAAATTGCCTGCTGGTGTAAACGTAGAGACAGGCGGCGCGATCGAAGAATCAGCAAAAGGTGCGCAATCGGTCGCCAAGGGCGTGCCCTTGTTTTTAGCCGCGGTGTTTACCCTGTTGATGTTGCAGTTACGCAGCCTCTCCAACGTATTGCTGGTGGTATTGACGGCTCCGTTAGGCATGATAGGCATCACCTTCGCCCTGCTGTTATTCAATATGCCGTTTGGCTTTGTCGCCATGCTGGGCAGTATTGCACTATCCGGCATGATCATGCGTAACTCTGTCATCCTGGTCGACCAGATCAATCAGGATATCGCCGAGGGCGCTACGCTGGAGCAAGCCGTCGTGCAGTCCACCGTGCGCCGCTTCCGCCCTATTGTACTCACCGCCGCCGCTGCCATCCTGGCGATGATCCCGCTGACCCGTAGCGTGTTTTTCGGGCCTATGGCGGTGGCTATCATGGGCGGCCTGGCAGTGGCGACTGTGCTGACGATATTATTTGTCCCTGCCCTGTATACATTCTGGGCCCGATTGACCTCCAGAACCGCGAAATGACAGACAATCAATGTGGGCACAATAAACTATAATAATGAGAGAAACAGGTATTGAACGCAGGGCGGGATTCAACGCCACTCACTTGAATTCTGCAACCAGATGGACATTGAACTTATACATTAGGACCAGACCATGACAGACCAGGCAACCGCACGTTTTAACATGATTGAACAACAGATCCGCACCTGGGAGGTGCTGGACCCGAAAGTGCTGGAAACGCTGAACAATATTCCGCGTGAAAACTTTGTGCCGGAAGCTTATCGAGGGCTGGCATTTGCGGATATAGAGATCCCGCTGGACCACAGTCAGCAGATGCTGAGCCCTAAAGTGGAAGGCCGTTTTTTACAGGCTTTGCAATTGCAGGCTAGCGACAAAGTATTACTGATCGGTGCGGGCAGCGGTTACCTGGCTGCCCTGATGGCGCAGCATGCTGCCCAGGTCACCGCCCTGGAAGTGTTCCCGTCGTTATGTGAATTGGCCAGCGAGAACCTGGGTAAACAGGGCGTACAGAATGTACAGGTGGTGCAAGCGGATGGTCATAGCGGTTATGAATCTCATGCACCGTTTGATGCGATCGTGTTCACTGCCTCCAGCCCGGTTGAGCCTGAAGGTGTGCGCCGACAGTTAAGCATAGGCGGCCGCATGCTGATCGTGCTAGGCAAAGCACCAGTGATGCAGGCGACGCTGATCCAGCGCCTGGCTGAGCATAGCTACAAGCAGGATGTATTGTTTGAGACCAGCCTGGCAGAAATGCAGAACGCGCCGCAAGCACAGGCATTTTCATTCTAGGCTCCCAACGTTCATGCGCGCTTCCCGGTTGATCCGCTGCCTGTTGCTGACAGGGCTGACCCTTGCAATGCCTGCCTGGGCTTCATCGCAAAGCCTGCTGGATATCTACCAGGAAGCCAAGGCCAATGATCCGGTACTGGCTTCTGCCGGCAGCGCCAACCAGGCCGCGCAGGAGATCATAGAGCAGGCCAAGGCTGGTTACCGGCCTTCAATTAACTTTCTGGCCGGGGCCAATGCCAACCGTACTGATTTAAAGATAGTCGGCAGCCAGGCGCCTTTTCCCGGCGGGCGCAACAACTTCGAAGGCTACCAGGCGCAGCTGCAAGCCAGGCAACCCATTTTCCGCAAGGAAAACCTCGAACGCATAGATCAAAGCAAAGTACAGGTCAGCATTGCCGACAAGCAATATCATCTGGTCCAGCAAAACCTGATGTTACGCACTACGCAGGCTTACTTTGATATGTTGCTGGCGCAAGACAAAATCAATTTGATAGACGCGCAGAAAAAAGCCATTCAACGCCAGTTTGATCAAGCCAAGGCCACTTTTGATGTTGGCTCTGCCACTATTACCGATGTCAATGAAGCGCAGGCGCGCTATGACCTGATTGCCGCGCAGGAGCTGTCTGCCCTGAATGAGATGGAGATTGCCAAACACAGTTTGCAGGCGATCACCGGCAAACTACCTCAACATCTTGCCAGCGTCCGTGAAGATATCCAGATCACGCCCAGCCTGAAACCCATGCAGGAGTGGCAGGACGTAACCAATGCCAGCAACCTGAATATCCAGATCCAGCAGGAAACCGTGCAGGTCAGCGAAAAAGACATTGAAATCGCCCGCGCCGGTCATTATCCGGTAGTCGATGCGGTGGCCAGCTACCAGGATAGTTATAGCAATGGCGGCCAATACGGTTTTGGCGGTGACCTCAAAAGCGCCAGCATAGGTGTAGAAGTTTCCATGCCGTTGTACCAGGGCGGTGCCGTGACTTCGCGCGTACGCCAGGCTGGCTATAACCGGCAAAGAGCACTGGATGATCTGCAGAACACGTTCCGCCAGACCGCACTGGAAACCCAGCGGGCCTACCTGAATTTAAGCACCAGTATTGCGCAGGTGCGGGCATTGGAGCAGGCGCTTAAAAGCAGCCAGAGCCAGATGGATTCCACCCAGTTAGGCTACGAAGTCGGCGTGCGCACCAGCGTAGATGTGCTGAACGCGCAACAGCAGTATTACAGCGCCAACCGTGACTTGTTGCAGGCCCGTTATAACTATCTGGTGAATATCATCCGCCTGAAAACGGCCAGTGGCATCGTGTCGGAAGCCGATTTACAGGATATAGACCAGCAACTGGCCAAACATTAAGGGAATGCTATGAATCATGTCATCGCCAGCACGGATGCAGTCTGGATGTTAGTCGATGTACAAACACGCTTGTGCTCGGTGATGCCGGAAGCGTCCATGGCTACTGTCATCCAGAATATCCAGCGGCTGGTGCAAGGTGCACAACTGCTCAATATCCCGTTGTGGGTCACCGAACAATACCCTGAAAAGCTGGGCGAAACACTGCCGGCATTACAGGCTCTACTGCCTGAGTACACACCACGCTTTGGCAAACTGGCTTTTTCTGCCTGGCATGAATCCGCTTTACAGGAATCCTCAGTCAGCGTTGCTCCGCAGGTGGTGCTGTTTGGTCTTGAAGCCCATATTTGCGTACTGCAAACCGCACTGGATGCGCTGGCTTCCGGCAAACAGGTATTTGTTGTAGAAGATGCCGTGATCTCGCGCAATGAAGCAAATCGCCTGAATGCATTACACCGCTTGCAAGCTGCCGGCTGCATTATCACCAATACCGAATCCATGCTGTTTGAGCCTATGCAGGGCGCCACGCATCCACAGTTCAAGGCTATTTCCGCCCTAATTCGCTAGGCTGGGCAAGTCGGCCGCAGGCTTTCTGCGATAATGCCTTGAAGTTTTGACAGGTTTTATCGCATGACTCCAAACACTATGCACCAGATCGAATGGAATGACTTCACTAAAGTAGAGCTGCGCGTAGGGCGCGTGCTTGCAGCAGAAGCATTTCCTGAAGCACGCAAACCGGCTTATAAACTGCAGATCGATTTTGGTCCGGAGATCGGCATACGCAAATCCAGCGCGCAGATCACCGCGCATTACACACCGCAAAGTTTAATTGGAAAACTGGTGGTCGCAGTAGTGAACTTTCCACCCAAACAGATAGGCCCGTTTATTTCTGAATGCCTGGTGACCGGCTTTCACGATGCCGAAGGCAATGTCACCTTATGCATGCCGGAACATGAGGTGCCGTTAGGCACCAGGTTGCTATGATGTGCGGCAGTAACATTCACGGAAGAATTTAATTCATGCGTATACGTGAAGCGACACTGGTAGACTTTGACCAGATCTGGCCGATTTTCCACGAGATTGTTGCTGCCGGCGAGACCTATACCTACGCGCGTGACACAACCCGTGAACAAGCGATTACATTATGGATGGAAACACCCAGAAAGACTTTTGTTGCTGAAAATAACGGGCAGATATTAGGCACCTACTACATCAAAACCAACCAGTCTGGCGGGGGTGCCCATGTATGTAATTGCGGCTATATGGTGTCATCTTCTGCGCGTGGCTTAGGCTTGGCAACAACCATGTGCGAACACTCGCAGCAAGTGGCAGAAGCATTTGGTTACCAAGCGATGCAGTTCAATTTTGTCGTCTCCAGCAATGAAAGCGCGATACGTCTATGGACCAAACTTGGATTTGAAACAGTCGGCAGGTTACCAAAAGCATTCCTGCATCCTGGCAAGGGCTATGTTGATGCACTAGTAATGTATAAATGGTTATCACAGAGATCACAGGAAAATTCATGACTTATAAAGGGAGCTGTCATTGCGGCAATATTGCATTCGTAGTGCAGGCAAAATCCGCTAGCCTGCAACTGTTCTCTATGCGAACGCAAAGGGTCTTTGCTCTGGTAGTAAAAGAGAGTCCAGATACAGTTGGGAAGACAAATAAAAAGCCCGCTTGCGCGGGCTTTTTTACTTTACTGCCAATTACTCGGCAGCTGGTGTTTCTTCTCTTGCTGGCGGCTCGATCAGCGCTTTGATGCTCAGGCGTACCTTGCCTTTATCATCGATCTCAACCACTTTCACTTTCACGATGTCGCCTTCTTTCAGGTAGTCGCCTACCGCTTTTACGCGCTCGTGAGCAATTTGTGAGATGTGTACCAGGCCATCTTTGCCTGGCAACAGGGTGACCACGGCACCGAAGTCAAGAATCTTGACCACTGGGCCTTCGTACACTTGGCCGATTTCCACTTCGGCAGTGATCTGCGCAATACGGCGTTGCGCTTCAGCACCTTCTTCTGCACTGGTACACGCGATTTTCACGGTGCCGTCATCTTCGATGTCAATGCTGGTGTTGGTTTCTTTGGTCAGCGCCTGGATCACGGCGCCGCCTTTACCGATCACATCACGGATCTTGTCCGGATTGATTTTCATGGTGATGATACGTGGCGCAAATTGCGACATCTCAGTATTTACACCGGCTACCGCCTCTTTCATCAGACCCAGGATATGTGCACGGCCTTCTTTGGCTTGTGCCAGTGCCACTTGCATGATCTGCGCAGTGATACCGGTGATCTTGATGTCCATTTGCAGTGCAGTGATACCTTTGTCGGTACCTGCCACTTTAAAGTCCATGTCACCCAGATGATCTTCGTCGCCCAGGATGTCGGTCAGCACCGCGACGCGGTTGCCTTCCTTGATCAGGCCCATCGCTACACCGGCGACGTGTGCTGTCAATGGCACGCCAGCGTCCAGCATGGACAGGCAGCCACCACAGACGGAAGCCATGGAGCTTGAACCGTTAGATTCAGTGATTTCAGATACGACACGGATGGTGTAATCGAAGTCTGCTTTTGCTGGCAATACAGCTTTCAATGCGCGCTTAGCCAGGTTGCCATGGCCGATCTCACGGCGTTTAGGCGTACCAACTCGGCCGGTCTCGCCAGTAGCGAACGGAGGCATGTTGTAGTGCAGCATGAAGTTTTCGTAGTATTCGCCACCCAGCGCATCGATCAGTTGCTCATCTTTGCCAGTACCTAACGTAGTAGCCACCAATGCCTGTGTTTCACCACGGGTGAACAGGGCTGAACCGTGCGTACGTGGCAGCACACCGGAACGGATCACGATAGGACGCACAGTGCGTGTGTCACGGCCATCGATACGTGGCTCGCCATTCAGGATCTGGCTACGGACGGTTTTCGCTTCCAGTTTGAAGAATTCGTCTTTAATCTTGTTGGCTTCCAGCGTAGATGTTTCTTCGGTGATCAACGTACTCATCACGCGGGACTTCACTTCGTCCAGCTTGGCCGAACGCTCGCCTTTGGATTTGATCTGGAAAGCCGCATTGATGTCATCGGCAGCAATCGAAGCAATTTTTTCGATCAATGCAGTATCTGGCTCAGGTACTGTCCAGTCCCAGGCGTCTTTACCAGCTTCATTCGCCAGTTCGTTGATCAACTTGATCACGGACTGCATTTGCTCGTGGCCGTAAACCACCGCGCCCAGCATCACGTCTTCCGGTAATTCTTTGGCTTCAGATTCCACCATCATCACCGCGGTTTCAGTCGCAGCCACGACCAGGTCCAGTGCAGACTCTGTCAATTGTGTAGCGGTCGGGTTCAGTACGTATTCGCCATTGATGTAACCGACGCGGGCAGCACCCATAGGGCCGTAGAATGGAATACCCGACAATGCGATAGCGGCAGAAGCGCCGATCATGGCGGGGATGTCAGCATCGATTTCAGGATCGTAGGACAATACGGTCGCCACGATTTGCACTTCGTTGTAGAAAGCGTCAGGAAACAGCGGACGCATCGGACGGTCGATCAGGCGTGCGGTCAATGTTTCTTTTTCAGAAGGACGGCCCTCACGCTTGAAGTAGCCACCTGGGATGCGGCCGGCCGCATAGGTTTTTTCCTGGTAATCAACAGTCAGTGGGAAGAAGTCCTGGCCTTCTTTCACTGTGGTTTTGGCAGTTGCAGCCACCAATACAACGGTATCTCCATAGCTCACCATCACGGCGCCATCTGCCTGGCGTGCCACTTCACCTGTCTCAATCGTCAGTGTGTGCGCACCAAACTGGATGCTTTTTTTAGTAATTTCAAACATTGTTTTTCCTTTATCTACCATGGCTATTCACTACCTAATAGCCAATCTCAACAATAGAAACATGGAATAAGTATTCATGAACCGGGTTGCGATGCATCCCGGCGAAACATTTATCCTGCGTTTCGCGATATGCGGTGACTTCTATCAGTACGCTAATTATTTATTTTTAAATAAAACGCACTCACAGAAGCCACCCCGTTGGTGATTTGAAACCCCGATTATGGTTAACACGTTCAGGATTTTTAAAACAAAAAAGCCGAGGCAATCACCATGCCATCGGCTTTTTATCTCGTTAAAAGTGCGGTGTAACTTTCGCCACTTTAACCAAATTATTTACGCAGGTTCAGACGCTCGATCAAAGTCTGATAGCGGCTTACATCTTTACGCTTCAGGTAGTCGAGCAGGCTACGACGCTGACTTACCAGTGCCAGCAAGCCACGACGTGAGTGGTTGTCTTTTTTGTTGCTTTTGAAATGCTCAGTCAGGTAAGTGATACGGTTAGTCAGCAAAGCAACTTGCACTTCTGGGCTGGCGGTGTCGTTAGGACTACGTTGGTATTCTTTGATAATTTTTGCGGATTGTTCTGCGGTAACAGCCATCTTCATTTTTCCTTAGTTAGCGTCAATATCGTTGCAGCCAGACAACCTATTTGCCTTACCGCGTCGATATTCAATTTACTCGAACCCAGCATTATAGTGACAAAGCCCATCCTTGCAAAGGCTTTTGTTAAGTAAGTTTCTGTTTTTGCTAATTTTTTGGCAAACCAGGCAGGAGATTACTATACAAAATCCTTGTAGAACCCGGCATCATCAGGCACAGCCCCGCGTATGCTACAGATCGCCGCTGCGAACTTGGCCGCCTCTGCCAGCATGGTTTGCCGGGGCATATTCGCCAGCAGGCCGCGGATAACGATCGAAGTATAAGCATCACCCGCCCCTACACTATCCACGAACGGCGCCTGCAGCTTCACCGGGTCTTCGCGGAAACTGCTACCGTGCTCATCCAGCCAGAAGCTGCCCTGCTCGCCACAAGTAACGAACATCTCCCTCAACTCAAATGCTTCCAGCAACTGCCTTGCCTGCGCGTTCAGATCCGGCTGGTCAGGCAGGCCTAATAGCTTGCTTACTTCGGGCAATTCTTCATGATTGATTTTCAGGATATTGGCCGCTTGCAAGGCGAGTTCAAGATTGGTTTTGTCGTACCACGGCGCACGTAAATTAATATCACAAAATACGGTGGCGCTATGGCAAAGTTTCAGCCATTGTTCGGCCAATGCCTGCATAGGCGCATGCCGCAGGGCCAGCGTGCCGAAATACACCAGTTCTGGCGAATACTGTTCGGTCAGCGCCTCCACCGGCAGCCAGCTCAACCCGTCATACGCCTGCTGATCCAGTATCTCGAACCTGTGCCCATGCTCCTCAAAATGCACTTTCACCTGCCCGGTCGGCAATTTGGCATGCTGCTGCACACCTTTGGTAGACAGCCCACTGTCATGCATCTCATCCAGGATACGCTGCCCCAGCGCATCCTTGCCTACTGCAGTCAAGAAATGCACATCCAGACCAAAAGCATGGCAATGACGGGCCACGTTATAAGGGGCGCCGCCGATAATGGTTTGCTCTGGGAAAACATCCCCCAGCACTTCGCCTAAAATCATGACTGAGTTTGACATTCGTTTATCCTTATTTTTCTTGGCCGGCAGGCAACACGCAATTCTGGGCTAGCCCTTGAACTACAAACTGCCTTTATTTTATCGTCCCGCTGGCGGGTTTATTCGCATTGACAATAAGTGTCCAATGATTGACCACGCTGGCAAACCATTGTTGCAATTAATTTTGGCATCTCACATTCATGATCCAGATGCATAGTGAGGAATATCGCGAGAAACAGCTACATACTATTATTTGGGCTAGATGCCATGATGGTTGAAAACATCATTGATAAAGGATAATCGCCTGGCAGGTGAAGAAATCCATCGCCAGTAAATTTTTTATCTTTTGTGTGGCATTCGCGAATATCTTTGCTATAATGCGCCTCTTGCAATTCGGGGCACTCCTGAATTGTTGTTGGCCAGATAGCTCAGTCGGTAGAGCAGAGGATTGAAAATCCTCGTGTCGGCAGTTCGATTCTGCCTCTGGCCACCACTTCCTT
>VFQP010000279.1_pt1 | contig 120826 bp, 118 predicted proteins | sample 3512351 | NCBI WGS metagenome assembly VFQP01 (sample SAMN10412372, study PRJNA504923) | tailings metagenome | isolation source: Relicate 1 Philex TSF1 revegetated site | place: Philippines: Tuba, Benguet | collected 2017-08-29
GGAGGTTCTCGTCACGTCACGGATGCCAGATCAAACAACGTCCCTGGGCACTACAGCTAGCTGCAGGATCGTCGTGCCCAGAAGGATGAACAGGCTGATCTTAAGCGCGCGTACACCCTCCTTGCTCGCCTCGAGGGCGTCATCGATCGAGTCGGCCGCGTCGTGGGAATGGGGCACGAACAGACCGTAGAAGAAGCCCTTGATCCCGGTCGGGTGGCTGTGACCGCCCGGCCCGTGGTCGTGATCCCCGTGCGGGTGGTCATGCCCGTGATCGTGGTTATGATCGTGGCCGACAGGGCGCTCGTGCTCGTGCCCGTCGCCCTCGTCGACCGACGACCCGGGGTGGGGATGATCGTGCGAGTGCGAGCTGCTCATGATGCCTCGGTTCCGTGCTGATGGTGGCGGGGGGTGCCACCGAGTGAGTGTTCTGCCTGGGAGATTGCATCGGCCACCAGCTGCGATGCGTGTTCGTTCTCCAGCCGGTAGAACACACGCTGGGCCTCCTGCCGGGTCGAGACGATCCGGGCGAGGCGCAGCTTCGCCAGATGCTGCGACACCGCGGCCGCGGGCTTGTCGAGGATGTCGGCCAGGTGGTTCACCGACAGCTCCCCGTCCCGCAGCGCGAGGATGATCCGCACGCGGGTCGCATCCGCGAGCATGGCAAACACCTCGACGGCGAGCTCGACGAACTGGCTATCCGGATCCCGCTCTCCTTGCGTATCTGCATCCATACGCAGATTGTCTCACACGCGCTCGAGACGTGCGCAGGTGCCGCTACTCCCCCGCGAGGATGCGCCCTTTAGCGTGAAAACGGATAACGGTCTTCACCAGTAGAAAGCACACTAAAGCCCTGCCACACTCGCCTACACCGCCGTTGACCAGCACTTTTGTTTCCGCCGGTTGCATAAATTGCAACGAGAATAGCCTCACCATTCCCTCTCCATAGGCTTGCTGCATGATCTCAGCGGCTGCGTGGATGGAACGGTGGCAGATTCCGCTGTATCTCGGCGCGATCGTGTTGGCAGCGGTCGTTGGGCTCGCGGTGCCGGCGGTCGGTCTTCCGTTGTCGCATGCGATCAACCCGGCGCTGGGTCTGCTGCTTTACGCGACATTCCTGGGCGTCCCGTTTGCGGCGATCGGAGCCGGCGTCAAGGATCTCCGTTTCCTCGGAACTGTGCTCGTGCTCAACTTCGTGATCGTGCCAGCCGTCGCGTTCGGGCTCTCCCGTTTCGTGGCTTCGGACTCCGCGGTGCTGCTGGGCGTCCTGCTGGTGCTGCTCACCCCGTGCATCGACTACGTGATCGCCTTCTCCGGCCTCGCCGGGGGCGCTAGCGCCCGACTATTGGCTGCGACGCCGCTGCTGATGCTCGGGCAGGTCCTCCTCCTGCCCGTGTACCTTCTGCTCTTTGTCGGCCCGACCATTGTTGGGCTGATCGAGCTCCGCCCGTTCCTCGAGGCGTTCCTGTTCCTGATCGTGATTCCCCTTGCGGCGGCCGGCCTCACGCAGTGGTGGGCGCGCCACCACCGAGTCGGGCGGGCGCTGAAAGCGACCGCGCTCGGCCTGATGGTGCCGTTGATGATGCTCACCCTCGCTGTGGTGGTCGCGTCCCAGATAGCCGGCATCGGCGCACGTCTCACGATGCTGCTGCTCGTCGTTCCGATCTACGTCGCGTTCCTGGTGGTGATGGTGCCGCTCGGCATCCTCACCGCTCGAGTTGCGCGTCTGGACGTGCCGTCGTCTCGGGCCGTGGTGTTCAGCGGCGCCACCCGCAACTCGCTCGTCGTCCTCCCGCTCGCGCTGGCCCTACCGGATTCGTTGGCGATCGCCGCCCTGGTGGTGGTCACCCAGACCCTCGTCGAGCTGGTCGGGATGGTGGTCTACGTGCAGCTCCTCCCCCGGCTGGTGCCAGCGCGAGCGGAATCTTCAGCCGTGCTGTAACCACATCTCGAAGCGCCGCCAGGTCGGCGGGTGGAGATGTGGTTGCCCGTCTACCAGGCGAACAAAGGTGCCCCCGGCGGTGCTGCCGATCAACCAGATGCCCAGGTTCACCGCGAGCGTTGCCCCAACGAACAGAGCGATGATCGCCGCTGGATGCCAGCGGCCGCGGCCGCCTTCAGCAGGCACAGTTCGCGTCGCCGCACCCGGCCTCGCCAGCGGCCGCGGCACGCTTGGCCAGCTGCCGCCGCCGCAGCCACCACATCCCCAGCGCGAGCACGCCGAGCCCGATCGCCACAGCGATCAAACTCTGCTGCAGCACCGCAGCTCCCGCGCCCGTGATGAGACCGCCGACGATGAGGTACGGCAGTGCACAGCACCCCACGCATGCCAGGAGCGCCAGCACGCCGGCGACCTTCGTTCGGGTCGGGGCTCCTTCTTCCTCGAGAGCCTTTCGAGCGCAGGTGGTGTCCGCGGTTGTGGTGCTCATGCTGTGGCTCCGTCTGTGTGGGCGAGGTCGGCGTAGGGAATGGGGCAATCGGCGCAGGTGCACCCGGTGAGGCTGTTGCACCGCGCGTCAACGACCTGTTGCAGGGATGCCCGGATCGTCGCGAGGTCGGTCATCTTCTGCTCGATCTCGTCGATCTTCGCCACGGCGCGCGTGCGCAGATCGACTGTCGGGTGCCGGCGACTGCCGGCGTCCAGCAGCTCGGCAACTTCGTCGAGCGTGAAGCCGAGCCGCTGCGCGGACTTGATCACCCGCAGCAGCGCCACCGTGTCATCCGGGTAAGTTCGGTGCCCGCCCAGGCTGCGCAAGGGTGCGGCGATCAGCCCCCGCCGCTCGTAGTAGCGCAACGTCTCAACGTTGACGCCGGCGCGCTCCGCAACCTGACCGCTGCGCAGCATCGTCATCGGTGCGTCCCTTCGGACAGGTTCGTCATCGCGGTGAGAACGTCGGCGTACTGCTCCGGGACCTCGATCGTCATCGACGTGTGGTCCCCGTCCGCAACGGTCGTGAACGTGAAGAACGAGCAGCACGCCGTCTCACGCGCGGCGAGGTCACGCGCGAGTTCCAGAGAGTCCAGGGGCAGGGTGACCATCGCTCGAGTCTTCGAAGCGCGGTCAACATCCGCTGCGGTCGCGAAGAGCTCGGCGAACTCGGAGATCCCCAGCGGACGCTCCACGGTTGGAAGGGTGCACGCCTCGGGCGATTGGTCGAGAAGGTTCTGCAAGTCGGTCATGCGACAACGGTAAACCCGTACCTGGGTACGGAATGCAAGTCCTCCGATTCACCAAGTCTGCGATCGTCCCCCGGCGCGCAGAATGTCAGCATGGATCTGGAAGTTCTGCACATCGACGACTGCCCCAACTGGGAAGGGGCAGGCAGTCGTCTGCGGGCAGCATTGGACTCGACTGGGCACGGGAATGCGTCCATCAGGTTCCGGCTGATCCGATCGTCCGAGGACACTTCGGGAACAGTGTTCGCTGGTTCACCGACGATAACGCTCGACGGTGTCGACCTGATCCCGTCCGAGGGTGCGACAAGCGATCTTGCGTGCCGCATCTATCGGACTCCCTCGGGGTTGGCCGGCTTGCCAACCGTCGATCAGCTGATTGAAGGGATCCACGCGCATGAGCTCTGAGGGCCCGCTGCTCTGCTCCTGTTGCGGCCGGGAAATGCCACGGAAGAAGCTGCACTCGCTCAACGACGGCGCTGCGTACATCTGCCGCCGCTGCGGCCGGTGGGTCGCATTCTTCTGGCGCGGAGACCGCGCCAACTGAACATCGGCGCGGTGTGACGCGCGACCCTTTAGAGTGAAAACGGACAACGGTCTTCACCAGTAGCGCGAAAGCGCGCAGTCAGACACTCGCTTTCAGTAGGGCACACGGTGATCGGGAATTGCCGATATGATCGGTTAGTGCCGATTACAACTGACCTCACAGCCGCTGTGTCTCTGTTCCATTCGCTCGCAGACCCGACCCGTTTGGCGATCGTACGCCGCCTCAGCCAGGGCGAGGCTCGGGTGAGGGACCTCACCGACCAGCTTGCGCTGGCGCAGTCCACGGTGTCCGAGCACGTGGCTTGCCTCCGGGACTGCGGCCTGCTCGCCGTGCGAGCAGAGGGGCGCCAGAACTTCTACGCCGTCGCGAACCCCGAAGTGATTGAGTTGCTCGAGGCTGCTGAGCGACTCTTGACGGAAACTGGATACCAGGTCGACCTGTGCGCCACGTACGGCCGGGACGCACGATGATCGCCACTATCGCGGCTGCGGTCGGCCTATTTGCCGCGACGAACATCGACGACATTGTTGTCCTGACCGTACTGTTCCTCGCATCGACCCGCGGCTCACTTCCCGGCTGGAAGGTGGTCGCCGGCCAGTACCTGGGCTTCATCGCCCTCGTAGCCATAAGCGTCGTCGCCGCCGCTGGCCTCACCATCGTCCCCGACGAATGGGTCGGATTCCTCGGCCTCATCCCCTTGGGAATCGGTCTCTACGGACTGATTCGTACTCTCAGACGACGAGGAGATGATGATGATGACGATGATGACAGCGCCATCCGCGCGGTCGGCCTGATCGGAGTCGCCGGCATCACGATCGCCAACGGCGCCGACAACATCTCCTTGTACACACCGGTCTTCCGCACCAACCCGATCCCCGACACAGTGATCACGATCATTGTGTTCCTGGTTCTGGTCGCAGTCTGGTGCTTGGTGGCTCGCCTGGTCGGAACCCACAAGGCGGTGACCGAAGCGCTCGAGAAGATCGAGCACTGGCTCGTCCCCGCCGTGTTCATCGGCCTGGGTCTTTACATCCTGATTGAATCAGGCGTCATCGTTCGCTTCATCGCCTTGCTCACATGAGGCCTCAGGTTGCACACCGACCAGCCCGCGTCGCGGGTGTCGTCGCGATCGTGGCCGCGGCGTTCACTCTGGATCAGCTCTCAAAAACGTGGGCTCTCTCCTATCTCGCCGAGGGTCACATCGTGGAGCTCGCACTGGGCGCGAGGTTGGAATTGGTCTTCAACCCCGGTGTCGCGTTCGGACTCGGAGGGACGCTGGGCGCTCCCCTGGTCGTCGGACTCATTGCAGTGACGGCCGCCCTGGTGACGTGGGTGATCCTCCGGGCGGGCTGGGGAAGCAGCGTGGCAGGCACGGCCTTTCTTGCTGTGGCTGCTGGAGGGGCGATCGGTAACATCTGGGACCGTGTCATCCGCGCCAACGACGGCCCGCTCACCGGTAAGGTCGTCGATTTCATCGCTATCGACTGGTTCGCCATATTCAACGTGGCCGACATCTTCACAACGTGCGGCATCGCGGGCTGGGCGCTCATGCTGATTCTCCGTCCTCAGAAGACACTCACCGATTCGGCCGCATCCGGTAGCAGCGCCCTGCGCCTCGCGCCTGAATCCGAGGAGAACACCCGATGACTACTGCTCTCACGGTCGCCCGTCGCTCTCGCCTCCATCGGCGAGTTCGCTTCATCGTCGGATTCACGATCACCTACAACGTGATCGAAGCCGTCGTGGCAATCTGGGCCGGCTCGCTCGCGTCCTCCGCCGCGCTCATCGGCTTCGGCCTCGACTCGATCGTGGAGGTGCTCTCTGCCGTGGCGGTGGCGTGGCAGTTCACGCGGAAGGACCCCGAGCGGTGGGAGAAAGGCACCGTGCGCGCGATCGGGATCGCCTTCTTCGCCCTCGCGGCATATGTCATCATCAACGCGATCCTCACGCTCACCGGAGCACAGGACGTCGCCCACAGCCCGCTCGGTATCGGCATCGCCACCCTCAGCCTGATCGTGATGCCGGTGCTCGCATGGTTCGAGTTCCGCACCGGACGCGAGCTCGGCTCAAGGAGCGTTCAGGCCGACGCGAAGCAGCTTCTGCTGTGCATCTACCTCTCCGGCACGGTCCTGATCGGCCTGCTCCTGAACTCTCTATTCGGCTGGATGTGGGCCGACTCCGTCGCCGCACTCGTCGTCGCTGCCCTCGCGATCCGGGAAGGCATCGAGGCATGGCGCGGCGACGTCGAATCGCCGTTCGAGATCCTCGAGGAACTGGACGAAGATGATGATTAAGCCCAGCACCGCCCAGGTGGTTCGCCGTACCCCGAGGATCCAGGTGCTGCATATCGACGCGTGCCCGAACTGGGCCGAGACCGTCACCCGAACCCGCCAGGTGCTCGATGCACTTGGCCTCGCGGACACGCCAGTAGTGCCAGTGCTCATCGGAACCGAGGACGAGGCAGCGGCAGTGCCGTTCGCCGGCTCGCCGACCATTCTTTTCGATGGTCAGGACCTGTTCCCCTCGGACGGGCGCACGCGCGATCTCGCCTGCCGGGTGTACACGACCGAGCTCGGCCTCGCCGGCTCCCCCACCCAACACCAGCTCAAGAACGCAATCCGCGCACGGCTATAGCTCGCGCTCGGGCAGCGGGCGTCGCCCAGTCAGGCGCCTCGCCATGGACGTCGGCTCGCAGAAGTGGATGCCCTCCTTGGTGGCCGACCGCGGAATAACCGCAGCCGGCTGTCGATTTATACCCCCTAGGGGTATAGTCAACCGCAGCGGTCGGCCGCTGGTGAAGCAAAGGAGTGGGCATCGTGAGTGTGATTGTCGTAGCGGGTGCTGCAGTGCTGACGGGGCTGTTGGCCTGGTACTTTTTCGCCCCGCGCGCCTCCAAGCGCGCCCACATCGACGGGGATCTGCAACTTCAGACGATCACGGTCCGGGGCGGCTATTCCCCGAGCGTCGTCGAGGTGGTGCAGGGGGTCCGGACTCGGCTGTTGTTCGATCGCCAGGAGACCGGTGACTGCTCCTCGCGCGTCGTATTCCCCGACTTCAAGGTGAATCAGAGCCTGCCTGCCTACACGACCACGGTTGTGGAGTTCGTCCCGGAGCAGGACGGTGATTTCGAGTTCGCGTGCGGGATGAACATGATCCACGGCACCGTGAAGGTGGTCGCCGGATCAGCCGACGGACCGCGGACTGCCACCGCCCCGCTTGACGCTCCCACCACCACGGTGGGTCCCGGACCGAGCGGTGACATCCCGGCCGAGCCCGGCGATCGGGAGGCGGCCGAGCACGCCACGGAGATCGCGGACCTGCGCCGCCGGGTGATCGTCGGAGCTGTGCTGACCCTGCCGGTGTTCCTCTCGGTGATGGCCCACGACTTGTTCGGGGCCATGTGGGTGCCGTCTCTGCTGCTCGCGCCATGGTTCCAGTTCCTGCTGGTCACCCCGGTGATGTTCTACACGGGTTGGCCGATCCACCGCACCGGGTGGCTGGCGCTGACCCACCGGGCGGCCGAGATGAACTCCCTGATCACCCTCGGCACGATCGCCGCCTACGGGTTCAGCCTGGTGGCCACGTTCCTCCCCTGGGTACTGCCCCCTGACGCACGCGGGGTCTACTTCGAGGCGGTCGGCGTCATCCTCACCCTGATCCTGCTTGGACGCCTTCTGGAGACCAGAGCCAAGGCTGGCACCGGTGAGGCGATCCGAACCCTGATCGGTCTGCAGCCCCGTAACGCGCGGGTGGTCCGTGGGGGGACGGAGTTCGAGATTCCGGTCGGCGAGGTCGTGACCGGCGATATTGTGGTGATCCGCCCCGGCGAGAAGCTCCCGGTCGACGGGCAGGTCACCGAAGGCACCTCCCCGGTCGATGAGTCCATGATCACCGGCGAGCCGATCCCGGTGGTCAAGTCTGCCGGCGACACGGTGATCGGCGCGACGATCAACCAGACCGGCTCGTTCCGCTACGCCGCGACCAAGGTCGGCGCGGACACGATGCTCGCCCAGATCATCCGACTGGTCCGTGAGGCCCAGGGTTCCAAGGCGCCCATCCAGCGCCTGGCCGACAAGGTCTCCAGCTACTTCGTGCCGGCGGTCATCGCAATCGCCATCTGGACCTTCGCGGCCTGGTGGCTGGTCGGTCCGCCGCCAGCAGGAGTGTACGCCCTAGTGGCGGCGGTCGCCGTGCTGATCATCGCCTGCCCCTGCGCGCTCGGGCTGGCCACGCCATTGTCGATCACCGTCGCCACCGGCAAGGCCGCCAGCAACGGCATCCTCATCCGGTCAGCAGAAGCGCTCGAGACCGCACACAAGATGAACACCGTCGTTCTGGACAAGACCGGCACAATTACCAACGGAACCCCCACACTGACCGATGTGCTACCAGCCAACGGGTTCGACGCGGACGAGTTGCTCGCCCTGATCGCCGCGGCGGAACGGGACTCCGAGCACCCCTTGGCGGCCGCGATCGTCGCTGCGGCGGAGGAGCGTGGCCTCGACATCCCCCGGGCGAGCACCTTCGAGTCGATCACCGGCCAGGGAGTCCGCGCCGAAGTGGATGGCAGGACAGTGCTCGTTGGCAACACCCGGCTGCTCAGCGCGGCGGGCATCGAGACTTCGAGCCTGACTGCCGACCTGGAGACGCTGGCCGCGGACGGTAAGACTCCCATGCTCGCGGCGATCGATGGGCGCCCGGCCGGAGTGGTGGGCGTCGCGGACACGATCAAGGACGGTTCGATCGCCGCGATTGCCGACTTGGCCGCCCGCGGAATCGATGTCTTGATGATGACCGGCGACAACCGCACCACCGCCGCGGCGATCGCCCGCCAGGTCGGCATCGGCCGGGTGGTGGCGGAGGTCATGCCGGAACACAAGGCCCGTGAGGTCCGGCGCCTGCAAGCCGAGGGCCGGGTCGTCGGGATGGTCGGAGACGGCATCAACGACGCTCCTGCGCTTGCTCAGGCTGACGTGGGCTCGGCAATCGGCACCGGAACCGATGTGGCCATCGAGGCATCCGACATCACCCTGATCTCCGGGAACCTCGGCGGGCTGGTGACGGCGATCGACTTGTCCCGCGCCACCATGCGCAACATCCGGCAGAACCTCGTGTTCGCCTTCGGCTACAACGTTGTCGGCATCCCCCTAGCAGCCGGCGTCCTGTACCCGGCGTTCGGTGTGCTGCTCAGCCCGATGATCGCCGCCCTGGCGATGGCCCTGTCATCGCTGTCCGTCGTCGCCAACTCCAGCCGGCTCCGCCGGTTCACCCCCAAGCCCGCGGCCATCCCCGCCGCGGCCTCGACCTCCACCCCGGTGGTCGAGATCGGCAACCAGCAACCAAATGAGGACAATCCCATGACAAACAACACCGAGCACACCTCCGCCGACACCTCCCTCGTCACCGATCCGGTTTGCGGCATGACGATCGACCCGAAGACGGCCGCTGCCACCCGAGAGCACGACCGCACGATGTTCTACTTCTGCTCCACCAGCTGCGCCGACAAGTTCGACGCCGACCCGCACCGCTACGGCCACCCGCACGCCCATCACTGACCCCCGACCGACTGAGGAACACAGGATGCACGGATACATCGGCAACAAGGACGCGCTACTGGCCCGGCTTCGGAAAATCGAGGGACAAGTCCGTGGTGTGGCACGCATGGTCGAGGAGGACACCTACTGCATCGACGTGCTCACCCAGGTCTCAGCCACGACCAAGGCCCTCGAAGCGGTCGCGCTCGCGCTGCTGGACGATCACCTGATGCATTGCGTCGCCGAGGCGACCGCGCAGGGCGGCCCCGTTGCCGAGGAGAAACTGCGGGAGGCGAGCGCCGCCATCGCACGCCTGGTTAGGTCCTAGCTGTGCTGGCGTTCCCAGCCGCCGCCTTCGGGGTAGACGTTACGCTGTAGAGATCGGCCATGGAGACGGGAGGTGAGGGTGTGAGAGGCAGAATTTTGCCCGCCCGCCTCCGCAACTCCCGCGGCCGGCGGCTAGCGATCGCTCTGTTCGCTGTGCCGGCGATTCTCGTCGGCCTTCTGGCGATGCACGTCCTCATTACTGGTGGCATGAGCGATGCGGGCGCGTCCCCCGCATCGCCAAACCACCACGCCAGCGAGGCTGCAATCGTTGCGTCCGGGGACGCCGGCATGGCCATGGGAGACCCGAGCCCTGATGCTCCGGCTCCCGCTGAAGGTTGCGGAGGCCTCTGCGGCCCGGGCCACGACATGCTCGGGATGATCTGCGTGCTCGCTCTTCTGGTCACCGTGGTGCTGCTGAGCCTGCACCTGATCCTCATCCGCTGGGAAGCGGTACAGCGCGTTGTCGCCGCCCTGGTCGCGAAGGCGGCCGCGCTGGCCCCGCCGGCACCACCCTCTCTGCACGTTCTCTCGATCAGTCGAACCTGATTCCGTCTCTCCGGCTATCGCCGGAGAGACGCGGCACCCGAATCGACGGGTGACCGAATCGACCACGTTCACTGACCGAAAAGAGAACCCCAAAATGAAGCTACGTACCTTCACCCTGTCCTCGAGTGCGCTCGCGATCGCCCTCGTGCTCGCGGGATGCTCCACCCCACCCGGAGGAATGGGTATGAACCACACCCCCAGCCCCTCCTCCGGCTCCACGGCAGCATTCAACAACGCCGACGAGACCTTCGCGATGAACATGATCGCCCACCACGAACAAGCCATCGCGATGGCCGACCTGCTGCTGGACAAGGAAGAAGTTGACGAGCGCGTCACCAACCTCGCGCTGGACATCAAGGATGCCCAAGGCCCGGAGATCAAGACGATGAATCGATGGCTCGACGACTGGGGAATCATCACGGACTCCGGGGGCGAGGGCATGGACCACAGCGGCGGGATGATGTCCGACGACGACATGGCCGCCCTCGAGAACGCGACCGACGCCGAGGCATCCGCCCTGTTCCTCGAGCAGATGATCGAACACCACCAAGGCGCCATCGACATGGCCCAGCAGGAACTCGACAACGGCGAGAATCCCAACGCGCTGGAGCTCGCCCGGACAATCATCGACGCCCAAACCGCCGAGATCGCAACCATGCGGGAAATCCTCGCCGCCCTCTAGAACACCAGCTTCCAGCTTCACCCCTCTCGGGGACTCTGAAACTCTTGGATTGGACTTTAACCTTGGAAACACGAAAGATCGCCCTCTTCTTCTTCGGCATGGTGCTCCTCGCCGTAGCGCTCGGCGTCGCCGTCATCGCTATCACCTCGATGGGATCACGATGAACGGCACCAGGGCTCTCGCCCTGACCTCCGGTGCTGCCGCCGTCGTGACCGCAACCATGATGCTCACCGGCTGCTCTCCCGCCGCCCCCGCACCACCATCGGTGAACGATTCGGGCATGATTTTCGAGCACATCCACGAGCTCGTCCCCGACCCGAGCGACGGCACCCTCCTCGTGGCCACTCACGAAGGCCTGTACCGGCTCACCATCGCCGGCGGCGGGTCCGCGGCGGCGGTCGGCCCGATTGGCGGCCTCGACTTCGATCCGATGGGATTCACCATTGCCGACGGGATCGCCTACGCATCTGGGCATCCCGGACCCACCACCCCCGACACCTTCGGCACCCCCAACCTTGGCCTGATCACCAGCACCGACCTCAATAGTTGGACGAATGTGTCATTGACCGGCGAGACCGACTTCCACGGGCTAACCGTGGCGACCTCTACCGGCGCAGCTCCTCGAGTGTTCGGGTATGACGGGTCAAGACAGCTCATCGTGACCAGCCTGGACGGCGGGACCAGCTGGAGCGACGGCGCCGCGCTAGCTGCCCGCGACATCCTCGCTGTTGGCGACCAGATCTACGCGACGACAACCGATGGCCTTGCAGTCAGCTCCGACAACGGAAGGACCTTCACCATCGACACGGCCGCGCCGGCACTGTACATGATCGCGGCCGACCAGAATGGCACGATCGCCGGCATCGATACCACCGGCACCCTCTGGACTCGCGGCGCCGGCGGGGAGTGGGTCCACGGGCACACCGTGGAGGGGCCTCCGCAAGCGTTCGCCGTCGACGGGGACCGCCTCTACGTCGCTGATGATCGCGGCATCACCTACACCGACGACGTCGGAACGACCTGGGTGGTACTGCAGGTGAAGCGATGACCGTTCCGCGCAGGGTTGCCCTTCCGGCGCCACTTGCGTCGCTCGCAGGATGCCCGGAAGGGCGGATCGCCCGGGATGATCGGGCCGGGACCGTGGCCCGCGCCCGCTTGAACGGCCGGATCGCAACCGCCGTTGTGGTTGCGGCCGTGCTGGTGCTGGTGACCGGCTGCACCGAGAGCTCCAACTTGTCGGACGCCGCCGACCAGAGCTATGTCTCTGGAGATGGCACAGTGAGCGAGTTCGCGGCTGAAAACCGCGGCGAGCCGATCGAGTTCACCGGCCAGACTGACACAGAAGAGACGGTCACCGCTGAGCAATACCGGGGACAAGTTGTAGTCGTGAACTTCTGGTACGCCGCCTGCCCGCCGTGCCGGAAGGAAGCGCCGTGGCTGGAGGAGCTGTCGCAGCAGTTCGGCCCGGACGGCGTGCAGTTCCTCGGCGTGAACGTCCGCGATGGCAGGGCCACCGCGCAGACGTTCGCGACATCGTTCGGAATCACCTACCCCTCGGTGATCGACACCGACGGGGCGCTCACCCTCGCGTTCACCGGACTGGCCTCGCCCACCGCAGTACCCACAACGATCGTGCTCGACCAGCAAGGACGACCCGCCTCCCGCATCGTCGGATTGATCGACAAGAGTGTCCTCGAGGCGCTGATCGAGACCGCGCTTGCGGAACCGGCTGACGATGGTGGCGGCTGATGGAGGGTATCGGTGAGTTCTTCGCCCAAACGGTATTCTCCGGGGCCCTGCCGGTGGCCATCCCATTGGCGATGCTCGCGGGGATCGTGTCGTTTCTGTCCCCGTGCGTTTTACCGTTGGTTCCGGGCTTCCTCGGCTACGTATCCGGCCTCGCAGACCCGGAGACGCGCCGCGGTCGGCGTCGGGTAATGGTCGGGACGGTGCTGTTCATCCTTGGCTTCTCCGCCGTGTTCATCGCCTATGGCACCGCATTCGGCGCGCTCGGCGCCTGGCTGGTCCGGTGGCAGGATCTCCTCGTCCGCATCCTCGGGTTGCTGGTTATCGTGATGGGGCTGGTGATGATCGGCGCGTTCTCCGTCTTGCAACGGAGCATCAAACCGTCCTGGACCCCGGCGACCGGCCTCGCCGGCGCACCACTGCTGGGCGTGGTCTTCGGCCTGGGCTGGACACCCTGCATCGGACCCACCCTCAGCGCCGTCGTCGCTCTCAGCCTCACCGGCGGCACCCCATGGCGCGGAGCCCTCCTCGGCTTGGCGTACTGCATCGGAATCGGCATCCCATTTCTGCTCGCGGCCCTCGGCGTGAGCTGGGCCACCCGCGCACTGGCCGTGCTGCGGCGGCACATCCGCCTGGTCAACCTTCTCGGTGGCGGCATCCTGATCATGCTCGGCCTGCTCATGGTCAGCGGCATCTGGGGCGCCCTGATCCGCGAAGTCCAAGGTCTCATCGGCTCCTTCACGACGGTGATCTGAGCATGAGACCCACCCCGAAGCTGACCACCGCCGCCGACGAGTTCGGGGCGCGGCCGGACGACCACATGGACCAGGGACGACCCGGCAGCCCGACGTTGCCTCGCCTCGGGGCCGCGGGGTGGGGCCGGTGGGCCTGGCGACAACTCACGAGTATGCGCACAGCCCTGCTCTTGTTGCTCCTGCTGGCAATCGCGGCTGTCCCCGGCTCTCTGTTCCCGCAACGCAGCTCGGACCCCAACGGCGTCGTCCAGTACTTCGATAAGAACCCGGGATGGGCACCGACAGTTGACGCGCTCGGGCTGTTCAGCGTCTACACCTCACCATGGTTCTCAGCCATCTACCTCCTGCTGTTCGTCTCCCTGGTCGGCTGCGTGATCCCTCGCACCCGCCACCACGCGGCCGCGATGCTGCAGCCACCGCCACGCACCCCCAGCCGCCTGACCCGCCTGCCTGCGCACCACACCCTCACCCTCGACGACGGACAGCGCTCGCCAGCCGAGCTGGCCGAAACCGCGCGCGCCCTGCTCCGCCGCGCCGGTTACCGGGTGGCCACCTACCCGGACGCCGACGGGCGGTTATCGGTGGCTGCCGAGCGTGGCTACCTGCGGGAAACCGGCAACCTCCTCTTCCATATCGCGCTTCTCGGCGTACTCGTCGCCGTCGCGATCGGGGGTGGATTCCGCTACCACGGCCAGCGGGTGATCGTTGAGGGTGAAGGATTCGTCAACGCCCGCGCCTCATACGACACTTTCACCAGCGGCGCATGGTTCTCCGACGAGAGCCTGCGTCCCTTTTCATTGACGCTCCGCGACTTCAGCGTCGAATACGTCGAGGACGACCCCACCAACCTCGGCTTCATCACCGACTACACGGCTACCGTCGATGTCCTCGAGCCAGCCGCAGACAGCGCGAGATCCGGGGTTGTGCGAGTCAATGAACCGCTGGCGGTGGCCGGCGCGGAGATCTATCTGCTCGGCAACGGCTACGCGCCGCAGATCACCGTCCGCGACCCCGATGGCACCATCGTTCTCGATGAAGTGATCCCCTTCCTGCCGCAAGACGGCAACCTCACCAGCCTCGGGACAATCAAGGTTCCCGACGGCCTGGACGAGCAGATCGGGGCAATCGGCTTCTTCTATCCGACACAGGCGGTCACCGCAACCGGCGCCTATGCCTCCATCTACCCCGACCTGCAGAACCCGGTATTGACCCTGAACGTGTTCACCGGCGACCTCGGGCTCGACGACGGCACGCCACGATCGGTGTACTCACTCGACACCTCGACCATGACCCAACTCACCGGCGGCTCCACCGGAGTGAATTCACTTGAGCTGCGACCCGGAGAAACCGTACAACTGCCCTCAGGACTTGGCAGCATCCAACTCGGTGAGGTGCAGAGGTTTGCTGCATTCGACATCGCCCGCGACCCCACCCAGGTGCCAGTCCTGGTCTGCACCATCCTTGCCCTCGTCGGACTAAGCCTGGCTCTGTTCGTGCCCCGTCGCCGGATATGGTTCCGGTTCACCCTGACTGAAACGGGGCACGAACGCGTCGAGTGCGCGGGCTTGGCGCGAGGCGAGGACCCCACACTTGACGCCGCAGTTCGGGCTCTCCTCGACAGGTTTGCCGGACCCGGTACCGGTGCTGCCGGACGTTAGGCGGGCCGCGCGCGTTTTGACTGTGGCAGCGGAGGCTGAGAAGACAGCGACATCTCCCTGCCTCTCTCCTGATCGAGGCTTAAGGTGGAAAACGTGACTGAGACCCTCGCGACGTACTCCCTCGTGGCCGTGTACTCCTCGATGGCCATCTATGTCCTGGCTTTTGTGCTCTTCACTCTAGATCTCGCGCGTCGCTCGTCCCCTGCTCTTCGACGTGAATCTTCGGGCACCAGTGCTGCTCACCCGCGCGGTGCTGCCGGGCATGGCGGAGCGCGGATGGGGCCGCATCATCAACCTGTCGAGCGTGGGCGCTCGCACGGGCGGTGTCTCACAGTCGGCGGTCTACAACATGACCAAGGCGGCGATCGCGTCGTTCACCAAGTTCGTCGCGCGGCACTACGCCGGCCGGGGCATCACTTCGAACGCCATCGCGCCGGGGGCGATCGTGTCGGGCATGACCAGCCATCTCACCGAGGAGGAGCGCGCCGCGCTCGTCGCCCAGATTCCCGCCGGACGCATGGCCGCGCCCGACGAGGTCGCCGCCGCCGCCGTGTTCCTCGCAAGCGAGGGCGCCGGTTACGTCAATGGGGTGACGCTCGACGTCAACGGCGGCTGGGTGATGGTGTAGCGCCGCTCGATCCTGCGCCCTTCCCGGACGCTCCTGCGCCCTTTCCGGACGAGGGATGCGTGCCGCGGCTCGCCGGTTCGTCCGGAAAGGCCGCAGACGCGCATCACCACATCACGAGGCCGCCGGTGAAGTTGATCGACTGCCCGGTCATGTAGGCGGATTCGTCCGACAGTAGGAACCAGATCGCGCCGGCGCACTCCTCCGCCGACGACCCGCGGCCGAGCGGCACGGACTTGTTGCGTTCCGCGGCGAGCTGCTCGAGGGTGATGCCCCGCGCTTCCGCGACCTCGGCGAGCACCTTGTCTTGCATGGGGGTGTCGACGATGCCGGGGCAGATCGCGTTGACGCGCACGTTGTTCGGCGCGAACGCGTACGCGAACGACCGGGTGATCGACAGCACCGCGGCCTTCGAGGATGCGTACGCGGCCGCCTCGATCGTGGAGGCCAGCTTCGCCGAGCTCGACGAGAGGTTCACGATCGCGCCGCCCGAGGGCATCGTGCGGCCGATGCGCGACGTGAGGTCCCACACCGCATCCACGTTCACGCGGTAGATGCGCTGCAGGTCGTCGACGGTGAGCTCGAGGATGGGCTTCAGCACGTTGATGCCGGCGGAGTTGACGAGCGCGTGGCATCCCTTCCCCGCGGCGACGACCGCATCGCGACCCTCCGCGGTGCCGAGGTCGGCGGCGAGCGCAGTCATGCCGTCCGCTTCGAGGGGCGCCAGAGCGGCCGCATCGCGGTCGACCGCGGTGACCGCGAAGCCTTCCTTCTGCAGTCGGTAGGCGACCGCGCGGCCGATGCCGCTCGCGGCGCCCGTGACCAGTGCGGTGCGGGTCATGTCACTTTCTCCGTTCGAACAGTTCGACGGGGTAGCCGTCGGGGTCTCTCATGTAGATGCTGCGAGCGCCTTCGTTGGGTCCGCTCGTGATGTCGACGGGAGTCGCCGAGCGCGGGCTGCCGCCGAGGGAGACGAGGGTCTCGGTGAGCGCGTCGATGCCGTCGACGTAGAGGCACAGGTGGCCGGCGCCGAAGTCCTTCGGCTCGGACGCCGCCGAGGCGCGATCGATGCCCTGGTACTCGAGCAGTTCGATGAACCCGCCGCCGGGAATGGCGAGGTAGACGGCACGGATGGCGCGGAAGTCCAGCGCGAGCACGGTGCGCAGGTAGTCGGCGTCGAGGATGCGGTCGATCGTGACCTCGAGACCGAGTCCGTCGCGATAGAAGCGGAGGGACTCCTCCATGTCGCGCACCGTGATGCCTGCGTGGAAGAAACCGGTGACAGCCGACACCGTGGCCTCCGTTTCGTCGTCGAAAGGATGGGTCGAAAGGGGATGGTTCCGTCGCGCGATCGCACGTTCGGAATCGTTTCCAGATTAGTGGCGGTCGTGCGACGCGTCAAGCCCGTGCGCGACCGGGCGCGGTGGTCTCGATACGCGGGCTGCGCCCGCTACTCGACCGGCGGAGGGCGGGCTGCGCCCGCTACTCGACTGGCATTCCCGCCGGTCGAGTAGCCGCCGGAGGCGGCGTATCGAGACCCGCCCGCCTACCGCAGTACGCGCGCGAACGCCTCGCCCGTGGGGGTCGCCCCCCGAGCGCGGTCCACGAAACGGCGGGCGATCAGGTCGTAGCCTTCCTGACTCGGGTGCAACCCATCCCACAGCAGGTCGGCATCATCTAGTCCGAACAACGTCAGGCCGTCGTCGTACCAGATCATCGGGTCGGCCTGACGCCGCGACTCCACGACCGAACGCACCAGCTCGCGCACCACCCGCAACGTCAACGTGCCGTCGCCCGGCACGATCTCCCGCGGAGTCCCGCGCCACAGACCATCCGCGTCTTTATGGGTGGGTCCCGGAACCTCCTCGATCGCCGGGCACGCCACGGGAGACATCACCAGGAGCGGCACGTCCGGATGCCCTTCGCGCACGAGATCGAGGAACCCGTGCAGCGCGGGCACGAACGTGCGCTTGCGCATGCTGTCCGCGTTGATGACGTTCACCCCGAGCTTCACCGACACCACATCGGCAGGGATCCCGGCGAGGGTGCGTGCGACGAACGGGTCGAGTTGCGCATTCCCGGCGATCGCCAGATTCGTCAGGTTCAGGCCGAGTTCGCGCGCCGCCTGCTGCGCCCACGGCCCGAGCGGGTCGACCGCCTCCAAGCTGTGACTGATCGAACTGCCGTGATGCAGCCAGCGCGGCCGCACATCCGGTTCCGCCGCCGCGACCGGCGCGTCCGCCCGCAGCTCGCGGATGAGCGCGTGCCCGTTGTGCGGCAACCACACGGTCACCTCGCGCTCCCCCCCGCGGGCTTCGCCCAACTCCAGTTCCAGGGCCAGTGTCGGGCCGTCGACGAGCGTCCAGGTGCGGTCCGCGTGATTGACGATCACCGGCCCCGCATCGATGTCCGCGCGCGCGACCACCGCGCCGTCCACCTCCGCGACGACACTCGCGGGGAACAGCGGCTGCTCCAGCCCCTCGGGGAGCATCCGCGTCACGGCGACATCCAGGTGGAGCCGAGTTGCCGCGGTGCGCATCACCAACCGGACGCCGACCGTGTGCGCGGACCAGAACTCGATCCAGCGGTCGGCCTGTTGCGCACGCGTCCACGCCGGCAACCGCACCGGCGACAGCCCGCCCTCGACCTGCTCGACATCGGTGGCGCCGCGAATGAGTTCGCGAACGACGTCCAGCGGAACGACCTGCACCTCCACGACGACCTCCTGCTACGCGTGCACGGGTCGCGACGTTTCGCGCACCTCGTACGCCGTCGGCAGGGTCACCGAGCGGGGTGCCGCCCCCTTGATCAGTTCGAGCGCGAGCTGGGCAGCCTGACGGCCCATCTCTTCCGCGTCACGCGTGACCACGCTGATCATGGGGCGCATGACGCGCAACCACGGCAAGTCGTCGCACACGACGAGCGACACGTCATCGCCGGGTCGCAGTCCCAGCTCCGAGAACGCCTCCAGCACACCGATGGTCGTCTGCACGCCACCGGCGACGATCGCGGTGGGCCGCTGCGCTTCCGGCAGCGCCAACAGACGCTCGGTCGTCTCCTGGGCGAACGCGGCCGAGAACGCACCGGGCGCCTGCAGCGACTCGTCGACGGGCAGACCGGCGGCTTCGAAGGCCTCCGTGTATCCGCGCAACCGCTCGCGCGTGGGGCGAATCGCCGTCGAGCCGGTGATCATGGCGATCCGCCGGTGCCCCAGCTCGAGCAGATGCGTGGTCGCCTCCCGCACCCCTTGGGCGTGATCGAGAAGCACGCTGCCCGCGTGGAGTTTGCGCGGGTCACGGTCGATGAGCACGACAGGCCGAGTGAAGCTCGCGACCGCGCGCGACGTCTTCGTGGACGCCTCCGAGATCGACGACAACAGCAGCGCGTCGACCTTGCGCTGACGCAGCAGGGTGAGCCGATCGACTTCGCGACCCGGATCGCCACCGCTGTTGGTCACGAGCAGGGTGTAGCCGGCCTCGTTGAGGGCCTCCTCGACGCCGTGGATGATGTCGCCGAAGAACGGGTTGGCGAAGTCGCGCACGACGAACCCGATGGTGCGGGTGAACCCGGACCGCAAACTCTGCGCACCGGGGTCGGGCGAGTAGCCCAGTTCCGCGGCGGCGGCGAGCACTTTCGCTTTCATCGCGGGGCTCACGTCGGGGTGCGAGCTGAGCGCGCGCGACACGGAAGAGACCGCGACGCCCGCCCGATTGGCGACGTCGTGGATGGTGACAGGGCGCGGTTCGTCCATGTGAGCTCCCGAAGAGTTCTTCAGCTACCTCAAGAATGGCCTACATTCGGCTCAATCCAGGTGCCATACCTCCGTGAAGCGCAGCATGTTTCCGTGGTTGTCGGCCTGGTTGACGATGAGGTCGCGGAACCACTCCGACCACTTGGCGTTGAACTCGCTCTCGCCGACCTTCGCGAACGCGGTTGCCGCATCCGGGTACGCCTCGACGTAACCGATCACGAGCGTGCCCCGACGGAACAGGCTGTAGTTCTTCAGACCTGCGTTCTGGATGACCTCGACCAGTTCCGGCCAGATCTCGTCGTGGCGCTTCTTGTACTCGTCCTCCGCGCCCTCGAAGAGCTCGAAACTGAAACAGACCCGCTCCATTGCGTTCCTCTCGTTCATGGCCGGCAACCATCACCGGCCTGACCAGTATGCTCCAAACCCGCAAAAATGGAATCATTTCCACCCGATCCTCGATGCAGACTGGAAACGTGCCTCATTCGCGCGTCGATTGGGCGACGGCTATTGACAAAGGCTCCGAGGGCGGGCTTAAATCAAGCAATCTGGAAAGGGTTCCAGAATCAGTTCAGAGAGGAACAGATTCAATGCGTGCACAGCGAACCAGGAAGGGCCTCGGCCTCCTCGCCGCAGCGGCCCTCACCGCCGCCCTCGCGCTGGCAGGGTGTAGCCCGACGACCGACGGAGGCGACTCCGGCAACGGAGGCGACGGCCCCGGCGCCGGCCTCAAGATCGGCTACATCTCGCTCGGCGACTCCGTCCCCTTCGTCAAGCTCGTCTCGGACAGCATGCGTGCTGAGGCCGAGGCGGCGGGTGCGGAGTTCTTCTTCTGCGACTCGCAGCTGGACGCCGCCAAGGCGCTCGCCTGCGCGCAGACGTTCAAGACGCAGGGCGTGGACGGCATCATCAACTTCCAGGTGGATGAGGCCGCGGCCGAGTCCATCTGCGCCGCCGGCCCCGACGTTCCCGTCGTCGCCGTCGACATCCACCAGCGTCCGTGCGAGAAGGTCTTCGTGGGCGCCGACAACTACACCGCAGGCTTCATCGCCGGTGAGGCGCTCGGCAACTACTTCAAGGACAACTTCAACTGCGAGTACGACGCGTTCGTCTCGATGGAGCAGCCGGCGGCCGGTCAGGTCAACGTCGACCGCACGGGCGGTGCCATTGAGGGCTTCGAGTCCATCTGTGGCGCGCTCGACGAGGCCAAGTACCGTTCGGTTGACGGTGGCGGCACGATCGACGGCGGCAACACGACCTTCGGTGACACGCTGACCGCCCTCACGGGTGCCAGCCGCGTCGCGGTCGTCAGCCTCAACGACGACATGCTGCTCGGTGCCTTCGCGGCCGCCGAGGCGCAGGGCCGTGGCGAGCAGGTCTACGGTGTGGCCCAGGGTGCCGACCCCAGCTCGTTCGAGAACATCCAGAACAACCCGAACTGGATCGGTGACACGGCCTACTTCCCGGAGCGCTACGGCGAGCTGGCGATCCCGTCGATCATCGCTCTTATCAAGGGAGAGTCCGTGCCGGAGAATGTGTTCACGGAGCACATCTTCATCAACGCGGAGAACTTCGCCGAGTTCTACGGCTAAGTCTTCACTCCCCTAACTACAAGGAAGTACAGTGACGCAGCTCACCCTTACGCTGCGCGACATCTCCAAGTCGTTCGGCGGCGTTGAGGTTCTCCACCAGGTGAATCTCAACGCCGTCGGCGGCGAGGTTCTCGCCCTCCTGGGCGAGAACGGCGCCGGCAAGTCGACTTTGGTCAAGATCCTCGCGGGCGACTACACCCCGGACGGCGGCGTCGTCATCGTCAACGATGTCGAGCACCCCGGGCTCAATCCCCGCAGCGCGCGGCGCCTCGGAATCCGGATGATCCACCAGGAGTTCCAAGACGCCGGCGCCCTCACCGTCGCGGAGAACATCAGCCTCGGCCGCTGGCCCACCACGGCAGGCTTCGTCTCGTGGGGCCGCATGCGGCGCCGCGCCGAGGACGTGCTCTCGCAGATGGGCGTCGACATCGATCCGGCGGCTCACGTGGGCACGCTTCGCGTCGGCGAACGTCAGATCGTCGAGATCGCTCGCGCACTCGCCGACGACGCCAAGCTCCTCATCCTCGACGAGCCGACGGCCGCGCTCTCCCAGCAGGAGGTGGACCGCCTCTTCGAGTGGGTGCGCATCCTCCGCGAACGCGGCGTCTGCATCGTCTACATCACCCACCGACTCGACGAGGTCTTCGCTCTCGCCGACCGCGTGCAGGTGCTCCGCAACGGCGATGTCGCCCTCACCGCGGCGACCGCGGACGTGACGCGACGCGAACTGGTCGAGGCCATGGTCGGCCGCGACATCGGCGAAGTCTCCCGTCCGGCGGATGCCCACGGCATCCCCGACAACGAGCCGCGCATTCGCATCCGTGACCTCACGGTGGGCGACCAGGTCACCGGCCTGTCGCTCGACGTGCACCCCGGCGAAGTGCTGTGCCTGTACGGCAAGCTCGGCAGCGGCACCACTCAGGTCGCTGAGGCGTGCTTCGGCATCCGCAAGCCCGATGGCGGCACGCTCACGATCGGCGACCGGGAAGGCTTCCCCGCCAATCCGGGCGATGCGATCCGCCGTGGCGTCGGCTACCTGCCGCCGGACCGCAAGCGCGAAGGCGCGTTCCTCAACCGTTCCGTGATCGAGAACCTCGCGGTCGCGTCGTGGAACCGTCTCGCCTCGGTCGGGCTCATCACGCAGAGCCGCGAGCGCACCGCCTACGACCGCTGGTCGAGCAAGCTCGGCATCAAGTCCGCCGACCCGCGAGTGCAATCGATCGGCAACCTCTCCGGAGGAAACCAGCAGAAGGTCATCCTGGCCCGCTGGCTCGAGCGCTCGTCCAACCCCCTGGTGCTCGTCGAGCCGACGCGTGGCGTCGACGTCGGCGCCCGCCAGGAGATCTATACCGCGATCCGAACCCTCGCTCGTGAGGGTCAGGCCGTGCTCGTCGTGACGAGCGACTACGAGGAGGCCGTGCAGCTCTCCGACCGGGTCATCGTGATGCAGCGCGGTCAGCAGATCGCCGAATTCGACGGTGACGACGTCACCGCGCAGAACCTCACCATCGCAGCAGGAGGATGACCGTGACCGACGCTCTCAACACCACCGCGGAGGCCGCAGCCCCGGCCAAGCCCCGCCGGAAGCGACGGCTGCCCGACACGGCGGCACTGGCCGTCGTGCTCGTCGCCCTGGCGATCTTCTTCTCGACGCAGTCGCAGTTCTACCTGACGCCGAACAACCTGATCAACATCCTCGTCAACGCGGCGGTCATCGGCATCATTGCCGCACCCGGCACGCTGCTGCTCGTCGCGGGACAGTTCGACCTGTCGGTCGGTTCGGGTGCCGCCTTCATCGGCGTCATCATGGCGTGGGGGGCCGCCCAGTACGGCATCCCGACGGCAGTGCTGCTGGCGATCGCGGCCGGTCTGATCATCGGCATGGTCAACGGCTTCGCCGTGACGGTGCTCGGCATCAACGCGCTCATCACGACGCTGGCGACGCTCGCGATCCTCCGTGGTCTCGGCCAGGTGATCGCCGGCGGTCAGACTCTGCTGCTGCCCGGTTTCAGCGACCTCGGCAGCGCCCGGCCGTTCCTCAACATTCCGGTGCCGGTGATGATCCTCGTCGCCGTCGTCATCGTGATGGCGCTCGTGATGCGGTTCACCGTGTTCGGACGTTCGATGTACGCGATCGGCGCCAACCCGATCGCCGCGCGCCTGGCCGGCATCCGCACGAAGTCGATGATCTTCAGCGGCTTCCTGCTCTCGGGCCTGGCCGTCTCGGTTGGTGGTCTCATCCTCGTTTCGCAGCTGGGCGCCGCCTCGCCGAACGCGGCGATGGGTCTGGAGCTGTCCGTGGTGACCGCGGTCATCCTGGGCGGCGCGAGCCTCGCGGGCGGTCGCGGCACGATTCTCGGCACCGTGCTCGGTGTGCTGATCCTCGGCACGCTCAACAACGGCCTGACGCTCATGAACATCAACTCGTTCTGGCAGGACGTCGCCCGCGGTGTGCTGCTGCTCGCGGCGGTCGGTTTCGACCAGCTGCGCCTGCGGCTCACCGCCGACAAGTAGTAGAAGTCACGGAAGGACACGCACATGACTGTCAGGGTCGGAGTCATCGGAGCGGGCAGCTGGACGGTTGCGTCGCACCTGCCCAACCTCGCACGGCACGAGGATGTCGAGTTCGTCGGCGTCGCCCGCAAGGGTGAGGATCTGCTGCGCAAGATCGCGGACCAGTACGGGTTCCAGGTGGCGTCGGAGGACTACCGCGACGTGCTCGACGCGGGCGTCGACGCCGTCATCGTCGCAAGCCCGTCCGGGCTGCACGCCGAGCACGCCCTCGCGGCTCTCGAAGCCGGTGCGCACGTCATGTGCGAGAAGCCGGTAACGATCGACCCGGAGAGCGCGTGGATGCTCAAGCGCCGCGCGGACGAGCTCGGTAAGGCGTTCGTCGTCTCGTTCGGCTGGAACTACAAGCCGATGGTGCAGAAGGCGAAGGCACTGCTGGATGCGGGCGGTATCGGCCAGTTGGAGCACATGACGGTGCACATGTCGTCGGTGACGCGTGAACTGCTCTCCAACACGGGCGCCTACCCGGGCTCGGCTCCGGAGACCGTTCCCGAGCAGCCGACGTGGACGGATCCGCGGCTGTCGGGCGGGGGCTATGGCCAAGCGCAGCTCACGCACGCGCTCGGCCTGGCGTTCTGGTTGTCCGGCGCCCGCGCCGCGTCCGGTTTCGCACAGATGTCGGCGCCGTTGAACGCTCCCGTCGAGCTGCATGACGCCATCGTCTACAACTACGACGGCGGCGGCATCGGCGTGCTCTCGGGCGGCTCGGCTCACCTCGGCGCGAACAACAACAAGCACGCTCTGGAGGTGCGCGCGATCGGCTCGGAGGGTCAGTTCCTCGTCGACGTCGAGCGCGAAGCGGTGTGGATCTTCCGCAACGGCGAAGAGGTGCACCTGGACCTCTCCGACGGCGAGGGCGCCTACGACTGCATCGGCCCGATCGACGCGGTGCTTGCGGCGGCGCGGGGCGACGAGTTCATCAACCAGTCGCCCGCCGAGCTCGGAGCACGCGTCGTGGAGGCACTCGACATCGCCTACCGCAGCGCCGCTTCCGGACAGCTCGAACATCGCGCAGGCTAGAGGGATGACCGGCCGCCTGCTGCGCTCACACCTCTACGTTCCGGCCGATCGCGATCGGTTCCTCGCGAAGGCGCGCTCGACGGGCGCGGACGCGGTCATCCTCGACCTCGAGGATGCGGTCGCCGAGTCCCGCAAGACGCACGCCCTCGCGGCGGCGATCGAGTTCCTCGGCGACGCTCGCCAGTCCGGGCCCGAAGTCTGGGTGCGGGTCAACGGAGGCGACCGCGGGCTCGGCGAGATCGCCGAACTGGCGACCGCCCGGCCGGACGGCGTGTGGCTGCCGAAAGCCGAACCGGGCGGTTGGACGGCCGACGCGGTGTCGGCGCTTGCTGACGCGGGACTGCGCCCCGGTGTCATGATCGAGTCCGCCGCCGGGCTCGTGGGGCTCCCCGCGCTGCCCGCGCTGCCCGAGAACGCGCTGACGCAACTCGGCGAGGTGGACCTCGCCGCCGACTTGCGCATGCGCGACCGCTCGGAGGAGGCGATGGTGCCGTTCCGTGCCCGCATCGTGCTCGAGACGGCGATCCGGCGACTGCCGATGCCGGTCGCCCCGGTCGATGACCGCTACGACGATCTCGACGAGTTCCGGCGCCGCAGCGAACTCCTGCGCGACCGCGGCTTCGGCTCGCGGGCGTGCATCCACCCGGCCCAGGTCGCGGTCGTCAACGAGGTGTTCGCGATCGATCCCGCCGACCTGGAGCGGGCCCGCCGCGTCATCGCCGCCTTCGACGAGCACGCCGCCGCCGGCGAGGGCGCGTTCCGCGACGAGGACGGCCGCATGGCCGACCTCGCGACCGTGCGCTGGGCGCGTGACCTGGTCTCGCGAGCGGAAGCCTCGGGCGCATGATCCCCGCTCCGCCTTTCGCCGAAGACCTGGTGCTCGGCGTGCCGCTCCCCCTCGCCCCGGACGTGACCGTGGATGCGGGCCTCGCCGCCGCGTACACGGCGATCACGGGCGACGGCCTGCGCCCCGCGCTCAGCGATGTGGCCTCGCGCGCCCTCACCGGACGCGAGGAGCGCCTGGCCAATCCCGGTCTCGTCCTGAGCGTCTCGATCGGGCAGTCGACGGTGGCCACTCGCCGGGTGATCGCCAACCTCCAGTACCGCGACCTCGTGCTGCGCGACGCCGTTCACCTCGGTGACACGCTGCGCACGACCGTGACGCCGCTCGCGGCCGACTGGACCCGCAGCGGCCGCGAACGCGCCAAGGTGCTGCTGGGCATGCGCCTCACGCGCGGCGACGATGTCGTCGCCGACTACCAGCGCCTTGCCCTGCTGCCCGTGCGCGACCCCGATCGTCTCGACGCGACGGGCATCCCCGCTGCCGCCGAACCGCCTGCGCTCGCCGAACACGGACGCTGGGTTCCCGAGGTCTGGCGCAGTCCGGTCGCGACCGGCGCGCTCGACGCAGGCGACGAGTGGCACGACCCGCTCGCCGACACGGTCTCATCGGCCCGCGAACTGGTGCGCCTCACCCACAACCTCGCGGCGACCCACCGGGACGGCCGGTCGGCCGCCGACGGCCGACGCCTCGTCTACGGTGGCCACACCGTGGGGCTTGCGCAGGCGTCGCTGTCGCGCACCCTGCCCGACCTGATCACCGTCGTCGCGTGGCGGTCATGCGATCACCTGGCGCCCGTGTTCGAGGATGACCTCATCACGGTACGCACGCGCATCGACGACGTCGTCGACCACGCCGGATTCCGGCTCGCCGACGCGACCGTCACGGCGACCGCGCAGCGCGACGGAGAGCCGGTCGACGTGCTCGACTGGCATCCCGTGCTCGTTCTCGCGGGAGGCCCCCGGTGAACCCGGTCACGTTGCTCGCCGGCATCCGGGTCGTCTCGCTCGAGCAGTACATCGGCGCCCCCTACTGCACGGGGCTGCTCGCGGATGCGGGCGCCGAAGTCATCAAGGTCGAACTGCCCGGCACGGGGGACCCCCGGCGCCACTACGATCCGATGCGCCGCGACGAGAACGGCACCCTCAGTGGCGGCTTCGCGTCGTACAACCGCGGCAAGAAGTCGGTCGAGCTCGACCTCACCAGCCCGGAGGGCCGCGCCGGCCTCGACGCGCTCCTCGAGACCGCTGATGTGCTCGTCTCGAACCTCCGACCGGGCGCCCTGAGCAAGTTCGGGCTCAGTCGAGACGAGGCCCGCGCGCGCTTCCCGCGTCTGGTCGTGTGCGAGATCTCCGGATTCGGACAGACGGGACCGTACTCCGCGTGGCCCGCCTTCGACTCGGTGATCCAGGCGATGAGCGGCCTGTCGAGCATGCTCGGCGACACCGCCGACTCCCCGCCGGGTCTCGCCCCGATGGCGACCATGGACATTCTCGGCGGCGTCTACGCCGTCGTCGGCATCCTCGCCGCCCTCGTGGGACGGGAGCGCACCGGTCACGGCACGCACGTCGACGCGTCCATGTACGACATCGGCGCGGCGTTCCTGGAACGCCCCCTCACGCTGCACGAGTTCACCGGCGACGTTCCCACGCGCGGTGCCGACCGGTTCAGCCCCGTGGGATCGTTCCGGGCGGGCGATGGCTGGGTGTCGATCGTCATCCCGACCGACGAGATGTGGCGTCGCTGCTGTGTGGCGATCGAACGTCCCGAATTGGCCACCGATCCGCGGCTCGACACGACCCTCAAGCGCGCCGACCGGATGCGCGATCTGGTGATTCCCCTGCTTGAGGAGTGGGCGGCGGGGCTGGACAAACACGAGGCGGCCCGACGGCTGCGGGAGGCGGGCCAGCCGGCCGGGGTCGTGCAGACGATCGCGGAGGTGCGCGCCGACGAGCACCTCGCCGCGCGCGGACTCTTCCAGCCGCTCGACGACCCGCGGGCGGTCGAGCCCGACGGTTCCCGTTTGGCGCTGCCCCGCCTGCCGTTGCTCTTCGACGGCGTCGCCCCCGTGCCCGGCCCCATTCCCGCGCTGGGTGAGAACACCGACGAACTCCTGGGAGGGAAATCGTGACGAGACGACGCGTGGGCGTCATCCACCCCTACTGGTCGTTCTGGGAGTCCGCGGTCGGACCCGACTTTCCCGAGGACCGCAAGGCACTCGGTCGGCGGGCGGTCGAGACGATCGAACGGGTCGTCGACGTGGTGTGGAGCCAGACGGTTCAGCCCGGCGACGACATCGCCGCCCTCGTCGCCCGGTTGCGGCAGACGGAAGGCGACGCGGGCCTCGACGCGATCGTCATCGCCGGCACGATGGCTTCCTCCCCCGGTGCGCTCGTCGAACTGCTGGATGCCTACCCGACGACGCCTGTCGTGCTGTGGGCGGCCCACGACGGTCTCGCCGTCGACCCCGACATCAGCCATTCGGGCATCACCGAACGCGGCGGCACGGTGGGCATCCCCATGGTCGGGGCGCACCTGACCCGCACGGGCCGGCCCTACGATGTGGTCGCGAGCGACCTCGGCGACCTCGACACGATCGGGCCTGCGGTTGTCGCGGCGGCCGCGGCCGGTGTGGTGCGGCGCGCTCGTCTCGGTGTGGTGGGCACCCCCATCCCCGGCTACGAGTGGGCGCGCATTCCGACGCCCACGCTCGAAGGCCTCGGCATGACCGTCGTGGAACGCGGCGCAGACGAACTCGCCGACCGCATCGCCGCCGCCGACGCATCGGACCGCTCCCCGCTCGACGGTTTCGAGATCGACCCGAACGTGGCCGACGACGACCTCACCCGGGCGTTGCGCTACAGCGCGGCCCTCGGCACCCTGGTCGCGGAAGAACGGCTGGATGCGGGCACGCTCAACTGCCACGTTCCCGCCTTGCGTCTGGGGATCGGTTCGGCGCCCTGCCTCGCCCTCGGCGCGTGCACGTCCCGCGGGGTGCCGTGGACCTGCACCGGCGACGTGGCGACCGCTCTCGCGATGCTCATCGTCGCAAGCCTCGGCGCCCCCACGCTGTACCACGAGATCGAAGCACTCGACGAGGTCACCGACGAGGCGATCCTCGCCAACTCCGGCGAGCACGACGCCCGCTTCGCGACAACCGATCCGAAGCGCATCATCGTCAACCCGTGGTTCGACAGCCGTCCGGGCACCGCGTCCGCCGAATTCACGATCGCGCCCGGCCCCGCAAGCCTCGTCGGCATCGCAACGCGCGCCGACGGCACGCTCGCCGCCGTGGTGGCACCGGGACGCTTCACGGCACGCACCTCGCACGCTTCGGGAACCGCGAACGCGTCGTTCGTGTTCGACTCGGGGCCGATCGCGCAGGCATGGCGTCGCTGGAGCCTCGCGGGGGTCGGCCACCACTCGTGCGCGACCGATCGTGACGTCAGCCGCGAGGTGGAAGCACTCACCCGCCATCTCGGCATGGGATTCGTGCAGGTCTGAGCTCGCGCTCGGACCGCGACGCGCCGGCGGCTAGTGGGCGGCGTCCTCCGCCTGAATCGCCTCGATGTACTCGCGAATCGTCGGCATGTCCATGAGACGGTCGCGGAAGAACGTGTTGATGAGGTTCACGACGCGAGTCTGCGCGGACTCCACGGCGGCCGTGCGCGCCTCCCCCGCATCCTGGTCGTCGAGGGTGCGGCGCAGGGTGAGCAGCGCCTCGACGATCTCCCTCTCTTCATCGCCGTCGAGCACCTTGATGACCTCGAGGATGAGCGCATCCGCCTGATCCTGTACCGCCGAGATGGGGATGGACGAACCCGGCTGGGTGGCGTTCTGCAAGGTCACGATGAGCGACCACACCTGGTAGAGGATCGTCGCCGGCTCGTCGAAGAGTTCGCGCACGAAGGCCGCGTCCAGGTGCCGACCCGACAGCCGGAACACGTTGTACATGCGCTTGGCGGCCTTGCCGTAGTTGAGGTTCTTGGTGAGGTACTTGCGCACCTCTCGCTCGAGCGTCTCGACGTAGTCGTCGAGCGCGTCATCGGAGACGAACTTGGCGAGTTTGGCGAAGACGGGCACGTCTTCGGCGTCGAGGTAGACCTCCTGGAAGAACGCGTCGAGGTAGCCGTCAAGCGGCACGATCTCGCCGTCAGGGCCCTCCCAGGTGACGTCGATCACGTTGCTCGCGTTGGAGAGCTGCCGACGGGTGGGGTCGGCGACGACCCAGTCGAGTTTCGTCCAGCCCGGATCCTGCGCCGCATCCTCCCAGCGGATCACGTGCGTCGAGCCGTCCTCGAGCTCCACGGCGAGCTCCCCCGCGATGACGTCCGCAGCCGACCAGGTCACCGGACTGCCCGCGTGCACCGGATGGCCGTGCACGGTGCCCGCGACCTGGTGCGTGCCGAGTTTCGCTTCGAGGAACTGGTACCAGTCCCCGCTGAAGTACTCGCTGACCTTGTCGCGCAGCAGGCCCGCAAGAATGCGGCACGCTTCTTCACGCGTGTCCGCGATGATGTTGAGCCGCTCGAAGTAGTCGCAGTCGCCGGGGAACGACTGGATCTTCGACTGCGCCGCCGACCCGGACAGCGCCAGTGCGCTCTCGGCCACCCCCTCCGGCCCGGTCACCTCGACGACCTGGCCGATCCGGCGGAAGCGCTCCAGGTCCGCGGGACTGAAGTCGAGCATCGACACCCGGTGGCCGAACGTGCCGCTCTCGGCGTCGACGACGACCGGCTCCTCGCCCTCCGCTTGGGCGGCCGCGATCGCGGTGAGCCACTGCACCGTGGCCTCCTCATCGAGCTCCACTCCAAGGCGCTTCGCCGATTCGACGATGCGCTGAACGTCGTCGTTGGTCTCGCTCATGGCTGCTCCCGTGGGTTCGGCGGTGGCGCGGCGCTCACCGGTCGTGGTCGTGGTCGGTGTGGTCAGGGTCGGCGACGATCGCGCGGAACAGGGCGGCCTGATCCCGTGCGTCGCCGAGCGCGTTGTGCGACAGGGGCGCACCACTCAGGTACCGCGGGGACAGGTGCTTCAGGCTCGTGCGCGACCAGGTGGACCCGGTCTTGCCCATATAGTACGACTTGATGTCGACGGCGGAATGGCCGAACGGGTTGCGGCCGAGGTGCCGTGCGAAGTAGTCGGCGACGAACATCCAGTCGAAGACCGCGTTGAAGCCCACGAACACGGGAACCGCACCCTCGGGCGTCACCGATTCGATCCACTCGGCGAACTGCTGCATCGCGATCGTCGGGGGCGTTCCGTCGGTGGCGAGTTGCTGCATCGACAGTCCGGAGACCTCGAGCGCTCCCGGCAGCACCGCGTCATGCTCCGGCGTCAGTTCGACGTAGAACGCCTCCTCCGGGTCGTCGACGAGACACGCTCCGATCGACAGCATCGAGTACAGCGCGGGGATCGACCCGGCGGTCTCGACGTCGACGGAGATGAGGCATTCGGGACGCACGCGGGCCATCCCCCCAAACTATCGCCCCACGGGTCGATCGACGTGATTCAGCCGAGCCGCGCGAGGCGCTTGCGCCGCGCCGCCGCGCTCGTCTGCGCGACGACGACGAGCACGATCGCGAGCACGAACACCGCCGATGCGATGACGTTGGCTTCCGCGGGCACCCCGCGCGCGGCGGCGGTGTAGACGTAGACCGGGAACGTCGTCACGGCGCCGTTGTTGAAGCGCGTGATGATGAAGTCGTCGAAGCTCAACGCGAACGACAGCAGCGCCGCCGCGATGATGCCCGGCAGCAGCAGCGGGAACGTGATGCGCCAGAACACCTGCGAGCTCGACCCGTACAGGTCGCGCCCCGCCTCTTCGAGCGCGGGGTCGAGACTTGCCACTCGCGCCTTGACGGTGACGACGACGAAGCTCACGCAGAACAGGGCGTGGGCGATGATGATCGTGCCGAGGCCCTTCGGCACGCCCGCCGTGAGGAACTGTGCGGCCAGGCCCGCACCGAGCACGATCTCGGGCGTGGCCATCGGCAGGAACAGCAGCAGGCTGATCGCGGAGCGTGCGCGGAACCGGTAACGCGAGAGTGCGATGGCCATGAGCGTGCCGAGCGCGGTCGCGATGAGGGTGGCGACCACCCCGACAAGGATGCTCGTGCCGAACGCCCCGCACACGGTCGGATCCGCGCACACGTTGAGCCAGTTGTCCCACGTGAATCCGACCCACACGATGTTCGACTTGACCGAGTCGTTGAACGAGAACACGAACGTGTACACGATCGGGGTGAGCAGGAAGACGAAGGCGAGCACCGCGTAGAGCGGCAGCAGCCACTTGCCGAGCGAGAAGCGACTCACAGCAGGTCCTCCGTTCCGCTGCGCTTGACGTAGATTCCCACGATGAGCAGGATCACCGCCATGAGGATCACCGAGAGCGCGGCCGCCTGCGGGTAGTTGAGCAGGTTGAGGAACTGCGCCTCGATGACGTTTCCGATCATCTGCGTCTGGGACGACCCGAGGAAGCTCGAGGAGGCATTGATGAAGTCGCCCGATGCGGGGATGAAGGTCAGCAGCGTGCCCGAGACGATGCCGGGCATCGACAGCGGCAGCGTGACCTTCCAGAACGTCGTCGACGGCTTCGCGTAGAGGTCGGAGCCGGCCTCCAGGTAGCGCGTGTCGAGACGCTCGAGCGTCGTGTAGATCGGCAGCGTCATGAACGGGATGAAGTTGTACGTCAGACCGAAGATGACCGAGAACGCGGTGCCCGTGAGGTGACCGTCGGGCGGCAGGATCGACAGCGACTTGAGCGCGACGACAAGCGGAGTGTCATCGGCCATCAGCTGCTTCCAGGCGAGCGTGCGCAACAGGAAGGAGATGAAGAACGGGGCGATCACGAGCGTCAGCATGAGGGCCTGCAGAAGCGGCCATTTGCGGGCCGTCACGCCGATGAAGTAGGCCAACGGGTAGCTGATGATGAGGGCGAAGAAGGTCGCGGCGAGCGCATAGCCGAAGGCGCGCAGGAAGTGCGGCCAGTACTCCTGCACGACGATCAGGTAGTTCTCGACTTTGAAGGCGGCTTGATACTGGCCGACGTCGCCGAACTCGACGGGAGCCTGCAGCGACGTGAGCACGAGCGAGACGAGCGGGGTGAGGAAGAACAGGGCGAGATAGGCCAGGCCCGGCGCGAGGAGCACCCACGCGATCCAACTCTTCTTGCGGGGCGCCTGCTCGGCGGCAACCGCGGGCCCTTGAGACCCGAAGGCGGCGAAGGCCATCGTCAGGCCTCTTCCATCTCCGCGATGAGGTCGTCGCGCGCCTGCACCGCGATCGTGCGCGTGTCGGTGTCCGACGCGAAACGGGGACCGGGCTCGGGCTCGTCGAGAAGACCGAACCCGTGGTCGACCGTCCACGCCATCCACACTTCGGCGCCCTCGTGCACGACCGGTCCGAACACCATGTTCTGGGCGAAGACGGTGACCAGGCCCAGCCCGGGCACCTCCACCTGATACTGGGTGCTCACGCCGGAGAACGAGACATCGACGACCCGACCGGGGCCGATCACGTTGACGCCCGCGGCGGGCTTCGGCGCGGTCGTGTGCAGGATGATCTTCTCGGGACGCACCCCGATCGTCACCTCGCCCTGGTGGCGCTGCGCCCGATCCTTCGGCACTTCGAGCTTGATGCCTGCGGCCTCGACGATGATCGTGTCGCCCTTCGACGACGTGACGGTGCCCGTGAAGAGATTCGATTGACCGAGGAAGTTGGCCACGAACGCCGTCTTCGGCAGCTCGTAGAGCTCCTCGGGGGCGCCCATCTGCTCGATCTGGCCCTTGTTCATGACGGCGACGGTGTCGGCCATGGTCATGGCCTCCTCCTGGTCGTGCGTCACGTGCAGGAAGGTCAGGCCCACCTCGTTCTGGATCGACTTGAGTTCGAGCTGCATCTGGCGGCGCAGCTTGAGGTCGAGCGCACCGAGGGGCTCGTCGAGCAGCAGGAGCGCGGGGCGGTTGACGACGGCGCGCGCAAGGGCGACGCGCTGCTGCTGGCCACCGGAGAGCTGCTGGGGCCGACGAGCCGCGAGGTGGTCGAGTTCCACGAGCCGCAGCGCCTCGTGCGCCTTGCCGAGCGGGTCGGGGATGCGCCGGCGGCGCAATCCGAACGCCACGTTCTCGAGCACCGTCATGTGCGGGAAGAGCGCGTAGCTCTGGAACACCGTGTTGACGGGGCGCTTGAACGGCTTCACGTCGGTGACGTCCTTGCCGCCGATGAGGATGCGCCCGGAGGTCGGCTGTTCGAGTCCGGCGACGAGGCGCAGGGTCGTCGTCTTGCCGCATCCGGACGGGCCCAGCAGGGCGAAGAACGACCCGGCCGGGATGACGAGGTCCAGGTCCTCGATCGCCGTGAAGCCGGGGAAGCGCTTGTGGATGCCGACCAGCTCGAGGTCGGCTCCCGCCTCCGCGAACGTGCCGACGGCCATCAGGCGCCCAGCTTGACGCGCTGGAATTCGCCGTTGAACGCCTGGTCGTCCGCCGAGTCGAGCGTACGGAAGATGTGGGCGTTGGACAGCGTCTCCTCGTTCGGGAAGATCAGCTGATTCTCAGCGAGCTCCGGGTACTGCTCGGCGGCGACCTCGGCGGCGCCGACGACGGGAGTGATGTAGTTCACCCACGCGGCGACCTCGGCGGCGACCTCCGGCTCGTAGTAATAGTTCATGAGCGTCTCGGCGTTGGTCTTGCGCGTCGACCCCATCGGCACGACGAACGTGTCGCCCCACAGCGTGCCACCCGAGTCCGGCAGCGCGAACTTGAACCGCTCGTAGCCGACCTCAGCGTTGAGCACCGTGATGTCGCCCGACCAGCAGATGCCCGCGACAGCGTCGCCGGCGATGAAGTCCTGCATGTACTCGTTGCCCTTGATGCCGAAGATCTGGCCGCTGACGACGTTGGACTCGAGCACTTCGATTGCCGCGGCGAACTCATCCGCGCCCCAATCGGCGGAGGAGATGTCGACGCCCTGCGAGAGGAGGATGAGCCCCATGGTGTCGCGCATCTCGCTGAGCACCGTCACCTTGCCTTTGAGTTCGGGCTTCCACAGGTCGTCGACCGATTCGAGGCCGTCGATGGCCTCCGTGTCCCACGCCAGGCCCGCGAAACCGTTCTGCCACGGCAGCGACTTCGCCCGGCCGGGGTCGAAGTCGGGGTTGGCCAGCGCCGGGGCGAGGTTGGCCTTGTTCGGGATGTTGGCGGCGGTGAGGTCCTGCACGTAGCCGAAACGGATCAGACGAGCGACCATCCATTCGGTGAGGCAGAAGGTGTCGTAGCCGGGGAACTGGCCGAGGGCCAGCTGGTCTTTGATGGTGCCGTAGAAGGTGTTGTTGTCATCGATGTCGACGCGATAGTCGACCGCGATGCCGGTCTGCTCCTCGAAACGGGTGAGCGTCGGCGAGGCGCCCGAGTCATCCTCGTCGATGTAGGCCGGCCAGTTGCCCCAGACCACCTGCGGGTCGTTCGCCGAGTTGTCCTCGGCGGGCTTGGGGGCGTTCGAACCGGCGGGCGCGCACGCGGCGAGCGCGAGGGCGCCCGCGCCGATGCCGGCGCCCTGGAGCAAGTGGCGACGGCTGACCTGCATCCGCCGGGCCTGGAGCACGAGTTCGCGGACGATCGGGTCCTGGGGAAGTTCTCTGGGCATGAGGGCAGCTCCTTCGGTTCGCGCGTGTGTCCGAAATCCTGACACACCGAGGGCCACCCTGCCCAGTGATGAGCCACGGAAGGCTCAGTTTGTAACACGAATTTCACCGAATCAGTGTTGCGGAGGCGATTCTGATGCGGATTCCATCGTCAGGACGACCGGTGGCGGGTACGCTGTGCGCTATGAAGGTCGCCGTCCCTCGTGAGATCAAGAACAACGAATTCCGCGTCGCGATCACGCCCTCCGGGGTGCACGACCTCGTGGGTCGCGGTCACCAGGTGATCATCGAGACCGGCGCCGGTGCCGGCTCGTCGATCAGCGACGAAGCGTACGTCGCCGCGGGCGCTCGCATCGCTCCGGATGCGGCAACGACGTGGGCATCGGCCGAGCTGCTGCTCAAGGTCAAGGAGCCGATCGCCTCCGAGTACGACTACTTCCGCGACGACCTCGTGCTGTTCACCTACCTGCATCTCGCGGCGGAGCGAGAACTCACGGCGGCGCTCATCGACGCGCGAGTCACCGCGATCGCCTACGAGACGGTCCAGCTGCCCACGCGCGCGCTGCCGCTGCTCGCGCCGATGAGCGAAGTCGCCGGTCGCCTCTCACCCATCGTCGGAGCGACGGCGATGATGAAGCCGAACGGCGGTCCGGGGCTGCTCGTGCCGGGTGTGCCGGGAACGCACGCCGCCCGCGTCGTCGTGCTCGGCGGGGGTGTGGCCGGCACCAACGCGGTGTCGGTCGCGGTGGGTCTCGGCGCGGAGGTGACGGTGCTCGACACCAACATCCAGCGCCTGCGCGAACTCGACGCGATCTACGCGGGCCGAGTGCGCACGATCGCCTCCAATTCGTTCGAGATCGAGCGCGCCGTGCTCGCCGCGGACCTCGTCATCGGCTCCGTGCTCGTGCCGGGCGCGAAGGCTCCCAAGCTCGTGAGCAACGAGCTGGTGTCGCGCATGAAGCCGGGCAGTGTGCTCGTCGACATCGCCGTCGACCAGGGCGGCTGCTTCGAAGACACGCGGCCGACGACGCACGCCGATCCCACGTTCACCGTGCACGGCTCGCTCTTCTACTGCGTCGCCAACATGCCCGGCGCCGTGCCGCACACCTCGACCTACGCCCTGACGAACGCCACCCTGCCCTACGCGCGGTCGATCGCCGACCTCGGCTGGCGGGAGGCGCTGCGGCGCGACGGCGCACTCGCGCTCGGCCTGAACACCCACGCGGGCAGTGTCGTCAACGCTCCGGTCGCCGAAGCGCACGGTCTGGCGACGGTCGACCTGGAGTGGGCACTGGCCTAGTCGCCCGTCCGCGTCGCCGTGTCGCTCAGCCGAGCGGGAGTCGGATGCGCTCGAACGCGCCGTCGGCGCGAAGCCGCCACGCCGGGTCAGCGCCCACGGCGAAGGGCGGCGGCAGCGTCCTCGAGCGGGTAACCGCGCGCACCTCCGCGGGACTGCATCCGAGAAAGACCAGGTCCGCGTCGGCACGCAGGCGCGGCAGCAGTCCGAAGCGCGCCTGCCACTCGTCGACATCGCCGACCGCGGCCTGTCCGGCGCCCAGACCCGCCGACGGCACCGCGTCGAGACCGACGACCGACCAGGCCGTCAGCAGGGAGCGGGCGGCCGGCGCACCGATCACGACCGCGAGCGGCCGCCGCGGATCCAACGGGTGCGCGACCGGGCTTCGGTGAGCAGTCGGTGCAGGATCGGCGCGCACGACTTGCGCCCGCTCGCCCTGCCAGCGTGCCGCTCCCGGCGGACCGGCGAGGAGCGGATCGCCTTCGCCGCCGGACAACAGCCAGTCGTGGCGGGAGGCGTGGCGAAGTCTCAACACGGAGGGCAGGAGCGATCCGAGGCCGTGCAGTTCCGAACCGAGCCGACGGGTCGCGAGGGCGACGTGCAGCCCGAGTGCGGGCCCTTCCCGCAGAAGCCGGCCGATCGCATCGACGACCGCGCCGCGATGGTCGGGATCGAATCGGGGCAGAAGCGCATCCAGATCGTCGATCCCGACCACGGAATCGACACGCTCGCGCGCGGTCAGTCGCGCCACGAGAGTGCTGAGATCGTCCCACGCAAGATCAGGCTCGGCGGCGATGGTGCGTGCGCCGACCGCGGCGAGGGCGGTCGTGCGACCCGACCGGGGCGCACCGACGACCAGCAGGTGACCCTCGGCACGGGGGTTCCAGACGGCCGTGGCCCAGCGCTGCTCGGCGGGCAGGTCGACCAGTCCGAAACGGATGCCCTCCCCCGCCGGGTCCAGGTCGGCCGCGGTCACCGCGGAGGGCAACCGCTCGCGCCACGGCCTCGGCGGCGTCGGATGACCGGCCCAGCGATCTCTCACCGCCTCGATGTCAGACGGGTCCGTGCGCGCCACTTGGACGTGCGCGACGGGCTCCCCCGCGCGGCGCACGATCGCCCGGCCGCGGTGCCGGGCCTCGATCGACGCCGCATCCGGGGCGTCGAGCACCGCGCGACTGTCGGCCGCGTTGTTGACACGCAACGACACGCGAAGGTCTGCGTTGGCGAGCAGGCCGTCCCGCACCACACCCGCAGGTCGTTGCGTGCACAACACGAGGTGCATTCCCAGAGAACGTCCGCGCGCCGCGAGGTCGGTCATGAGGGCGTGCAGCTCGGGATGGGCGTCGACCATCGCGGCGAACTCGTCGACGACGATCACGAGACGCGGCACCTCCCCCGCGCCCACGCGCGCGCCCGGATCGGCGAGCGCGCGTTCCCGGCGGCGTAGCTCTGCCCTGAGGCTGCGCAGCGCCCGGTCGGCCTGCTCGGCATCGAGGTCGGTCACGATTCCGACGACGTGGGGTAGGACGGCGAGCGGCGCGAACGCCGCACCGCCCTTGAAGTCGACCAGCAGAAAGCACAGCGCGCTCGGCGCATTGCCCGCCGCGAGGGCGACGACCCACGACACGAGCAGTTCGCTCTTGCCGCTGCCCGTCGTCCCGGCGACGACCGCGTGCGGACCGTGTTCGAGGAGGTCGAGCACGAACGGCCCGCGCGCATCCACCGCAACGGCGCACGACAGTCCGCGGGTCTCGGCGAGCAGCGGGGCCAGCGGAGCCACCTCGGGCAGCACGGCACGCGCCTGCCCCGCGTCGAGCCGACCCGCCCACTCCGCGGCGGCCGCCCGCGAGAGCGGAGCCGGTCGCACCGACGTGGTGCGACCGGCCGACTCGAGCACCGCTTCTCCGTCGCCGACGCTCAGCACGTGCACGACGCCGGTGGGGGGCGCCGACTGCTCGGCCGAGAGCACGGCGAGCACTGCACCGTCGGCGTGAGCGCGGAAGCGCACGACCGCGGACGTCGGGGAGAGGGCGGCCCCGACTCGCCGGGTGTGCGGGAGCAGGTCGATCCAGCTCTCGCTCGCGCCGACACGTTCGATCCCGACACGTGCGATCCCGGCGTGCTCGAGACCGGCGTGCTCAATCCACGCGGCCTCCGGGCCCCAGCGGTGCGCGCACTGCACGACAAGCCCACGCCAGACGGCGCGCGCCAGGATCGGCGAGCCGGCGAGCGCGATGCCGTCAGCGGGGTCGACCTCGACGGGGCCATCGAGGCGGCGCGCCCGCTCGGCGACCTCATCGAGCACCGCCGCGACGTCCGCGGGGGCATCGGTGGGCGCCGTCGCCTCGAGGCGGCTGGGCACGACGCCCATACCGACCGTCACGAGCGTGGACGTGGTGCGCCACAGCGCGGAATCCCGCTGGAGCGCGGTGATCGCCGGGCCGTCGGGGCGCGCTCGCCGCCGCTCCTCCCGCTCGCGGTCATGCTCGTGCGCCACCTGCTCGCGTGCCGCCGCAAGCCGCTCATCGAAGCGCCGCCGCGCGAGCCGGGTCGCTCGGCGCGCACCCCACCACTGGTCAGCGATCGACGCGAGCACACTGACCGGTCCGAGTGCCGCGAAGACGAGCGCGAGAGCTTGTCCGGTGACCGCCCAGATGACGGTGGCGGCGCCCGCGGGGGCGATGAGCGCGAGCAGAGGCAGTCGCGCCGGTGGAGCGGGAGGATCCGGCGTGGGCAGCACGACGCGGGATGCAGTCATCCCGGCAGTGTCGTGCCCCGACGCCCATGACGAATGCGTCCCTGGTGCGGCGGTGCACCGGCGAGCACGTCTGCGCCTGGGGAGGACGACTCAGCTGACGATGAAGAACTGCTCCCCGATGTCGACGCGAGTGCCGCGCACGATGCGGTACCGCTTACCCGGATCGCAGCGGCGCGCCGCCCGTTCCGGCTCGCGAACGACCGTGCCGTTGCCGGAGTACCGGTCGCTGACCCAGAACGACCCGCCCTCCTGACCGAACTCGAGGTGCGTCTTGGACACCGACCGGCCCGGGTCGGAGATGGTCACGAGGGCGTCGAAGTATTCGCCCGGTTCGGCGACCGGGTTGCGTCCCAGCAGCCCCGAGCCGGTCACGCTCACACTCTCGCCGGTGCTGAACTGCAGCACGAATCGGTCTCCGCGCGCGCCCGGGGCGACGATGCGGGTGTCTTCGAAGTCGTCGACCGCGTCGTCGGGCTCGCCCTCATCGACGACATCCACGTCGGCCGCCGCATCGTCGTGCTCGGGCGGGACCGAGTCGGCCTCGGAACGGACCGGCGACGCGACCGCGGGGGGCGGCTCCGCCGCGCGCGCTCCGGCGGACGAGGGGTCGATCCCCCACGGGAACGGATCGAGCACCTCGGTGTCTCGTGGACGGCGATCGAGCTGACGGACGAATCCGCACTCGCCGCAGAAGATGTCGGACGCCGACATGAGCGCTCCGCACTGTGCGCACCAACCCGCGCCGCGAGGCTCCTCCGTGACGGGTTCGTCGGGAAGGGGCGGGAGCGAGTCGACGACCGACGGCTCGACCACAGACGGCTCGACCACAGATGTCTCGACCACCGACGGCTCGACGCTCGCGGAAGGCTCGGGAGCCGGCTCGTGCGCCGGTTCGGCCGCGTCCGCGACCTCGCGCTCCGGAAGGTCGAGGCTCCACCCTCCCGTGTTCACGGGCGGGTCCGCAGGCGCCACGAGCTCTTCGGGCGCTGGCATCGCGTTCGACGCGGATTCGGTGGGGGTCACTCGCGTGGACGCCGCCGACTCCGCGCGCGCGGCGACCGGCCGGCCGCACTCACCGCAGAACAGGGCACCCGCTGGCAACGGCGTGCCGCAGTGCGAACAAATCACGATCGCGACTCCCGCCTGAAGAACCTCGACACACTATAACCACCGAGCGAACGCAGTGAGATCCGGGCGCGGATGCGCTCCCAGCGCGTTCGGTCCTCGTCGAGCGACAGCCGCAGGTCATCGACCGCGCGCCACACCGAGTCCGCCTCTGTCGGCGACGGCTCCTCCGGTGCGAAGGCGGCGCGGTCGGCCACGGCCGCGAGCACCAGAGCCTGGGTGCGGCCGGCGACCGCGGCGACCTCGGTGCGTGTCGCACTCGGGTCCGGCACGAGGCCGTGGTCGACCACGGTGTCCTGGAACTCCCGCCATCCCCCGCTGATGCGCTCCGCGGGGCTGGGCGCCCGGCGCCGCAACCGTCGCCGCCGCAGCTTCGCCGCGATCACGACCAGGAAGGGCGCCATGAGCAGGGCCCCGACAACGAGAACCCATCCGACGATCCGCAGCACGAGGAACAGCACCTGCAGCGCCGCGTCGAGGTCCGGCGGAGCATCCTGCTGGCTGTCCGGTGTGGTCTGCCGGTCGATCGTTTCGCTCTCGACGACGGGAGGGGGAACGATCGTCGGAGGTCGGGCGACCTGCGAGTTCTCCTCCGGCAGCTCCTCCGGGATCTCACGGAACGGCGGCTGGGGATCGATCGCAACCCAGCCGTACTGCGCCGTGCTGATCTCGATCCACGCGGACACGTTCCCGCCGCGAACGACTCCGGCCTCCGGCACGAAGCCCATGACGACACGGGACGGGAAGCCGATCTCGCGGGCCATGAGCGCGGCGAGGGTCGCGTACTGCTCCGCGTCACCGATCATGCGGGGCGCCGTGAGCAGTTCGGAGATCCGGTCGGCGGAGTGTCCCGACCGGCTCGGCGGCTCGTCCTCGCCCACTCCGTGGCTGATATAGCCTTCGAGCGCGATGCCGTTGAGCATCGCGACGAGGCGGGCGCCCGCTCCTTCGACGCCGCTCGTCCACCGGTCGAGGGTCGCGGCGACCTCCTCGGGCACGCCCGTCGCGGGTGGCACCACGGCGCTGCCCGGTGCAAGCGAGGACCAGGCCGACTTCTCGGGCTGATCCGGTCGCACGGCGTCGATCGCGTACTCGTCGGGCGCGCTGACGCCCCCGAGCACGGCCGCAGTTCCCGTGACGTCGTTGTAGAAGAAAGCATCGCGCCGCGTCGAGGCGTCCGGACCGGCGAACTCCACCGACTCGAGCATCCCGACGGTCGGCACCCACACCCCGCGATAACCGTCCAGCGCAATGCTCGCCTGCACCGACTGCCCGTCGACGTCGCCCTGATCGACCGTCGAAGGCACGCGCACGAACGAGCCGGAGGCACTCGAGACGGTCGGACTGCCGACCGAGAACACGACCCCGTCGTACGTATCGAGCGTCGCGAGGCGGATGCGCTCACCGTCGGCGAGACCGTCGACCCGCAGGAGCACGTCGTCGACGACCGGCTCCTGCCAGTAGGCACGAAAACCGGCGAGCGGGCTGACGTAGGCGCGCGGGTCGAACGGCTGCTCCAGACTCGAGCGCAGAACCGTGCGATCCTCGCGCGGCGGCACCGCCAACGCCGCGCCGACCGCCGCGGTCACCGAGACCACGGCGACGAGCACCGCAGCGAGGGCGGCACGCACCGCCGCCGCGCCTTCGCGCGGAGCGGCATCGGCGCTCAACAGCCGAATGGCGTCGCGTCGACGCTGCCAGCGGAACCAGGCGAGCCACAGCAGCACCGCGACCGCGAGAGCGACAGGGGCGGCGATCGCCAGCATCGGCTCGCGCTCCGGTCCGAACGCGATCGCGGTCACGTACAGGGCGAGCGGCGCGAGCACGGCGAGTTCCCCTGCCCGCGTGCGCAGCGCGACGGACAAGGCCAGCGTGCCGAGGCCGAGCACGAGCACGAACGGCGGCACGAGGAGGGCCTCGTAGTCGGCCACGGGGAGGGTGATCGTCAGCAACTGCTTCCAGCCCAGAGCCACCCCGGCAACGAGATCCCGCAGCCCTTCGAGGGTGGGCAGCACCCCTGCTTGCGCGCGGCTCGGCACCGCAACCGGAACCCCGATCGCCAGGAACACCCCGAGCGTGGCCAGCAGCACGACCCACGCGGGCCACCGGAACCACGCCCCCGCAACCCCGAGCGCGGTGGCGGCCACGAGGCCGGCGACGACCACGACCACGACCGCGGAGCTCTCGTAGATGGGCCACAGCGCGGTCGCGGCGATCGTCATCGTGACCCAGAGGAAAGCGACCTGGGCGAGCACGACGAGCGGGCGGGGACGAGCCGATACGGTCGCCATCACGTGGCCGCCGATCTCGCGAGCGCCTGCTGCAGGTCCTCGAGGAAGCCGATCGTGATGACGCTCAGTCCCGCCACGCGACGCAGTCCGGGGGTGGTCTCGGGGTCGCAGACGACCGCGACGACTTCCACCCCGAGCGGGAACTTCGTCGACGCGGCGCGCAGCTCTTGCGGGGAGGCGCCCGACCCGCAGATGAGGAAGGCGACCGAGACTCCCGCCGCCTGATCGCCGGTCACGCGTGCCACATCCGTGATGGCCAGGGCCGACTCCGACGTCTGGACGACGGCCAGATCGTCGAGCAGACGCATGCGAGACAGCGTCGACAGTCGGCGGACGGCGTAGAGCTTGCGTTTGGCGAAGTCGGGCGTGCTCTCGCCGACGACCATCGTGAGGGAACGGGCGTCCCGGATCGCTCGAGTGCCGAGCGATCCGGCCACGCTGACGGCAAGCTCGAACTCGTCCTCGCTCGTGTAGTCGCTCGACGACAGGCTGAGGGCGATCACGAGATGGCTGCGTCGTGTCTCCTCGAACTGGCGCACCATGTACCGCCCCGTGCGCGCCGTCGAACGCCAGTGGATGTAGCGCCGCTCGTCACCGGGCACGTACTCGCGCAGAGCGTGGAACGACACGTCATTGGTTGCCAGGTCCCTCGTGGGGTTGCCTTCGAGATCGCGGATGAGTCCCGTGCTCATGCTCGGGATGGCGATCGTGCGCGGATGGACGACGAGGTCGAGCGGCTCGCCCCAGACAACCTCCCGTCGCACCAGACCGATCGGATCGGCCCGAACGGCACGAGCGGGCCCGACCGGCACCAGCCCTCGGCGCGCGCTCGGAATCGCGAAGACCTGCTCGCTCTGCGCGGCTCGGGCCAGGCCCGGCACGGCGACCTCGGTGAGCCCCGCACCGACCGGGACCTCGACGGTGAGTCCGAGCGAACGACCGCGTCCATCATTACGGGCCGTGAGCACTCCTTCGGCCTTCTCGCCGACGACGACGCGCGAGTGCGGCACAGAGAGCTCCACCGTCACCCGGATGCGTCCGACGAGATAGAGCACCGCGACCGCGACGAGCACGAGCATCGCCCAGCCGAGCACGACGAGCTCGGCGATCCCCCACACGTAGCCGGCGGCGAGCGTCACCGGCACCGCGAGCATGACGATCCAGCCGAGCGGAGTGATGACGCCGGCGACGCGCCCGAAGATGCGCGACAGGGCGCGTCGCACGACGGCCGCCGCCCGGACGACGGCCACGACCGCATCCGCGAGAAACCCCGTGCGGTCGCCGACGATCCGCGTGCGCGCGTTGGTCAGGCCGCGCGTGCCGGTCGTGGCGATCGACTCGAACCGGGCCGACGAGTCGAGTACGCGCGACGATGTCGCCGTCGATGGCCCTCCAGGCTTCGACGGCTCGGTGTCTTCGCGCACGGCCATAGGGCCTACTGCACCGCTTGGCGATCGCTCGGCGGGGGTGTCTCCACGAGGATCTGACTCATGACGCTCGAGGCGGTCACGCCGTCGAACTCCGCCTCGGGGTCGATGACGAGACGGTGCGCGAGCACCGGCTCAGCGAGCGCCTTCACATCGTCGGGGATGACGTAGTGTCGCCCGCTCGCCGCGGCGAGAGTCTTGGCGGTGCGCACGAGGGCGAGGGCGCCGCGCACGCTGGCGCCGAGCCGCACCTCGGTCATCGACCGCGTCGCCTCGACGAGTCGCCCCACGTAGTCGTTGATGGTCGGGTCGACGTGCACCGTACGGGCGAGCTGCGCCATCTCGACGACGACATCCGCGGTCACGATGGGCGGCACGATGTGCTCGTGGGAGCGCACCGCGGATCCTTCGAGGATGCGCATGGTCGAGGCGTGATCGGGGTAGCCGATCGACGCCTTCATGATGAACCGGTCGAGCTGCGCCTCCGGCAGCCGGTAGGTACCGGCCTGCTCGATCGGGTTCTGCGTGGCGATGACCATGAAGGGCGCGTCGACGGGATGAGTGACGCCGTCGACCGTCACGTGACCCTCCTCCATCACCTCCAGCAGTGCGGACTGCGTCTTGGGACTGGCGCGGTTGATCTCGTCCGCGAGCACGATGTTGGCGAAGATCGGCCCGGCGTGGAACTCGAACGCCCCGTTCTTCTGGTCGTACACGCTGACCCCCGTGATGTCGCCGGGCAACAGGTCGGGAGTGAACTGGATGCGGCTCGTGGTGCCCGCGACGGACTGCGCCATGGCGCGCGCGAACGAGGTCTTGCCCGTGCCGGGAAAGTCTTCGAGCAGCAGGTGGCCTTCACTCAGCAGCGCCGTGAATCCCAGCCGGATCACGAACGTCTTGCCGAGCAGCACCTGGTCCACATTGGCCACCAGGCGGCCGAAGATGTCGGAGAACCAGGTGGCCTGCTCCGCGGTCATCGTCATGGTGTTCCCCTAGTCGTAGTCGAATCCGTTGTAGCTGGCGTCGTACGCGCGACCGCCGTTGGCGATCACGCGGATGGTCAGGTAGGGCGTGTCGACCGGGTTCGCGTCGACGTGGCAACTCGGCGAAGGACCGACGATCGGCACGAAAGTGCCGTCGCCGGGCGCGACACCGCACGCCACGAGCACGGCCTCGTACGCGCCGGACGGCCATCCCGTGAATGTGAAGGTACCGGAGTTCTGCGGGTCATCGGCATCGTCCTGCACGAACGCGACACCGGAGGCACGCGGGTCCACCGGCACCCCGAGGGCGAACGGCGCCGACGGCGTGTCCTGGCACAGTTCCTGGCCGGAGAGCACGTTGCACGCCCGCACCGTGACACTCACCGCGGTGCCGAACTGCAGCGACTCCGCGGCGAGGAATCCGCCGAGGCTCACGGGCCCGAGTTCGCTGCCGCCGTTGAGGCGGTAGTAGAGCACGAAGTCACTCGTGAAGGGCGTCGCCCCCATGGCGGCACTGGCCAGGGTGAAGTCGTACACCTCGCCGTTGGCGCTCGGCGGGTCCGCGGTGAGGGCGGTCACGACGCCCGGTTTGGTGAAGGCGACGACCGGTGAGGTGCCCGTGCAGCCTTGGCTGTTGACGGCGAAGACCACGAACGAGTACTGGCCGTTCGCGCTCAGGCCCGTGAACGAGGTGGAGGTCGCCGTGCCCGTGGACTGTACCGTGGCGCCGTTGGCGGTGATGGTGCCGTCTGCGGCGCACGTGGGCGCATCGGAGGTGTACGCAGCAGCGTGATACTCGGTGATGGGGCGGCCGTTGGCGGAGAACGAGCCCGACCAGTCGAGCTGGATCTCGCTGTCGCTCGCCGCGGTCGCCAGCGGCGCCTGAACGACGATGGGCGGGCCGGCCGGCGTGCCCTGCGCGCTCGAGGCGTTCCACGCGGCGAGGGGCGCGTAGGCGTCATTGCGGGCGCTCACACTGTAGGTCGCGGCAACCCCGTTCGTGAGGCTCGCGTCGACGATGTCGGTCTCGCACCGGTCGGTGGAGCAGGACACGCTCGCCGAGGCGGCTCCCGCGCTCACGACGTACCCCGTCACAGGCGTGCCTCCGGCCGGGTTGGGCACGCGATCCCACGAGATGCGCAAGCCGCGGTCGAGCGGCGCGGCGGACAGTCCGGTCGGCGCGGCGGGCAGTACATCCGACCACACCAGGTCGGGGAAGGCCGCGGGGTCGGAGTCGCCGATCGCGTTCTGCGCGACCACGCTGACCCGCACCGCCTGGCTCGGACCGTTGCCGGGGGTCGGCACGACGCACGTCGTGCCGGTGCACGTGATCGTCGACAGCACCGAACCGGATGCCGACGTCGTCGTGACGCGGTAACCCGTGATCGGCGAGTTGTTGAACTGGCCCGGGTTCCAGCGCATCGTCAGCTGACCGTTTCCGAAGCCCGTCGGCGTCACGGCGGTGACCGGATCGGGGCGGTCCTGCACCGAGATCGTCACCGAACCCCACATGTAGCGCGACGGGTCGCTCGTGGCATCCGCGACCTGATACTGCAGGTTCACGTCGCCCGGTGCCGCGCTCTGGTCGATCGTCACCGTGAGCGTGGCGAGGTTCGCACTCGGCACGACGCTCACGCCGGGCGGCAGAGCGCCGCCGGAGATGCCGCGCACGTCGATGACGGTCAGCGGTTGCCCCGGGAACGGGTTGGTGGCCTGGTCGTTGGCGAGCACATCGACCACCGTGGTCGCACCCCGGCGGGCGACCGCGACATCGGCAGCGGGCTGCACAAGCGGACGCGTCGAGGCGACCACGCGCAATTCGATACGGCCCGACTTGCCCTCGGTGAGGTCGTCGCGCACCCCGAGCGTCATCGAGGTCGTGGTGCCCTTGACGGCGCTCTCGTCGGCACGCAGGGTCAGCTGCGTGCCATTGAGCGCGTAGCTGAAGCCTTCGGGCAGCGGCGCAAGCACGCTGTACACGAGCTCGTCGAGGTCGTCGGGGTACGGGTAGTTCGTCAGTCGAACCAAGTCGATGACCTTCTCTTGCGCGGGTTCGAACTCGAGCACCGCGCCCGAGAACACGGGCGGCTGGTTGTCGCGCGGCAAGACGGTGATGGGCAGCACGAGGGTGGCCACGCGGCCCTCTGGATCGGTCGCCGAGCTCCCGTCGGTCACCTCGAACGAGATCGATGCCGGCCCGAAGTACTTCTCCGCCGACGTGAACACGAGAGTGTCCTCGTCGATCACGAGGTCGTCGCCGTTGGCGTGCGTGGCCTGCACGGTCGAGGCGGACGTGAGGCGCACCTGCTTGCCCCCGACCGCGACCACGTAGTCGTTCAAGTCGATCACGAGACGGTCTTCGCTGTTGACGCGCAGACCCGGCGCGCGTCGGTCGAGCTGTGGAAGCGCATCGTCATAGCCGGGCACGCGGATGAAGGCGTAGCTGAACACCGAGTCGTCGTCGGGATGGGTCACCTTGAACGGAATGATCTGGCTACGTTCGGCGATGGTCACTTCGACGCGCTTGTCGGAGGTGATGCGCGCGGCATCCCCGTAGCCCGGATAGATCGAGAGGCCCAGCGAGCGGGACTCCCCGTCGGCGAAGAACACCTTCGCGAGCACGTCGACGGTGACGGTGTCCCGGTCGAGGATGTCCGACAGCGTGAGCACCGTGTCCTCGGCGACCGGGTAGGCCAGGGGCGCGTTCTCGCTCACCCGCACGCGGATGAAGTTCTGGCTCGTGCCCCCGGTCTGGTTCTCGATCGCGTAGATCACGCCATAGGTTCCGGGAGTCGACGGCGGTGTGACACGCACGACGTCGCCGTCGATCTCGGCGGTCGTCACGTCGTCGTTCGGTACGGCCGAGGTGATGGTCAGCGGGCTGCCGTCCGGATCGGAGTCGTTGGCGAGCACCTGCACCGAGACGGTCACGCCGGGGCGCACGGTGACCTCGTCGACGATGGCGACCGGGTTGCGCGCGCCATCGAGCCGCGGACTGATGCCGACGCGCACGGTGCCCGTGGATCGCGCGCCGAGCGCGTCGATGACCGTGTAGGTGAAGGTGTCGGTCCCGGCCGAGTACTCGCCTGCCTGATAGACGATCGTGTCGGACTCGGTGGCGACCACCGACCCCTTCTCCGGATTGCTCGACTGGCCGAGCAGCTGCACCGTGTCGCCGTCGGGGTCGGTCCCCGCCAGCGGAATGCGAATGCGCACGGTGTCGCCCGCGAGCACGCGCGCGGTCACGGTCGCGGGGACGGGCGGATTGTTGGTCGCCGCGTCGGGTTCACGGACGGCGATGCGCACGAGCGCGGTCGCGGATTGGCCGTCGGGTCCGCGCACCTCGTAGGAGGCGGTGAAGTTGCCCGGCTGGTCCGGCGCGAGGTACCGCAACACCGAACCGGAGGCGAACAGCAGGCCCGAAGCCTCCGGCAGCTCCTGCGCGAGGGTCGGCTGGAGAGTCAGCGGCAGCCCGTCGGGGTGCTCATCGTTGGCGAGCACCCGGATGTCGATGAGCCCGCCCACGCGCACCGTCACGGCGTCGTCTTCGGCAATCGGCGGCTGAAGGCGCGCCGGGGCGGGAATCTCGATGACGGTGATGACACCGACGGCCTCCGCCAAGCCGTTGCTGATGCGGTAGTTGAATGTCACCGGGCCCGTGTCGAGCGGCGCTTCGAGGCTCACCCGCACGAGCCGCTGCTCGAGGATCTCCGCGCGCACCCCCGACCCTTCCGGCAGGTTCATGATGCCGGTGACGAGCAGCACACCGCCGGCCGGGTCGACGTCCGTGCCCGCGACGTCGATGCGTTCGTTGCGGAGCGTCTGCACGAACACCGTCTTCGGGATGGTGATGGGCTGCGTGTTCGCATCCGGCGGCGCAGTCACGTCGATGCGCACGACACCCGTGGCGGTCTGGTCGCCGTCGGTGACGACGTATTCGACGTACTGGGTGCCGACCGTGGCGCTGAGGAAGCGGAACGTGCCCGTCTCGTAGCTCGGCGTCACTTCGAAGCCCGTGCGGGCGGGAACGCCGTTGAGCCGGATCGTGCCCGAGCCGCCGCGCACATGCTCGAGCGGCGAGACGGTCAACTCCTGCCCCGCGTAGGCGAGCAGCACGAACGGCTCGGCGATGATCGGCACCTCGCCCACCGGCCGCACCGTCACGGCCAACGTGCCCGATGCTTCCGCAGTCCCATCGGAGACGACGAGGGTGACGATCTTCGTCTCGCCGCCCGCGCCCGCGTCGGTGAAGACGACCGACCCGCCGGGCTTGAACGCGACCTGGTCGGGGGCGGGCGCGGTTGCGCTGGTGAGGTAGAACGGATCGCCGTCGGGATCGACCCAGTCGCCGAGCACGGCCGTCGTGACCCGACCGCCCGCCTGGACGACCGCCGTCGACTGACGCACCTGCTGGGGCGGTGAGTTCTCCGCATCCCCCCGCACCGTCACCGTGACGGTCGTCGACGCCGATCCGCCCCGCCCGTCGGTGATGGTGTAGCCGAAGCTGATCGTTCCGGAGGCACCCGGACTGAGGGTCAGCTGCAACTGCTGGCGCTGGGTGATCAATTCGACGCGGCCGACGGACTGATCGATCGGAGTCACTTCGGAGATCACGAGCACGTCGCCGTTGGGGTCGTAGTCGTTCAGCAGCACGGGAAGCACGGTCGCCCGGCCGGGTCGCGCACCGAACGCATCAGGCACGGCGACCGGAGGCTGCTGAACCTTCTCGAGCTCCGTCGGCAGGTCCTCGGAGTTCTGCTGCTCCTCGGGTTCCTCGTCATCGGGCACGATGAGGTCGTCCCAGTTGTCGATGAGCTCGCCCTCGCGTTGCACCGCCCACGTCTCACCGGACTGCCGGTCGTTGAGCACGGCGCGCGTGCCGTTCGCGACGAACGCGAGACTCGCGGTCGCCGACACGGAGTCGAGGGAGAGCAGAGCCCCGTCGGTGTCGCCGGGGCATCGCCGCCACGACTGGCCCGACGTCCACGCGGCGTAGTCGCAGCCGTCGATGACGGCGGGTGGGGCCGCCAGCCCCGACATTCCGGAGACGAGTTCGACCGGATCGCCGTCCCGCGGCACCGCGATGAGGCCGCCCGAATGGGCGATGAGCACGCGGTCGCCCGTCGATGACGGCTGTTGGAGCGCGGCACGCGAGCCGGCGTCGAGGATCCCGCTCAGATCGATCGCGCGCTGGGCGGTATAGAGCACTCGACCAGCACCGTCCCACACGGCCCACTGGCCGGCGACGGAGGTCAGGCTCAGGTTGGCGGGGTCGGACGCGAACGACACGGCGCTGGTGGCCGCAATCGAGTCCGACACCGCCGTGTCGACGCGGTACAGCTGCCCGGAGACGGGCGCCCACGCATACAGCACGCCGCTCGGCTCGACGCTCACGAGCGCGTCGAGCCCGAGACTCAAGGATGACGGCGAGCGTGAGTCGAACGAGGCGAGGTCGGCAAGCGGAACGATCCACATCTCTCCGGTGCCGCGCTCGAAGATGACCACGCGATCTCCGGCGAGCTGCACATCCGGCTGATTCGGCGGAAGGGCGACCGATTCGACGACGCTCGACGTCGCCGGGTCGACGATCTCGATGCGGGCTTCCGCGCGATCCACGAGAAGCACGCTGCGTTCGGTCTGCAGCACGTCGAGGTCGGTCGCCGTCGAGGAGACCACCGAGTTGAACTCGAGCACCTCGGTATTGGCGCGTCCGATGGCCTGCTGCTGGTTGTTGGGCACCCAGACCGAACCATCGCCGAGGTCGAAGCGTTGCGCGGTGTAGCCCGTGGAGACGATGGCGACGCTGGCGACGAGCGCGGCGATGAGCGATCCGCTCGCTGCCGTCGCGGCAAGCGATCGATGGGTTCGCAACCACCTGATCACATCGCGCCGATCATTCGGGGATGTCCGCTCATTCGGGGATGTCCACGCACTTCTGGGTTGCCGGGCCGACGTCACGTGCGTCGCGAGTGACCTCGACGGTGATGCACACGCGCTGACCGGGTTCGGCGTCGACGACGAAACTGGTGGTGCGCTGCAGCACGGAAGCCGACCCGTCCGGTGTCACCCGATAGGCGTCCCCCGCGTCGAGACCGGGATCGGCCCACGTGAACTCGACGGTGTCGTCGACGATCCGCGCCTCCAGCTCGCCGACCGAGGGCACCGAGGTTCCGCTCGACCGGATGAGCACGAGCGCGGCGAGCGTGCCGAGGGCGATGACGAGCACCGCCGCGGCAACCACCGCCCACGCGAGCGCTTGGATGCCGAGGCCGGAGCGCCGGGACGCCGTTCCCGTGCTCTTCGAGCCGACGGGGTCCTCTTTGACGATCGTGCCGACCGAGCTGTAGCCCTGGTCGATGCCCCGCCGCCGCCGGCGGCGCTGCGACACCGTACCGCGGGGAATCGCACCCCCCTTGATCACCGTGCGATCCTCGAGGTCGCCGACGCTCGACGACGCCCAGTCATCGACGGCGATCTCGACGGGCGTCTGCGGGAGCCCGAGTTCGCTCTCGATGGTCTGGAGTTCGTGCACGAGTTCCATCACGGAGCCCTGCCGGCTCTCGGGCCGACGAGACATCGCGCGCTGAAGCACTCGCTCGAGACTGGCCGGCACATCCGGTCGGTCGATGGGCTGCACCTTGGCTCGATTGATGCGGGCGATCAGATCGGTCGACTTGTTGGATCCGCCCGGCACTTCGAACGGCGACCGGCCGGCCAGCAGCGAGTACACGGTCGCCGCGAAGGCCCACACTTCGCTCGCGATCGTGCCGGCCGTCTCGTCAAGGAGCACCTCGGGCGCCGACCACGGGATCGACATGCCCACCGCCTCGCGCTCGCCGGACTCGCTCAACGTTGCGGCGATGCCGAAGTCGGAGAGCACGGGGTGCCCGTACGCGGTGAGGAGGATGTTGGACGGCTTGATGTCCCGGTGCAGCACGCCCGCACGGTGCGCCGTCTCGATGGCACTGCCGATCTTCACGGCGATGCGCAGCACCTCCGCCACGGGGATGCGCTCGGAACGATAGCGCTGGCTGAGCGCCGAGGAACACAGCTCCATGACGAGGTACGGGCGCCCGTCCCCCGAGACGCTCGCCTGGTACACGGTGAGGATCGAGGGGTGGGCGCTCAGCTGGGCCATGAGATTGGCCTCGGCCTGGAACATCTGGCGCACCTGATCGTTGACGACCTCGCTCAACATCACCTTGACGGCGACCTGGCGTCGCGGCATGTTCTGTTCGTAGAGGAAGACGTCGGCGAAGCCGCCCGATCCCAGGATGTGCACGTGGGAGAAGCCGGGCAGCGTCGGAGGAGTCGACGGAAGTCTGCGCGCCACGAACACCCCCTCGACTCGAGCCGACGTATCCACACATTGTAGGCAGGCCCATCCGGCCGAAACCCGTGCGGTCCCCCGAAAAGGGGACTGAATGGCGACCCCCGTTGGGGAGCGGGCGACTCCGTCGCGTCAGCGGCTACGACGTCCGCGCGGCTCGGTGTCTTCGATCTCGCGCGGGGAGGGTGCTTCGAGAACCTCCACGATGACGACGGTGATGTTGTCGCGTCCCCCGGCCGCGAGCGCCGCATCCACGAGCGCGCCCGCGGTCGCCTCGGGACTGAGGCCCGCGGCCAGGTGCAGCCGGATGCGCTCGTCGCCGACATCTTTGGTGAGCCCGTCGGAGCACAGCAGCAGGCGCAGGCCCGTGCGCACCGGCACCATCCAGTAGTCGGGTTCGGGCCGGGAACCGAAGCCGATGGCGCGCGTGATGATGTTGCTGTCCGGGTGATGCTCGGCTTCGTCGGGACTGAGCGCGCCCGACTGCACGAGCTCCTGCACGACCGAGTGGTCGATGGTGACCTGCACGAACTCGTTGCGCTCGAACGCGTAGACGCGGCTGTCGCCAATGTTGAAGACGGCGAAGTACGGATCGTCGTCCTGCAGCGTCAGCACGGCACCGGTGACGGTCGTACCCACGCCGAGCTCGCTGTCGCCGGCGATCGCCACGATCTCCGCGGTCGCCTCCTCGAGGCCGCGCTCGACATCGTCGGGGGTCGCGAACGCTCCCGTCACCGTGTGCGACAGGCTCTCGACGACGGCGGCACTGGCGAGGTCACCCGCCGAGTGTCCGCCCATCCCGTCGGCGACCGCGAAGATGGGCGGCTGCACGACGTAGCTGTCTTCGTTGCCGGCTCGGCGGCGTCCCCGATCGGTCACCGCCGCCCACGACAGGACGAGAGGCGCGCGGCCGGCCAGGGGCACCGTGTAGGCGGTTGCGCTCGATCCGATCTCGGTCACGTCACCCTTCCCGCCGGGTCGATTCCGGCCGTGCGCGCCGAGAGGACGTGAATGACGACGTCGTCGCCGAGGTCCACGAGCGTGCCGGGAGACACTACCACCGTCTCGCCCGGCCGCAGCGTGCGCGGGGGGTTGCCGGGAACGAGCACGATCGTGCCGTTGGTCGACTTGAGGTCGGTGAGCACGACGGTCGCACCGTGCTGACGCACTTCGAGGTGCGTTCCCGAGACTTCGCGGTGCGGTGACGGCACGGGCACGAGACGCAGGGCCGCGCCGCGGGCGATGCGCGGGGGACGTGGGTCGCGACCGACAAGACAGGGTTGGTCGAGCGGCACGACCTCGCCCGTGGGTGCGATGCGGATGGCGTACACAGCCGACCCGGACGGGGGCGCTTGCGCTGCGGGCGCGGTCGGGGCCGGTTCGCGCGTCAGCGGGGGCACGGGACGCCGCGTCGGTCGCGCCGCGCGCGGGGGACGGCTCACGATCGTGTCGGCCGTGTCCGGCTCGCGCGGGGACGGCTGGGTGCGCGGCGGCACGAGGACGGTGTCGTCCTGGTCCTCGGCCATAAACCCAGCATAGGTTCGCCACGTGCCCCGGTTCGCGCAGGCGTGCTAGGGTTTTCGAGCTATATCGCGAATCGAGGACACCATGAGCACGACGACCACGCAGTCGCGCCCGCACTGGAAGCGGGACGTGACCCTCTTCCTCTCCGGACAGACCGTCTCGCTCTTCGGTTCGATGCTCGTGCAGTACGCGGTGATGTGGCATCTCACCCTCACCACCAAGTCGGGCGTGATCATGGCGCTCGCCGCACTGTTCGGCTTCCTCCCCCAGGCGATCGTGTCCATCTTCGGCGGAGTGTGGGCCGACCGCCTCAATCGCAAGACGCTCATCATCGTCGCCGACGCCACGATCGCCGCGTCCACGCTCACGCTCGCGATCCTCATGCTCTCGGGCATGAGCGACCTGTGGCTCATCTTCCTCACGCTCGCCATCCGCTCGACGGGTGCGGGCATCCAAATGCCGGCCGTGTCGGCGCTCATCCCCCAGCTCACCCCCACCGAGCACCTCATGCGCATCAACGGGCTCAACGGATCCATCCAGTCCGCGATGGCGCTCATCGCCCCGGCGGCCGCCGGCGCACTGTACGCGACGGCGTCACTCACCGCGATCTTCTTCGTCGATGTCGCCACCGCGGCCGTGGGGATCCTGCTGCTCACCCCCATTCCTGTGGCGACGGTTCGCGCACTCGGACCCGATACGACCTACTTCGGCGACCTCGTCGAAGGCATCCGATACGTGGCCCACCACGCGTTCGTGCGCTGGCTGCTCGTCTTCTTCGCGATCGTGTTCCTGCTCACGGTCGCGCCGAGCTACCTCACGCCCCTCATGGTCGCGCGCACGTTCGGCGACGAGGTCTGGAAACTCACCGTGCTCGAGATCGCCTTCAGCGTCGGCATGGTGCTCGGCGGCATCGTCATCGCGGTCTGGGGTGGCACGAAGAACCGCATTGTCATGATCATCGCGTCATCCCTGCTTTTCGGGGGACTCTCGATCGCACTCGGCCTCTCGACGAACCTGTGGGTCTTCTTCGGCTTCATGTTCCTCGTGGGGCTCGCCGTACCCTTCTTCTCGACGCCCTCGATGACCCTCCTGCAGGAGACCGTCGAGCCCGAGCGACAAGGGCGGGTGTTCGGTTTCGTCGGAATCGTCATGGCCGTCGCGATGCCGATCGGCATGGTCATCTTCGGCCCGCTCGCCGACCAGGTGAGCGTCGAGCTGCTGCTCGTCGTGGCCGGCATCCTGACGTTCATCGTGGTCGCGACCGCCGTGCTCGTGCCCGCCGGTCGCCGCGCCATTCGTGCCGCGAGCGCGGCCACCGGCCCGACGCCGGACACGGTCGCGGCGCCGACCGACAGCGAGTAGGCGGCGGTCGGCGCCGGACGGGGAGGTCGCCGTCAGCCGCCGATGTACGACATCACGTGCTTGATGCGCGTGTAGTCCTCGAAGCCGTACGACGACAGATCCTTGCCGTAGCCGGAATGCTTGAAGCCGCCGTGCGGCATCTCGGCGACGAGCGGGATGTGGGCGTTGATCCACACGCACCCGAAGTCGAGGTGCTTGGCGAACCGCATCGCCCGGCCGTGGTCCTTCGTCCACACGCTCGACGACAGGCCGTAGCTGACGCCGTTGGCCCACTCGAGCGCCTGCTTCTCGTCGGTGAACGACTGCACCGTGATCACCGGGCCGAAGATCTCGTTCTGGATCGCGAAGTCGGTCTGCTTGAGGCCTGACACAACCGTCGCCTCATAGAAGTAGCCCGTGTCGCCCTGACGCTTGCCGCCGAGTTCGACGCGCGCGTTGTCGGGAAGGTCATCGATGATGCCGGAGACACGCGCGAGCTGGCTGGCGTTGTTCACCGGTCCGAAGAGGATGTCGTCGCGATCGGGCGTTCCCGTCGCGGCGTTCTCCTTCGCCCACGCGACAAGGGCGGCCACGAACTCGTCATGCACCCGCTCGTGCACGAGCACGCGGGTGGCGGCCGTGCAGTCTTGCCCGGCGTTGAAGTAGCCCGCGATGCCGATGCCCTCGGCGGCCGCCGCCAGATCGGCGTCGTCGAAGACGATCACGGGTGCCTTGCCACCGAGCTCGAGGTGCACACGCTTGAGATCGGATGCGGCGGCCTGCGCCACCTCCATGCCGGCTCGCACCGAGCCGGTGATCGACACCATCTGCGGCGTCTCGTGTTCGATCATCTTCGCGCCCGTGGTGCGGTCGCCCGTGATGACGTTGAGCACGCCCGGCGGGAGGAACTCGGCGGCGACCTCGGCCAGCAACAAGGTCGAGGACGGGGTCGTGTCGCTCGGCTTGAGCACGGTCGTGTTGCCCGCCGCAATCGCGGGGGCGAACTTCCACACCGCCATGTTGAGGGGGTAGTTCCACGGGGTGACCTGGCCGATCACGCCGATCGGCTCGCGGCGGATGCTCGAGGTGTGGTCCTTCATGTACTCGGCGGTCGCCATGCCGGCCAGATGCCGGGCCTCACCCGCGAAGAAGCGAATCTGGTCGACCGAGAGCATGATCTCGTCGGCGACGAGCGAGGCGCGAGGCTTGCCGGTGTCCTTCGACTCGAGGTCCGCGAACTCCTCAGCCCGCGCCTCCATCGCGTCGGCGATGCGGAACAGCGCGAGCTGGCGTTCGGCGGGCGTCGTCTCGCCCCACTCCTCGAACGCGGCTGCGGCCGCGGCGAAGGCGGCGTCCACATCCGCTTGGCCCGAGACGGGCGAGGTCGCGTATGCCTGCTCCGTGGCCGGATCGATGACCTCGAAGGACGAGTCGCCCTGGGCCTCGACGTAGCTGCCGTTGATGAAGTTCTTGATCACGGGTCCGCTCATGCAACTAACTTAGTTGCCCCCCACCGTGGTCAGCTACCCCCGTCGCTGCCGATTTCAGCAGTTCCACACGTCATGAACTGCGGATTCGCTTGTATGGGCGCACCGAGACTGACAGAATCGAGGCATGAGTCCGTCGTCCCGACCGCACGGGAGCAAGCCAGTCCACCTCGACGATGTCTCCAAGGCCATCATCGAACAGCTTCAAGATGACGGTCGCCGCTCGTACGCGGAGATCGGCAAAGCCGTCGGTCTCAGTGAGGCCGCGGTGCGCCAACGCGTCCAGAAGCTCACCGACGCGGGCGTGATGCAGGTGGTCGCGGTGACCGATCCGATGCAGCTCGGCTTCTATCGCCAGGCGATGATCGGCATCCGCGTCACGGGCGACACGACGAGTGTCGCCGAGCGCCTGGGGGCGCTACCCGCAGTCGACTACGTCGTGCTCACGGCGGGCAGCTTCGACATCCTCGCCGAAGTCGTGTGCGAAAACGACGAGGACCTCATCGACCTGCTCAACAAGCAGATCCGGCAGATCGACGGCGTCATGTCGACGGAGACCTTCGTCTACCTGCGCCTGCATAAGCAGTTCTACAACTGGGGAACCCGGTAGGAGTTCCCATGACCATCGAGGAAGCGATATCCATGTCCCACGCCACCGAGGCCGAACTCCAGCAGAAGGCCAAGGACCACTTGTGGATGCACTTCGCCCGTCAGTCCGTCATGGAGGACGGCCCGGGCGTGCCCATCATCACGCGCGGTGAGGGCCACCACATCTGGGACTCGTCCGGCCGCAAGTACATCGACGGCCTGAGCGGGCTGTTCGTCGTCAACGCCGGTCACGGCCGCAGACGGCTCGCCGAGGTCGCCGCCAAGCAGGCCGAACAGCTCGCCTTCTTCCCGATCTGGTCCTACGCGCACCCGAGCGCCATCGAACTCGCCGACCGGCTCGCCGACCGTGCGCCCGGAGACCTCAACCGCGTCTTCTTCTCCACGGGCGGCGGCGAAGCGGTGGAAACCGCCTTCAAGCTCGCCAAGTACTACTGGAAGCTGCAGGGCAAGCCCACCAAGCACAAGGTGATCTCGCGGTCCATCGCGTACCACGGCACCCCGCAGGGGGCGCTCGCGATCACGGGCATCCCGGCGATGAAGCACATGTTCGAGCCCGTGACCCCCGGTGGTTTCCGAGTGCCGAACACCAACTACTACCGCTCGGCCGAGATGGGCTTCGTGCCGACCGGCACGGGCGACCCGCTCGAAGAGTTCGGTGTGTGGGCCGCGGACCGCATCGAGGAGATGATCCAGTTCGAGGGGCCGGAGACGGTCGCCGCGGTCTTCCTCGAGCCCGTGCAGAACTCGGGCGGCTGCTTCCCGCCGCCCCCCGGTTACTTCCAGCGGGTGCGGGAGATCTGCGACCGCTACGACGTGCTCCTCGTCAGCGACGAAGTGATCTGCGCGTTCGGCCGCATCGGCCACACCTTCGCGTGCGACGCCTACGGTTACGTTCCCGACATGATCACGTGCGCGAAGGCGATGACGAGCGGCTACTCCCCCATCGGAGCGACCATCATCTCCGACAAGATCTATGAGCCCTTCAAGCACGGCTCGACCGCGTTCTACCACGGCTACACCTTCGGCGGTCACCCCGTGTCGGCGGCCGTCGCGCTGGCCAACCTCGACATCTTCGACGAGGAGAAACTCAACGAGCGAGTGCGGGAGAACTCCCCGATCTTCCGTGCGGCCCTCGAACGGCTCACCGACCTGCCGATCGTCGGCGACGTGCGCGGAGACGGGTACTTCTTCGGCATCGAACTCGTCAAAGACAAGTCGACCCGCGAGACCTTCGACGACGACGAGTCGGAGCGGCTGCTGCGCGGCTTCCTGTCGCGCGCGCTCTTCGACGCGGGGCTCTACTGCCGCGCGGACGACCGGGGCGACCCGGTCATCCAGCTCGCGCCGCCGCTGACGATCGGACCGGCCGAGTTCGACGAGATCGAGGGCATTCTTCGGTCGGTGCTCACCGAGGCATGGTCGCGACTGTAGACCGGTACCGCGCCCTCAGCTTCTGGCACGACACCGTTCCCGACGACCTCACGCCGCGCGCTCCGCTTCCGGGCGACGCCGACGTCGACGTGGCCGTCGTCGGCGGTGGCCTCACCGGACTGTGGACGGCGTGGTACCTGCTCGACCGCGATCCGAGCCTGCGCATTGCGGTGCTCGAGAAGCACATCGCCGGATTCGGCGCGTCCGGGCGCAACGGCGGCTGGTGCAGCGCCCTCTTCCCCCGCTCCACCGCGTCGCTCGAACGATCCCACGGACGCGACGCGGCCCTCGCCATGCGCCGCGCGATGGTGCACACCGTCGAGGAGGTCGGCGCGGTGGCCGAGCGCGCCGGTCTCGACATCGACTACGCCCGCGGCGGCACGGTGGCGTTCGCGCGGTCCGCACACCAGCTCCGCGCGGCCCGCGCCGAAGTCGAGGAGGCGAGCCGATTCGGCGTCGACCGCCTCGAACTGTGGGGTCCCGAGCGTGTGCGAGCGGCGGGTGCCCTCGGGGCCGCGTTCGATCCTGCGTGCGCGCGCATCCACCCCGCCAAGCTCGTGCGCGGCCTCGCCCGTGCGCTCGAGACGCGCGGCGTGGTCATCCACGAGCAGACCGAGGTGCGCGAGTGGTCCGCCGGCCGCGTGCACACCGCGCGCGGCGACGTGCGGGCCGACACGATCGTGCTCGCGCTCGAAGGATACGGCGCGACCACGCGACAGCTGCACCGACGCATCCTGCCCCTGTACTCGCTCATGATCGCCACCGAGCCGCTGCCCGACACGGTGTGGGACGAGATCGGGATCGCGCACGGGCAGACCTTCACCGACTTCCGCCACCTGCTCATCTACGGCCAGCGCACCGCGGACAACCGGTTCGCGTTCGGCGGCCGCGGCGCCCGCTACCACTGGGGCAGCGCCATCCGAGACGCCTACGACCGGGTGCCGCGCGTGTTCGAGCACCTACGCCAGGCGCTGCGGGAGCTGTTCCCGGTGATCGGCGACGTCGCCGTCACCCATGCGTGGGGAGGGCCGCTCGGGGTTCCGCGTGACTGGCACGCCAGTGCGACGTGGGACCCGGCGGCGCGCATCGCGACCGCCGGCGGCTACGTCGGCGACGGCCTGAGCACCACCAACCTCGCGGGTCGCACGCTCGCCGACCTCATCACCGGGCGTTCCACCGAACTCACCGCACTGCCATGGGTCGATCACCGCTCGCCGTCGTGGGAGATCGAGCCCGTGCGGTTCGCCGGCGCCAATGCCGGTCTCGTCGCGATGGCGGCCGCCGACGCCGAGGAGGCCGTCACCGGCCGCTCGTCGCTCATCGCCCGCGTGATGGCCCCGCTCGTGGGGCACTGACGCGCTCGGCGCCCCGCTAGTCGTCGGCGATCGCGGCCGCGAACTGAGACTGGTAGAGCGCGAAGTACGCCCCCTGCCGGTCCAGGAGCTCCTCGTGACTGCCCTGCTCGACGATCGCTCCCGCCTCCATCACGAGGATGAGGTCGGCGTCGCGGATCGTGGAGAGTCGGTGCGCGATCACGAAGCTCGTGCGGCCCCGACGCAGCGCCGCCATCGCCTGCTGCACGAGCACCTCGGTTCGCGTGTCGACCGAACTCGTCGCCTCGTCGAGGATGAGCACTCCCGGCCGGGCGAGGAACGCGCGCGCGATCGTGATGAGCTGCTTCTCGCCGGCGCTCACGTTCGCCGCATCATCATCGAGCACCGTGTCGTATCCGTCAGGCAGCGCATGCACGAACCGGTCGACGTAGGCGGCGCGGGCCGCGTCGAGAATCTCCTCCTCCGTCGCATCCGGACGGCCGTAAGCGATGTTGTCGCGGATCGTGCCCGCGAACAGCCACGTGTCCTGCAGCACCATGCCGAGCCGTGAACGCACGTCGTCGCGTGTCAGCTGCGCGATGTCCTGACCGTCGAGTGTGATGCGGCCGCCGTCGAGCTCGTAGAACCGCATCATGAGCCCCACGAGCGTCGTCTTGCCCGCACCCGTCGGACCGACGATCGCGATCGTCTGGCCGGGCTCGGCGGTCAGCGACAAGTGCTCGATGAGCGGCGTCGCGGGGTCGTAGCGGAACGACACATCCTCGAACGCCACCCGCCCGCGCGTCGGCCCCAACGTCGCCGCCGGATCGGGGTCGGGACTCTGTCGGGGCTCATCGAGCAGTTCGAACACCCGCTCCGCCGAGGCGACGCCCGACTGCAGCAGGTTGGCCATCGAACCCAGTTGGCTGAGCGGCTGCGTGAACTGGCGTGAGTACTGGATGAACGCCTGCACGGCACCCAGCGTCATCGTGCCCCCCGCGACGAACACCCCGCCGATCACGGCGATGGCCACATAGACGAGATTGCCGACGAACATCATCGCGGGCATGATGATGCCGCTGATGAACTGGGCGCCGAAGCTCGCCTCGTACAGGTCGGCGTTCTTGCGGTCGAACTCGGCCTGCACCTCGCGATGCCGGCCGAACACTTTGACGAGGGCGTGGCCCGAGTAGGCCTCCTCGACGTGCGCGTTGAGCGTACCCGTGTGCGTCCACTGCGCCACGAACAGTTTCTGCGACCGTTTCGCGATGAGGGCCGTGATGACGATCGTCAGCGGAATGGTCACCAAGGCGACGAGCGCCAGCACGGGCGAGAGCACGAACATCATCACGAGCACCCCGACGACTGTGAGCAGCGAGGTGACGAGCTGGCTGAGGGTCTGCTGCATGGTCTGGCCGATGTTGTCGACATCGTTCGTGACCCGACTGAGCAGCTCGCCGCGGGGCATCCGGTCGAAGTAGCTCAGCGGTAAGGCGTTGATCGTGTCCTCGACCTCTTCGCGCAGCCGATAGACGGTGCGCTGCACGATGCCGTTAAGCACGTAGCCCTGCAGCCAGCTGAACACGGACGCAAGCACATAGACCGCCAGCACGAGACCAAGCACCATGTGCAGTGCGGGGAAGTCGATTCCCTGGCCGGGCGTCAGCGTCATGCCGCTGAGGAAGTCGGCGCGCTGGGTATCGCCGCTCGCACGCAGCTGAGCGATGATCTGCTCCTGCGTCGCCCCCGCGGGCAGGGTCGCCGAGATCGCCCCCGAGAAGATGATGTTGGTGGCGTTGCCGAGCAGCATCGGCCCCACCACCGAGAGGGCGACGCTCACAACGGTGAACGCGAGCACCGCGACGACCCCGCTCCGATGAGGCGTGAGGCGGCCGAGCAACCGACGCGCCGACGGCCCGAAGTTCATCGACTTCTCGACCGGACCCTGCATTCCCGCGAATGGTCCGCCGCCACCCGGTCCGCGACGCAGCACCGGGCGCGGCGTCGCCGCTGCCTGCTCTCGCGCGCTCATCCGGCCGCCTCCGCTCGGAGCTGGCTATCGACGATTTCGCGGTAGGTCTCGTTGGTGGTGACGAGCTCGTCGTGAGTGCCGATGCCGACGATGCGGCCGTGCTCGAGCACGATGATCTGCTCCGCGCCCATGATCGTCGAGACGCGTTGGGCGACGACGATCATGGTCGTCGCGCGTTCCGCCTCGGCGAGCGCGCGTCGCAACCGCGCATCGGTCGCCGTGTCGAGCGCGGAGAACGAGTCGTCGAAGACGAGCACTTCACTGCGTTTGACGAGGGCGCGCGCGATCGCGATCCGCTGGCGCTGACCGCCCGAGAGGTTCGTGCCGCCTTGGGCGACCGGCGCCTCCAGGCCTTCCGGCATTGCCGCGACGAAGTCGCGGGCCTGCGCGATCTCCAGGACCCGCCACAACTCGTCGTCGGTGGCGTCGGAGCGCCCGTATCGCAGGTTCGACGCGATCGTGCCCGAGAACAAGTACGCACGTTGGGGCACCAGTCCGATGCGCCCCCACAGCACGTCCGGATCGAGCTCGCGCACATCCACCCCGTCGACGAGCACCGCGCCGGTAGTCACGTCGAACAGGCGGGGAAGCAAGCTCACGAGGGTCGTCTTGCCGGCGCCCGTGCTTCCGATGATGGCGGTCATGCTGCCCGGTCGCGCGGTGAAGGTGATGTCGCTGAGCACCGGCTGGTCGGCGCCCGGATACGTGAAGCCGGCGCCCCGCAACTCGACGAGTCCACGTTCAGGAACGTCGCGCACGGGGTGGGCGGGCGGGGCCACCGACGATTCGGTCTGGAGCACTTCGCCGATTCGATCCGAGGAGACCGCGGCGCGCGGGATCATGACCGCCATGAAGGTCGCCATCATGACGGCCATGAGGATCTGGATGAGATAGGTGAGGAACGCGGTCAACGCCCCGATCTGCATCGACCCGTCGGCGATGCGGTACGCGCCGAACCACAGCACCGCGACACTGGCGACATTCATGATGAGCATGACGACGGGGAAGACGAGTGCGAACAGCCGGCCGGCGCCGAGTGCGGTGCGCGTGAGATCGGCGTTCGCGGCGGCGAAGCGCTCACTCTCCAGGCCCTCGCGCACGAACGCGCGCACGACGCGCACGCCCGCGAGCTGCTCACGCAGCACGCGATTGACGCGGTCGATGCGCTCCTGCATCCGGCGGAACAGCGGCACCATGCGGCTGACGATGAGCCCGATCACCACGAGCAGCAGAGGAACAGCCACCGCCATGAGCCAGGACAGGCCCGGATCCTGCTGCAACGCCATGATGACGCCCCCGATCGCGAGGATCGGGGCAGAGACCAGCAAGGTGCACGTCATGAGCACGAGCATCTGCACCTGCTGCACGTCGTTGGTCGTGCGGGTGATGAGCGACGGGGCGCCGAAACGCGAGACCTCACGCTCGGAGAACTCGCCGACGCGCCGGAAGATCGCTCCACGCACGTCGCGACCGAACGACATCGCCGCGCGCGCGCCGAAGTAGACGGCCGTGATCGCCGCAGCGATCTGCACGACCGTGATGCCGAGCATGATCGCGCCGACGCGGAGGATGTGTCCGATGTCTCCTGTCGCGACACCGTTGTCGATGATGTCGGCGTTGAGCGCGGGCAGGTAGAGCGAGGCGATCGACTGCACGAACTGGAAGACGACCACGCCGACGACGAGCCACACGTGGGGACGCAAGTACTGGGTGATGAGGCGCAGAAGCATGTCACTCCTCGGTGGATCGGCGACGGCGGATGCCGTCGAGCAGCACGGCGACGACCGCGTCATCGTCGAGTCCGTGGTCAGGGGCAGGGATGCTGGTCCCGATGGCGACCGCACGCAGGTATGCGCCGAGGTCGTCGAGGTCGACCGCGAGTTCGTGCTCGTTCGGGCCGAAGATCTCGCGCAGCCGCCAACGCAGGAGAGCGCGTTGGGATTCGTCAGGCGGCTGGGGGTGACGACCGGTCACCGCGGCCATGCGCATGACGTCGCGCACGCGCACGCGCATGCCGTGCAGCAGGTCGCGCACCTTGCTCTCGAGTGACGCGTCGGGGTCCGGCAGGGGTCCATCGGCGACCCCGCCGTGACCGAACACGGCGTCGGCCGCCGCATCGATGAGGGTCTCCTTGTCCCCGAAGGCACGAAACACGGTCCCCTCGGCGACGCCGGCGGCATCCGCGAGCTGCTTGGAAGTGACCGCGGTGCCGTGCTCGAGGATCAGCGGGATGACGGCACGCAGAATCGAGGCACGACGCTCGTCGGGGGTGAGCGGTCGCGCACGGGTCGTCGCGGTGGCCATCGCTGCAGTTTAACTGAGTGAGCACTCACTCAGTCAAATCGACCTGGGCGTGCTCGCCTCCTCCCCTGGCCGGAAACGGGTGTGACCTTCCCCATGTCCGATTACCGCGAGTATGGCGTCCGCGGCCGCGGCTACAGTCGAGCCATGCCCCTCTCGACCCCTCCCCCGTACCTCAGCCGCATGGACTCGCCGCTCGGCCGGCTCGAGCTCGGCAGCGACGACGGACGCACCCTCAGTTCGCTCTCGATCGAGGCCGCGGGACGCCTGCCCTGGGACTCCGAACCCGAGAATGACGCCCCCGTCCTCGAACGCGCGCGCGAGCAATTGCGCGAGTACTTCGCGGGAACGCGCCGCGAGTTCGACCTGCCGGTCGACACGCACGGCAGCCCGTTCCGGGAGGCGGTCTGGCGCGAGCTCGCCGCAGTGCCCTTCGGAACCGTGCTCTCCTACGGCGAGTTGGGGCGGCTCACCGGCCGGGACGGCGCGGCGCGCGCGGTCGGGGGCGCGGTGGGCTCCAATCCCGTGCCGATCATCGTGCCCTGCCACCGAGTGCTCGCCTCCAACGGCAAGATCACCGGGTACAGCGGCGGCAACGGCATCCCCACGAAGGCCTGGCTGCTCGATCACGAAGGCATCGCGCACCGGTGAGCGATGTGCGGATCGGACCCGACGGTATCCCCCGCTGCCGGTGGGTGGGCGACAGCCCGGAGTACATCGCGTACCACGACACCGAGTGGGGTCGACCCTTGCATGGCGACCGGCCGATGTTCGAGAAGATCTGCCTCGAAGGATTCCAGGCGGGGCTGTCGTGGCTCACCATCCTCAAACGACGGCCCGCGTTCCGCGCCGCGTTCTCCGACTTCGAGCCCGACCGGGTCGCGTCCTTCGACGACTCCGACGTCGAGCGGCTCATGGTGGACGCGGGCATCATCCGCAACCGCGCCAAGATCGTCGCGTCGATCGAGAACGCCCGCGCCACGATCGCGCTCGTCGACGGAGCACCCGGTGCCCTCGATGAGCTCGTCTGGTCGTTCGCCCCGACCGCGCCCCGCGCACGGCCCCGCACCTACGCTGACCTGCCCGCTGTCACCCCCGAGTCCACGGCCTTGAGCGCGGCGCTGCGTCAACGCGGCTTCCGCTTCGTGGGACCGACGACCATGTACGCCCTCATGCAGTCGGCGGGCCTCGTCGACGATCACCTGGTCGGCTGCCACCGGGCCGAGCCGGGAGGCTGAGCCGCGGGCCGACGTCGGAGCGCGGGATCAGGCCGTGACGACCAGATCGAGCTCGCCCGGAGCGCCCGGTTCGAGACGCCACCCGGCGCCGGCCGCCCAGTGGAGCAGGTCGGATTCGTCTGCGATGGTCGGATGGGCCCCCGCGATCGCGCGGGTGAACTCGCCCTTGGACTTCTTGTTGAAGTGGGACAGGGCGACCCGCCGTCCGGCGCTGTCTTCGCTCACCACCCGCAGGGAGCGGGAACCTTCCGGGGCCGGTCCCAGCGCGGCGTAGCCTTCGGAACGCAGATCGAGAATGAACCTGCCGGACGCGGCCAACGAGTCGGCGATCGGCACCCGCCACACGGAGCGGAGCGAGGCGTTCGGCAGCCGAGAATCGTGGGAGAGGCGGTAGGCGGGAATCCGGTCCGCACCGCGCAGCAGCCCGAAGAGCGCCGAATGCACGACGACGTGGTCGTCGGCCCAAGCACGGGCGGACGGGTTCAGGGACGCCACGTCGAGGGCGTCGTAGAGCACCCCGGTGTAGCGGTCGAGCACCGACAGCACGGGTGAGCGGGTAACCGCGCGATTCCGGTCGATCTCGTCGCGCTGCGTCGCACCGAGTTTCAGTGCTGACATCGACGCGGAGACCGACCGCGAGAGCCCGCGGAGACCGGACAACGTGGCGCGCCGGGCGGCCGTGAGTTCGGGAAACGAGAGGGTCGCAAGCTCGAGGCGGCTCCCTGGGTCGCCACCGTCACGCTTCGTCTCCGAGGGCGGCAGGATCACCAGCACGAGGCGAACGCCCTAGCTGGTGAGGAAGGCGACCGCGCGCTCGACGTTGACGCCCAGCGGCTCCACCGAGTCGAGGGTGATGCGCGGCACTGCGGCGCTCGAACCCGACCATTCGGAGTACCCGTCGAGGCTCTGCTCCACGGCATTCCAGGTCAGACGGATGTGCGGCATGCTCTGACGCCAGCCCTCGATGCGACTGCGATGCAGGTCGGGATCCGAGCAGATGACTTCGATGAAGCGAACCGGCTCCCCCAACCGTTCGCCCAGCGCGACCCACTGTTCGCGAGCGGGCGCGACCGCGTTCACGGCATCCACCAGAACGCCCGTGCCCGCGACGAGCACGCGCTCGGCGAGCGTCTCCGCGACCAGGTAGGCGGCCAGACCGGTCGGCTGGTCCTTGGCGATGCCCGCCTGCAGAATTGCCGTCTCGATCGGGTCCACCGGCACGACGGGGATCCCGAGCCGGGCGGCGACGACCTGTCCGATCGTCGACTTGCCCGTGCCCGGAAGTCCGGCCATCGCGATGAGCACGGTCAGGCCGTCTGCTGGAGCGCCGCGCTGCGCGCGACGATCGTCACGGTGTCGTGCTCGACGGACAGGAATCCGTCGTCCGCACTGGCCGTGACCACAGTGCCCTCGACGGTCGTGACGCGAACGTCGCCCGTGCCGAGAATGGCGAGGATCGGCTCGTGCCCGGGCAGAATACCGATCTCACCCTCCGTGGTGCGGGCGATGATCTGCCGCGCCCGGCCCGACCACACCTCGTGGTCGGCCGAGACGACGCTCACCGTGAGTTCGGCCATGATCAGCCGTTCTCCTTCTGGATGCGCGCCCAGGCCGCCTCGACATCCGAGATCGCGCCGACGTTGAAGAAGGCCTGCTCGGCGACGTGGTCGAACTCGCCCTTGACGATCGCGTCGAACGACTCGATCGTGTCCTTGAGCGGAACCGTCGACCCCTCGACACCGGTGAACTTCTTCGCCATGTAGGTGTTCTGGGAGAGGAACTGCTGGATACGGCGCGCACGCGAGACGGTGATCTTGTCCTCTTCGGACAGCTCGTCGACACCGAGGATGGCGATGATCTCCTGCAGTTCCTTGTTCTTCTGCAGGATCTGCTTGACCGCCGTGGCCACGCGGTAGTGGTCCTCGCCCAGGTAGCGCGGGTCCATGATGCGGCTCGTCGAGGTGAGCGGGTCGACGGCAGGGTAGAGACCCTTCGACGCGATCTCACGGCTGAGCTCGGTCGTCGCGTCGAGGTGCGCGAAGGTCGTGGCCGGCGCGGGGTCGGTGTAGTCGTCGGCGGGCACGTAGATGGCCTGAAGCGACGTGATCGAGTGACCGCGCGTCGAGGTGATGCGCTCCTGGAGGATGCCCATCTCGTCGGCGAGGTTCGGCTGGTAACCCACCGCAGAGGGCATGCGGCCGAGCAGGGTCGACACCTCGGAACCGGCCTGCGTGAAGCGGAAGATGTTGTCGATGAAGAGCAGCACGTCCTGCTTCTGCACGTCGCGGAAGTACTCCGCCATCGTCAGCGCGGAGAGGGCGACACGCAGACGCGTTCCCGGCGGCTCATCCATCTGACCGAACACGAGGGCGGTCTTGTCGAAGACGCCCGCCTCCTCCATCTCGTGGATGAGGTCGTTGCCTTCACGTGTGCGCTCACCGACACCGGCGAACACCGACACACCACCGTGGTCCTGGGCGACGCGCTGGATCATCTCCTGGATGAGCACCGTCTTGCCGACGCCCGCGCCGCCGAAGAGGCCGATCTTTCCACCCTGGACGTAGGGCGTGAGCAGGTCGATGACCTTGATGCCCGTCTCGAACAGCTGGGTCTTCGACTCGAGCTGGTCGAATGCCGGCGGACGACGGTGGATCGGCCAACGCTCGGTGATCTCGATCTTCTCGCCGGGAGCGGCGTTGAGGATGTCGCCCGTCACGTTGAAGACGCGACCCTTGGTCACGTCGCCCACGGGAACCGAGATGGGCGCACCGGTGTCACGCACCTCCTGGCCGCGCACCAGACCGTCGGTCGGCTTGAGCGCGATCGCGCGCACGACGTCGTCACCGAGGTGCTGGGCGACCTCGAGGGTGATCTCGGTGGACTCCGACCCGATGGTGATCGTGGTCTTGAGGGCGTTGTAGATGCCGGGGATCGACTCGTGCGGGAACTCGATGTCCACGACCGGGCCGGTCACGCGTGCGATACGGCCGACGCCAGTGGCGGTCGTCGCCGCGGGGGCCTTCTTCGTAGCGGTAGCCATGTGCTTCTCTTCCTTCGTGTCGTGCTACTTGGCCGAGGCGAGGGCGTCGGCGCCGCCCACGATCTCGGAAATCTGCTGGGTGATCTCGGCCTGGCGGGCGTTGTTGGCCAGGGTCGTGTAGGTGCGGATGAGCTTGTCGGCGTTGTCGCTAGCCGCCTTCATCGCCTTCTGCGTCGCGGCGTGCTTGGCCGCCGCCGACTGCAGCATCGCGTTGAAGATGCGGCTCTCGATGTAGACCGGCAGGAGCGCGTCGAGCACGTCCCCGACCTCGGGCTCGAACTCGTAGAGAGGCAGGACTTCGCTCGGGGTCGGGGGCTCGACGCCCTCGACCACCTCAAGGGGAAGCAGGCGCACCACTTCCGGTTCCTGTACGAGCATGCTCACGAACCGGTTGAAGACGATGTGGATCTCATCGACGCCGCCCTCGCTCGCCGGCTGCAGGAACTTCGCGACGACCGCGTCGCCGATCTCCTTGGCGGTGGCGAACTGCGGGTTGTCGGTGTCACCCGTCCAGATACGCTCCGCTTCGCGGCGGCGGAAGGCGAAGTACGCGGCGGCCTTGCGGCCGACCAGGTAGTAGACGACGTCCTTGCCCTCGGCGGTCAGCCGGGCCGCGAGCTCGCCCGCCTCCCGGAGCACGTTCGCGTTGAACGCGCCCGCGAGCCCCCGGTCCGACGAGAAGATCACGATCGCGGCGCGCTCGATCGTCTCCGGCTCGGTCGTCAGCACGTGGTCGACGTTGGAGAACGTCGCAACGGCCGACACCGCGCGCGTGACGGCGCGCGAGTACGGGCTCGAGGCCTTGACCCGCTGCTGCGCCTTCTGAATGCGCGACGCCGAGATCAACTCCATTGCTCGAGTGATCTTCTTCGTCGTCTGGGCAGCCCGGATCTTCTGCCGGTAGACCCGAAGTTGCGCTCCCATGAGTGTCTTCCTGCCTTATGCGTACGCTCAGCGCCGCTGCTTGACGATCTGCTCTTGCTCGATCTCCTCGGCTTCGATCTGCTCGAAGACCTCGGTGCCGGGGCCGACGAGCGGCTTGCCGTCACCGGTCTGGAACTCGAGGATGAAGGCGTCCACCGCCTTCTCGAGAGCCGCCAGAGTGTCGTCGTCGAGCACGTTCGTCTCGCGGAGCGTGTCGAGCACCTTGGTGTTGCGTGCCAGGTACTCGTGCAGCTCCGACTCGAAGCGCAGCACGTCCGACACGGGCACGAGGTCGAGCTTGCCGTTGGTGCCCGCCCAGATCGAGACGACCTGCTTCTCGACCGGGAACGGGGAGTACTGCGGCTGGCGCAGCAGCTCGGTGAGGCGCGCGCCGCGCTCCAGCTGACGGCGGCTCGCCGCGTCGAGGTCGCTCGCGAACATCGCGAACGCCTCGAGCGAGCGGTACTGCGCGAGCTCCAGCTTCAGCGTTCCCGAGACCTTCTTGATCGACTTGACCTGGGCGTCACCACCAACACGAGACACCGAGATGCCGACGTCGACGGCGGGGCGCTGGTTGGCGTTGAACAGGTCGGACTGGAGGAAGATCTGGCCGTCCGTGATCGAGATCACGTTGGTCGGGATGTAGGCCGACACGTCGTTGGCCTTCGTCTCGATGATCGGCAGACCGGTCATCGAGCCGGCGCCCAACTCGTCCGAGAGCTTCGCGCAGCGCTCGAGCAGACGGGAGTGCAGGTAGAAGACGTCACCGGGGTAGGCCTCACGTCCCGGCGGGCGGCGCAGGAGCAGCGACACCGCGCGGTAGGCCTCAGCCTGCTTCGACAGGTCGTCGAAGATGATGAGCACGTGCTTGCCGCCGTACATCCAGTGCTGGCCGATGGCCGAGCCCGTGTACGGGGCGAGGTACTTGAAGCCCGCGGGGTCCGAGGCGGGAGCGGCGACGATCGTCGTGTACTCCATGGCGCCGGCCTCTTCGAGCGCGCCCTTCACGGCCGCGATCGTGGAGCCCTTCTGACCGATCGCCACGTAGATGCAGCGCACCTGCTTGGTGACGTCGCCCGACTCCCAGTTGGCCTTCTGGTTGATGATCGTGTCGATCGCGATGGCCGTCTTGCCGGTCTGGCGGTCGCCGATGATGAGCTGGCGCTGGCCGCGGCCGATCGGGATCATCGCGTCAATCGCCTTGATGCCGGTCTGCATCGGCTCGTGCACGCTCTTGCGCTGCATCACGCCGGGCGCCTGAAGCTCGAGTGCGCGACGGGCTTCGGCCTTGATCTCGCCCAGGCCGTCGATCGGAGCACCGAGCGGGTCCACGACCCGGCCGAGGAACGCGTCGCCGACGGGCACGGAGAGCACGTCTCCGGTGCGCGTGACTTCCTGGCCCTCCTCGATGCCGGTGAACTCACCGAGCACGATGGCACCGATCTCGTTCTCGTCGAGGTTGAGCGCGAGGCCCGCGGTACCGTCCGCGAAGCGGAGCAGCTCGTTGGCCATCACGCCAGGAAGGCCCTCGACGTGAGCGATGCCGTCCGCAGCATCCACGACGGTTCCGACCTCGGTCGAGGCGGCCTTCCCGGGCTCGTATGCCTTGACGAAGTCCTTGAGCGCATCGCGGATCTCGTCCGGGCTGATGCTGAGTTCTGCCATTGTGTTGTGCCTTCCGTGGAAAGTGACGGGCCGCTACGAGGCGAGCCGAATCCTGAGGTCTGAGAGGCGGCTCGCGATGCTGCCGTCGATGACGTCGTCACCGACCTGCACGCGCAAGCCTCCGATCACTGCGGGATCGACGATCTGGTTGATCCGCAGAGGCCGCCCGTGCTTGGCGCTGAGGGCACCGGCGAGGCGGTCGAGTTGTGCCGGGGTCAGCGGCGTGGCCGTGGTGACGGTCGCGATCGACTGTCCGGCCTGATCGGCGACGATCGCGGCGGCATCCCGCAGGAGTTCCCCGATGCGGCGGCCGCGCGGCTGCTGCACGAGGTGCTCGACGATCGCGAGGGTTTGAGGGCTCGCCTTCTTCGCCAGCAGCGAGCGCACCAGCGAACCCTTCGCGGCCGGGGTGCCGAGCTTGCTGCCGACCGCGAGCTCCAGCTCCGCGTCGGAGCCCACCGCGGTACCGAAGGCGAACAGTTCGTCCTCGATCGATACTCCGGAACCCGCCGACAGCGCGGCGGCCCGGATGCCCGTCTCCTCGATGCCCGCAAGCAGGTCATCCGGCGTGGACCAGCGAGACTCGGCCACGACGGTGAGCAGAGCCTTGCTCGGCGCGCTCACGGAGGAGAAGAGTGCGCCGATGAGCGCCTTCTTGTCTCCCGCCTCCGCCGACGGATCGGCGAGGGCGGCACGAAGCTGCGCGGACTCGCCGATGATGCGGCCGGCCTGGAACAGGTCGCCCGCAACAGTCAGCCCGTCCTTCGCCGACACGCCGCCGAGCGCGGCGCGCACGGCGCCGAGCGCCTCCCTCGTTGCCGATCCCATTTACTTCGCCTTGGCCTTCTCGTCCGACTCGAGGTCGGCCAGGAACTGGTCGACGAGCGCGGATGCCTTCTTGTCGTCGCTCAGGGTCTGCCCGATCACGCTCGACGCGAGGTCGATCGCGAGCACGCCGACCTCGGCGCGCAGCGACGTCACGGCAGCCTGCCGCTCCGCCTCGATCTGCGCCTGCGCCGCCGCCGTCACGCGCGCGGCCTCGACCTGCGCCTGCTCCTTGAGCTCGGCGATGATCTTGGCGCCGTCGGCGCGTGCCTGCTCGCGGATCTTGGCCGCTTCGGCGCGACCTTCCGCGAGCTTGGCGGTGTACTCGTCGAGCGCGGCAGCAGCCTCGGCCTGCGCGGCCTCGGCCTTCTTGATGCCGCCCTCGATCGCCTCGGCGCGGGCGTCGAGCGTCTTCTTGATCGCGGGAAGGAACTTCCACACGAAGAAGACGAGGATGATCGCGAAGCAGACCGCCGACCAGATGATGTCGTACATCTCCGGCAGCAGCGGGTTGGGCGTCGCGGCCCCCTCAGTGGGCTCCGCCAGGATTGCGGTGAGCATCCTGAACTCCTTCGGTAGCGATTACGCGGGGAACGGGATGAACGCGACGGCGATCGCGATGAAGGCCAGCGCCTCGGTGAACGCGATACCGAGGAACATGAGACCCGTGAGGCGTCCCTGCAGCTCGGGCTGACGCGCGACCGACTCGACCGTCTTGCCGACGACGATGCCCACACCGATGGCGGGGCCGATGGTGGCGATGCCGAACGCGATCGGCGCGATGTGGCCGGTGATTTCAGCGAGGTTCACTGTTTTTCCTTCCGTTGGGTCGATTCAGGCGGGCGCCGGAATCGTGCTCAGTGCTCTTCAGCCAGCGCGAGCTGGATGTAGACGGCGGTGAGGTAGGTGAAGACGTAAGCCTGAAGAACGGCCACGAGGAGCTCGAAGAGCGTGAAGATCAGGCCGAACGCGAGCGTTCCGACGCTGAACAGGCCGAACCAGCCGCCCGCCGTGAAGAGGAAGAACTGGGTGGCCGAGAAGCAGAGCACGAGCAGCATGTGACCCGCGACCATGTTCATCAGAAGACGGACGAACAGGGTGATCGGCCGAAGGATGAAGGTCGAGAGGAACTCGATCGGCGTCACGATGAAGTAGAGCGGCCAGGGCACGCCGGGCGGGAACAACGAGTTCTTGAAGAACGCTCCGGGGTGCTTCTTGATGCCCGCGTACATGAACGCCACGTAGGCGACGATCGCGAGCACAATCGGCAAACCCGCGACGGACGACCCGGCGATGTTGATGCCGGGGATGATGCCCGTGATGTTCATTCCGACGATGAAGAAGAACATCGGCACGAGGAGGGGGAGGAACCGCTTGCCGTCCTTCTCGCCGAGAGCGCCGAAGACGATCTGGTCACGCACGAAGGTGTACGCGAACTCGAGGATCGACTGTCCGCGACCGGGCACGACCTTCATGCGGCGCGTGCCGAGCCAGAACAGCAGCAGGAGCACGGCCACGACGAGGAAGCGGACCAGCATGATCCGGTTGATCTCGAACCACGTGCCCTCGAAGAGGATCGCAGGCGGGAAGAAGTCCGTGAGCGAAGGACCGTGGAACTCCCCGCCTGAACCGTCATCGGTGACGAGCGGGGCGAGGAAGGTGAGAGCGTGGTGTAGCAGCGCTATCTCCGATAATCGGGGCGTGCGAGCACGCGGCGATGAAAGAGGGAGGTTCCGACCCCCAGCCTATCAAGAGTTGTGCCGGTGCACCCAATCGAGGACGCCGGACACTATTACTTAAGGCTTCTGCGCGTTTGACCCGGTCGATTCCGGACCGCCGTCGCCGGCGTCACCGGGCAGCGGAATGTTCCCGACGTACGGCACACGGGAACCCACGAACGCCACAACATCGACCGCGAGACTGCCGATGACCGCAGCGAGGATCGAGAAGAAGAACACGAGCGGCTGCAGGAACTCCGCCCCGCGCAGCGCGACCAGCACCGCGATGAAGACGACGAACTTCAGCAGCCAGGAGCCGAGCACGATGCCGAAGAAGAGCGTCGAGGACGGCTCGCCCTTGGTGACCTTCGCGGCCAGCACGATGCTCAGCGACGTGAAGACCATGAACAGGGCCGTGAGTCCCGCGCCGAGCAAGGCGCTCACGAGACCCGGCAGCCCCGCGACGAGGTATCCGATGAGGGAGCCGACGACCGCGATCGCGATCGTGAGGATAACGCCGTAGACGAGCGCGCGGGCGAGAATCGATGCGGACTTCATGGGGCCTTCCGGTCGGCGGGTGCTGCGGATTCGCTGTCGTCGTCATCGGCCGCCGCGTCGAGCCCATCGAAGGCGGCGACCTCGTCTGCGACGTCGCCGCCCGCGAGCTGGGCGGCGGACTCCAGCGCCTTCCGGCGGCTGAGGGGAGCGAGTGTGACGATCGTGCAGATGCCGAGGCCGACAGCGATGAAGATGGTCGGCAGATACCACGGCAGGAACATGTAGAGCAGGCAGCCCACCGAGACGACGAGCGTCCACGCGTAGAACAGCAGCACGGCATGCAGGTGAGAGTGGCCCATGTCGAGCAGGCGATGGTGCAAGTGCTTACGATCCGCGCTGAACGGCGACTTGCCGGCGCGCAGGCGACGGACCACCGCGAGGCCGAAGTCGAGCAGGGGAACGATGAGCACCGCGAAGGGCAGCAGGATCGGGATGTAGGCGGCAAGGAAGTAGGCGTTGAAGACATCCGGCTGGGCGACGATGCCCGGATCCACCTCCCCCGTGACGGAGATGGCGGAGGCCGCCATGAGCAGCCCCACGAGCAGCGCGCCCGCGTCGCCCATGAAGAGCTTGGCGGGGTGGAAGTTCAGCGGCAGGAATCCGATGCACGCACCGATGAGCACGGCGGTCGTGAGCGACGCGAGGTTGAAGTACTCGGTCTGCGCGCGCGCCTGGAGGATGTAGACGTAGACGAAGAACACGCTGTTGGCGATGAGCGCGACTCCGGCGACGAGACCGTCGAGGCCGTCGATGAAGTTGATGGCGTTCATCACGAGCACGATCGCCAGCACCGTGATCGTCAACGAGATGTAGGGCGAGACGATCACTTGACCGCCGATGGGCAGCGTGGAGAGCTGGAACCCCTGCCAGGCGAGGATGCCGGCGGCGATGATCTGACCGGCGAGCTTGGTGAGCCAGTCGAGGTCCCACAGGTCGTCGGCGACGCCGACGAGCACGATGAGGAGCGCGGCTCCGAGCAGACCGAGCACGGGGCCGCGGTCGGCGAAGACGAGGCTCAGTTGCGGAATGAAGGATGCCACCACGAATGCGGCCACGATGCCGAGAAACATGGCCGCACCGCCCAGCCGCGGAGTCGGCCGCGTGTGCACGTCGCGCTCCCGGATGCGGGGGTAGAGCCGGTAGCGGGTCGAAAGCCGCCAGGTGAGCCACGCGAGTGCGAACGTGACGCCTGCCGAGACCGCGGTGACGGCGACATAGAAGACTATGCGCACCGCTCCTCCCCCACGATCGACCGGATCTCGTCGGCGGGGATCGCCCCCTCCCTGACGATCCGCAGCTTCCCGTCCGGACGCAGAAGACCCGTCGCGTCGACGATCGTGGAGGCGACTGTGCCCCCCTCACCGGCGTCCAGGTAGACGGCGACCGAATCCCCGAGCATCGCCTCCGCCTCCACGGCGGTCGTCGCCGGAGGGCGACCGGTGAGGTTCGCGCTCGAGACGGCAAGGGGGCCCGTCTCCGACAGCAGCTCGAGGGCGACCCGATGCGCGGGCATGCGCAGGGCGACCGTGCCGCGGGTGTCGCCGAGGTCCCACGTGAGCGTGGTCCGCGCGGGCAGGATAACCGTCAGTCCGCCGGGCCAGTACGCGCCGACGAGGTCGCGGACCTCGTCGGGCACGGTCTCGGCGAGGGCGTCGAGCGTCGGGATGCCGGGAATGAGCACCGGCGGCGGCGCCTCCCGTCCGCGTCCCTTGGCGGCGACCAGTCGCGCCACCGCGTCGGGCGAGAACGCGTCGGCCGCGACACCGTAAACGGTGTCGGTGGGCATGACGACGAGGTCGCCGCGACCGAGCGCGGTGCGAGCCAGCCGCATGCCGGTGAGCAACTCGGCGTCGACCGAGCAGTCGTAGATGGGGGCCATGGTGGTGTTCATCGTACCGGTCGCGCCCGAGCGGAACCGTGGCCCGGCGTCCGGGTGACGCGCGCGTCAATGGCAGACTGGTCCCCCGGTGGACTTCTACTTCTTCGACCTCGACAAGACGCTCTACGCGTACGACTTCCGCAAGCGCCTGCCCGCGCTCGCGCGGCTGACGGGCGCGAGCCAGTATCACCTCGCTCGCACCTGGTGGGCGGACGGCTACGAGGCACGCGCCGAGGTCGGCGAGTGGGCGACCGCCGACGACTACCTCGATCAGTTCGCCCTCGTGACCGGCACGCGTCGACTGAGCCTCACGGAATGGGGAGACGCACGCGCGCTCGCGATGACCCGCATCGACGCGAGCGTGCAGTCGTTGCGCCGCGCCGCGACCCTCGGAACGGCCTGTCTGTTGACCAACAATCCGCCCGCAACACTCGCGGCGCTTCCGCGACTCGTGCCCGACGTGGTCGAGGTCGTGCGGGACACGCTGTTGGCCAGTTGCCTGCTCGGCGCACGCAAACCCGATCCGGAGGTGTACGAGCGGGCGCTCGCGCGAGTCGGCGCGACCGCCGACCGGGCGTTCCTCGCCGACGACTCCGCCGCCAACGTCGACGCGGCGCGCGCGGCCGGCTGGACGGCCCATCGACTCGTGTGGGTCGATGGCGTGCCCGACACCGACGCTCTCGCGGCCGCCATCGAGGAGTTCGCCACGCGATGAGTCTTCTCTTCATCTTCGACATGGATGACGTGCTCTACGAGTACGACTGGCGAACCCGTATGAACGGGATGAGCCGCGCGACGGGACTGTCGTTCGCGGAGCTCCGCCGCCGCTGGTGGACCGCAGACGGCGAGTGGGCGGCGGAAGCGGGCGCCTATGCAAGCGCCGAGGAGTACCTCTCCGCGTTCGAGCGCGCCGTCGGCGTGCACGTCGACGAGGACGAGTGGGTGCGCATTCGCGGGAGCGCGATGACGGCTTGGCCGGAGTCTCTGGATGCGGTGCGCCGGGCGCGGGAGCTCGGCCGAATCACGCTCCTGACCAACAACGGACCCCTCGTCTCCAAGCACTTGCGCACACTCGCCCCGGAGCTCGTGGAGCTGTTCGGAGACCACCTCTACACCTCCAGCGACTACGGCGCGCGCAAACCGGATCCGACGGTGTTCCGCCGCGTGCTGGAGGCATACGAGACTCCCGCCCACGACGCCTTCTTTGCCGACGACCTCGCGATCAACGTCGAAGGAGCCGCGAGCATCGGCATCACGGCGCACCTGTTCCGGGGCGCACCGGGACTGCGTGCGGCGATCGAAGCCTTTGCGTCCACGCGGACGGCGGGCGCCGACGCCAACGCCGACCGTTAGCGCAGTGCGGTGGTGGCCCGATCGCGTCCCGTGAGGTCGCGATGCCCGGCGATGGCTCGCCAGCCGTCCGCACGGAGCAGGTCGGCGATGGGAGCGGCCTGAGCGTCGCCGTGCTCGATGACGAGCATGCCGCCGTCGTGCAGCAGGCGTCGCCCGGTCGCTGACACCGCGCGAACCACTTCCAGGCCGTCCGACCCGCCGTAGAGCGCCAGCTCGGGGTCGAAGAGTCGCACCTCGGGATCGCGCGGAATCGCGCCGACCGGGATGTAGGGCGGGTTGGAGACGACGACGTCGACGGAGCCGTCGAGCTCCGGGAGCGCGTGGGCGAGATCACGGAACACCGCGATCGCGTTGTCGACGCCGACCCGCCGGAAGTTCTCGCGCGTCCACACGTAGGCGTTCGGCGACACCTCGACCCCGTACACGCGTGCCGTCGGCACTTCGGTCGCGAGGCTCAGGGCGATCGCCCCCGAGCCCGTGCCGAGATCGACGGCCACCGGCTCGGGTGACGGCACCGCGCGCAAGGCGTCGATCGCGAGCTGAGCCACGATCTCCGTCTCCGGCCGCGGAACGAACACCCCGGGCCCGACCGCGAGCTCGAGCGAACGGAAGTGGGCCACCCCGGTCAAGTGCTGCAGGGGCTCCCGTGCGGCCCGACGTTCGACGAGTTCGACCAGCTCGATCGCGTCATCCGTGCCCAGTCCGGAGCCCGTCACGAGCCGCGCCTGCACCGCGCCGCGGCTGATGCCGAGCACGTGGCCGGCCAGGAGCTCGGCGTCGACCCGCGGGGTGGGCACGCCCGCGGATTCGAGGATCGCGGTCGCACGATCCAGGGCGTCGGCGAGGGTGTTCACGGGGATCGGGGACGGCGCGTCAGGACTCGGTGCCGAGTTCGGCGAGCCGCGCCTCCTCGTCGGCGGCGATGCACGACTGGATGACGGGTTCGAGGGCGCCGTTCATCACCTGGTCGAGGTTGTACGCCTTGTAGCCGGTGCGGTGGTCGGCGATGCGGTTCTCGGGAAAGTTGTACGTGCGGATGCGCTCGGAGCGGTCCATGGTGCGGATCTGTCCCTTGCGGAACTCGGCCGCTTCGGCGTCCGCCTCCTCCTGCTGCTTGGCGAGAATACGGGCGCGCAGCACGCGCATCGCCGCTTCGCGATTCTGCAGCTGACTCTTCTCGTTCTGCATCGCCACGACGATCCCGGTCGGCACGTGCGTGATGCGCACCGCCGAATCGGTCGTGTTGACCGACTGCCCGCCGGGACCCGACGAGCGGTAGACGTCGATCTTCAGATCGTTCGGGTTGATGTCGACCTCTTCGGGCTCATCCACCTCGGGAAAGACCAGCACCCCCGCGGCGGACGTGTGGATGCGCCCCTGCGATTCGGTCGCGGGCACCCGCTGAACGCGGTGCACTCCACCCTCGTACTTCAGGTGCGCCCACACTCCGTCCGCGGGATCGCTCGACGTGCCCTTGAAGGCGACCTGAACATCCTTGATGCCGCCGAGGTCGCTCGAGGTCTGCTCGATGATCTCGGTCTTCCACTTCTTGGACTCGGCGTAGTGCAGATACATGCGCAGCAGGTCGCCGGCAAAGAGCGCCGACTCGGCGCCGCCCTCGCCCATCTTGATCTCCATGATCACGTCGCGCGAGTCGTTGGGGTCACGCGGGATGAGCAGGCGCCGCAGCTTCTCTTGAGCAACCTCGAGCCGCTCCCTGAGCCCTGGGAGCTCCTCCGCGAAGGAGGCGTCTTCGGCAGCCATCTCGGTGGCCGCAGCGACGTCGTCCTGGAGGCCGCTCCATTCCTGGTAGGCGGCCGCGATGCGCGACAACTCCGCATATCGGCGGTTGACCTTGCGGGCGCGCGCAGGATCCCCGTGAAGCTCCGGATCGGCGAGTTGCCCTTGCAGCTCGTCGTGTTCGGCGAGCAGTTGCTGCACCGACTCGAACACGGCTCAGTCCTCCTTGTGCCCGCCCGCAGCCGGCATCGACTTCTGCACGAGCATGAGGAACTCGACGTTGGACTGAGTCTCCTTGAGCTTGCCCAGCACGTTCTCGAGTGCCGCCTGCGGGTCGAGCCCGGCCAGGGCGCGGCGCAGCTTCCAGGTGACCTTGACCTCGTCCGCGCCGAGAAGCATCTCCTCGCGGCGGGTGCCGGAGGCGTTGATGTCGACGGCCGGGAAGATGCGCTTGTCGGCGAGCTGCCGAGAGAGGCGCAACTCCATGTTGCCGGTGCCCTTGAACTCTTCGAAGATGACCTCGTCCATCTTGGAGCCGGTCTCCACGAGAGCCGTCGCGATGATCGTGAGCGAGCCGCCCTCCTCGATGTTGCGTGCCGCTCCGAAGAAGCGCTTCGGCGGGTAGAGCGCGGACGAGTCGACACCGCCGGAGAGCACGCGGCCCGAGGCGGGCGCCGAGAGGTTGTAGGCGCGGCCGAGGCGGGTGATCGAGTCGAGCAGCACGACGACGTCGTGACCGAGCTCCACGAGGCGCTTCGCGCGCTCGATCGCCAGCTCGGCGACGGTCGTGTGGTCTTCCGCGGGACGGTCGAAGGTCGAGGCGATGACCTCGCCCTTGACCGTGCGCTGCATGTCGGTGACCTCTTCGGGACGCTCATCGACGAGCACAACCATGAGGTGGACCTCGGGGTTGTTCTTCGAGATCGCGTTGGCGATCGCCTGCAGCACGAGCGTCTTGCCCGCCTTGGGGGGCGACACGATGAGACCGCGCTGACCCTTGCCGATCGGGGCGACCAGGTCGATGATGCGCGTGGAGAGCTTGGTGGGCTCCGTCTCGAGACGCAGACGCTCCTGCGGGTAGAGCGGGGTGAGCTTGCCGAACTCGACGCGAGTCGCGGCCTCTTCCACCGGCTGCCCGTTGATCGAGTCGATCTTGACGAGCGCGTTGTACTTCTGGCGGCCCTGACCCTGGTCGCCTTCGCGGGGCTGGCGGATGGCGCCGACGACGGCGTCTCCCTTGCGCAGGTTGTACTTCTTGACCTGCCCGAGGGACACATAGACGTCGCTCGGTCCGGGCAGGTAGCCGGTGGTGCGAACGAACGCGTAGTTGTCGAGCACGTCGAGGATGCCGGCGACCGGGATGAGCACGTCGTCCTCGGTGATCTCCGGCTCGAAGTCATCGCCCAGAACGCCGCCGCGCCCGCGCTTGCGGTCACGGTAGCGGTTGCGGCCGTTGCGGTCGCCGTCGGCGTCCGACTCGGGACGCGGCTGCTGGCCCTGACGGTTCTGGTCGCCCTGGCGGCCCTGCTCGGCCTTGGTGGCCTGATCGCCGCCCTGGCGGCCCTGCTCGCTCTGGGCGCGGTCGCCGCCGTTGCCCCGGTTGCGGTTGCGGTTGCGGGAACGGCCGGAACGCTCCGGCTGCTCGCCCTCCGACTCGCCGTCGGGCGAGTGGCCCGTGGGTCCCTCGGGAAGCTCGATGCCAAGGTCGGTCGTCGCCAGGTGCGCGGTCGCGGAGACGCGCGGCTCGAGCGCCTCGGCGGGCAGCTCGACGATGGGCGCACCGACGATGGTGCTGGTGTCCGCGTCGGTCACGTCGGCACTCGTCGCGCGGCGCGAGGCGCGCTTGCGTACGGGCACGGCATCCGCCGGCGCGGCGTCCGCGAGCGAAGCCTCGACCGGCTCGGCCTCGGCAGCAACGCTTGCCGCGGCCGGAGCGTCAGACGCCGGCTCGGCAACAGGCGATTCCTCGCTCGTGCTCGCGGGATCGATCAGCGCGGTGTCGTCCGGGCTGCCGTCCTGGTTATCGATGATGGCGTCCACGAGATCTCCTTTACGAAGTTTCGAGGCACCGCTGATGCCCAGCGAGCCGGCCAAGGCCTGGAGCTCGGCGAGCTTGAGGGTGCTCAGGTGGGCACGCGATCCCTCGCCCTCGGCGTGGGGGTATGCGTCAGTCACGGGATTGGGGTTCCTTTCCCCGACCGCGACGATCTGAGTCGCGATGGAGAGTCCGATCGCTTTCCGGTCGCGCGACGCGCGGCCGTACAGGAAAGCGAGGTGATGGTGCTTCCGAGGGAGTGTCGGCTAGGCCGGTTCTGCTACCTCGTGCGTGTTCACTGTAGCACCTTTGAAGTCGACGGCGAGCATGAGCGCCTGCCACGGCGACGAGGCGTTCGCGTCGACGAGCTCCGCGGCAGCGAGCCGCTGCGACGGGTCGCTCGCCAGTACGAGGATCGAGGGCCCCGCGCCCGAGACGACCGCGGCATGGCCGTGGCGCCGCAGCACCTGGATGAGCTCGTAGGTCTCCGGCATGGCCGACTTGCGGTAGTCCTGGTGCAGCCGGTCCTCGGTTGCCTCGAGAAGCAGCTCGGGGCTCTGCGTGAGCGCGGCGACGAGCAGTGCGGACCGCGACACGTTGAACACGGCATCCGCGTGCGGCACCGACTCCGGCTGCAGGCTGCGAGCCAGCGCGGTCGACATCGTCGCGGCCGGAACGAACACGACCGGCGACACGCCGCGGTGCGCGATGAGCTTCTTCGCGCGGGGGCCGTCAGGCGTGACCCATGCGATGGTGAGGCCCCCCAGAATCGCCGGGGCGACATTGTCGGGGTGCCCCTCCAGCTGCGTGGCGAGCGTGAGCAGGTCGTCGCCGGTCACCTCGACGACGCCCGCGAGGAGCCCCTGCGCGGCGACGACGCCCGCGACGATCGCCGCGCCGGAGGAGCCGAGTCCGCGACCATGCGGGATCGCGTTGACGGCGTGCAGCCGGATGCCCGGCATGGTCACACCGAAGTGGTCGAAGACGTGGCGGATCGAACGCACGACAAGGTGGGACTCGTCGGTCGGGACCTCGCCCGCGCCCACACCCTCCACGTCGATCTCGACGCCGGAGGCGGTCGCCGTGACCTCGAGCTCGTCGTACAGCGCGAGGGCCAGACCCAGCGTGTCGAAGCCGGGACCGAGATTGGCGGACGTCGCCGGCACCCGGACCGTGACCGTGCGGCCCGTCAGATCGGTCATGCGCCGGCCAGCCCGAGCACCGAAGCGACCTGGGCGGTGTCGACGGGCACGATCGTGGGTTCGACCTCGCCACCGTCCGCGGTGCGGAGCGCCCACTGGGGGTCCTTGAGTCCGTGACCGGTCACCGTCAGTACGACCGTCGAGCCGCGCGGGATCGCCCCCGCCTCTGCCCGCTCGAGAAGCCCGGCGACGCTGATCGCCGAGGCGGGCTCGACGAAGATGCCGACCTCGGCCGACAGGATGCGGTGCGCCTCGAGGATCTTCTCGTCCGTGATCGCACCGAAGTAGCCGTCGCTGTCCTCGCGCGCGGCGATCGCGAGCTCCCAGCTCGCGGGGTTGCCGATGCGGATCGCCGAGGCGATCGTCTCCGGGTGGGTCACGACGTGACCTTCGACGATGGGCGCGCTGCCGGCGGCCTGGAAGCCGAACATCCGCGGTAGCCGCTGGGTGGCGCCGACCGCGAGTTCCTCGCGGTAGCCACGATGGTAGGCCGTGTAATTGCCGGCGTTGCCGACGGGCACGATGTGGATATCCGGAGCGTCGCCGAGCACCTCGACGACTTCGAACGCCGCCGTCTTCTGCCCTTCGATGCGGTCCGGGTTGACCGAATTCACCAGGTGCACGGGGTAGTGCTCCGCGAGGTCGCGCGCGATGTCGAGACAGTCATCGAAGTTGCCCTGAAGCTGAATGAGCTGAGCGTTGTGGGCGACCGCCTGGCTGAGCTTGCCCATGGCGATCTTGCCCTCGGGCACGAGCACCGCGGCGGTGATGCCCGCGTGAGTCGCGTACGCGGCCGCGGAGGCGGACGTGTTGCCGGTCGACGCGCAGATCACCGCCTTCGCGCCATGCTCGACGGCCTTCGAGATGGCCATGGTCATGCCGCGATCCTTGAAGGATCCGGTCGGGTTCATGCCCTCGAACTTGACCCACACCGTCGCACCCGTGCGTCGGGACAGAGCGGGCGCGGGGATGAGCGGGGTGCCGCCCTCCCCGAGCGTGATGATCGGCGTGGCCTCGGTCACATCGAGACGGTCGGCGTATTCGCGGAGCACTCCGCGCCACTGGTGGGCCACGTGCTTATCCTTCGACTCGGATGACGGATGCGATGCGCGAGACCACAGCACTCGCGGCGAGCGACTCGACGGTGGCGGCGAGCGAGGACTCGACCGCTTCGTGGGTCACGATGACAAGGGTAGCGGTGGGCCGCGCCACGTCCTGACCCGGGGTCACCGACTGGGAGACCGCCTCGACCGAGACGCCGTGATCGGCGAAGAGCTGCGCGATCGTCGCGAGCACGCCCGGTTCGTCCGCCACCTGGAGCGTGACCTGGTAGCGGGTCACCGCTCGCGAGACGGGCAGCACGGGAAGATTCGCGTGGGTCGATTCGGCCACACCGGGACCGCCGGCCACGTGACGGCGCGCCGCGGAGACCACATCGCCGAGCACGGCGGAGGCGGTCTGCACTCCCCCGGCCCCAGCGCCGTAGAACATGAGGCTGCCCGCGGCCTCCGCCTCGACGAACACGGCGTTGTTGGCTCCATGCACGGCCGCAAGCGGGTGACTCAGCGGTACGAGCGCCGGATGGACGCGCGCGGACACTCCCTCGACGCCGTCCGCATCGATGCGCTCGCAGATCGCCAGGAGCTTGACGACGTAGCCGGCCGCGCGCGCCGCCAGAACGTCGTCGCGGGTCAGGGACGTGATGCCCTCGCGGTGCACGGCCTCCAGCGGGACGGTCGTGTGGAAGGCGAGGCTCGCCAGGATCGCGGCCTTGGCTGCCGCGTCATACCCTTCGATGTCCGCGGTCGGATCGGCCTCCGCGTAACCGAGCCGGGTGGCTTCGGCGAGCGCCTCGTCCAGGTCGTCGCCGCGGGTGTCCATGCGGTCGAGAATGTAGTTGGTCGTGCCGTTGACGATGCCGAGGATCCGCCGCACCCGGTCACCCGCGAGGCTGTCGCGCAACGGGCGGATGATGGGAATCGCCCCGCCCACCGCGGCCTCGTAGTAGAGCTGAGCGCCCACCTGCTCGGCGGCCTCGAAGAGTTCCGGCCCGTGGCTGGCCAACACCGCTTTGTTGGCGGTGATCACGTCGGCACCGGAATGGAGCGCTTGGAGGATATAGGTGCGCGCCGGCTCAATGCCGCCGATGAGTTCGACGACGATGTCGGCGCCGAGGATGAGCTCCTCCGCGTCGGTCGTGATGAGGTCGGCCGGGATGACGGTGTCGCGGGGGGCGTCGGGGTTGCGCACGGCGACGCCCACGAGTTCGAGACCGGCGCCCGCGCGAGCGGCGAGCTCGTCCCGGTGCTCGAGCAGCAGACCGGCGACCTGGGAACCCACGGATCCCCCGCCGAGCACGGCCACGCGCAGATTGCGGTACTCGATCATCGACTGACCTCTTTCGGTGGTGCGACGCCGACATCCCGCGACAGCAGGTCGGCTTCCGTCTCGCCGCGCACGATCATCCGAGCGCGGCCCCCGCGCACCGCGACGACCGGCGGGCGAGCGAGGTAGTTGTAGTTGCTGGCCATCGCCCAGCCGTACGCCCCCGTCGCGGGCACGCCGAGCAGGTCGCCGGCGGCGATGTCCCCGGGCAGGTATTCGGCGTCGACGACGATGTCCCCCGACTCGCAGTGCTTGCCGGCGACGCGCACGAGCACGGGCGGCGCATCCGAGGTACGGCCGACGATGCGGGCCGAGTAGGCGGCGCCGTACAGCGCGGGCCGGATGTTGTCGCTCATGCCGCCGTCCACGGAGACGTAGGTGCGCAGGGCACGGGCGTCCCGACCGGGCACGTCGACTTCGACGGGCTTGATCGTGCCGACCGTGTACAGCGTCGTCGTCGAGGGTCCGACGATCGCGCGTCCCGGTTCGATGGCGATCGTCGGGATCGGCACACCCGCCCGTGCGGCACCGTCGGAGACGATACGCGCGAACCGGGCAGCGATGTCGTCGATGTCCAGCGGCTCGTCGGCAGCCGTGTAGGCGATGCCGAACCCGCCACCGAGGTTGAGTTCGGGCACGTCCCCGCCGGCCAGGATGCGGGCGTGCAGGTCGAAGAGGCGGCGTGCCGCCTCGGCGAAACCGTCCGACTCGAAGATCTGTGATCCGATGTGGGAGTGCAGGCCCACGAACCGAAGGCTCGGACGGGCCCGGATCGCCTCGACCACGTCGGAGGCATCGGTGAGGGGAACCCCGAACTTCTGGTCTTCCCGTGCAGTCGCCAGATACTCGTGAGTCGACGCGTGGACGCCGCTGTTGATGCGCAGGAGCACCGGTTGGATGCGACCGTGGCGCTCGGCTGCATCCGCCACCTGGGCGACTTCGCCGGCGCTGTCGAGCACGATCGAACCGATGCCGAGCGACACGGCGCGGTCGATCTCGGCGAGGCTCTTGTTGTTGCCGTGCATCCCCAGGAGGGCCGGGTCGACGCCCGCGGCACGCGCGACGGCCAGCTCCCCACCGCTGGCGACATCGATGCGCAGTCCCGCTTCGGTGACCCACCGGGCAACCTCCGTGCACAGGAACGCCTTGCCGGCGTAGTACACCTTCGCGTGCCCACCGACGCGCGCGAACTCGCGCTCGAACGACTCCCGGATGCGCACGGCACGGGAGCGCACGTCGTCTTCGTCGACGACGTAGAGGGGCGTGCCGAACTCGGCGGCAAGCGTCGACACGGGCACACCCGCGAGGGTCACCTCGCCGGACGGCGCACGGCGCGCCGACTGCGACCAGACGGCCGCCGGCAGCGCGTTGGCGTCGGCGGGCACATCCAGCCACGCAGGCGCAAGCGGGTTGGTCACGGAAACCTCACGGGACGAGCGAGAACGGGTGAGGCGAGCGGACCCGGATTGGTCCCTGAAGCCGGAACCATAGTATCGGGCGCCCGCGGCCCGTTACGGGCGCGACCGCTGGGGCACGGTCACGTCGCCGGGCACGACCCCATCGTGCTGAGTCCCGGCCCGCCGAGCGGCACTCCGGTGGCCCCGATGGTCACGACGAGCTCGCTGCCGAGCACCTCGACGCCACGAACCTCGAGGGCCTGCGGCAACGAGTCGGCGATGCAGAACTCCTGAGAGGCGAGCAGGTCGCCCGCGAGATCGGAGACGAGCGGTGTCGCCCGGAGGTCGTCGACGGAGATCTGTGTGCCGTTGAGGGTGATCGAATCCGGCTCGAACGAGATGCCCCCGTCCGACGGGGACGGCACGAGATCCACCGTCACCGGAATGGTGAGGAACAGCACGCTCAGGTCGGTGCCGACCGAGATCACGCCGCGTTCGAGGTCGATGGAGGTCAGTTCGATGCCGCTGAGGTAGCCGGACAGGGCACGCACCTGATCCTCGGTGAGCGTGACGACGATGCCGAGTTCGCGCACGGGCTCCGTGTCGGAGAGCGGCACCCCCTCGGCCGTCAGCACGGCGGATGCGGTGATCCCCCCGACGGTGAGCTCAGGCACCCACACGGTGACCTCGTCGACACTGCCCCGCGCGGCTTGCAGGAGCAGCGAGCCGGTGCCGAGATCGACATCCACCGTGGCATCCGCGGGCAGGTTCAAGACCTCGATGATGCGTTCGCGCACATACGCGGTCGCTGCCTGGCGGGCCAGCGAGTCGGCGATGAAGAAGCCGGCGACGAGCAGCGCGACGAGGATGACCGCAGCGATCAGCCACCCGATCCACCGACGTCGGCGACGCGGGGGCGCGGCCTCCTCGAAGACAATGACCTCGGTCGGTTGTGCGGGTGCGGGTTCGGCGGGTGCGATCGGTTCGGTCGCCGCTGTCCCCGACGCCGACGCGGGTTGGTCCGCCGGTGGGTCAGCGGGTCCGTCGGCGCCGGAACGCGGCTGAATCGGTTCGGGCACGTCACATCCTCTCGGGGGCGGCCACACCGAGCAGGCCGAGCGCCGAACGCAGCACCTGGCTGACGGCATCGTTGAGCCACAAGCGGGTGCGGTGCGTGTCGGTGACCGGATCCTCGCCCTGCGGGGTCACGCGGCGAGCGTCGTACCAGCGGTGGTAGGCACCGGCGAGTTCTTCGGCATACCGCGCGACGCGGTGCGGTTCACGCAGCTCCGCCGCGTGGCGCACGACGCGCGGGAACTCCGCCAGAATGCCGAGCAGCACGCTCTCGGTCTCGTGATCGAGCAGCGCCGCATCGAATGCCGACCGGTCCACCCCCAGCTCGGCGGCGTTGCGCGCGACCGAACGCGTACGTGCGTGCGCGTACTGCACGTAGTAGACGGGATTGTCGTTGGTGCGCCGACCCCACAGGTCGAGATCGATGTCCACTTGCGAGTCGATCGAACTGCGCACGAGGGCGTACCTGCCCGCATCGACGCCGACGGCCTCGACGAGATCCTCGAGCGTCACCACCGTGCCCGCGCGCTTCGACATCCTCAGCGGCTCGCCGTCACGCACCAGATTGACGAGCTGGCCGATGAGGATCTCGAGGTTCACATAGGGTTCGTCGCCGAACGCCGCGGTCATGGCCATGAGACGTCGCACGTAGCCGTGGTGGTCGGCCCCGAGCATGATGAGATTGCGTTCGAAACCGCGCTCGCGCTTGTTGAGGTAGTAGGCGAGGTCGCCGGAGATGTAGCCCGCTTCACCATCGGACTTGATGACGACCCGGTCCTTGTCGTCGCCGTAGTCGGTCGAGCGGAACCAGGTGGCGCCGTCCTTCTCATAGATCGCGCCGAGGTCGCGGAGCCGCTGGATGGCACGCTCGACCGCGCCGGACTCGTGCAGCTCGTTCTCGTGGAAGTACACGTCGAAGTCGACGCCGAAGTCGTGCAGGCTCGCCTTGATGTCCGCGAACATCAGCTCGACACCGACCGCGCGGAACACTTCCTGCTGCTCGTCCCGAGGAATGTGGAACAGGTCGCCGGGGTAGGTCGCGAGCACGCGCGCCGCGATGTCGGCGATGTAGTCGCCGCCGTAGCCGTCCTCCGGCGTCGGCTCGCCCAACCAGCTGGCGAGCAGACTCCGGGCGAAGCGGTCGATCTGTGCACCGTGGTCGTTGAAGTAGTACTCGCGTGTGACGAGGCCGCCTTGGGACTGGAAGATGCGCGCGAGTGAATCACCGACCGCAGCCCACCGCACACCGCCGATGTGGATGGGTCCGGTGGGGTTGGCCGAGACGAACTCGAGGTTGATCGTGACACCGGCGTACAGGTCGCCGCGACCGTAGGCGTCGCCTTCGTTGACGATGCGACGCGCGAGGGCGCCCGCCGCGGCCGCGTCGAGCGTGATGTTGATGAAGCCCGGCCCGGCCACCTCGACGGCAGCGACCCCTGCCAGGCCGCGCAACTCCACCGCCAGTTCCTCGGCGAACTCCCGCGGGGCGACACGGAGCGGCTTGGCGAACTTCATCGCCGCGTTGCTGGCCCAGTCGCCGTGCTCACGGCTTCGCGGCCGCTCGAGCACGACATCGTCGATCCCGACCGTGAGGTCGCTTCCGCGTCGCGCCAGCGCGCCCTCAAGGATCGTGAGGAGGGCAGCGGACAGGTCGGCGGGATTCACAGCACCCAAGCGTAGCGCGGCCGATTGCGCACCCCGGTTCGCGCGAACCGCCGCGGGATGCAGGCTCTTCCCGGCCGCCGGGGAGAGGATGGACGCATGCGTTCGCGTCGACTCTTCGTGCTTTCCGCCCCGGCCGCACTGCTCGCCCTGGCTCTGCTCACGGGATGCGTTCCGACGAGCGAACCGGAGCCGGACGGGTCGAACGGGACCCCGACACCGACGGTCACGTCCAGCCCGACGCCGACGGCGACCTCGACGCCCGCCGAAGAGATCCCGTTCAGCATCGACTGCTCGGTGCTCGTCCCCGGTGAGGCGATGTACGAGTTCGACCCCAACTTCAGTCTCGTCGGGCCGGTCGAGCCGGCCGCAGGAACCGCAGGAGCCGAGGCCGCTGCCGCAGGCGGAATGACGTGCCGCTGGGTGCACGAGACGAGCGGTATCGCCCTGGACATCTCGGTCGCAGAACTGACGCCGACCGCGTCGACCGCGCGCAAGAACGACCTTGTGCAGTCGAGCAACTCCGTTCCCACCTATGGCGTGGAGGGGTACTTCCGCGTCGTCGGCGATTCGGGTGAGGCGCAAGCCTTCCCGGACCCGTACTGGGTGAGCATCGTCTCCCCGGCCTTGTTCGAGCCGGGAGACGCGACTCCACTCATGACCGCCGCCATCGACGCGCTGCGCTGACCGGCGGTCTAGCCGAGCTGCACCTCGGTGAGGTCGTCGAGAAGAAACGGATCGGCGGTCGCCATGACCGTCACCTCGCGCAACTCCAGATCGCTGCCGTGGTTGGTCAGAAAGGCGATGTCGGCGGCGTCCCGACCGGTCGCAATGCGCAGCATCGACGACCGCGGCGCGAGCCGGGTCGCGTCGACGAGCCACCATCGTTCGTCCACCCAGGCCTCGACAACGGCGTGGAAGTCCATCGGATCAAGTCCCGGGGCGTAGACGGCGACCATTCGCGCCGGCACATCGAGTGCGCGCAAGAGCGCGATGACGAGGTGCGCGTAGTCGCGACAGACACCCTGACGGGCCTCGAGCGTGTGACGGGCGCTGTCCGTCGACTGGCTGGAACCGGGCACGTACTCCAGGCGATGGGAGACCCACGCGACGACCGCGTCAAGAAGGGCGAGCCCCGCGCGGCCCGCGAACTCATCGCGAGCGAACGGCAGCAGCACATCCGACTCGCAATAGCGGCTCGGGCGCAAGTAGACGATCGGGTCGAGCGGGTCGTGCGGCGGGGGTGCCGCGCGCCCGGCCACCTCGGCGCGGTAGTCGACCGTCACGCGCCCCGCATCCGCGTCGAAACGGTGGATGCGGGAGCCGTGGGAATCGACAACCTCCTCGAGCGAGAGCAGCACCCCCTCGCGCCGCACCTCCAGCGTCTCCTGACGCACGTCGGCGCCGCGGGCGACGGCCACCGCCAAGGCGAGCGACGTCGGCCCGCCCAGCTCGATCTCGAGGCGGGAGCTCACGGTTCGTCGCATGGGTTGATCCTCGCATGCACTGGTAGGGTGATCAGGTCCCTTGCGCCCCCATAGCTCAGGGGATAGAGCGTCTGCCTCCGGAGCAGAAGGCCGCAGGTTCAAATCCTGCTGGGGGCACCAACGAAGACAAGCCCGCGCCGCCAGGTGCGGGCTTGTCTTCGTTTGTGGCTTCGGCCGGACGCGAAGCTGTTCGTGGGCCCACAGCCGCCGGTCCCGACGCGTCGCGTCAGCGACGTGGCGGCGGTGCGCGCTGGGGAGTCAAATCCTGCTGGGGGCACCAACGAAGACAAGCCCGCGCCGCCAGGTGCGGGCTTGTCTTCGTTTGTGGCTTCGGCCGGACGCGAAGCTGTTCGTGGGATCAGCGGATCGCGCGATTGATGCGCCACGCCGCGAGCGCCGCGAAGACGACGAACACCCCTACGAGCGAGCCGATCGCGATCCCATTCGAGATGTCGATATCCCCGACGGTCAACGTCATGCCGAAGTACGCGTCCAGGCCGTCGGCGAGTTCCGTGTTGCCGTCTGTCATCCGGTCCATGGCGACATCCGTGAACGGTTGGCGCAGCAGCATCGCGGACTGCGCGAACGGCAGCACGTTCATGACATTGAGCACGGCCACCGGGAGCACACCCGCAGGGATGTAGGCACCCGCAAGAAAGCCGAGCACCGTTCCCATGACAGTGCTGAAGGCGGCGAATGCCGACGCGGTGCCGAGGAAGGCAGCGGCGAATCCCGAGAGCGCCGCGAATGCCGCACACGAGAGCACGATGCAACCGAGCACCATCGCCGACTGCGCCCAACCGATGAACGGACCACCGATGAGAAGGATGACGATCTGCCCGATCACCGCCACGACCGTCGACAGCACGACCGCGACGACGAGGGCGGCCAGCAGATACCCGAGCGTCAACTGCAGTCGGCTGATAGGCGATACGAGAAAGTCCGCGAACCTGCCGGTCGAGCGGTCCTCCACGAACGTTCCGAGGGCGGCCAGCCCTGTGCTGAGAGTCGTGATCATCGTCACACCCGCGAACACCCAGGCCATCACGAAGACGAGTGCGTCCTGCTCGTCGACGCCGGGGAAGCTCGCGACGATCCCGTCCGTCTGCAGTCGTCCGAGGAAGAGTGCATATAAGCCGAGAAGGATCACCGGGCCGAGCAGGGAAAACATCACCCCGGCGCGATCACGAACGTAGAGTCGGAGGTTGCGACCGGCGAGCAGCAGTACGAGCTTCACGCTGCATCCACCTCTCGGCCGGTCACGGCGAGGAAGACGTCATCCATGGTGCCGTGCCGAAACTCGAAATCGATGACGTCGTCACCGAGTGCGGCAAGGACCGCGCGGGCGATCGCCGCATCCGGTACAGCGACAGACAGCTCTCCGCCCGCGAGCACGCCGCCCGGAGTGCCGCCAGCGCGACGAACTCTGGTCTCGACGGTGCCGCGATCGGCGACGGTCACAGTGAGCAGGCTCGAACTGTGTGCGCGGCGCAGCTCCGCGGGTGTTCCCTCCACGAGCACGCGGCCCTCGTCGATGATGCACACCCGATCGGCGCGTTCGGTCTCCTCGAGGTAGTGCGTGGTAAGGAATACCGTCAGCCCGTCGTCGCCGCGCAACTGCGCGATCGCGTTCCACACGTGATCGCGGCTCTGCGGGTCCAGGCCCGCGGTCGGCTCGTCGAGGAAGAGCACGGACGGCCGGTGAACGAGCGCCCGCGCGATGTCGACGCGCCGGCGTTGACCACCCGACAGTCGGCCGTACCGCCGGTCGAGCAGATCGTCGAGGTCGACGAGTGCGGCCAGTTCCGCGATCCTTTCCGCCACGACCGCCGTGGGCAGGCGATAGGCGGCGGCGCGCGAGACGAGGTTCTCTCGCACGGTGAGCGTGGCATCCAGCAGCGACTCCTGAAAGACCACCCCGATCCGTTGACGGATGACCGCGTCGTCGGACCCGACCTGCGCTCCGTCGACGGTGAGGCGGCCAGCGTCGGGCGCGATCGTCGTGATCAGACAGCCGATCGTCGTGCTCTTGCCCGCACCGTTGCGACCAACGAAAGCGAACAGGGAACCGGTCGGCACGGTGAACGAGACATCGCGCACCGCGTGTACGCGGCCGAACGACTTGCGCAGTCCGAGGACCTCAAGCGACATGCAGCACCCCCTTCGCCGTGTTGGTGCGCGAGTGCGAGGGTCGTGCCCGAGTACGGCGGTCGTGTGTCCATCGTTCTCCCGTCGGCGCGCCGCGCAAAGGACGAACGTCCCTCGCGACCACTCGCCGCGGATTGGCACTCCCCCGGCGCCGGGGTGCTGCCTACCCTCGACCCATGCCCGCCGCGAACATCCCCGACGTTCTTCTCATGACCGCGTTTCCGGCGCCCGACGCCGGCCCCGCGGGAGGAAACCCGGCCGGAGTGATGCTCGACGCCGCCGGTCTCGACGACGCGGTGATGCTTGCGATCGCGGCCGAGGTGGGGTTCTCCGAGACCGCGTTTCTCACCGGGCGCGAGGGCGAGGCGCACCTCGTGCGCTACTTCACGCCGGAGGCGGAGATCCCGTTCTGCGGTCACGCCACCATCGCGACCGCCGTGGCCCTCGCCGAGCGCGACGGACCCGGCACCATCCGCATGATCACGCCCGCCGGCCCCATCGTGATCGAGACCGCGCGCACCGCGCACGGACTCGTCGCCACGTTCACGAGTGTCGAGCCGCACGTGAGCGACCTCGACCCGGAGTTGCTCGGCCGCACTCTCGGGCTGCTCGGCCTCACGGAGCACGACCTGGACGGTCGCTACCCGGCCGCGCTCGCCTTCGCGGGCAACACGCATCCCGTGCTGACGGTGCGGGACCTCGACACGTTCGATGCGGTTCGGTTCGACCCGCGCGCGGTGCGTGCGCTCATGGACGAGCAGGGCTGGGGCGGCACGATCGCGCTCCTGCACATGCGGGCGGACGGTGAGATCGAGGCTCGCAACATCTTTCCGGTGGGCGACATCCACGAAGACCCCGCCACGGGATCCGCCGCGGCCGCCGTGGGCGCGTGGCTGCGCGAACGCGGCCCGCGTCCGGTGCCGTCAGACGTTGTCATCCACCAGGGACGGCACGTCGGGCGGCCGAGCCGCCTTCTCGTCACGATCCCGGCCAGCGGCGGAATCGCCGTGGCCGGGACCGCAACGAGGATCTAGGACGCCTTGCGGGACGCAGCCAGGCTGCGCACGAACGGGATGGCGAGCACCACACCGCTCGCGATGGCCGCGATGCCGCCGAGCTGACGGATCACCGTGAGCTCGAGCAGCCCGAAGCCGCGGATGAACGCGTAGACGGCGACGAGCAGGAGCACCACCGCGACGAGACGCGACTGACCCTTCGTCACCCCACTCCACAGGTAGATCGCCAAGGTGATCGCGATCGATCCGACGAAGATGGCATCCGCGACAAGGCCGCTCGCCGCCCCGAACACGAGGAACAGACCGACGCCGATCGCGGCCAGCGAAACGATCACCTGAAGCGCAGTGCCGACGGCGCTGCGGTGGGACTCGGTGCTCTCCGCCATGCTCAGCCCCGTGCCTTCGCGAGGGCGCGACCGACCGTGAAGAGAAGCACGAGGTCGAGCACACCAACGATGATCACGGTGATGCCGAAGAAGATGGCGAAGCCCGTCGCCGCCACATCGGCGAACAGGATCACCGCGACACCGGCGAGCGCGATGAGGATGCCGATCACGATCGACAGGCCGCTGCCGTTGCCGCGCGCGGTGTCGATGAGCGTCGCAATGCCTTCGAAGATCCACGAGACACCGATGAGGATGACGATGAAGACCGCCGTCTCGAAGGGGTTGCGCACGACGATGACACCCGCCGCGAGGATGATCGCGCCGAGCACGAAGTTGGCCGCACGACCTCCGCCGTTGAGCTCCTTGTCGGTGAAGCCCTGAACCACTCGGACGATACCGAGGATGACGAAGTAGATACCGATGAGGACCGCGAGAACGCTGACCGTGGCCTGCGGCCACACGAGCACGAGAACGCCGATGATGAGGGCGACGACCGCGCGCACTCCCCACGCGACCCGCGATGCTCGGAAGACGCTGGTGAGCTCGTCGACAGTGGACTTCTCAGACATGGTGGTGACTCCGATTCGTGAAGGGTGCGACCGTCCTCCTTGGCGGTCCGCAGGCACAGGCTATCGCTGCGCGGGGTGTGCGCACAGGCCGCGCCGATCGTGGCGGGCTTGTTAGCCTGACGCGATGACCGACGGCCGGGCGACACCACCCCCGCACTCCGGGATTCCGCCCGCGGATCCCGGTCTTCCGCACGCGCCGCTCCTGGATCGCATCCGCGAGTCGGTGATCGGCGACGACCAGGTGATGCCGGGTCCCTTCGGCCCGCGCCGGGTCACCTACGCCGACTACACTGCGAGCGGCCGAGCGCTCGGCTTCATCGAAGACGCCATCCGCGATCACGTGCTGCCGCGATACGCGAACACGCACTCGGAGTCGAGCGGCACGGGGCTGCAGACCACCCGTTTGCGCGAGGACGCGCGTGCCATCATTCAGCGCGCCGTGCACGCCGGCGACGACACCGTCGTGATCTTCGCGGGGAGCGGATCGACGGGCGCGATCGACAAGCTCGTGGGGATTCTGGGGCTGCGCGTTCCTGCCGATCTGGACCGCGAACACCGGCTGACGTCGGCGATTCCGGCGTCACGGCGACCGGTCGTGTTCGTGGGGCCCTTCGAGCATCACAGCAACGAGCTGCCGTGGCGCGAGTCGATCGCCGATGTGGTGACGATTCCCGAAGACGCGGACGGGCACATCGATCGGGATCGGCTGGCCGAGGAGCTCGAACGGTACGCCGACCGCCCGATGCGGATCGGCTCGTTCAGCGCCGCGAGCAACGTCACCGGAATCCTCAGTGACACCGCCGGCATCACGGCACTGCTCCACGAGCACGACGCGCTCGCGTTCTGGGACTACGCCGCGGCGGCCCCCTACGTCGACATCGACGCCTCCGTCGCCGACGCGGTCTTCCTCTCCCCGCACAAGTTCATCGGCGGTCCCGGCACACCCGGGGTGCTCGTGGTCAAGCGCGCCCTCCTGCGCAACTCGGTACCGCATGTCGTCGGCGGAGGAACGGTCGCCTACGTCAACCCGCTCGAGCATCGCTACCTCGACGATCCCACGCATCGAGAGGAGGCCGGCACGCCCGCGATCGTCGAGTCGATCCGCGCCGGCCTCGTGTTCGCCCTCAAGGAGCAGGTCGGCGTGCCGACCATCCGCGCTCTCGAGCACGACTTCGTGCGTCGCGCCCTCACGACGTTCGACGCGCACCCGGCGATCGAGGTGCTGGGCAACCGGGAGGCCGAGCGTCTCTCGATCGCCTCGTTCGTGGTGCGGCGGCCGGGCGGGCGCTACGTGCATCACAACGCGATCGTCGCCATCCTCAACGACCTCTTCGGCATCCAGGCGCGTGGCGGCTGTTCGTGCGCGGGCCCCTACGGTCATCGTCTGCTCGGCATCGACATCGAGCGCTCGCACGCCTTCGAGCGTCAGATCGCCGGTGGGTGCGAAGGCATCAAGCCCGGCTGGGTTCGGGTGAGCTTCAACTACTTCATCAGCGACGCCGTCTTCCGCTACATCGTCGAATCGGTCTGCCTCACCGCGGACCTCGGCTACCGTCTCGTGCCGTGGTATCGGTTCGATTCGCAGACGGGGTTGTGGCGCCACCGCGACGGAGCAGTCGAGCCACCGCTGCGTCTCACCGACTTCGGCTGGGACGCCGACGGTCGGCTGATCGTGCCCCCGCACGACGAGCGCGCGCCCGAGTCGGCGCTCGTCGACTACCTCGCCGAGGCGCGCGCCCTGCTCACGTCTCTTCCCGAACCGGAGCTTGTGGACGCATCCAGTCTCGGCAGCGACTTCGAGACACTGCGCTGGTTCGACCTGCCCGCGCAGTCACTGCCCGGCCGGCCCCGGTAGACGTCAGCAGCCACGCGGCGACGAGGCGCGCGACTGCCGACCACTAGTCTGGGGCGGTGCCGCCGATGATCGTGATCGCGCCCGACTCGTTCAAGGGGAGCCTGTCTGCTCGCGATGTGGCTGCAGCCATCGCCGAAGGCTGGCGTGAGGTTCGCGCGGAAGACGAGCTGGCCTTGCTGCCCCTCGCGGACGGCGGCGAAGGCACCCTCGACGCGATCGAGTCCGCCGTCGCCGGGTCCCGGCGCCACGACGCGGGACCGGTGACCGGCCCGGACGGCGCTCCGGTTCCGGGTGAGTGGCTGGAGCTCCCGGACGGCACCGCCGTGCTGGAACTGGCGCAGTGCAGCGGTCTGCCCCTCATGGCCGGGCTGGATGCGCTCGGGGCGACCACTCGCGGGCTCGGCGAGGTGGCCCGAGCAGCCCTCGAGGCGGGCGCCGCGCGCATGGTCATCGGGCTCGGCGGGTCGGCCTCGACGGACGGTGCCGTCGGCGCGCTCGCGGCGCTCGGACTCCTGGCAACCGACGAGCAGGGCGAACCGGTGCGCGACGGGGGCGGTTGGCTGCGCGAGATCGTCGCGATCGACCGGTCGCGCCTCCTCCCGCCGCCCGCCGGGGGCGTGCTGCTGCTCACCGACGTCACGGCGCCTCTGACCGGGCCGACGGGCGCTGCCGCTGTCTTCGGTCCGCAGAAGGGAGCCACCCCCGATCAGGTCGCCGCACTGGACGCGGGCCTGGCACATCTGGCACGCATCCTCGGCGGTGATCCTGACGCGCCCGGCGCGGGCGCCGCGGGCGGCGCGGCATACGGTTTCGCGGCGGCGTGGGGCGGCCGCATCCAACCCGGCGCCGACTACCTGCTCGACCTGGGCGGGGTGCGCGAGGCCATCGGGCGCGCCGACCTCGTGATCACCGGCGAGGGCAGTTTCGACGATCAGTCGCTCGGCGGCAAGCTCGTCGGGCAGGTGCTCGGCCTCGCGGGCGCGGCACGCACGGCGGTCGTCGCCGGTCGGGTGTCCGCGCGCACGGACGCCTGGACCGCCTCGCTCACGGAGCTCGCCGGATCCGCCGAGGCCGCGATGGCACAGACGGCGCACTGGGCTCGGGCCGCGGGCGCCTCCGCCGCTCGGGCATTCACCGCGCGCTGATCCCGCCCGCGGACGGGCGGGACGGTCAGCTCGGCGCGCTCGCGTGGGAGTCGAGGAACTCGTACAGTTCGCGGTCGTCGACCCCGGGGAACGTGCCCGACGGCAGCGGCGACAGGATGTGCGCGTGCAGCTTCGCACTCGACCACGCTTTGCCCTCCCACCGGGCGCTTAGCTCGGGTTCGGGGCGGCGGCAGCAGGCTTCGTCGGGACACGTGGAAGTGCGACGGTTCTGTGTCTCGCGCCCGCGGAACCACTTCGAGTGGGCGAACGGCACCCCGACGGTGATAGAGAACTCCTCCGATGACGTCGTGCCGGTCTGCGTGGACTCGAAGAAGGTGCCCTCGGGCGTGTCGGTGTACTGGTAGAACTCGGTCGTGCGATTGGTTCGCGCGAACGCGGTGCGCGCGCTCCAGTGCCGGCAGACGAGTTGTCCTTCCGTCGAGCCGGTGACATCGACGGGCAGACGCAGGCCATCGTTCTCGTACGCCTTGTAGACGGCGCCATCGTCACCGACCCGCAGGAAGTGCACCTCGAGGTCGAGGTGGGCGGTGGCCAGGTTGGTGAACCGGAGTGCGGCGGCCTCATGGGTCACGCCGAACGCGTCGCGGAAGTCTTCGACCGCGATGTTGCGGTCGGCCTTGGACGCGGTGAGGAACTCGACGGCCTGGCGTCGGGGCATGAGCACCGCTGCGGCGAAGTAGTTGATCTCGAGCCGTTGCCGGAGGAAGTCCGCGTAGGTTGCCGGATTCTCGTGACCGAGCACACGGTGAGCGATCGCCTGCAGGGCCATGCCGCGCAGACCGTGCCCACCGGGAATGGACGCCGGGGGCAGGTAGATGCGGCCGTTCTCCAGGTCGGTCACGGACCGTGCGGAGTGCGGGAGGTCACCCACGTGGACGATCTCGAAACCGAGACGCTGCGCGATGAGGCCGACGGTGCGGTGCGTGAGTGCACCGGTCGTGTGGCCGGCGTCGCCGACGATCTTCTCGGCGATGTCGTCGATCTCGGGCAGGTAGTTGTTGAGGGTGCGCATGTGCTGCCGGAGTTCCGTGTTGGCCCGGCGCGCCTCCTCCGGGGTCGCGATCGCCTCGTGGGCCCGGCGGGCCAGTTCGCGGTGCAGCCCGACGAAAGCCTCGAGAGTTTCATCGGTCATGGTTCGGGACGGCCGGATGACGGGAAGCCCGAGCGAGGCGTAGACGGTCGACTTCTGGGCCCGATCGAGTTCGATCTCGAGAGCCGCGCGCTTGGTCGGGGGACGATCGTCGAGCACGTCGGCCAGTTCGACTCCGAGCGCTTCGGAGATCGCCGTCAGGAGGCTGAGGCGCGGCTCGCGCCGTCCGTTCTCCATGAGGGAGAGCTGACTGCCCGCGATTCCGACACGTTCGCCGAGCTGGTCGAGCGTCAGTCCGGCCGCCGTCCGGTAGTACCGCAGCCGCTGCCCGAGAGTAACAAGATCCTTCACACGATCAGAATACCGAAAGTTTTGATCTTCTTTCTCCCATTTTCGGTCGATAGACCCTCGAATCTTGGCTCAAGGTGGAATCACCGGCCGATCTTCACGGGAAGGACAGAGAAATGAGCATTGCGGCATTCACTCGCACGTACTCGCCCGCCCCTGACGGCGCGCCTCAGGAGGTCGTCGACTGGGTCGACGAGATCGCCGCGCTCACCCTGCCCGACGACATCGTCTGGTGCACGGGCTCGAAGGCGGAGTTCGACGCCCTGGTCCGCGACATGGTCGCGTCCGGCACTCTCATTCGCCTCAATGCGGAGCACCGCCCGTACAGCTTCCTCGCGCGCAGCGACCCGAGCGATGTGGCCCGCGTCGAAGAGCGCACCTTCATCTCGTCGACGGACCCCGACGATGCCGGCCCGACCAACAACTGGGTCGCCCCCGACGAGATGCGCCACACCCTCGACGGTCTCTTCGAGGGCAGCATGCGGGGCCGGATCATGTACGTGATCCCGTTCTCGATGGGCCCGCTCGGCTCGCCCTTCTCGCGTCTGGGCGTGCAGGTCACCGACTCGCCGTACGTGGTGGCGAGCATGGGCATCATGACGCGCATGGGCACCGCCGCGCTCGAGCAGTTCCGTCCCGGTACCGGATGGGTGCGCGCCGTGCACAGCGTCGGCGCTCCCCTGGCCCCCGGTCAGCGGGACGTGCCGTGGCCGTGCAACGACACGAAGTACATCTCCCACTTCCCCGAGACGCGCGAGATCTGGTCGTTCGGCTCGGCGTACGGCGGAAACGCGCTCCTGGCGAAGAAGGCGTTCGCGCTGCGGATCGCCTCGGCGATGGCGCGTGACGAGGGCTGGCTCGCCGAGCACATGCTCCTCATCAAGGTGACCAACCCCCGCGGCCGCGTCTTCCACGTCGCCGCGGCCTTCCCGAGCGCGTGCGGCAAGACCAACCTCGCGATGATGACCCCCACCATTCCCGGCTGGAAGGTCGAGACCATCGGCGACGACATCGCCTGGCTCGGCATCGGTGCCGACGGTCGCTTGCGTGCCATCAACCCCGAGGCGGGTTTCTTCGGAGTGGCGCCGGGTACCGGCTACGCGACCAACGAGACCGCCATGCAGACGCTGTGGGGCAACACGATCTTCACCAATGTCGCCCTCCGCGAAGACGGCGACGTGTGGTGGGAGGGGATGACGGATACTCCCCCGGAGCGTCTGATCGACTGGCAGGGCAAGGAGTGGACCCCGTCGTCGGGTCGCCCCGCCGCTCACCCCAACTCACGATTCACCGTGGCCGCCCAGCAGTGCCCGAGCATCTCGGACGACTGGGAGGACCCGGAAGGCGTCGTCATCGACGCCATCATCTTCGGCGGTCGCCGCGCGACCAACGTGCCGCTAGTGGTGGAGGCACGGGATTGGGAGCATGGCGTCTACCTGGGCGCCACGATCTCATCCGAGCGGACGGCGGCCGCCGAAGGCACCATCGGCGAACTGCGGCGTGACCCGTTCGCGATGGCGCCGTTCTGCGGCTACAACATGGCCGATCACTGGTCGCACTGGCTGTCGATGGGTCAGCGTCTGCGCAAGAGCGGTGCCGTGCCTCGCATCTTCCAGGTCAACTGGTTCCGCAAGGGCGCCGACGGACGCTTCCTGTGGCCCGGCTTCGGCGAGAACTCGCGGGTGCTCGAATGGATGCTCGAGCGTGTCGACGGTCAGCTGCCCGCGCAGGACAGCCCGCTCGGCCTGGTGCCGGTTCGCGGAGACCTGCGCACGGAGGGTCTCGACCTGCCGGATGCGGATCTCGACGAGTTGTTCGCGGTCGACCCCTCGAGTTGGCGCGACGAGATCGGCAACACGGAGGAGTTCTTGCGCGGTTTCGGCGCCCGTGTTCCGTCGGCGCTCACTCGCCAGCTCAAGGGCCTCAAGGCCCGGATCGACGCCGTCGACACGAACTGACGCGACGTATTCGGCCGACGACCCCAACGTTCTGAGTCGGTCGGCCGTCGAATACAGGTGTGAGCACCGTTACGGTGGACTCGTCCCTGAGTCCGATGGCAGCGTCGAGGAGGGCCCGCGTGGCCAGTGCGTCCCCCACCCCGCAATGGGAGGACGTCGTCACACGGCTCGTTGCCGAGCGCGGCGATGCGCTCATCCGTTACGCGTACCTGATCTCAGGCAGCCGCGAAGATGCCTCCGATCTCGTGCAGGACGCCCTCGTGCGCACGTTCGGCCGGTTGCGCAACGGCTTCAGCATCGACAGCGCCGAGAGCTATGTGCGGCGCGCGATCCTCAACGCCCACCTCGACTCGGGTCGGCGCCGGTCGCGCTGGCGGCGGATCGAGCATCTCGAGGCCGTGCCGGACATCGCCCCGCCGCGGGACCGCGAGACCGAAGACCGGCTCGACCTGCAGGCGCAGTTGAACCGGCTCTCTCCCCGCGAGCGCGCGTGCGTGGTGCTGCGGTACTACGAAGACCTCAAGGTCGACGACATCGCGGAGTGGCTCGGCATCAGTTCGGGCGCGGTCAAGCGCTACCTGAGCGACGCCCTTGCGCGCCTCGCCGTCTCGATCGGCGACGACGCGCGCGCCTCATTGACGCACGAGAAGGGAGCCCGCAATGCCCACTGAGGACGACCTGCGGAACGCCCTGCGCGGCGCCGACGCTCCCAACCACCTCGACGCGTCGCGGGTCGTAGCCCGCGCGAAGGCTCGGCGCGCCCCACGTCAAGCCGGCGGCATCCTGCTCGGCGCACTCGCCCTCACGGGCGTCGGGGTGCTCACCGTTCAGACCCTGCCGGTGACCCCGCCCGTCGCCGAGACGGCGATGGTCGCGGAGGATGGCAGCGCGGGCGGTGCGGAGGTGTCGGATGCCAAGCGGGCGCCGGCCGAGAAACTCAACCTGTGCGAGTCGCCCGTGGCCGACATCGTGCCGAGCGCGTCGGGTCTCGAACTGACGGTCGAGTTCCCCGTCCGCGCGGCCACGGGCGGGCCGATCGACGGTGTGGTGCGGATGACCAACACGTCCGCCGAGCGTGTACGCGGCACGACCGCCGCGGTGCCGGCGATCACCGTCGCGCGCGACGGGATCACGGTGTGGCACAGCAACGGGCCGATGATCCTCTCCCTCGTCGTCGTGGACCTCGGGCCGGGCGAATCCCTCGAGTACCGCGCCTCGTTCGAGCCGGTGCTGTGCACGGCGGCGGACGAGGCCGACGGGTTCCCGCCCGGTCTGCCCGCACTCGACGCGGGAACCTACGAGCTCTCGGCGGCCATCGACTTCGCGTGGGAGGACCCCCCGGCGGACGCGCCCGCCCTCGCTGACCTGGTCACGGGACCGCGCTCGACTATCGTTCTCGAGTAACCCTAGAATGGAACGCGAGTTCCATTAAGTGGGACACTCGACGACGAGACGACGGAGTCCCGGTGGCTGCACCCACCCTCATCGACCAGACGTATGCCCGGATTCGCGGATTCAACTATGTGCCCTCCTCAGCAGCCTCGATCTGGGACATGATCGACCGCTTCGAGCCCGAGACCTGGGATCGCGAGTTCGGCTATGCCACGCGGTTCGGAGCCAACACCATGCGGATCTGGCTCGACCACCAGTCGTGGTACCGCGACGCGGCACACATGACCGACACGCTCGCCCACATCCTCGACATCGGGCAACGGCACGGCATGCACCTGATCCCGACGCTCGGCAACCGCTGGGTCAGCGGGCGCTACCCCTTCGGCGGGATCGACCTGTACACAGTGCTCCGACCCACCATGTCGGAGGAGTTCCGCGACTATGTGGCCGGACTGATCGGCGCCTTCCGCGACGACGAGCGGGTGCTCATGTGGGACCTCTGCAATGAACCGTTCTCGTTCCCGCCCGGCACGCAAGGCACCTTCAAGCAGGAACTCAAGGAACGCGAGATGTCGTTCTGGCGCGAGGCCTTCGTCGCCGCTCGGTCGGCGGCACCGACGCAGCCGTTGACCATCGGACTGCTCGAGGAGGCGCACAACTACCCGGTCGAGATCCACCGCCTCGTCGACGTCATCAGCTGTCATCCCTATCAGCACTGGGACAACGGCGGAGCCGGTTTCCTGGCGACGTGCGACGCCTACGTCGGACTGGCCAATCGTGCCGGAAAGCCCCTCCTGGCCAGCGAAGCCTGCCAGGGCAGTCTCGATGACCTCGTGCGGCGCGGGATCATCGAGTTCTGCCTCCGCGCCCTCGAAGAACGCGGAATCGGCTGGCTCGCCTGGCAGCTCATGGAAGGCCTCATGCAGACGGCCCGACGCGACCGGCCCGATCCGAACTGTCGCCCCGGGGACGGCGGTGTGCACTTCTTCGTGCAGCGCGACGGGGCGACGCGCCCCCACCACGACGAATCCGAGTGGCGCACCTGGTAGCACCCTCGAGCCGTGGCGGGGACGCCCGCGATCAGCCGATGTCGCGACGGTTGAGCAGGTACAGCAGACCGGTGATCGTGAAGAGCGCCGCCTGCACGAGCAGCAGCCACATTCCCCCGAAGCTCACCCAGCCGAGCGCGACGATCGCGTAGAGCACGCCCCACAGCGCCGGGGCGAACAGCACCCACCGGGCCGCGCCACGGGCGACGCCCGCCTGGTAGACGAGAATCGCCGACACGACCCCGCCGACCGCGAGCAGGATGAGTCCGAGCGTCACGAGGGTGCCCGCGATGCCGATCGGCGCGCCCGCGACCGCGAACAGCCAGACGACGCCGAGCAACAACCAGCCGATGCCGAAGACGACGAGAGCGATCTTGCCGAACACCGATCCCCCGACGGCGCCGTTGGAACCGGTCTGGCCGAACGCGACGAAGAAGAGAGCGACGCCGACGATGATGACGCCGACCGCCTCCAGCCAGCTTGCGACCGTCATCTGGCCGGCGTACTTGAGGATCTCGCCCAGCAGCCAGAGGAGACCACCGACGAGGAGTCCGCCCCCGCCGAACAGTCGCCAGTTGGCCGTGTCCTTGTTCACAGTTGCCATGTGCTTTTCTCCACACTGAGAAAGCGGCCTCGGTTGGGCCGCGGGTGCGCCCAGTGTGGCAGGCGAACGACTCTCAGGGAAGACTCAGCGAGGGATGCCGCAGCGGAGCGCGCCCCATAGAATCCTTGCGCGTCCACAATGAGGGAGTCATCGATGCTGACCCGCACCCGCGCCGCACTCGCGCTCATCGCCGGAACCCTGCTCGCGGTTGCCCTGCCCGCGGCGGCCCTCGCGGAAGACCCGCTCGACCTTGGCAATGCGGACGTCGTCGACACCGCCGGCGTGCTCGACCAGGCACAAGCGAACGAGATCATCGCGGCGCTCGACTCTCTGTATGCCCGCTCCGGCATCCAGCTCGTCGTGGTCTACGTCTCCACCTTCACGGGAGCGACCGACGCCGTCGACTGGGCGGACACCACGGCGATCGACAATGGCTTCGGCGCCAACGACGTGCTGCTCGCCGTGGCGATCGACGACTCCGAGTATGCGCTCTCGATCGACTCGGACTTCGTACTCAGCGACAGCCAAGTCAGTGACGCTGAGCGCGCCATCGAGGCCGAACTACGCGACGGCCAGTGGGCCGAGGCCGCCATCGCGGGCGCCCAGTCCCTCGAAGCCGCCGCCACCGGCGTCGTCGGCCCGGGTCCCGACCAGACCTCCGAGCCCACTCCCCCGACGACCTCGGGCGGCGGGATCCCGATCCTGCCCATCGTCGGCGGGGTCGCCGTCGTCGGCGTCGGCATCTTCGCGTTCTCGCGCATCCGCAAGCGCTCGAAGGAAGGCGCGGCCACGGCCGACCCGACCCGGATGAGCCAGAAGCAGCTCGACACGCGCGCGGGCAGCCTGCTTGTGCAACTCGACGACGCCGTCAAGACCAGTGAGCAGGAGCTCGGCTTTGCGGTCGCCCAGTTCGGAGAAAAAGCCACCGCCGACTTCGCCGGGGTGCTGCAGTCGGCGAAGTCCAAGGTCGCCGAAGCGTTCGCGCTCAAACAGAAGCTCGACGACGCGCAGCCCGAGAGCGACGACGAGAAGCGCAGCCTCACGACTCGGATCATCGAACTGTGCGAAGCCGCCGACGCCGAATTGGACAGCCAGGCGGACGCATTCGACGCGCTGCGGGAGCTCGAGAAGAACGCCCCGAAGGCACTCGAGGAGGTCACCGCCGCCGCCGCGAAGGCCGCGGAGCACGTGACCGCGTCAACAGCCGAGGTCGACACGCTCCGCAAGAAGTACGCGGCGTCGGCGATCGCCCCGATCGCCGACAACCCGGCCCAGGCCGCCAAGCTGCTCGACTACGCGGACGCGGCCGCGGAACGCGCGCGCGACGCGATCACAGCGGGCAAGTCGAGCGAGGCGGCCATCGCCGTTCGCGAAGCGCAAGCCGCGGTCGGGCAGGCCGACCAGCTCGCGACCGCCATCGACACGCTGGGCGCTGACCTCGCCCGCGCGAGCGCATCCCTCGACGCGCTCGTGACCGAAGTAACCTCCGACGTCGCCGAAGCGCGGCGCCTCGAGGCGACCTCGACCGAGCTCACCGCGGCGATCGACCGGGCGCAGTCGGCTCTTTCGGCGGCAGAGGCCTCCCGCACCGACCCGGTCGCGGCGGTCGCCCGGTTGACCGAGGCCAACACGAGCCTCGACACCGTCTTCGCCGGCGTCCGCGATGCACAGGCCCAAGCGGCGCGAGCGCGCAGTCAACTCGATCCGGCGATCGCTGCAGCCCGCGCACAGATCCAGTCAGCCGCAGACTTCATCACGACGCGGCGAGGTGCCGTCGGCGAACCCGCACGCACGCGCGTCGCCGAGGCCGACCGGCACCTGCAGCAGGCGATCGCCCTCGCGGACTCCGACCCCGTCGGCGCACTCACCGAGGCCCAGCGCGCAAGCGAGTTGGGCGCGAGCGCCTTCTCGCTCGCCCGCAACGACGTCGACCGCTACTCCTCGGCCGTCGACTACGGCGGATCGAACTGGCCGCGCGGCACCGACGGCGCCGACCTCGGCGGACTGCTCGGCGGCCTCATCGGCGGCATGATCGGATCGTCGGGCGGACGCAGCGGAGGATGGTCCGGAGGCGGCGGGGGCGGCAGTTGGTCGAGTTCCCGCAGCGGCCGCACCGGATCCTTCGGCGGCAGCTCGCGCAGCGGCCGCCGCAGTTCGAGCGGAAGCAGTGGTCGCGGCCGCAGCCGCGGCGGTAGGTTCTAGTCAGGCGATTCGTCGTAGGTTCCTCATCCGAGTCATCCCGAAAGGTACGTCTCATGGCCAAGCAGTCCATCCTCGGTCGCATCACGCAGCTCGTGAAGGCGAACATCAACGCGCTTCTCGACCAGGCCGAGGACCCGCAGGTGCTCCTCGACCAGCTCGTGCGCGACTACACCAACTCGATCGCCGAGGCTGAGAGCGCGGTCGCGCAGACCATCGGCAACCTTCGCCTCATGGAGCAGGACCACGCCGAAGACGTCGCCGCCGCGGAGGACTGGGGCCGGAAGGCGCTCGCGGCGAGCCAGAAGGCCGACGAACTGCGTGCGGCCGGCAACACGGCCGACGCCGACAAGTTCGACAACCTCGCCAAGGTCGCTCTCGGCAAGCAGGTCTCCGCCGAGAACGAAGCCCGCAGTGCCGAGCCGACCATCGCGTCGCAGACGCAGGTGGTGGATGCCCTCAAGAAGGGTCTCGACGGCATGCGCGGCAAGCTCACCGAGCTCACCTCGAAGCGCAACGAGCTCGTCGCGCGCGCGAAGACCGCGGAGGCGCAGCAGCAGGTGCACGAGGCGATCGGTTCGATCGACGTGCTCGACCCGACGAGCGAGCTCGGCCGATTCGAGGAGAAGATCCGCCGCGAAGAGGCGAAGGTGCTCGGGCAGCAGGAGATCGCCGCGTCGAGCCTCGACCGCCAGTTCGAGTCCCTCGAGGACCTCGACAAGCAGGCCGAGGTGGATGCGCGTCTGGCCGCGCTCAAGGCCGGTGCCGCTCCCAAGGCGGTCACGGCGGGCGACTAGCCGGCGGGCGCGACGGTGACCGCGACGTTCGTCGTCGTGCCGCAATGGCAGGGTTCCGGTTCGACACGCGCCATGCGGCTCGTCGACGGTGCCGAAGCGATTCGCGGAGACCTGCCAAGCGCGCTCACGCGGGTCGTGGAGATTCCGCTCGAAGCCGGTGACGCGCAGGGCACCGGCGTGCACCGGCTGAGCTCGATCGTGATCGTGCGCGACCGCATGCGGGAGGTCCTTGCGACCGTCACCGGTCCCGCGGTGGTCGTGGGCGGCGACTGCGGCGTCGAACTCGCGGCGGTTGAGCACGTCGCCGAGGACGCCGCCGTCGTGTGGTTCGACGCCCATCCCGATCTCAACACCCCCGAGTCCAGCCCGTCGGGCGCGTTCACGGGGATGGTGCTGCGCACCCTCCTCGGCGACGGGGCCGACGCCCTCGTGCCTGCGACACCGCTCGACCCCTCGCGCGTGATCCTCGCGGGCGCCCGATCCTTCGACGACGGGGAAAGCGAGTACGTGGCGACGACGGGCATCAGGACCCTTCCCGCGGAGGAGCTGAGCTCCGACGGGCTCGTCGCCGCCGTCGAGGCAACGGGCGCCGAGTCGGTCTACGTGCACATCGATCTCGACGTGCTCGATCCCGCAGACCTCACCGGGCTCGGCTATCCCGAACCGTTCGGGGTGCGCGCGACGGCCCTCGTCGAGGCGCTGCGTGGGCTGCTCGCACGGTTTCCGCTGGCCGGCGCCGGGATCACCGAGTTCGCTCCCGCATCGCTGGCCGACGCGGTCGACGATATGCCTACCATCCTGCGACTGATCGGAGCACTCACTCGGCCCGCTGCTTAGGCTGGGGCCATGGAATCACGCGCGGAGCAGTCGGAGTTCGATGTCATCGTGATCGGTGGCGGTGCGGTCGCGGAGAATGTGGCGGACCGCGCCGTCCAGGGCGGCCTGAGCGCCGTCATCGTGGAGAGCGAACTCGTCGGCGGTGAATGCTCCTACTGGGCGTGCATGCCGTCCAAGGCGCTCATTCGCAGCGGCAGCGCCCTGCGAGCCGCACGCCGGCTCGCGGGGGCGGCCGAAGCCGTCACAGGCGATCTCGATGTCGCCGCGGTGCTCGCCCGGCGCACGCGCATCGTGCACGACTGGGACGACACGAGCCAGGTCGACTGGCTGAATGGCGCCGGAATCGCACTGCGCCGGGGTCACGGACGCCTCGTGGGCGAGCGCCGAGTGAGCGTCACGAATGCGGATGGGCAGACGACCGAGCTCACTGCTCGCCACGCTGTCGTGCTGAGCACCGGCTCCGATCCGCTGCTGCCCGACATCCCCGGCCTTCTCGACGCGGATCCGTGGACCTCGCGCGACGCGACGAGCGCCCGCACGGCGCCAGCCCGACTGGGGATCATCGGCGGCGGGGTGGTCGCGGTCGAGATGGCCACCGCGTACGCGAGCTTCGGCACCGCCGTGACCGTGTTCGCGCGATCGGGATTGCTGAGCGGCATGGAGGACATCGCGCGGGACGGCGTCACCGAGGGGCTGCGTGACCTCGGTGTCGACGTGCGCCGCGCCTCCCCCACCCGGGTCGAACGGACCCCCGCCGGCGTGAACGTGCACACGGACGGCGACACCGTCACCGTGGACGAGCTGCTCGTGGCGACCGGGCGCGTGCCGCGCACCTCCGATGTCGGCCTCGACACCGTCGGACTCACCCCCGGTGACTGGGTCACGGTCGACGACACTCTGCGGGTGCCGGGCAGCGACTGGCTCTACGCGACGGGTGACATCACCCACCGCGCGTTGCTCACCCACCAGGGCAAGTACCAGGCGCGCGCCGCGGGCGATGTGATCGTGGCCCGCGCCCACGGCACGCCGGTCGCGGACGGCCCGTGGGGTCGCCATGTCGCCACCGCGGACCACCGCAGCGTGCCCCAGGTGACCTTCAGCGACCCCGAGGTCGCCTCCGTGGGGCTGACCGCACAACAGGCGACGGACGCAGGTCTGCGGGTGCGTGCGATCGACTACGACCTCTCCTGGCTCGCGGGTGCGACCGTGTACGCCGACGACTACCGGGGCGCCGCCCGGCTCGTCGTCGATGAGGATCGGCAGGTCGTCGTGGGGGCCACGTTCGTCGGCCAGGACGTCGCCGACCTGCTGCACGCCGCGACGATCGCCGTCGTCGGAGAGGTGCCGTTGTCACGGCTGTGGCACGCGGTGCCGGCGTACCCGACGATGAGCGAGGTATGGCTGCGGTTCCTCGAGACCTATGGGCGGGACGCGTCGGCCTGACGTGCGACGGTGACCCGCTATCCTGCAGGAATGGCGGGTGCGGGACGGGGGCGATCGGGCCCGCTCGAACGACTCAGCCGCGTGCGCTGGCTACGCGCCGTGCTCTTGAGCCCCGTGATCGCACGGCCCGGCTACTGGTTCGCGACCGCGTGCGGGCTGGTGTGGGGCGCCGTCCTCGGCGGATTCCGGGTGTCGCGGCGCGGCGGCGTCATCGTCGCGCGGGGGCTGCCGTCGTGGGCGTTCGGGCGCGGAGGGACGACGATCGGCGCCGTGTACCTGACGTCCACGAACACGCAGGACCGCGTGCTCGAGCACGAAGCCGTGCACCGAGCCCAGTGGAAGCGCTACGGCCTGGCCTTCATCCCGCTCTACCTCATGGCGGGTCAGGATGCTCGCCGCAATCGATTCGAAGTCGAGGCGGGCCTCGAGAAGGGCGGCTACGTGTGAGTCCCGTTGCGGTGATCACAGGAGCGAGTTCGGGAATCGGGGCGGTCGCCGCGCGCGAACTCGCGGGTCGCGGATTCACGGTCGCGGTCGTCGGCCGCAACCCGGAACGCACTCGAGCGGTCGCCGCCGAGACCGGCGGGACCCCGTACCTCGCCGACTTCGACCGGCTCGAGGAGGTTCGCGACCTCGCCGCCGCTCTCGCGAGCGCGTACCCCCGCATCGATGTGCTCGCCAACAATGCGGGTGGCATGCAGCACACCCGAACCCTCTCTTCGGACGGCATCGAACGCACCATCCAGCACAACCACGTGGCGCCGTTCCTGCTCACCACCCTGCTGTCCGAGCGGGTCGACCTGGGCCGGGTGATCGGAACGGCGAGCGTCGCGAACACGTTCGGCTCGCTGCGACTCGACGACCTGCAGTGGGAGAAGCGGCCGTGGTGGGGCGGCTGGCGCGCGTACGGCACGAGCAAGATCGCCACGATCGTGTTCGCCCAGGAGCTCGCCCGTCGGGGCGTCGAGGCGTATTCGTTCCACCCCGGCTATGTCGCGACGAACTTCGGTCACGAATCGGCGCTCGTGCGTGCGGGTGCCCGGTGGACCACGGGACGCCTCGCCCTCACCCCCGAGCGCGGGGCCGAGCCGCTCGTTCATCTGGCGACCGCCGAGGAAGTCGGCGTGCCGAGCGGAACCTACTTCGACCGGTTGACGCCCTTCGGCCGGGTGCACCGGTCGGCGCGGGTGCCCGGCGTCGGTCCGGCGTTGTGGGAGGCATCGCTGCGCCTCATCGGGTAGGCCTGGCCGGAGCGCATCACCACTGCGGCGGATGCCGTCGCTGCCACCCGAGACGACGCTCCAGTTGGGCTCCGATCGACAGCAGCACGTCCTCCCGTCCGGGGCGGCCGATGAGCTGCACTCCCATGGGCAGGCCGTCGGAGGTCTGCGCGACGGGCAGCACGATCGCCGGCAACCCGGCGACGTTGACGAAGCTCGTCCACGGCGTGTACTGGCACTGCTGCACGAAGTTGCGTTCGGGGTCTTCGGTGTCATACCAGCCGAGCGGGCGCGGCGGGAGCGCGAGGGCGGGCGTGAGCACCGCATCGAACGGAGCGAACCGGGCGATCAGGGCCCGCTCGTAGCGGGCGAGCCAACCAAGCGCCTCGGCGAGGCGCCCGGCGCCGAGCTCGCGTCCGCGCGCGACGAGCCAGCGCGTGAGCGGCTCGAGCCGGTCCAGGTCGGGTCCGTGCACGGGGATCGTCGCCGCCGAGGTCTGCCAGATCACGCGGAAGTGCTCGCCGTACGGCTGCGGCTCGAGGGTGAGATCGTCGAGCCCGTGGCCGATCGCCGCGAGTTCGGTGATTGCGACCTCGAGCGCGGCGAGCGCCTCCGGGGAGACGATGATGTCGATGCTCTCGTCCCAGGGCGAGTCGGTGAGCACGCCGATCTGAAAGCGCCCTTCGCCGCGCACGGCTGCCCCGAGCCACGGTCCGTCGTCGCCGCCCGGTGGACCGACCGACCAGGGCGACGGCCCCGCGATCGCATCCAGCAGCAGCCCGGCGTCGGCGACCGTGCGGGCGATCGGCCCGTAAGACACCAGGCCGGCGAGGGTGGTGAAACCGGACCCGGCGGGCACGCGTCCCCGCGACGGCTTGAGGCCCACGAGCCCCGAGGCCGCCGCGGGAATGCGGATCGAGCCTCCGCCGTCGGAGGCCGGTGCAACGGGGAGCAGGCCGGCGGATACCGCGACCGCGGCCCCGGCGCTGCTGCCACCGGGGCTCAGGCGGACGTCCCACGGCAAGCGTGCGGGCGCGCCGACGAGGTTCTCACTCGCCGACGACATGCCGAACTCGGGCGAGGTGGTCGACCCGACGCTGACCGCCCCCGCGCCGTCGAGTACGTCGACGATCTCGTCGGAGACGTCGGGCACATGATGCTCGAAGGCGCGCGAGCCGAACGTGGTGCGGGCGCCGCGGCGCATCCAGAGGTCCTTCTCGGCAATCGGCAGCCCCCACAGCACGGACGCGCGCGGCACCGAGCCTTCGACGTGGCGAGCGCGCGCGATCGCCGCGTCGGGCCGGACGGTCGCGAACGCCCCGAGCCCGTCGTCGAGTCGCGCGATGCGTTCGAGATAGTGCGTGACGAGCTCCGTCGCGCCCACATCGCCGCGGCGCAGCCAGTCGAGTTGTTCGGTCGCGGTGAGGTGATGCAGTTCGAACACGCTGTTGAGCCTAGAACCTCGCTTGACAATCGTGGCCCGACCTGGTTGGTTAGTTACTTGAGTAATGAACCCAACCACCGAGAGGAGGTGCGATGGACGACAGCCGACCGATCTTCCTGCAACTGGCCGAACAGATCGAGAACGACATCATCGACGGCAGCCTGCCCGAAGAGGGCCAGGTGCCCTCGACGAACGAGTTCGCGGCGTTCTACCGCATCAACCCCGCTACCGCCCTGAAAGGAGTCACGCTGCTCGTGGACGACGGAATCCTCTACAAGAAGCGCGGCATCGGCATGTTCGTCGCGCCCGGCGCGCGCGAAACGCTGCTCACCCGACGCCGCGACCAGTTCCGGGCGGACTACATCCAGCCCCTCGTCCACGAGGCGGGAAAGCTCGGGATCACCCGCGCCCAACTCGCCGACATGATCCGAAAGGAAGACCCCTCATGACCACCGTCATCGAGGTCGAGAACCTCACCAAGCGCTACGGCACCCTCGCCGCCGTCGACGACGTGACGTTCGGCGTGCGCCAGAACGCGATCTACGGCCTCCTCGGCCGCAACGGCGCCGGCAAGACCACCCTCATGTCCCTACTGACCGGCCAGGATTTCGCCACCTCCGGGCGCATCCGCGTGCTCGGCGAGTCCCCTGTCGAGAACGCCCACGTGCTTCAACGCCTGTCGTTCATCAAGGAGAGCCAGCGCTACCCCGACGACTTCCGCGTCAAGCACGTCTTCCGCAGCGCCCCGTGGTTCTTCGCCCACTGGGATGCCGGGTATGCCGAACAGCTCATCGACGAGTTCCGCCTGCCTGTCGGGCAGCGCATCAAGAAGCTCTCACGCGGTCAGCTGTCCTCGATCGGGGTGATCGTGGGCCTCGCCTCACGGGCGCCCATCACCTTCTTCGACGAGCCCTACCTCGGCCTCGATGCCGTCGCACGCCAGCTCTTCTACGACCGGTTGCTCGAGGACTACGCGGAGCACCCGCGCACCGTGATCCTGTCGACCCACCTCATCGACGAAGTCGCCAACCTGCTCGAGCACGTGCTCGTCATCGACCGGGGACGAATCATCGTCGACGAGAGCGCGGACGAACTCCGCGGCCGCGCCACCGCCCTCGTCGGACCGGCGAGCGCCCTCGACTCCTTCGTCGGCGGGCGGGAAGTGCTTCAGCGCGACCGCATCGGCGGTCTCGCCTCGGTCACCGTCGCAGGCCTCACCGAGGACGAGAAGCGCGCAGCGGCCGCCGCGGGCCTCGAGCTCGCCCCCGTCTCGCTCCAGCAACTCATCGTCCGCATGACCAATGCCCCCGAGAAGGAATTCGAGCACAGCGCATGACCACGACAGCACTGACCCCGCCCCCGGCGTTCGCCACGTTCCCGCGTCGCGTCGTCTCCGTCATCCGGCTCAACACGGCCAACCCCTGGACGACGATCATCATGCCGTGGATGATCCTCGGCATCATCTTCGTCGCGAACTGGCTCATCTGGTGGGTGATCGCCACCGCAAGCGGCACCGGCAACGCCTCCACGGTGGCCCAAGGGCTCCAGTGGAGTGGCGCATCCGCGTGGATCCTCTTCTACATGGGAGTCGTGGCCATCCAAACGATCAACCTCACCTTCCCGCTCGCTCTCGGCTACGGCGTGACCCGTCGCGAGTTCTGGGTGGGCACCTCGGTGACCTTCGTGCTGCTGTCGGCGCTCTACTCGCTCGCGATGACCGCTCTGGCAGCCCTCGAGGAGGCCACCAACGGTTGGTGGATCGGTGGCCGGATGTTCACGGCCGCCTACTTCGGCGACTCGTGGCACCAGCGACTGTTCATCATCTTCACGCTCATGATGCTGTTCTTCTTCACGGGCGCCGCTGTTGCGGCACTGTTCGTGCGGTGGAAGGCCAACGGCGTGGTGGTGTTCTTCGCTGGGCTCGGCTTCGTTCTCATCGGACTGATCGCCCTCGTGACGTTCACCGACAGCTGGGGCCTCGTCGGCGACACCCTCGGGCGCCTCGGCTACGTGGGCGTGCTCGGGTGGAGCTACGTGATCACCGCACTCGCGGCGCTCTTCGGGTACCTCGTGCTGCGGCGCGCCACCCCCCGTGGCTGAGGGAAACGCCTCCCTCGGGATCGTCGGCGGACACCGCTAGCCTGACCGCATGACCGTCACACTGCGCGGGATCGCGCCTTCGGACCTCGAGACCATCTTCGAGTTCGAGCGCGATCCCGTCGCCGTGCGCCTAGCGGCCTTCACCCCGGACGATCCTGACGACCGGGAGCGCTTCGACGCTCACTGGGCGCGGATCCTGGCCGACCCGTCCATCGTCTGCCGCGCGATCGAACATGACGGGGAGCTCGTCGGCACGATCGCGAGCTTCGTCATGGACGGCGATCGCGAGGTCACCTACTGGATCGCGCGGAAACACTGGGGGCGCGGGTTCGCCAGCAGCGCGCTCGCTGCGCTGCTCGACGAGATCGCGGAGCGCCCCCTGTGGGCGCGCGCCGTCGACGACAACGTGGGATCACTGCGCGTGCTGGAACGCGCAGGATTCCAGGTCGTCGGCGACAACGTCGATTACGCGCCCGGCCGGCAGGCCGAGGTGCGGGAGCTCATCCTTCGGCTGGAGTGAATCCGAACCGCCCGATCGAGAAGGGAATCGGCGACGCCCGCGGAGGAGTCGGCTACTTCAGCGACTTCTGCATGAGTATGGTGCCGAGCCAGCGGTCGAACTTGTAGCCGACCTTGCCCATGTGACCGATCTCTTTGAAGCCGAAGTCGCGGTGGATGGCGATCGACGCGTCGGCGCCCTTGTCGGCGATGACCGCGACCATCTCTTTGAGACCTGCCGCCTTCGACTGTTCGATGAGTTCGCCGAGCAGCACACGTCCGAGACCCTTGCCCGTGGAGGCAGGCCCCAGGTAGATGGAGTTCTCGACCGTGAACCGGTAGGCGGCCTTCTCCTTCCACGGATACACGTACGCATACCCGAGCACCTGACCACCGGGGCTCTCGGCCACGATGAACGGCATCTTCTTCTCGCGGATCTTCGCGTACTTGCGCTTCAACTGCGCAAGGGTCATCGGCGACTCGTCGAAGGTCACCGTGGAGTTGAGCACGTAGTGGTTGTAGATCTCGCGGACGTGCGGAAGATCCTGCTCCGTCGCGTCACGCAAGCGGTACTCGAATACGGGCACCGGTTCACCGGCCTGAACGTGGGCCGGCCGCCTGCGACGCGGCTGGTATTCCTCCTCGAGCACGTGCGACCTCCTCGCCACGAGCTTAGGGCGTGCTCCGCGGCTCGGTGCAGCCCCGGCGCTAGGTCACATCCTTGCGCCAGGTCGTGGCCAGGCCGATCGCCGAGATCACGACCGCGTACCCCGCCAGCACGAGCCCGCCTTGCCACCACTCCAGGGTCTGCACCGCGGTCGTGCCCATACCGAGGCCCGTGAAGACGCTCGATCCGACGAGCGCGTCGCTCGCGGCACCCGGCAGGAACTTGCCGACGTTCGCGGTCCACTCCCAGATCGACGTGCCGAAGCGCAGGATCGGCTCGACGAACTGGGTGAAGGCGAGCACGACGACGATCGACGCCACCTGGTTCGGGATGAGCGTGCCGAGCCCCACGCCGACCACCGCCCACAGCGCCATCGCGAGCACCGCGCGCGCCGCCATGAGCCAGGTGTCGGACGAGTCCAGCGCGGTCGGGTTGCCCGTGGCGGCGAGGATGCCCGCGCCGAGGCCGATCGAGGCCACCAGCCCGGCGACGCCGAAGACGGCACCGGCGATGAGGAGCACGACTGCCTTGCCCGCGAACACGGTCGCCCGATGGGGCTGCGCGAGGAACGTGGGCGTGAGGGTCTGGTAGCGGAACTCCCCGGTGACGGCGAGCGCGCCGAGGATGAGCGGGAAGGCATAGCCGACCGCCGTGACACTGCTGTAGATGAGCGGCGGCAGGCTCTCGGGGCTCAGCGCCGGGGCGCCGGGCTGGCCGGCGATCTGGTCGGAGAGCGCACCGAAGATGCCGGCGAGGATTCCGGCGGTGAATCCGACGTAGCCGACGAGAATGAGCAGCAGCACCCACCACACGCGCACGGTTGTGAGCTTGAGTGCTTCGGAGCGGATGGCGCGGATCATGCCGCCTCCTTCCCGTCGTTCTGCGGATCGCCGGTCTGCGCGGAGTGGGCGACGAGTTCGAGGAACACGTCCTCGAGTCCTGCGTGCTCGGTGCGAAGCTCGGTGAGGGCGACGCCGCCGGCCAGGGCGGCCCGTCCGACGGCTTCGGCACTCGATCCGGTGACGGCCAACGCGCCGCCGTCAGGCGAGGAGGCAATGCCCGCGGCGGTCAGTGCGGCGGCGAGAGCAGCGCCATCGGTCGCAGCGACGCGCACCGTGGTGCCTCCCTCGAGGTCGGCGAGGGCGCCGTCGAAGACGCGGCGTCCGCGCGAGATGATGACGACCTGGTCGACGCTCTGCTGCACTTCGGAGAGCACGTGCGACGAGATCAGCACGGTGCGTCCCTCGGCCGCGCGGTCCCGCAGGAAGCCACGCATCCAGCGGATGCCTTCGGGGTCGAGCCCGTTGGTGGGTTCGTCGAGCACGAGCACACCGGGGTCGCCGAGCAGGGCGGAGGCGAGGCCGAGACGCTGGCGCATGCCCATCGAGTATCCGCCGACGCGGCGATCGGCGTAGCCGGCGAGACCGACGAGCCCGAGCACGAACTCGACGCGCGCGGTCGGCAGGCCCGCGGCGGCCGCATACACGCGCAAGTGGTCTCGTGCGCTGCGTCCGGGGTGGAAGCTCGAGGCCTCCAGCGCGGTACCGACTGTTTCGAGCGGCCGATCAAGGTCACGGTAGGCGACGCCTCCGAAGGTCGCCGTGCCACTCGTCGGCTCGACCAGGCCGAGGAGCATGCGCAGTGTGGTGGTCTTCCCCGCGCCGTTCGGGCCGAGGAAGCCGGTGACCACGCCGGGCTGCACGGTGAAGCTGACGCCGTCGACGGCGGTGACTGCGCCGAAGCGTTTCGTCACCTCGCGGAACTCGATGGTTGTTCTATCCGACATAGAACAACCCTAGGGCATGGGTCAGTCGACGCGCCAGTCCACCGGAGGGGCCCCCTGCTGAATGAGCGACTCGTTCGCGCGGCTGAACGGGCGCGAGCCGAAAAACCCTTTCGACGCGGAGAGCGGACTCGGATGCGGCGACCGGATCGCCGGAACCCCACCGAGCATCGGCTGGAGGGTGGCCGCGTCACGGCCCCACAGGATCGCCACGAGCGGACCCCCGCGGGCGACCAGGGCGCGGATGGCGGTCTCCGTGACCTCCTCCCAACCCATCCCGCGGTGCGAGCCTGCCGCCCCGGCCCGCACCGTCAGCACCCGGTTCAGCAGCATGACCCCGTGCTCCGCCCAGGATGTGAGATCGCCGTGCGGGGCGGGCGGGATGCCGAGGTCCGACTGGAGTTCGCGGTAGATGTTGCCGAGGCTGGGCGGCAACGGGCGAACGTGACGTTCGACCGCGAAGGACAACCCGATGGGGTGGCCGGGAGTCGGGTAGGGGTCCTGTCCCACGATGAGCACCCGCACGTCCGCGAGCGGATACGTAAACGCGCGCAGCACGTTCGCTCCCGCCGGAAGGTACGGCCGGCCCGCCGCGGTCTCCGCTCTCAGCAGATCGCCGAGATGGGCGATGCGGTCGGCGACCGGCGCGAGCGCCTCCGCCCAGTCGGGAGCGACCAGCTCCGCGAGGGGGCGCGCCGTCATGCGCCGAGCGCGCCCACCAGCACGCCCTCCTCGTGGGCGGCCACGCGCCAGACACTGCCCGCGCCGACCACCTCGAGGCGCCCCTCCCCCACGATGAGCGCGGTGTGCTCGTCGATGCCGACCCCACCGTCCACCAGTCCGGCTTCCGTCGCGGCGACCAGTCGCCCGAGTGTGCCCCATTGGGCGCAGTGCACGTCGATCGCCAGATCCACCAGGCCGAGCCCCTCGGCGATGGTCACCTCGTCGAGGTCTTCGGCGGCATCCTCCGGGCACACGGGCACGTCTCCGACGAGCCAGCCGCCGACGATGGCCCGGTCCGCTGCGATCGCCGCTCCCGCGGAGAAGCCCAGATAGGGAAGCCCATCCGCGACGAGCAGACGGATCTCGCCGGTGATCGGGCTGACCGCGTCCAGGTACGACGGCGTGTGTCCGCCGCCGATGACGAGCCCGTCGATGTCCCCGAGCACGGTCGAATCGAAACGGTCGCCTTCCGAGACGATCGTGACGACCGGATCGCACGACGCGGTGCTCCGCAGAAGCTCCACGAACGGGAGTGCCTCCGCGCCATCGTCCGCGGTGACGATGAGCACGCCGATGCGCGGCACGACCCGATCCAGGGCCGCCGCTCGCGCCGCCGACTCGGCGACGAAAGCGCGGTACACGTCGGTTCCGTGCTCCTCGTCACGGCCACCGCCGACCAGATGGATGCTCATGCGGCGCTCACCGGAGGCAGAGCCGACCACGGGAACACGATCCATCGAGGGGTCCTTCGCCACGTGTAGTGCGGCTCGTAGACGGTGCCCGGCTTCGTGTAGAGCACCACGGAGCGCACCTCGGCGCCGCCGACCTCGAGCAGTTGAACGACCATCGAGAGCGTGCGGCCGGAGTCGGAGACGTCGTCGACGAGCAGCACGCGCTTGCCCCGAATGGACTCCTCATCGAGCATGGGCAGGAGCATGATCGGCTCCGGCAGGCGGGTGCCCACCCCGGTGTAGAACTCCGCGTTGACGGCGCCGCAACTCTTCACGCCGAGCGCGTAGGCGATACTCCCGGCCAGCAGCAGTCCACCGCGCGCGATCGCGACGACGATCTCCGGCTCGTAGCCGCCAGAGACCACCACCTCGGCGAGTTCGCGCGATGCCTTCCCGAACTCGTCCCAGCTGAGGATTTCGCGGTCATCGTCTGCCATGCGACCACGCTACCGGCGCGGCGAAGGCGCTAGCATCCGATCATGTCTCTCGTTCGCGGCAAAGCCGGCGCGATCACCTTCGGACTCGTGGGGTACCTCTTCCTTGTCGAGCTCGTCAGCGGAATCCTCCAGGGCTTCTACGTTCCCCTCATCCCCGACCTCGTCGAGCACCTCGGAATCCGGGATGCCGACTTCAACTGGTTCGAGGCATCCCAGCTGCTGCTCAGCGCGATCGTCGTGCCGGTGCTGGCCAAGCTCGGCGACATGTACGGTCACAAGCGGATCCTGCTCGTATCGACGGTGCTCACCGCGGCCGCGACTTGGGCGCTCGCCTTCACCGGCGACTTCTGGGCGTTCCTGATCGCGTGGACGCTGCAGGGCTTCTACGTCGTGTGGCTTCCTCTCGAGGTCGCGCTCATCTTCGACCGCGGTCGCACCACCGGCACGGGGGCGTCGCAGACACGGCGCGCCGCCGGCTACCTCGTCGTCGCGCTCGAGGCGGGGGCGATCATCGGGGCGCTCGGCGCAGGGCGCCTGTTCGCCGCGTTCGGGCAGAACGTTCAGTTGACGCTCATGATGCCGGCGATCGCCGTGACTCTGGTGTTCTTCGCGATCCTGTTCGGTGTGCCCGAGTCGACGCCGGTTCGTGGCCGTCGCCTCGACACCATCGGTTTCGTCGGTCTGACGATCGCTCTGCTGCTGATCACGTCGGGACTCACGTTCTTGCGCATCAACGGTCCGGCGACGTGGTGGGTCTACCTGTTCATCGTCGCGGGTGTGGCCCTGTTCTGGCCGTGGGGGCGCTGGGAGTTGCGGCAGAAGGACCCCGCGATCGACCTGCGCGTGCTGCGCCAGCCGAATATGTGGCCGGTGCAGCTCACGGCGGGACTCGTGGGCATCAGCCTGCTCGGCGCGCAAGCGCCGCTGGCGACGTTCGCCGGCACAGACCCGGTCAACGGTTACGGTCTCGGTCTGGATGCGAGTTCGATCTCGTACATCATCGGCGCCTACCTCGTGTCGATGATCGTCGGAGCGCTCATCTTCCCGCACCTGTCACGCTGGACGAGTCCGCGTGTCGCCCTCATCGTGGCGACGTTCTTTGTCGCGACCGGGTACCTGCTGTTCCTCGTCAACCACACGACCGTCGCGGGCGTGTTCGTCAACATGGCGATCGCCGGTCTTGGCTCAGGCGCGCTCGTGGGTGCGCTTCCGGCGGCCGCAGCCGCGGCGGCGCCCATCGGTCAGACCGGCGTGGCAACGGGGCTCACGAACACGACGAAGACGATCGGCGGATCGTTCGCGTCGGCCGTGTTCGCAATCGTGCTCGCGGCCGGTGCGGCGACAGCGGTCACCGAAACGGCGTCGAGCCTGCTCGGCTACATGACGGTGTTCGCGATCTGCGGGATCGGCGCGCTCGTCGCGGCGGTACTGCTGTTCCTCGTGCCGAAGCTCGCGTTCGCCGATGTCGAGTTCGAGGACCTCACCGGCGAGACGTCAGCACCCGCCACCACATCCGACTAGCGCAGATCGTGCGGCACGGGAGGTCTCGATACGCCGCTGGCGCGGCTACTCGACCGGCGGAGTGGTCGTCGCTCGAGTAGTGGGCGTAGCCCGCCCCCGTCGTCGCTCGAGTAGTGGGCGCGGCCGCCGCACCCGTCGGTCGAGTAGCGGGCGTAGCCCGCGACCCCTCGTCGGTCGAGTAGCGGGCGTAGCCCGCGTATCGAGACCACCGTGTGTGTCTGCTGGTGGGTCTCGATACGCCGCTGCGCGGCTACTCGACCGGCGGAGTGGTCGCCGGTCGAGTAGTGGGCGCGGCCGCCGCACCCGTCGGTCGAGTAGCGGGCGTCGCCCGCCCCCTCCGTCGGTCGAGTAGTGGGCGTAGCCCGCGACCCCTCGTCGGTCGAGTAGCGGGCGTAGCCCGCGTATCGA
>VFQP010000280.1_pt1 | contig 120790 bp, 186 predicted proteins | sample 3512351 | NCBI WGS metagenome assembly VFQP01 (sample SAMN10412372, study PRJNA504923) | tailings metagenome | isolation source: Relicate 1 Philex TSF1 revegetated site | place: Philippines: Tuba, Benguet | collected 2017-08-29
TTAAATACCGAATATATATGCAAAAAAAAAAATATATATATATATATATATATAACGCAAAACACTCTTCTAGGTATTGACATTACAGCATGGTCATGATCATGCGCACCTCATAGTCAACTGGTGTGGCGTTGATGCTGCCACATGGGAGACACTACTGGTATGTGTATATGTGTGTGTGTGTGTTTGTATATGTGTATGAATGATGGAGTAATATTTGTGTGTGTGTGTGTATGTGTGTGTGTGTATTGGTGTATGTGTGTAGTCATCACAGTGCATTATGTATTTCACCACAAAAGCCCACTGCCCCAACAGAGTCAAGGGGGACCAGGGTTGGTGGTCAACGTGGTCAAACGTCAAGGAGTACCACAACGTCTTGCCCATGCACTGTGTGCAGAGGTGGGTGGGTGGGTCATAGTCACACATATGAGATAGAATATAAAGCAACACATGTATACACATCCACCCACATCCACCCCCACCCTTTCCCCAACACCCACACACCTCTCAGATTGGTGTACAAGATCGTCCACTTGCTGGTCTTCGCAAAACAGAACGGTCAATGCTCATACGTGCCCTCACAGAGTACCCCCTTACCTGTACTGGGCATGAAGGCTTTCCCAAGGCAGAGGTGACTGGTGGGGGTGTGCCACTGGAACAGATCAATTGTCGCACCATGGAGAGCAGGGTGGTGAAACAGCCGGGGTGTTTTATGTGTGGGGAGGTGCTGGATGTGCATGGGAGAATCGGTGGCTTCAATTTCTGGTGGGCATGGTGTACGGGGAGAGCGGCGGGGCTGGCGGCGGGTAAGGGGGGGGGGGGGGGGGGGATGACGAAGTGGCGGTGAAAGGTGACGATGTGGCGGTGAAAGGTGACGATGTGGCGGTGAAAGGTGACGATGTTTTTTGTTGTTTTCATTGCAGTCAAGAGTGACGATTTGTAGTATAGAATGGCAAACAATACGAATACAGCTACAAGTCAACTGGTCAAAAATATCAAGGTGTGTGTGTCGATAAAGCTGGGTTTCTCTTCAGCTGAATGGTTGTTTTGAGTTGCCGTTGCACCAGCAGCAAAGTGAGAGTAGTGTTGCAATCACGTCAGGTGGGTCTAGAAACAACCATCAAGCAAGCAGCAGCAGCAGCAAAAATGTCAACAATAGTCCTTTAGAAAATTCAAACAGGTGCTGCTGTTGATAACAACCAGCATCTTTCATTATTGTCATCATCATCATCATCATCATGAAAAACAGTATCATCAACATTATCATCATCATCATCATCATCATGTGTGTGTATGTGATTTATGTATTGCATGACCGTCGGTCATCGACTTCCCCGTCATACACCACCCCTCGTCATACACCACCCCTCGTCATACACCACCCTAAATACGCCACAGCGACACCTCCCCACCAGCATCCCCTGCCATCAGCAACTCTGTCTTGCCAGCATTCAACGTACGAATCTTGTGGTTGTGGCAATACAACGGCTCATACTGCCCCAACACGGCAGTGTTCCATCGACGAATAAGCTTATCATCGCCACCAGTATACAACACACCGTTGGGACCCATTGCCATGCATGTCACACGCTCCCCATCATGTGCCTTGTCTGCTTCGAACACCAACTCCATGGTGGCGGCATCCCACATTTTGATGGTGCCATCGTAGGATGCAGAGTAGAGAAAGTTGTCATGATATCGCAATGCGGTTGCACGGTCCTCGTGGGCCTTGGTACGGTGTGTGGTTTCCACCAGATCACCCGACTTGGTGATGACCCACGACCTGCGATGATGATGATGATGATGATGATGTAATTGGATGATGTAGTTGTATGATAGCACAACAACCATCCACTCCCCACATGACACCCACACACCATATGGAGCCATCAGCACCAGCAGCAAAGATGCGATCCCCACCAGTCACGAGGCTCAGGATGTCCCCCTTGTCCAGTGTCACCTCACGCACCAAGCTGGGCACTGCACGTGTCATGTCATACTGACGCAGTTTATTGCACGATGCGCTAAACAACCACTTTTTGTGTTTGGAAAGGGCACGCACCCATCCCGAGTGACCATCCAGCACCACCTGTGGTTTTGACAGATGGTGATGCAACTCATCCACTATCCAAGTGTACATATGCACAACCATACAATCTCCCGTACCGTTTCTTGCACTGTTTCATCTCCAGGTTCCCATGCCAGGATTTCACGTGCCATGTTGCCGCAAAACACCTGCTTGCGGTTGTCACCCCAGTCATTCCAGCCATCTTTGCAAAATGAAAAGATGGGGGAGCCAGAGGGTACCAGACGCAACACCTGTACAATGCTGGGATGCTGCTGGCCTGGCTCCACCTCTGCTTCCGTGTCCACCTGTTGATTGATTATGTGTTGTGGATGTTGTTTCCAAGCAAGCAGCAGTGCACTACAAACCCTGTGCACAACCACCACACCTTGAGCCTCCAAAATGCCATGGTTTTGTCAAGGGAGGCAGTGATGACCTCTTTGCGTGTCTCTGTGGATGGGACCGGGGCATCCATCAAGTTGTAACAACCAAGTCAAGTCACGCCCATCACAACATGATCTATGATGCACAAAACCCAATCCCCATCAGCTCCCCGCAACGGTACTCAAGTCCAACGAAAAACAGGCAACTGAGATGGGCAACTGAAAGCGTGTCGCACCTGAATCGTGCAAAATCAGCGCTGCAGTGAGGCTCTTATCATGTGCTTTGAAGCAGGAATACAGCACGCTTTCCAATTGGTCGTGCGTCTTGGTAGCAGCACCGCTAGGAACAGCATTTGCTTGGACGTGTGGAGCACAACGAACTCGTCTCGGCGGGAAAACTCTGCCGCTGGTAGTGGCTGCAGAAGGGTGTGTAGCACAGCCAGGCACCCTGCTGCAGCTGCAGCTGGGTGCGAGACTGGGCATGGCAGATTTAACAGCAACCGTGTGGGGTGGGGTGGTGGTGGTGTGTAGCGTTTTCCCCTTGCTATACTCTATGCTATATGGAGCGGAGTGAATATGTGTTGGAACATGTATCTGGGGTTTTTTGTTTGGGGGTGTTTGTACTTTACAATCGAGCAGCCACACAACCTGCTTGTTGAGCACTTTTTTTTCCATTGGCTAGCATTAGCCATTAGCACGCAGATAACATCACTATCATGGTACTGTGGACCAGCACACTGCGTCGCTGCAGATCCCTTGGTACATCATGCTTGCCTGCTGCTTTTGCTGCTTTTACCACAGCACCTCAGCAGCAATTTCTGTCCATGATGTGTGATGATCAACGTCGATGCAGCAGCAGTAGCACAGCAACCAGTGTTGCACAACCAACAACAAGTGTGTACGATAGATATCCTGAGGAAACCAAGCCACCAGCCCTAAGCAGACTGTTCCCCGACATAGTCGACTATGAGGACATGCAAAAACACGATGGTATGGGGGTTTGAGGTGGTAAGGCATACACAACATTTGGGCAATGCACTGGATCACCCGTTCTCAACAACACACAGTGCGTCAGCTGCAAGCCGTCATCCGTGATCCAGAGTGGTTTGGCAAGAAAAGGGTCAAGATCTTGCGACAGGTGCGGGGTGGAGTGTGTATGCTGTTGACCGGCGCTGTATTGACCGATCACCATGATGACCGCATACACACACAGCTCCGCATCATACCCGGCGTCCTGACATCACTTCCAAACAATGAAAACAAGTATCTGCTGTTCAACACGGTGGAGGTGGAGCGTCTGGTATGCTGTTACACCATGCCATGGGGGATGGCTCTGAGACGGTGTGTGAATCATCATATGCGTACTCCCAATACACCACCACAGTTTCATTGGTTTGGCATTGTGGGCATGAAAGCACAGCCCTACGAGTTGCTGCTCTTGGAAAATGGTGTGGTGTCCAAGTACCCAGTCGTGGTGTGTTGTTGTTGTTTTTGGGGGGGGAATTGCATCCATTGTGTTGCCTGTGTATGTAGTGGGGTACACACCCACTATACACCACTACATACACCACGACATACACCACGACATACACCACTACATACACCACTACATACATCACCTTGTACAGATGAAGCAATGGCACAGGGATGCAGTGACAAAACAATGGGAGAATGTTGTGTTTATGCACATGCCACCAGGACGCACCACACGTGTGGAAATTCCTGTCTATGTACGTCCATGTATCAACATTGCATCCCAATTCCATGCACCTCAGACTACACCTACCCACACACAAACATACACCCACTCACACACACACATGCAGAAACACACCCACTCACAAACACACACCCACACAAACAGACTGAGGGAGAAGAAGAGAGCCCAGGTTGGAAAAAGGGGGGATTTGCCAGGCATGTACGCAAGGGAGTGCATGTCGAGGCGACATGGGATGCGCTGCCCCGAAAGCGTGGTTTTCTGGCAGACATCAGTGGCATGGATACATTTCAGCGCATCTGGGTCAAGGACCTGCCCATGCCACCCAATGTACGTTGCTGCTGCTGATGCTGTGGGGTGGGCGACACAATACAGGGAATTGATCAACACACTCTCAACACACTCTCCTCATGTTCACCAGGTCAAGGTGGTGGAGAAGCATCTGGAGCATCCAGTGATTAGGATGACTGGCAAGCGTGAGTGGAAGGACGAGGACTCAGCAGCGTGAATACGGGGGGAAAGACTGTTTTTTGGGCAAAACACTTTACGAGTACGTGTAAACAAACAAACGGTTGTAACGACGCATTTTCAAGTACACATCACGCATTGTCAAGAACCATCAATACATGTGCCACAGTGCTCGCGCACGCATGGCCTGAGCATGTTTGTCGTTGATCTGTAAGCAACAGCTCGTGACCAGACCGTCATCATGCAGCGATCCACGGCCCTTAGCACTGTATTAGTAGTGTTATTGATCACTGCTACACCCGTTTTGTCCATCAAAGAGCGTGCTCGTGGTGTTCGACCCTCGACATGGCCCAACGAGGTGTTGAGAGGACGCATAGCAAAGGAATTTGACCCCACAATCAGTTCTTTAGACTATTGTGAGGCGAAAACGTACCCAATAGATGGCAAACGACTGCCTGCGGTACGCTGGTTGGTGGATGTTTGCATCAACCGAGGGGGAGAACCAAATTCTATTCCTATAAACACAGATTACGTTTGATACACCCATTACCGATCTTAAATGGGCACACGTGCCACCATACCTGGACAAGGTGTGTTGTGTGTGTGGGGGGGGTGCAATGGTCAAAGTCGATGGAGTTTGACTCATGTCTACACACTACCCAGGTGGTGTTTGCACTGCTGGAGAGTCGTACTGGATTTGGTGGTGGGCGTCTGTGGCGCTCCACACAGTATGGTGACCCCGAGACCTGGGAAGATGTGTCGGCCAAGATGCAAGGTAGGTTGTGATCTGGTACAGTAGGGTTACTTGATGTTGCACTCATTGATGTACTGATGCATATACATACCATTCTACAGGTGCATTTGATGACAAGCTCCCTGCAGAGGAGAGTGGCATCATGGCCATGTTTTTCCATCCCGATCGTACCGAAAAGATCTTCTTCCAGGGTGCTGGCAACAAAAACTGGATCCAGGTACATGTGTATGTGGGTGTGGGTGTGTTTTGGGGAGGTGCATGGTATGCTCGAAGATACCATGCAGATGTACAGGAGCAGATACAGAGGACAGCCATCAATGGATCCACATCATCTCGCCCACATCATGATCACCACCATCACCACACAGGAGCAGGCTGGGAAAGACTTTGAGACCCTCAATAGCCCAGGAGACACTCGTGGCTTGTTTACAGAAATCAAATTGCACCCAACGCAAAAGGATTGGATGCTCGCCAAGGCATTGCGCAATCACTGTCAGGCACATGGATCTGACAAGTGGTGTGCATATGATGTCTTTGTATCTAAGGTGTGTTTTCATGCACCCTGGCATGCAGACGCACGTGCACAACACATCATTCACATCAGCAGCAGCAACACACACCATCCACATCATCATCACACACCATTCACATCCTCATCACACATCTTCACACATCATCACACATTATCATCACACATCCTCATCACACATCATCATAGGACTTTGGGCGCTCATGGCAAAACCTCACAGCCAACAGTCATGGCAAAATTGCATCCTTCATTGACTTTGACTGGGGGGCACGGGTATGTTGACCATTGACCATGCCGTTGACCATGCCATTGGCCACGCCCATTTTGTAGTGAATATCCCGTATTCATAAAGCCAACCAAATAGCACAAAAACACACCGTGTCCACCATCACCACCATTATCTGGCATCATCCCCACCCGCGCCCCACACACAACACCCCAGTTGCGTCGTGATGGGCATGACACACGGGGCATCGCCGATGAAACCATATTTGCCACAGTGTATGAAAAGCCAGAATACCTTCCACCCAGTGGTCCCTTTGGTCACACATGGGACCCCAATGTGCACTTTGTGGCCTCTCATGATTTTTTCAACAGTCAACATGACAAGGTGGTGGCATGCGGCAACATGTTTGAGATAATCAGTCATAAAGTGTTTCTGGCGTTGCCCAGCAAGTGTCCTACTGCACCTGATGGGCAAGCAAAGAGTGTGCCCCAGGTATGGTGTGTGTGTGTGTGTGTGTCGTGGTGTGTTGTGTGTCATGGGGTGTGTGTGTTATGGGGTATCTCTGTATGGGGGGGGTGCAATGGATGGGTGGTGCATAATACCATCACGAGCAACTGCAAAAAGAGTGAAAACAGTGAAAACAACACCAACAACAATGAAAACACACACGTAACAATAACAATACCATCAGCACATATCAAAAATCACCCCCACCACCACCAACAACAACAACAGGGTGTGAGCAATGAACAAGTAACACTCTATGTTAGTGATGATCATGGGGCAAGCTTCCAGGAGGTGTGTCTGCCTACACCCCTCGAGGATCGAGGCTACAACCTTGTACGCACACATGATGCAGAGAGTGTGTTTTTGATCATTGATCATGATGAACAGGACAGCTGGGAGGTGCGTGTGGGTGTTTGTGGGGAGGGGCGTGTGTATGGTCGTGGTAGTAGGTACAAATTTGTGTTCTTATGTGTTCTTATGTGTTTTTATATGTTTTTTGTGTGTTTTTGTGTGATTGCCGAGTTGTGTATGAGCATGTGTGCTTGGCAGTCATTCACCACCCACCCCCCATCATCATCACCCATCATTATCATCATCACCACCACCCACCATCACCATCATCAGTCACTTCACTATCATCATCACACAGGCATCGCTTCCCATTGGCAACGTATATGCAGCAGGCGCAAACACATCTGCTCTGTTTTCAATGTCACTCAGACGCAACTTTCGCAGGGGTCCTGTGGTGGACTTTGTGCGAGTAGAGGGGATGCCGGTACGTTTTGGGGTGGGGTGGGGTTTGTGGAGAGATGAGGTGTTTTGGTGTATGTGCATGGGTGTGGTATGCAGATAATGTGCATATTACTACACAGACATGGAAACATACGAACACAAAACAATACACATAATCAAACACAAACATCCAAAAACACACACAAAAAAGCCCCCCCCTCCCCAAAAATAAAAATCCCATACACACACAAAAAAATACACAAAAACACACACACCAGAAAATGCACGCTACAAAACCACACCAAAACACCAAAAAAACACTCCCCCCAACCACCCACAGGGAACCTTTCTGGCCAATCAGCTGGATGACATAGTAGTACAATCAGGAGGTGCCCTGGGGAAAGACATCAAGCTGGAGCGCTATATACAAAGCAAGGTGTCGTTCAACAACGGGGCACGATGGAAGGATGTGGAGGTGCCGAGCAGCTTTCGACACCCAGAGTGCAATAACTGTGGGGGGAGTCAAAACTGCAAGCTTCATTTGCATGGTATGATGATGATCTTGTAGCTGGGGGGAATGAAAGGGGGGGGATGGTTGGAGTCGGGGGTAGTTGGGTCATGCAGATGTGTGTGTGGGGGGAATGTGTTGTGGCTTTCTTGTGGATGAGGGGGATTGTGTTGGGGGGATGTATGTAGGTACAGCACAACACACACACAACAAACTCACGACATGTACCAATTAATTCATCACCACCATCCACCACCAACCGCAACCTATGCCCACCACACACACTCACAACCACACCACACACACACACAGGCCCCACCAGCTGGTTTTGGACAACAGATGTGCGCCCCTCTCCTTCCCTCTATACACATGAAAATGCACCAGGTATTGTGTTGGCCACAGGTAACACTGGAGAGTACCTTGATACCACTGGTGATCGTACATGCACATGGATGAGTCAGGTATGTGTGTGGGTGTGGGGGTGTGGGTGTGGGGGGTTTGTGTATGATGAGATGAGTAGTGGACTTGGTGCATGACTATATAACACACACACACACACATTGTGCACACACACACACACACACACACACACACACACACACACTCATACAACACATGTGTACAACACCCCCCACCCCCCACACCACCCCACCCCTCACTGCTACCCCCCTAGGATGGTGGTGCAACATGGCAAGACATAGCCAATCACGCAGCCATGTATGAATTTGGTGATCATGGCAACATTGTGGTGGTGAGCTCCTTCATGACAAGGGCTCCCACTGACACTGTGTACTTCTCCATTGATGATGGTCGCTGCTTCAATAAAGTGCAACTGGAGGAGGCTGTGTATGTGGAGAACATTCGGTATGGGTGGGTTGGTGGGAGGGTGGATGTGTGTGTGGGGGGGTAGGGGTTGGGGGGTGCTGTGTGGGGGGGTAAGGGGGGTGTTGTGTGGGGGGGTATGGGGGGGTTCGTGGGTATTGTGTGGGGGAATAAGGGGGTTGTTGTGTGGGTGGGAAAGCAAGGAAGAGGGAGGACGTGTGTGTGGAGTGTATGTGTACATGCACAATGTATACCACACACAACACGCCCTCAACCCCTCCCACACAACACACCCTCTCACACAACACACCCTCACACAACACACCCTCACACAACACACGACACCCTCACACAACACCCTCACAACACAGTGTGGAGCCTCAAGGTGCAAGTCACATATTCTTTGTGCATGGTGTATCATGCTACACAGATGAGCATGATCGCTGCAAGACCCCCATGGGTGCAGAGAGGCAGGGGAAGCTTATACCAGTGGATGTGAGGGAATTGAAGGCAAAGGACCAGTATAGGGTGCGTGGTGGTGTTTGTGTGTGTTCTTTTTTGGGGGTGTTGTATGTGTCTATGATATGAATCATGAGCATTGGGGGGGCAGGTGTATTGTGGGATGAATGTAGGGTGGGTGGTGTTGGTGTGTGCACTTGCCAGCATACATCATACATGACACTCCCACACCCACACACCCTCCCACGCAAAACCCACACACCCAATACACACCCAACACGCACCCAACACGCACCCCCCCCACACACAGACATGTTCTGAGGATGACTACACTTCATGGGCACCCCCTACTTCCAATTGCATGCTGGGTCGTAATTACACAATGCAACGGCAGATATGGGACCACTACTGCTACAACCCATTGGTATGTGTGTGAGGTTTTACATGTGACGGTGTTGCTTTATATGTGAGGGTGGATATGCATGTGTGTGTGAGGGGCTTTGTATGTATGTGCATGTGAGTGTGTATATGCAGGCATGTGTGTATATGCAGGCATGCATGATCATGCACAACCAACCCAACCCCCTTCCTCCCCTCTCATTTCACACAGGAATACCAGCGCCCCAAAGTCAACTGGAAATCCTGTGATTGCAATGCAGAAGACTTTGGGTGTGCGTTTGGGTATGAAGATGATGGCAATGGTGGCTGTGTCAAGATAGCAGGCATTGACTTCAATAGCTGCCCAGCATTGAAGGATTATGCAGTGGGGTATGTTTGTTTGTGGTGTTTGTGGGTGTTTGTGGGTGTTTTGTGGGTGTGTGCGTGTGTGGATGTGGGTGGGTATATGGGTGTGTTTGTGGGTGGGTATATGGGTGGGTATGTATAAGGATGTGTATGGGTGTGGGTGTGGTGTATTGTATGGGTAGGTTTACTGTGTGGGGGGTACACTGCCTCTCCCTCCTCTCTCCCTATTCCCTATCCATGCAGACATACCCCCACTCCCACCCACCTACACATCACCCACCCCTTCCCCACTCCCCACACACTCCCTCAGGCACAAGCACCTTCGCCTCATACATGGTGACATGTGTATAGGACCAGGACACTTTTTATCCGATGGCACTGACGGTGCAGGGCACAAGTGGGATGGTCATAGTGAGGCAATACCATCAAGTGGAGGAGGAGGAGGAGGAGGAGGAGGCGGGTATGTGTGTTTTTGTAGACATGGATGTGTGTGTGTGTGTGTGTTGGTTGGTTGTTACACAAGTACAATACACAGAATATAATACACACAAATCCACCCACCCCTCTCAACACACAAACACACACTCTCTCTAATCCATACCCCCCCCCCCCCCCCCCCCCCCCCCCCCACACACAGTGTCAAAAAGCACTGGTGGGCATTCCTCATAGGGGCCATTGCAGGCCTCACCGTCTTTATCCTCATCCTCGGTGTATGGTGGCAGCGCTATGCATCCGAATACACCAAGGCATCCCTCGAGGACGTGTTTGACCCTGTGGTGTCAACTGTCAAGGGGGCATTTGGGGGTGTACGGGCCAGGTTTTCAGGGGCAGAGGCGTCCAGGGCTGCGCAGGCAGAGTATTTTCAGCCATTGGAGGGGAGTGTGGGGTTGGAAATGGGTCAGGAGGATGCACGGGGAGCCAACTTGTTGCAGAAATAAACACAGCCGACTTGCTTTTTCAGAAATAAACACATCATGGGTTGGTGGTAGTGGTGGAAAGTTGGTGCCCTCTTCTTGTCTTTTCTCTTTGACAAGGTTTTATGTGTGTTTTCTTGCATGTGTGTGGTTGTTTTTCTCCTCGAGCTCTGTGTCTCGTGATACACCCCTGTGTTGTGTGACACATATACGCATGTGTGAAGCATTGGTTCCCCCCATTTTTACACTCATACTACACCATTGTGTACGTATGTGCTTTCAGTCTGGTGATGCACCACACTCGTGATTGAACAGGTGTGCGTGTATCTGTATGTACGTGTGTACTGTGTATCACGTGATTCACCAAAAGCCCATGTGATTCACCACAAAACCAAGTGATTCACAGTAAAAAACAAGTGATTCAAAAGCAACATGTACATGTGTGTTTGTTGATGCTGGATGTATACGCCTTTTTTCTGGTGGATTTATTGGTTTTGATTGGATGTATACGCATCACAGGAGTTGTCACCACACCATCATCACCATCATCATCAGTACACACGTGAGTGTATGCATGTGAGTGTACACCACACTTGCCAAACATGGGCGTGTGTGTCATCTGTGTACATAGTGTATACATCATGGTGTATTGTTGTGTGTTCACGTGCTGTATGTCATGTGCTGTATGTTTGTCACGTGGCATGTATGTTGGGGTAGAGGTATTGTAACAGAAACACGCAAGCACACTGGGTTGTTGTAACAGAAACATGCAAGCACACTGGTTTGTTGTAACAGAAACATGCAAGCACACTGGTGTGTGTGGTACAAACATGAGGGGGAGGCAACTGCTTGGGGTCTGAGTTACATCAAGATAGAGCGCAACTGCTGGGGTGTTTGTGCGGATGTGTTTCTGTAGGTCTGCATGTGTGGGTTGCATTACAGCACATGTGCATTCACACACGTGCACATGAAACAAAAGTGGCAAAACACATATAAAACCAAGTAGAGAGAGAATTCACACAGGGCTGCTGCTGTCCGTGTGGTATGTCTGACACATGGACATCAACAACCCACCCATCATGCACACATCCGTGATCATTACAATACCATCACCACCACCACAATCATCATAAAACCACATCTCTTGTGTTCCCCAGCATATATTTGTGTTTTCCAGCATATTTTTGTGTTCCGCAGCATATTCTTGTCTTCCCAACCATATTTTTTGTGTTTTCCAACATATTCCCGTGTTTCTCCCAATCATCCTCAAGGGTGCCCATTGGTCCCTACAGCAGCAGCACCACCACCACCCTCTGCATCTTCCCCGGCAGGTACTGCTGGCTGTACAGGTGCTGGTGCTGGTGCTGCAACCACAGCAGCAGCAGCAGCAGGTGTGGGTTGCACAGGTGTGGGTATCAACCCAGCAGGGCGTGGCTTCAACCCCAGACGTTCCTCCAACACCCTTGCACCACGCTCCCTGTTTGAGGTGACGGTAATGTTTGTATTATTATTATTATTATTATTATTTCATGATGATGATGATGATGACGAAGAGGAAATACAACGATAGCTGTTGTTGATACTACGCATGACCCTGACAAGAATCATGTTTCATACTGCATCATCCAGGCAATCATACCATACACCCCTTCACAACACACACGCACCGTCGACGGGAGGCCTCCAACCCCCCCCCCCCAATCCCAAGGGGTGTACTCACCGGCAACACCGCCCCACCACCCACACCGCCACCACCCACACGATGCATGGGGAATATGCGAAGGATGCGGCTGCATGCAGCAGCAAATGCGTCAATGGGTGGGTGCACTGCAGGAGGGAAGAAGGTGGCGAAACGAAAATCCTCACTGCCATCGCCATGTGTGCCATCTGCATGTGGTTGCACAAAGCGGAGGTACCACCACCCTGTGTATTGTGCAAACGTGACAAAAGCAACAATTTCCACCACACGGGCTAGTAGTACGGACAGGGCAATCGAGAGCAGCAAGTAGATGCCGGGGAGATACTGGGGGAGGAGGATGATGGGATGATGACGGTATACATGCTGCACCACGAATAACACCCCCATCACCACCCACATCACCACCACATCATTACCACACACCTTGCTGGGTATGCGTACAGAGGAAAACAACTTGGCTTCCTTATCAGGCAATGCCTGCTTGATCCCCACCAACAATGCGCCCAACACTCCATGAAACCCACTGAGGTCTGCATACAGCAGCTTGGCATACATGATGGGCATGGCCAGGTAGAGTGCAAGGCAGAGGATAAACACACCACAGCCGCTCACTGCTGCAACAATGGCAATGTACTTGATGAGCTCCACTGCACCCCATGCTGGTTCAAGGACACGTGCTGTGAAGAGCACACCCACAACGGACAGCAAGAGCTATGTGTGTGTGGTGGTGGTGGGGGGGTACTTGCAGAGTTTTGCGTAGGGGAAATGCAATACAATGTGTACCTCGGGGATATCGGTCTCGATGAACGACGATGTGATCACGCTCCAGATTTGTGGTACCACACTGTGTGATGTTTAGTGCACAATTTGTGTTGTGCCATGATGACTTGCGCTACAACAGCCCAACACACATACTTTCCAGGCACCAGAGCCAACACATCTACGATGCTTGGCTTGTACAGGGCAAGCACATAGCCCAACACTAGAATAGCAGCCACTGATGGTGCTACGAATGCTGTCTTTGCTACCGCTGGCGTTTGCATCACGATTGTTATCCTGAAAAGCTAATACTAAATGATGATGACCTTGTTCATGTTGTGATCTCGAGCATTTCGAGCATTTGGCTTTTTGGTGTGGTTTTGGTTTCCAAACAGCTGTTTGGCGTTTTGCAGTGTGGTTGTGGGAGTTGCGTTTTTTTTTTTTTGTGGGAAATAGTACTTCAGACAATTGCACTCACCCCCCAGCACAAATATAAAGCAGGAGTGTTCTAGACAGGAGTGTGTTAAACATTACAAACAGCAAATAAACACCCACAGCATACGAGGTGCTGCTGTTGTCTGTCAATATTTGCAACCATTCTCTTGTGCAATCCCAACAGCTTGTGCAACCATAATGGAGTCCACTAGCCAGCCAGTACAAATTTCACAGCAGCAGCAGTCTGTGTCCCAGAGCGCTGGGGATGCAGTGGGCCCATCCAGTTCAATGAATCCTCCCAATGCACTTGTGGCAGGCAGCGAACAGGCCGGCCCTTCTACTGAAGTAGATCGTACCAAGCACCCAAGTGGTATTGTGCCCGTTTTGCAAAACCTGGTGGCCACTGTGAATATGGATTGCAAGCTTGAGCTCAAAACAATTGCAATGAACGCCCGCAATGCAGAATACAACCCCAAGGTGAGGTGTTGTTGTCAAGGTGGCATATGTGGTTGCCATATGTATGGTTGTCCCGTTGCTGAGGGAGAACGGTGTGCACACGATGATCATCAACCATGTGCACATCTCCCCCCTGACAGCGTTTTGCTGCAGTCATCATGCGCATTCGAGATCCCAAGACCACAGCACTCATCTTTGCATCCGGCAAAATGGTGGTGACAGGTGCCAAAAGTGAGGAGCACAGCCGACTGGCAGCACGCAAGGTATACATGCATTGGAGACTAATGTATATTGGGTGTTGTCGTCGGTTTTCTCTCTCTCACACACAAGCAATGGACACAAGGTACATCCAACACATCTCTCTCACATACAGTATGCTAAAATTGTGCAAAAGCTGGGTTTCAATGCAACATTCAAGGTAGGTCGTGTTGGCATGCGTGGTAATGGGTGAGCCCTCCCATGTGCACACCCACACAAGATGCCAACACACCCAAACAGGAATTTCGCATTCAAAACATTGTGGGATCATGTGATGTCAAGTTTTTCATTCGCCTCGAGGGACTGGCGTATGCACACAAGGAGTTTGCACGCGTACGTAGATGGTGTGCTTGATGGTACCAGTGTGTATGTAGATGCAATCCTATACACATACTTGCTGCTGCACATGTACATATGATGTACACATGTTGTACACACCCACAACCCACAACCCACATCAACACAGTATGAACCAGAACTCTTTCCTGGTTTGATCTACCACATGGTCCGTCCCAAGGTTGTGCTCCTCATTTTTGTTTCGGGCAAGGTGGTCCTAACAGGTAGGTGTGGGTTGGGAAAGCTCATATGGGGGTATGCAAGCACCACTTGGGATGGTCGGATGATGATGATTATATGCAAAAGCACCACCTTTCTGGTACACTCCACAGGTGCCAAGCGTCGTGAGGATATTTACACAGCCTTTGAGCAGATTTATCCAGTGTTGAAGATGTTTCGCAAGGGCACAGAGGCATCTGCAACGACAAGTCAGGCTGCTGCAGATGATGCTGCGGTCATGGCCATGGCGGTATGTTGTATGATGTTCCCACATCTGTTGACACATCATACAACACACATCATACAACACACATCATACAACACACATCATACAACACACATACAGGATCAGCTGGGTGGTGCTGATCTGCAAACGCTTGCGGGGGGTAGCGTTGCACCCTCGTCCTGATGTTTTTTGTTGTTTTTCCCAACACATTATCCCGAGACTTGTCCCCCAATATATTTCAGGCGTTGTTTGATAGTTACAATAGTTACACAGTAGCAGTAAGAAATGGGCGCCAGCAATATTTGCGCAATCCCAATGGCACAACGTTGCATACCAGCATCTGGCAGCCAGGTCGTTAAAAACAGCACGTGTGCATGACGCAAAAAGCCCCCAAAGCACTCGTGCTTGCGGGCACAAACTCGGGCGTTGGCAAGACCACACTGTCAATTGGTTTGCTTGCTGCGTTGAGGTACTAGCCGTTGGTTGCCGACCACATGTGCATCACACATGTGCTTTTATACATGGTTTACGATTTGTTGCGTGCCTATACCACTCACAGACGCAGGGGTATTATCGTACAACCCTTCAAGATTGGTCCAGGTATTATTGGTTGTCGTTGTTACTACACACTGGGGTACAGAGGGGCACACTCACAACCCACCATATTCAACCACCTCAAACCAGATTTCCTGGATCCTTTGCATCATGAGGCAGCATGCGGTCGCACATGCATCAACCTCGATGGGTGGATGCTCGACCAGCAGCAAGTCCTCGACACCTTTCACCGCAACATGGCAGACGCAGATGTAGCCCTACTGGAGGGTGTTATGGGCTTGTATGATGGTCGTGATGGGCAGAGCGATGCAGGCAGCACTGCTCAGATTGCAAAATGGCTCAATGCCCCTGTCGTGCTGGTTGTGGATTGCAGTGCCATTGCTCGCTCTGCTGCAGCACTCGTAAAGGGCTTTCGTGAATTTGATGCACATGTGAGATTAGCTGCAGTGGTATTGAACAAGGTTGGCAGCGATGCACACACCGCATGGCTACGGGATGCCATTGTTCCTACCAACCCTGATTTGGTAATGCTAGGAGGGGTGCCAAAGGTATATTCTGGACGTGCTTGTACGCATGTGTGGTTGTGTACATGTGGTATGACTAAATCATGGTTGACACAGGCTGGACAGATGCACATGCCAGAGCGCCATTTGGGGTTGCACATGCCCCACGACATGCAGCATGATTATGTTTCACAGCTTGCCGACATCATTGAAGCTCATGTAGATTTAGATGCACTCTTGCAAATTGCAAGCACTGCCGATGTACCGCCATGTGTGGATGCTGATGGTTTGGAACCAATACCCCGGCCATTGTCATCTGCTTCCCACGTGCGCATTGCAGTGGCAAGTGGACCAGCCTTTTGCTTTTATTACCAAGAGTACGTGTTTGGTATTTACTGGTTGGGGCGTGTGTGTTTTTGCATGACGTGCATATGACATTACCCTTGATCATCCTTGATCATCACCATCCACCAAACCACAGGAACCTCACCCTCTTGCGTCATTTTGGAGCAGATATCGTCCAATTTGATCCCCTGGTGGATGAACACCTGCCTGATGGTGTTGCAGGGGTGTATTTGGGGGGTGGGTACCCCGAGCTGCATGCTGAGGCACTGGCTGCCAATCTCGGCATACGCTTGGCGTTGCGTGCATTTGCCGCAGAGGGTGGGGTGGTGTATGCAGAGTGTGGGGGGCTCATGTACTTGTCACGGAGCTTGCAGGTGGATGTACCACACGGCGCTGTGCACGAAATGGGTATGTGGGGGTGTGATGGATTACATGTGATGTACCACATGGGATGTGATGTACATTCCCTTTCTCTCATACACACACAGTGGGTGTGTTTCCGTTTCGCACTGTTATGGATCCTGACAAGATGCACATGGGGTATGTGGAGGTCACCACACTCCCAGGGTGCCCCTTGTTTCCTCCAAACACCACTGCAAGGTGTGTTGTATTTGGGTGTGTTGTATGTGGGATGTGTGTATGTGGGATGTGTGTATGTGGGATATGTGTGGGTTGTGCAAGTGTTGTTGTTGTGTGCGTGGCGTGTGTATGACAACCTGTTTGTATATTGTATATATACTCTACACACAAGCATACCCCACCAACCCACATGGCCCCCCTCACATCGCCTCCCCCTACATACTACTACCACATGCAACCGCCCACACATGCCCCCCCCACATGCACGCCCCCCCACATACACTCACACACACCCCATTACAGGGGTCAGGTGTTTCACTTCAGTGAGATACTACAGGAACAGGTGGTGGGTGGGGGCCGCACATCCACAGACTCGGATGGACAACAGCAACAGGAGCAACGTGGGTGGACTGCTGGGTACCTGGCTACACCACAAATACCAGGTGTGGGTGTATGTGGGTGTATGTGGGTGTGGGTGGGTGTATGTGTGGGTGTGGGTGTATATGTGTGGGTGTGTGTCGAGTGTATTTGTGGGTGTAAACAACATGTATTCAATGCATGAAACAATGATCAACGTATAAAACAGAATATAAAACAGCATATATAATACAACAACACGCATGCTATCATACGCAACGCACACCCCACCACACCCAACCCACACACACACCCTACACACACCCCACACACCAGGTGCCAACCCAATAGAAGAGGGCTATTCATGGCGCAACGTCCTTGCCAGTTATGTACACCTTCACTTTGGCTCATGTCCAGCATTTGCGGAATCCCTTGTTCAACACTGCCGACGTGTCGACCTGCTGCGTGTCCACCAAGCCGCCTCCCTGGCCACCCGCGCAGCAACCCTGCAGCTGCGCACGTCCCCCCTGTGTGGAGGGGGGGCCTCCTCGTCCTCCCTGGGCAGCACCGCCATGCTGCCGGGGGGCCTGTTGGGGCAGCACTCGCCGCACCAACATGGGGGGCCCCCGGGGGGTGCCCAGTGCAGTCAATGTGGGGCCCATGAGGTGCAGGAGACGGATACGCAAAGCGAGTCGATGCGGTCAAGTAGTGGTGGGGAGAGTGAGCTGGCGGGTGGGGGGCACGTGCGGTCACGCAGTGGTCGGCTGTCTGATGGGGGGACGGTGGGGGAGCGGTCCCCGCTGGGGGCCCCTCCTCTGGTGGGGGTTGCTGCCGCAGCGGCACCCCTGCCGCGGCTCCCCCCGCCCCCACCCATGCTGGCGCTGGCGCCGCCACCGGTGGCGCCTGGCAACCCGCAGCCGTTGTATGCGAGTGGCAACATTAGTCATGTGTCGAGCTGGCAGGGGTCGTTGTATGGTGGGGCCCTTGGAGGGGCCGGTGGGAGCAGCATGTCACTGGCAGTGGACCACGCAGCAGACGTGCTCGCAGCGGTGGATGGCGGTACTGGTCAACGCATGGGAGAACCATGGTCAACTGTGCATCCATATCCCCCTGGTGTGTTGTACGGTGGAAAAGACCACCACAACAGCACCATGGGTGGTGGCGGTGGGGCTCCACTTCCCACCGGCACCATGCCCCCCCCACCCCCGCCAACGATACCACATACCGGCCACCAAGTGACCACCGATGCAGCGAGTAGAGCAGCGGCATTGGCAGTGTATCGCCATAGGGACGATATTCTAGTGAGCTTTAGCCCAGCTGCCACTGAAATTGCATTTGCTCTGGGATTGGGCATGCGAGTGGCTGCTGTCACCGATTTGTGTGATGCACCTCGGGAAGCACAGTCACGCATGAAGAGCAGCCGGGCGGTGATGGGGAGCGGGGTAGGTGGGGTGGATGACATGGACGCACATGTCAAGGTGTGATGGTGGGTGGGGTGGTGGTGGGTGTTGAGGCATGGGTGATTGTGTGTGGTTGCATGGCTTTGACTGGTCAAACATGATGGTCAAACATGATGGTCAACAACACCATGCACACCGCACAGGCACTCAAGCGTCAGGGTGTTTCTCCCTTTGTTGTTGACCATGACTTACTGTTCAGCTTGCAGCCTAGTGTGGTGTTGGCAGCAGATCACCCAAAAGCATGTGGACCAGAGAGCTGCGTTGTTGCACAGGTATGTGTGGATAGGATGTACATATACGTATCTACAATTTTATGATGTATTATATATTAGATATATTTGATGTACATACACCATGCCCATGTGTTTTGTACCACAACATATTCATTGACCACACATGATGCATTCTCCCATCCCAAGCAACCACCCTTTCCCACCCTTTCCCACCCACCCTTTCTTCTTCCTCCCAGGCATTGACCGACAGTGGCGTCATCCCCTCCACCACCCAGCTCCTCACCATTGCCCCCCACACCCTCGCTGATGTGCTGACATGCATACAAGAAGTGGGTGCTGTTGCTGGGGTGCCTGCCGAGGCTGATGCGCTCGTGCGGCGCCTGCGACAGCAGCTGAGGTGTGTGTGTGTGTTGACTGCGTCTGTGGCTGTGCGGCCCAGGGTAATGGTGTTGACCAGTCTTGCTCCGTTGACTGCAGGTATGTGGGGGGGGTGAGGACACATGTATAGGGGTGTAGACACCTGTATGGGGTGGGTATTTTATGTTGGTGCACATCAATGGTGCACATGCATGATAAAAACACATGTACACACACACACACATGAATATCACGCGTGAGATACACCCCTCCACCCCATCAACCCCAGGTGGATGTTGGATACCTGAACTCATACACATGGCTGGGGGTGTTGACTGCATACAACACCCAGGCGCCACACCCCTGCGTCTGACATGGGACACCATACGCACAGCAGCCCCCGAGGTGCTCATACTGGCCCCCTGCAGTGTCCAGGGGGGGCCCAACGAACCGGGATTGCGTGGCCTGGCAGATGTGTCAGAACTGGCTGCGCTCCCGGGGTGGTGGGCGTTGACGGCGGTCAAACATGGCAACGTGTTTTTTGTGGATCATGCGCTGCTGGGGCGGCCAGGGCCGCGATTGGTGGAGGGGGTCGAAGCACTGGCTCGCATGATACACCCCAGTGTGGTGACCAAGCGATGCCCGGACAAGGCGGTGTGCAAGTTGGCGTTGACTGGTGGTCAACGGTGTCGACAGCGCTTGTTGCCCAACTACTTTTTGCCGTATCAGTGATGATGGGGGGGGGTTGTTTGGTGTTGGGCAGCAAAATATCTTGTTGTTTGTGATAATGTGATGCTGATGTATGATGATCATGACTTGTGAGTGTGTACATGGGGTTTGATGTTGACTGTAGTTCCCTTTGATGTTGACTTCTGTTTGATGTTGACTGCAGTTCCGTTTGATGTTGACTACTTGCCATTGCTCGTGTGCTTTACATGTAGTTTGGTCTGTGTGTGTGTGTGATTGTGTGTGTATATGTGTATGTGTGTGACTGGCACAATCATCATAGGAGAGGGAGTCGTCATTGACCGTCGGATTGTGTTGACCAAATTTTGCATTTTATTGACCAACCACCGACATTTTTTTGAAGTGCAGCAGCACGCATCACTCTTGCACACGTTGCTGTATGTGTTGTATTCAAGGAGCAACACAGTGGCAAGGTGCACATGGAGATGTAACAGATCAACCCTGCATGCGCAGCAACCCTGCATGCGCAACCAATTACTGTGATACATTGATGTATGCTTCACATACAGATGTATGCTTCACATACAGATGTATGCTTCACATACAGATGTATGCTTTACAATGAACACGTGGTACAAAGATCCATACAGCGTGTTCAAATACCAATACAGCGTTGTACAAAAATCCGTGCAACCCCTCCTCGTCAATCAGCACAAATCCGGGAGCCCCCCCGCGGCAAAGGGCACATCCACAGGTGCCTTGTGTTGTTGTGTCCCTCGTGCACGCTCTGCAGGTGGTGGTGAAACAACAAGGGGGGAGACACCACCCTCCCCACCACCAGCAGCCGTGGTCATGTACGCGGTGGACTGATCATGTGCAGGGTTGTCTATTGCGTTGACCGTTGCGTTGACCGTGGCAGGTGTTTTTTCGAGTGCTGGGAGCCATATCAAACCATGAATGTGGGCAAACAAGAGGTGGAGTACTTGTTCTCTCTGGTGCCATGTCAGTGCCTGTGTGTGTTGTGCTGTGTGTGCTTATTTTGTGGTTGTGTTGGTGTGCTCATGACTGCATGCCTGACCACGATACAAAGCCACTGGTCACCATATACATAGCTTCAACGTGTTGGTTTGGTATCTTGTATACACATGATGCATGCATGCACATACACACGACAAACACACCAAAGACGTACACACGCACCCCACCAATCACATACCCGTACGTCTTGCTGCCCCGTACACAGCTCCTCCACCACCCCCACCCCCGCTTGCGATGAAGGGACCCCCACCCCCTCTTGCAGGGAAGACACCCCCATCCCCTCTTGCAGGGAAGACACCTGCTGCTGACAAGACACCCTAGATGAAACCCTTCTTCCAGGTGAACCCCCCCTTCTACGTGTAACCCCTCTGGGTGTAACATCTCCCAGTGAACCCCCCCTAAGTGAACCCCCCCTCGGTGTTTGCTGAGCCAGGTGTGTAGTATGTGTCCCCTTTCCCCTCCCACCATGCACCTGATCACCACCAACCCCAGAACCACCACCGCCACCACCACTGCTGCTACTACTCTTGCTGATACGTGGTGTACGGCTCCCCCTGGCTGTTTCGTGGCCCCTGGGTGTTGCTTGAGGTGTCATGCGACGAGGGGTTTGCCCACCAGAGAGGGTTGGACCATCACCAGTGCTGCTGTTGTAAGTGTTGTCACCAGTGCTGCTGTTGCATGGAGGTGTGCCATTCAAAACATGACCCACATTATTTTCCTTGACACCTTGCTCACCATCCATTCCTTGCTGTGCATCCTGCTGCTTCCTCTGCTGCTGTTGTTGTTGTACGTAGTGAATGCATGTATGTAAAAACAGTTCAGCATTTGTTCGACCAATCAGCAGTCGGCGGGCAATTTTCCGGGCCTGCCAGAGCTGCTTGGCTTGTAACTGTGCAAGCCGACGCAACGACTCCCTCTCCTTGTGTGCTGTGTCAAGGTCGGCAACCATGCGTGCCTCCATTGCACGTTGTTGTTGTTGGAATTCAGCGATGAGGTTGGTGAGGCTGTGTTGGAGTGCCTCTATGTGGGCCTTGCTGGTGGTGAGCTGTTGTGCCTGGGTGTGTTGTTGTGGGTGTGTGGTGGGTGTGTTGTTGCGTGTGCATGTGTGTGGTGGTGATGCGTGTGCATGTGTGTGGGGTAATGCTGTTCATGCATAAAGTATATACAATGCATGTTTGACCATCATGTTTGACCATCATCATGTTTGACCATCATCATGTTTGACCATCATCATGTTTGACCATCATCACATCATCCCACCCTACCAGTTCTGCAGTGCGTGTAGCGTATTCTTCCTCACGTTGACTTGCTAATTCATTATCCCTCATGAGCATGGTTTTGGCATGTGCTGCTTCATGCAACTCCTTTTGCAACTGTGCTGTTACCTGGTGTGTGTGGGGGGGAAGTGGGGGGTGGATGGGGGGCTATAGCTATTGGTGTGTGTTATGCTATGTCATTGTATTGTGTCGGAATATGCTGCCATGTTGTTTTCCATTGATGTATCATCATTTCTGTTTCTGATTTCTATCAAATGTTTCTCCCATGTTTTGTGCACACATGTGCATACACGGTGTGCATTGATCATGTATCATGTACCATACCTGCACATGTAAGCTGACCTCAGCCTTCAATGCTTCACTATCCCGGAATATGCGCCGAACAGACGCATCCAAACGCTGAGTCAGCGTGTTGTCAGCTTCCACACGTAACGCACGGAGGTGTTCTTCAAAGTTGCGTCTCAGTTCAGCTTCACTTGCTAGGCGATCAGTTTCCAGGGTACGTTCCTAGGTAGTGTGTGTGGGTAGTGTTTGTGGGTAGTGTGTGTGGGTAGTGTGTGGGGTGTGTGGGTAGTGTATGGATAGTGTGTGGCTGTGTGTGGAGAATTGTACATTAGTGCTTGTCAATAGTGGGCATCATATAATACACTACATCATGCACACACACACCACATTTCCCCCCCACCACACCACATCCTCCCTCACCACCACAACACACTCCTTCCCCCCCCCCGCATGCCTGCTCCTTGAGTGTTGTCTGCAATGTTTCACACTGCTGCTCCAACGCCTTCATGTGCTGATGTATGGATTCACGTTCCTCTGCAAAACACCTCAACTCGTGTAATTGTGTACGTAATGATGCTACCTGATGATGATGGTGCTGCTGCTGCTGATGATGGTGGTGAGGAATGTGAATGCGCATGGATGAGGACAATGAAAAATGTTGCAAAATGGAGACAAATGAGAAAACAAGGTGATACGCACTGTATCTGCACTTGCACAACAACAACAACAACAACAACACTCTGGACAACAACAACAACAACAACAACAAATAATTGTATAAATGCACAAACATCACCTCTTCTGCCTGTTGCTGCATTGCTGCACTGGTGGCTTGTTGTGCTGCCTCCTGACGTTGAGCATGTGCTTCTTCCAATTGTTGTATCTGACCTGCATGATGCACTTCAAGCTGTGCATGCATGTAGGGGGGTTGATGGGTGTGGTGTGGGTGCAACATTGGGTGTGTTGTGAGTGCAACAATGGGTGTGGTGTGGGTGCAATGATGGGTGTGTTGTGAGTGCACACAGCGTGCACACACACACGATATACACGCACAGATATACATCACGATGGTATACATCACGATCCAGGAATCCTACACCTGTGTCAGTCGCATCTCCAACTCCATGAGCTGTTGGTTTTTGGATGCCAATTGTTGGCGCAGGTGTTCTGCAACTTCATAGTTGCTGTGTGCCTGTGCATCTGCTTCGGCATGCAGGTGCGCAATGGTGGCATGGGCATCATGCAAACGCTGCTGCAAATCAACAGCATCCCTGTTGTTGGTGTGGTTGTTTGTTACTGGCAGGGTGTTGTTTTGGGCAGGGTATACTGGGACACACACTCCACATACGGGATGGGGGATGATGCTGGTATTGGCAACATCACTGCTTGCACGCTCGTCATCATTCACGCGAGATAACTGCAATGAAACACACGATGTATAGTTTACAGAAACAAACTAGAGTGTTTGCCACACCATCATCATCAACACGTCAACTCAAGGGTCGACACGTTTGTGCGGGGCGGTACGTGCTGAAACCCCTGCCCCCAACCATAAACATCACAGATGAAACAAAAAAAATTAATCAATCGCAGAAAAAAAACACCCCAAGCAGGCTGCGCCGACTTGGTTGCAACATTCACAAACAAGTACCTTACCCAAGCTTGGTGCGTGGTGCAGCATTGTGTGTGTTGTGGTAATAACCAGTGGTAATAGCAGCGTACAGCACACTTCATCCTACTTTCTCTCAGGAATCTGCCCATCACTACTTGGTGCACACGTTTAGCAGGGTACGGCAGCCTTGGTGTTGATAACGAGACGATACAGCATTGTGGGTGTTGTATAGTGTGTTCGTGCATGCAGAGATCATCGTGGGTGGGCGTACAGCGAGGGTGGTGGCTGCAAGCATGTCAACACAGCAGCAAAGCAGTACCCACACACGTCCTTTTTCCCCTGCGACAGGCACCATGGTTCAGGCACGGGCATTGGCATCATCTGCCAAGGGCAAGAAGAAGGCAGCAGTCTTTGTGATTGACTGCACCAAGCCAGTCGAGGACAAGATTATGGAGATTGCCTCTTTTGAAAAGTTTTTGCAGGACCGCATCAAGGTGGAAGGCAAGACAGGTATGTTGGATGTGTGGGGAAGGGGTGGGGTTGCGTTGTGTCGGTGTTGGGATGGCACGCTGGTGTGGTTTTCCCCTTGGCTGTCCTTCATCCTGTGATAATAATGTAAAATACAACAGGTGTGTTGGGGGAGAACGTCACAGTGGCCAAGGACAAGACCAAGGTTACCATCACATCAGAAATCCCCATGTCCAAGAGGTACGTTGCCTTGTACCAGATTTGCTTGTGGGTTTTGGACCAACACCTCCTTGTGGACAAATCATCATCACACAACACAACAGGTACCTCAAGTACTTGACAAAGAAGTTTTTGAAGAAGCACAACGTTCGGGATTGGCTGCGGGTGATTGCATCCAACAAGGATCGCAAGTACGTGGTTGTGTGGTCTACCCAGCTAGCATACAACATTGCTTCACAATCGTTCTTCACACAATCATCACAACACAGTGTGTATGAGCTGCGATACTTCAACATTGCAGACAATGAGGCCGAGGACGAGGAATAGATGGGTGTGTTTTGTGTAACAGAAGAAAATCAGTTTTTGCACTTGCAGCATACACCGCAGCAACATACACATAGATAGACAAACGAAAGAATAACAGCAAATCGACTGTGTATGCCTGTCCACATATACATTCACTGCATGGACCAACAAACGACCCAGCCGTTGTGACCTTGATCATGACGTTTTTGAATAACGATATTGTTTTGAATGTATTCAGTTGCACAGAGCAACAATGACGGGAGAGTGTGCAACAACTGCATCCTGCAAAGCGGGAACCAGACGCAGGTTCTAAAACCCGTGCAGCATACAAGGTATTGCGTAGGTATTGCGTCGACATAGAGCGCGAGATGATCTTGTTGTATGTTACTTTTTTGTGCACATGGCGCCCCTCACCTGCTCACATCCTCACACCTCACATCAACTCCCCCCCCCAGTTGCTACATCACACAGCATGTTTGCAACTGATTGGGCATCCAGCCTACCCAAGCGGGTGATCAAGTTTGCGTTCAAGCGCAGCCTGGGTCGTCTGCTCAAGGGGGATGTCGACCTGGAGCAGATGGATGTACAGCTCAGCACGGGTAGATTGGAGCTGCGGGACGTGTTGCTCAATGTGGATCACATCAACGAATCATTTTTGGTATGGGTGTTTGCCCGGAAGAATGTGTTGCAACGTGTGTGCGTCACCATCCCATGCATGCGCACAGCCCCAGTCACATCATCACAACCCCCTTCACAGAGCACCACACCATGGCGTCTGACAGCAGGGGTTGTGTGTCGGTTGGGTGCGGTGGTGCCCTTTACCTCCCTCACCACCACCCCGTGCGAAGTGACATTGGAGGATGTGGTGATACACGTCCAACTCCTGTCCCCCAACCAGTTGAAGCAACAGCATAGTGACACAAACGCACCACAACCTGCTGTTGGCACATCACCGCCATCATCATCACCATCACATCCTGCCGAGGATGAGGAGCAAGAGCGGGATGCAGTGTTGGGTGGTTCAAGCATAGCAGATGGTGTACGACTTATTGCTGGTGGCATTGAGACACTGCTGCATCAGTTGAGGGTGCGCGTGCGAAACCTCAGCGTGCATATCGTGGCGCCACCAGAGCATCATGGGGATCCACAAGTGCGGCTTCTTGTATCTCTGGCTGCTTTTGATTTCTGCAGCCGTGATCAACTGCCCAGTGAGCAGGTGGAGGGCAACGCTGCACAAGGTGGGTGTGGTGGGGATGTTCCATCGTCATCATCAGGTGGGGATGGGGTGCCATCCAAGTCGTTGCTGCTCGACAAGCACTGCAGCTTTGAGGGGCTGTTGTTGGAACTTGCTGTGCAACCAGACGAGGAGGAGGATGGTGGGGGTGTAAGGAGGGATGCAGCAGTGGGTGTAGACGCTCCACGTGATCATGAGGATGCGAAAAGTGATGATGGGAGGGAAAGTCAGCTGAGTAGTAGTGTTGTCTTGGGTGATGATGATGTGCACGATGATGCAAGCAGCAGCCCAAGCAGCAGCCCAAGCAGCAACACAGCAGACCATGAGCAGCAGCAATCCCACCCATCACCATCACCATCACCACCACATTCCAACACACCACACTTTGGTGTGTTGCTGTGCAACAACGAGGGTGCAGGGTGTTCTGCAGCAGTACACGTGCGATTAGAGAGCAGTGATGGGTTGCAGAGTGGAAACGTGCATGTGCATGTCGATGTTGAGCCCATGCAGGTGCAGCTGCACAGCGCGCATGTGGGATATGTATGTATGCTTGTACAACGTGCCAGTGCTGGTGGTAATGGTGGTGGCAGTACGGGGCCAAAAGGAGTGCGAGCAACAAGGTATTGTTTTGGTTTTATTTTTAATTTTTTGTTGTGCGCGGGTGTGTTTTGTGTGATCATCCAGGGTACATACAAAACACCCACCTCATAACACACCCACAGCAGCACGACCACCCCACCAACACCCACCCCACCACCGGCCGAGCCCATCCCGACCGCAACCCAATCCCTCTTTCGCGGCATCCTCCTCCCAGACGTGCAATCCTTTGTCGCAGGGGCCCTCAATTGGAGTAGCAGCCCCCTGCATGCCGCCTCACTGCTCCAGGGTGACTGGGGGGACATCCCAGGGGCCCCTCGCAGCGGGGGGCCCCGCCGCTGGGACCACGAATGGCTTGCAGCGTCAGGAGACTGGGGCCCCCCTGCCCAAAGAGGGGGGCCTGCAGCGCAAGGGGGTGCCATGTATGCGTCGCTGCACAGGGCAGACACGGTGTTGGTGATTCGTGGGGTTGTGCGGTGTGGGGATGTGGCATTGGTGTTGTGGTATGATGATGGGGGGGAGGGGCGGCTGGCGGTGGAGTGCACAGAGGTGGTGGTGCGAGTACGTGTGGCGGATCAATTTGTCAAGGGTGAAATAGAGGTATGAGGTGGTTTTGTGTATGTACATTGCTCTGTGTGCTGCGTGTATATGCTATGCACATTAATTGCTCTGTGGGTGTTTACTTCACACCCAAAGCCTCCCAGTACGTCAAGGACACACACACAATAAACACCCACACACCAAGCACCCATACACCATATACACCCACACACTACCCACTCAGATACACCAAATTGAAGCAGCAGAGTACCTCCCCAGCAGCACCACCACCACTTCACACACTGCACTCCAACACTTTGCAGCCCTACCATCCCATCTCCCACCTGCTGGTACCACCACCACCCCACGCCCATGTCTGTCATACTGCGGCATCACCAGTGCACCCCTGCAGAGCACTGTATATCAATCAGCACACGGATCGTTGTACAGCAGTACGCTGACTCAGCTGCATGACTTGTATACAACGGGGACATGGAGCCCCCAGGGGGCCTCGGTTGGTGGGTTGGAAATGACAGGGGAGCAGGGGGAGGGGCAGGGAGTAAGGGCCCACCCCATGGAGGTCTGGCCGGTGCTGGCGCTGCATGGCACCCCCGGGAGGGGGCCCTGTGTGCGGGTGGTGGCCGATTGTCACTGGCGGGGGGGGCAGCGGCATGTGGATGCGCAAGTGGTGGTGCGGCCTGTGTGTGTGTGGCTCACTGCTGCTCTGGTTGCTCGACTGCAGCACAGCATGCGTGGGGTGCAAGGGATCCCTGGTCAACGTGATGCGGCGGTTGGTCAACGGTCAACACGTGAGGGGCATGATGAAGGGTTGCATGGAGTAATTGGAATGGCAGCACAACACACATGGTCAACACATAATGGTGGTGGTATTGTGGATGGCACCACTGGTGCACAACAGCAACAGCAACAACCCTTATCACCGACAACGCGTGCTACAGACAGTTCCACCACACCCATCACCTCACCACCTGTGGATGCGAAAGCCGCTGTGGATGCAACCATACACAGCATACTTGATGATTTGCGGAGCGCACAACACCACCAACCAGCAGCAGCAGGTGGTGATGGTAGTGTTGGTGGTGGATATAAAGTGAATTCGTATACCACCAGCAATACCATGACGGCAGCTGTGGAACATGAAAAGAAAGGGGAGGATCACAAGGGAATTTCTTATCATGGTGGTGATGGTACTGGTGGTACTGGTGGTGTGTTGCCCCTTCATGTGCAGGTGGCAGTGCGCTTACCTCAAGCTTGTGTGGTTGTGGCAGGGGTGGGTTCCCCCAGCCTCCCACCCACACCCTCGGGTTGTGATGGTGATGGTGATGGTCGTGGTGGGAGTGAGGGGGATGTGCAGGAGGGGATGTATGGTGTGGATTTGGCAACTGTGCTGGTATTGGATGTGTATCAACAGCTGGGTGCTCGACAAGGTATGGTCAACTGTGTGGGATGGGTGTGTATGATATGCGTGAGGGATGGGTGTGTATGATATGCGTGAGGGATGGGTTGTATGATATGCGTGAGGGATGGGTTGTATGATATGCATGAGGGATGGGTGTGTATGATATGGGTGAGGGATGGGTGTGTATGATATGGGTGAGGGATGGGTGTGTATGATATGGGTGAGGGATGGGTTGTATGATATGCATGAGGGATGGGTGTGTATGATCTGCGTGAGGGGTGAGTGTAGTACGAATGTGTGGAAATGTGTGTACATGAATGTGTGTTTTGTGTCGTGGTAGATGTAGTACGCATACAACCACCCTCTCCACCTCAACCCTTATTACAAGCACCCACCCATATGCCACCACTCTCCAACACATGCACAGCAGTACCACCAACACACCCACTTGTACGCATCACCTTGCCCCCGCCTCCCCGCGACACCCCCACCCCCGACCATCCACTGCAAAACATGCATCTCGAGTGTGTCCTGGGCATGGCACGCCTCTACTGCTGCACTGCATTACACACCACTGCTACCACCACCGATTTCCACAAGCACAGCAGTTCACCCGATGTCCACACCAACAAGCCCCACACTGCATCCCACACCCCCCAAACACACCATCCCCCAAACACTGCCCACCACACCCATGATGTGCGGTGCATGGTAGAGCTCGCACCGGGGTCCCTGCAGGGGGTCCCTTCTGGGTGTGCGTTGACCGCAGAGGTGGTGGTCAAACATGTGGTCAACCTGCAGAGGGATGCTATGGAGCAGGTGTGGGAGTATGTGAGTAATCATGCTGGACATACTCGTGTGGATTTGCAAGGTGTGTGTTGGGGTGGTGGGTGGGTGTGTGGGTGTGGGGTTTGGGGTTGTCTGACAGTCTAATGACAAAGGTGATATTTGCAGTTGTTGTACTTGGTATACATTATGTACATATAAACTGCACACTGCATACACACATTGCTCAGCACACAATTGCTCTTCACACTCTTCACACAATTGCTCTATAAACACACACAGCAACAAGTCTGTTTGGCGATGGTTTATTGGATGGCGTGGTGTTGGAACGTATGGCAAGACTGGGTAGCAGGGTTGTGATGGATATCAAGGTGCGTAGGGGGTGGGGGAGGATGTGTTGGGGGTAGGGGTGAACGTTGCGTGTTTTTTGTTTTTTTGAGGGTGTCACATAAGGTGTGGAATGCTGTACAACATCACCTCATCAACACCCCCCCTGATGAACACAAGAATACACATACATCACACCTACCAACACATACATCACATGCACCAACACACAACACACAACCAGGTGTGTAATGGTGCCATGCGACTCACCCCAGGAGACCTCACCCTCTTATGGCACACAGCAGATGTGCATCTGCAACTCACACAACGCCGCAAGGAAATGCTACGACAGCTTGCCACCACCACTGCTCCTATGGGTGATGCGACACAAGCAGCGGTGCTACTTGAGGGTTGCTTCACACTCACCTGTGTGGATGGGTGTGTGGATGGGTGTGCGGATGGGCAGCATGCTGTGCACGCTGAGGTCACCGCCGCCGCTCGCACGCTGCGCATGCTGTCCATCACCAATGTGGGTGATGTGGCCGAGGCGTCTGTGCTTTCCGTGATGTGTCATGATGTACTGCTGAGTCAGCATCATGTGTTGCCCAGGCATGGTAGTCAGAATGCAACGGATGCTGTGTGTGGGAAAAAAGGGAGGATAAAAAAGGGAGGGAACCCACAAGGGGGGAAACCACGGGATGGTGGGGATGATAGCAAGAGCAACACCAGTGGGGGGCCCAACAGCAGCAGTAATACCAATACAACCATCGATACATACCCCCAGCATGACCAGGATACCCACCAGCAGCAACAGCAGCAATGTCGGCAATCCCAACAGCACCATGTGTGTGTGGCTGACACAGTCATGCGACCCCTGTTGTGTTTGCCGCCCCCCCCTGGTGCTGAGGAACCCACGCACCACATTGAAATACTGCAAGCAGCTCGGCCCCTCCCTCCCCTGCACCATGCTGCTGGTGGCAGTGGTGGTAGTGGTGGTGAAGGAGAAGGGGAGGGTATGATGGGTGGGGGACTGTCAGGAGGGCATGTGGGTTCACCACACACACCACCCACAGCAACACCATCACCCAACAAACACCACCAAAAACAGCAGCATCACCAGCAAAAACAGCAGGAACAAACACCATTGGCTGAGGTGGTGTGTAGTGTGCATGTGTGTGGTGGACAGGCCCAGCTGCATCTGGATGATGTGGCGTGTGGGTGGGTGGATGTGTTGATGGGCACATTGGGAGGGGAGGTGGGTCCTCAGCTGGGTGATGAGTTTCCACCACCACGATTGTATGTGGGGGTGCATTTAGAGGATTGTGTGGTGCTCATGAAGACACCATCGGTATGTGTGTGTGGTGTGTGGTGTGTGGTGTGCGGTGTGTGGTGTGCATGGAATGCGTTCCTATGGTGTACATCACGTTTTGGTAATGCACACACACACACTCCACACACACTCCACACACACTCCACACACAAACAAGCCATACACATTCCCATCACCACCACCACCCCCAGGCATTTGCCACCATGATGTTGGGTAGTGTGCAGCTGAAGGCTGTTCTTCACCCAGGTGGATATGCTCTGTGTGCTGAGCAACTATCATTGCTCATAGGGAGCACACATACCAGTGCATATAAAGCAGCACAACTACTAGCATCGGGAGTAGGGGGTGCGGTGTGTATACAACGACCACTTGTACGGGCGTATGTGGAGGGGCTGGGGGGCTGGTTGGTTATGGATGAAGAGGAGATAATGGTATGATGATGTTGGTGTGTGAAATAAAGCATTTTGCTGTGTGAAAAATGCCTATTGTTGTGTGAAAAATGCATATTAAATACCCCCAACAAACACCCCCCACCCCCCTCCTCCACAGGTAGCAACATCACCACCACAACACACCCCATCCACCATTGAGGTCGCCAACACATGCTTGACATGGCACCTGCACCATGCAGGCCTCTCCACCCTCCACACCCTTGTCCACGAAGCCACCACTACCCTTGCAACCACATCACGCGCTACCACATCACACGAACGTCGTGAAACCCATCCAACACCTCCATCCACCACGTCGTTGTTGCGGCAGCTTCAACACAATGCGTTTGCTGCGGATTCCACCATTGGTCACGCAACAACACCGAGCCTCCCTACACAGCAGCAGCAACCACAGGGGCGGTGGTTTGCGCAACAGGGTTCCGGCTCCACCGACTCGTCAGAGGGCCCCTCGTCACCAAGGGGCCCCTCCGACATGGATTCCCGCACACCCCAGATCATTGAGGACTTTTTGCTGGCAGACCGACATGGAGGGGGGACCCCCCCCGAGGCACCAGGGGCCCTGTCACTCGATGTATGGCACACCCAGGGCGACTGGGAGGCCCCTGACGAATACGGGACCTGGTTTGTGGTGTCTGAGACCCAACCGGCCTATGCGGTGGCGGTGCAACATGATGGGCACGCGGAGGAGGCCGTGGTGTGTGATTTTGAGTCGGACGACGAAGACGAAGGGCCCCGCAGGGCCCCACCGGGGTCGTGCATGCCCGCAACTATGTATCACGAGTATGTATCGGGGGAGCCGGTCGTGGGGGGGGCCGCGGCATTGACGGGCGCACACGGGCCTGGTGGGGGGCCCAATGGCAACGTGGGTGCGTCCCTGACCACGCGGTGCGTCATAGGGCCCCTGGTGGGCCCCTATCCTCCATCCACATTGCGCCTGGTCCTCCGTGATGCGACGGTGCTGCTGCGATTGCTGCGTGATGACGATGAGATTGGTGCAGTACAAGGTGGTGGTGGTCAGGGGGGCCCGGAGGATGTGGCGAGCGCACTGGTGGAGGTGCACGTACGACGTGTGTGTTGTCAAGTGGACGTATTTGCGCAGGGACAGCTGTACACCCACCATGCGGCAGTGGCTCTGCATGAGGTGGAGGTGGTTGACTGGGGCCCCACGGGGGGGGCCTCTTCAGGTGGGTATGCACCGTCGACCCAAAACACCACCCCTCCACGTGTGTTGTTGGGCCCCTATAGCATGAATCGAGCACCTTCTGGCGCAGATGCGTGCATGGTGTGTGTGAAAATAGAGGGGGTGTGTCCGAATGCGCAAGGGGCCCCTGCTTCGAAAGAGGTTCGGCTGACGGTGGCGGGGGGGGCCCTGCGTGTGAGTTTGGACCAGGGGGCCCTGTTGCTTATAGAGCAACTGGGGAATGGGTGGGCAGCAGGAGGTGGTGGTGGTGGGGATGGGGTGGAGGAGGAGGAGGAGGAGGGTGGTGTTGAGGTGTCGCATGGGGTGGTTGGGAGTGACACCAATGATGATGGTATGTGGGGGGTATGTGGGTGTGAAGGGTGTGTGCATATGTGGGGTGTGTGCATGCTTTGTGTCATAATTCCTCTGTGTGACAACATCATCCACACATACAACCAACATCCACACATACAACCATCATCCACACAACCATCACATACATCATTCCCCCACCCAGTCTACTTTCAATATTGTGAGTTCTCCCCACTTCATCTGGTGTTTGACTATACCCCCCGACGCTTTGACCTTGTCGCATTACGTAATGGGCGTCTTGTCGAATTACTCAACCTCATACCCCTGGGTGGCGTTGACTTGCAATTCCAAGGGGTGGTGTTGGGGGCGCGACAGGGGGGAGGGGCAGTGGCGGCTGGGGTGTTGTCACACTGGTTGGAAGATATCACCTCAACACAGGTGGGGGTCAACAGGGGTGGGGGTGGGGATGGGAGGGGTTGTGCTGTGGTTTTGTATTGTGATGGTTGTCTGTTTATGGTTTGTTACTTTTAATTATGGTTTGTTACTTTTAATTATGGTTTGTTACTTTTAATTATGGTTTGTTACTTTTAATTATGGTTTGTTACTTTTAATTATGGTTTGTTACTTTTAATTATGGTTTGTTACTTTTAATTATGGTTTTCACTCAACTTCTAGTCACACACACACCAGACTGTTTACATATACACTGTTTACATCTATCGATTGTATGTGCTGTATTTATAACACACACACACACCCATATCATCACCCATCATACACACCCATCATACACACAGATTCACAAGTTCCTCACAGCAGTGGCCCCCATTCGTGCCCTTGCCCACGTAGGTGGTGCTGCCGCCCAACTCCTCTCCACCCCAGCGGAACACTTTTTCATCCACAACACCACCGTTGCCAATGCAGCCAGCCACTGGCGCCTCGTCTCCCTGCCGCAGGCGCCCCGGGAGGGGCCCGGGACCCTGTCGTGGCAGCTGCAGCGCGCAGTGGTGCGGTTTGTGCAGGCCCTTGCAAGTGAGGCACTCGGATTGGGGACGACGGTGGTTGCTGGTGCGCAATATTTGCTGCGGCAGTCGTCAGGGAGTGGCCGGGGTGGGGCGAGCGGCGGGGGCAGTGGTGGGGTGGGTGGTGGGGCGAGTGGGTCACGTGGGAGGTGAGGAGGGGTGTGTGTATACTTGTTGTAAGCTCCCATTGTGTTGCTTATACGCATGGTGTATGCATGTATCACATAAAATGTGTTTTGTACACAAGGCAGCATGTGCTCTTGTATTGCACACCTTGTACAATTTTCTACGCACGTGTGTATTGGCTTTTTGTATAATCTATGCTGCTGCTGCTTGTGCTTTCTACATGACGCCCTGTTTTGTTTCAATTTGTGTTTTCCTGTGTACAACAAACAACAAAATAACGAGACAACAACAACAGACGCTTGTGTCGTGCTGGCAACTCGCAAGTACACAGCGACACTCGGAACCCCCCTCCATTCCCACCCTTGAATCGTGACACAGCAGTGCTCTTCACACAGCAGTGCTCTTCACACAACAGTGCTCTCCCGCAGCAATTGCAGTAGCACGCTCGCCCACACCATTTCCTCCTCTGTGTCGTTTTCCAGCCGCTGCTTTTGGGCGTGGTTGGTCGCAGCTCGTATGGCTGTTGCGAGGTGGAGCAGGCGTGTGCGCACACACTGCAGCTCCGTGATGATTGGGGTTGAGGGAGATGTGGGTGACACACAAGATGTGGTTGAGGGAGGTGTGGGTGATACACAAGATGTGGTTGAGGGAGGTTGAGGTAGTGCTTGTGACGCAGGTGTTGTTGCAGGTGCGTGTTCTTCATGTTGTGGTGGTTGCGCTGATGGTTCAACATGTTCTGATGTTTGTTCTGTGAATGCTCCTGTCCCTCGCATTGCTTCTACTCCTACTGTTGCTGTGTGTGCTGGCATGTGATCACCTCCATGTGCTTGCTGCGCACCCTTACTGAATACCTCCCCTCTCATTTCCTCCCCTTTCATTTCCTCTCCTTGCTTGCCCTCTTCCTCATCCCCAGCAACCTCAAGAACAACAGCCCCCCCCTGTGCCCCCTGCACATCCACCACCACCGTTTGTTGCTGCTCTGCTGCATTGTGGGCATGTGTGGGCATTGCTGTGTGTGTCCACTGCATGGTGGCTGCATTGTCTTGCATGTGCTCTTTTTGTCCTGCATCATCATCCTCATCACCACCACCATGCTCATCACCACCACCACCATCACCATCATGGGTATTTGAAGAAATACAAGGATGATCTTTACTGTGGGGTGTGTTGGGCTGCCACGCTGGCTGCTGCTTCTGATGATAATAATGATCCTTGTGCAATGGTGATGATGGTGTGGGGCAGCTACACATGGGTGCTGTCGTTGCTATGTCTGACACATCCACTGCATGTATGGGTGTGTCTGATGAGCACAGGCTTTGCATGCTACCAAACACGCCACCGCTGCTGACGCTGTGTGTGGTGCCAGACCAGCTGTCTTCATTGTGGTGGGGGGCTTGTTGTGAGCGGGGGTGGAGTGCGGGTTGCACCAGGGGGAGGACGTGCTTCAAGAAAGAAATTGAGATTCTTATCAATGGTTGTTCGAGGGGCTTGAAGAGTATCAAGATGCACCAGTGGAGCCACCAATCAGCCATCTGTGTCCACGCCAGCATAGCTGCCCTGTGTGATGCATGGAGGATGTCTAGCACCCCGTGTAGGATGTCTTCACCGTTGTAAGGAGTATCGCGCACCTGCCCACGACAACTCCATCATTGAATGACTGTACAAATGATTGAGATACAACTGACATTGGCGAGGGTGATGTTGATGTTGTGGAGATTGTTTGATCACCAACAAGGTCGTTCGAAACCTTGTGTGTGATACGGCCTACACATGTGGCTGTCGGTGATTCATGCATACAATGGTATAATGCACGATACAAACACTGACACAAACACTGCACGATAGCACAATATTGTTTTCGCACTTGTTCTCGGATACAAACACCACAAAACCCATCTCAACATTGCCCAACACCTCTGCAATACATTGCACAACCATCTACAAGCGCAGCGATCCCACAAAACAGGGCAAACCACACCGACTCCCAGGCCATCCATCGACTTGACAACACACGACGCTGTGCCATCATAGCCTTTCCAGGCACTGTCTATCCGCGCTGCAGCTATACAAAAACCCCTTGCGCATTGCTGCGTGGAGCAGCATTCGACCCTGCCCACCCCGGTCCCGAGCACTGTGTGTGATGGCGACGGGTGGCAACCACGTTATGTGGTTTCGCAAAGGCCTACGCATGCATGACAACCCTGCATTCCTTGAAGCCATCCGTGATGCACAGCACCTCTACCCTGTCTTTGTACTGGATCCATGGTTTTTGAAACCAGAGCGGTGTGTGTATCTAAGGAGGAGATGTCTGCGGGGGATATTGGTAGCATATTCACACATGTTTGCATCTCAAAATGGTCGACTTGCCACATATATACTTCTTATTGCATGCATCATACCACAATGTAGTGGCTATCTCATCAATCCACCATTCCCTACTCACACCACCACTGGACATTCACAGTGTGGGTGTGAATCGTATGCAATTCCTGTTAGAGAGCCTCCGTGATTTGGACAGCAGCCTGAGACAGAGGGGTTCTCGTTTGTTGGTGCTCAAGGGCACACCTCAACAAGTATTGCCACAAGTGTTCAAGGTATGGTACAGGCAGTTGTGCCACTGAGGGTTGTGTGTACGAGCATGTGGTAATGTATGTATACTGAGGGTTGTGTGTACGAGCATGTTGATTCGTTTATATGTACACACATCAATTGGACACAATCAACCCATGAATTGAACGCGACCTACACATTTGTACACAGTATACACACAACATTTGCACTCTCAATAACATCACATTCATGCTCCATATTCCCCCCCACCCACCTATTTCACACCACATACACACATCCACCATTTACACACACAGGCATGGGGTATCACCAAGTTGTGTTATGAGTCAGACACAGAGCCCTATGCTACACAGAGGGACACTGCAATACAACAGCTGGCACATGATGCCGGTATACAAGTCATACACCCTGTCTCCCATACACTTTACGTATGTGCTGTGCTGTTTTCTTTCTCTCTCTCTCTCGTTCTCTCTCTGTATGTGTATGTGTGTGTGTGTATAAGATATGGTGAGATGCATGTGGGTGTGTTGAAGGAGTGCTGCGTATATAGGCACACATATGTCTCTGTACACACAAATACCCATCATTGTCAACACACATACTCCCACCCACACACCACCACCAACACACCTACACCTCCACACCCAACACACAGGATCCAGCTGCAGTGGTCAAGCTCACCAAAACCCCCCCATTGACATACAAGGCTTTTGAAAAAGCAATAGAGAAAATAGGACCCCCACCACACCCAGTAGCAGACCCCCCTGCTGTGCTGCCTGGCATAAAGCCCGGGGCGGAATACACAGGGGAAGATGCATGTGGCGTTCCTTCTCTGGTTGACTTGGGGTATCCTGAGAGCCATTCGAGTCCATTCAAAGTGTGTGTTGTTGTTTCTTAGCAAGGGGGGATGGGTTGAGGGGCGGATTTGTAGTATTTTTGCTGTACAATGATGTTGTTCATTCCACCATAGTATCATAGTGTACGATAGTGTATCATTGTGTATCATGTACGTACATGCATACATACACCACACACACACATACCCAAACCCACACAATCACGTCATACACACCCTCCCATACCCCTCCCATACATAGGGTGGTGAGTCAGCAGCACTTGCACGTATGGCAGACTATTTGTCTGACAAGGATTGGGTGGCACGTTTTGAAAAACCAAAGGGCAATCCAGCCGCATTTGAACGGCCAGCCACAACCGTGTTGTCGCCTTACCTCAAATTTGGGTGTTTGTCGTCACGCCTGTTGCACATGAAGATACAAGAGGTGTGTGGTTTACAAGAGGTGCACTGAGTTTATGTTGGTGTGGAACGTTTGTGCGGAATGTCTGCGTGTGTAAGGGTGTGGTGTGTACATGCTGGGTAGCCACACACAACCCTCCTCCACTCCCCTCCTCCACTCCCCCCCTCTACAACACACAGATATACCGTGAGAAAAAACAACACACCCTCCCCCCTGTCAGTCTTCGTGGTCAACTGCTCTGGCGAGAGTTCTTCTACACCTGCGCCGCCACCACCCCCAACTTTGACCGCATGCATGGCAACCCCATATGTAAGCAAGTGCCCTGGGTGGATGATCCAGTGATGCTCAAAGCATGGGAGGAGGGGCGTACAGGGTTTCCATGGTACGTCTGTATTGGGTGTGTATGTGGGGTGTGTGGGGTGTGGTGGCAGTGCGATGTATGGTGTGGTGGGTTGATGGGTATGTGTACGGTGGTGCTGTATGGTGTGTACACACATGCTCAATCACACACATTACACATTACATGTATGCACCCCCCCCCTACACACACACACCACACATCCCTTCCCCCCATCTTCTTCAACCACCCACACAGGATTGACGCCATCATGCGTCAGCTTCATGAGCAAGGCTGGATGCATCACTTGGCTCGTCATTCAGTTGCATGTTTCCTCACACGCGGGGACCTCTGGTGTTCATGGGAGGCAGGTGCTGCAGTGTTTGACCGTCTTCTCATTGATGCTGACTGGTCAATAAATAATGGAAATTGGATGTGGTTGTCGGCCTCGGCATTTTTTACACAGTATTTTCGTGTGTATTCACCGGTGACGTTTGGGAAACAGTATGATCCACATGGGTTGTACATTAAGCGATTTGTACCTGAACTCAAGGTGCGTGGGGGGTGGTGGGAGTGGGGGTGTGCGTTGGGAGGGGGTTGTTTGCGTGTCGGGTTGTGGAGTGGGGTTGTGGTGTGGGATGGGGTTGGGGGGAGTTGAGGGTGGAAGAAAGAAGCATGTGTGCACGTGTTGTGTACGTTTTCTCTGTGTGTTTACATGTATGGGTATTGTGTGTTTGCATGTATATGTCTCCCCCTCCTACACATGTACACCGCCCCTCCTGTTCAGGATATGCCCACCAAGTGGATATTTGAGCCCTGGGCAGCACCACTTGATGTACAGAAAAAGGCCAAGTGCATTATTGGGAAAGACTACCCTCGACCAATTGTTGACCATAGCTCAGTACGTGTTGTGCTCAGTACGTGTTGTGGTTTTTATGTGGTTTTGTGTGTGTGTGTGCACATGTACGTGCATGTGTGTGTGTGTATGTGTGTGTGCGTCCATGCATGTGTTTGTGTAACAACCCACATGACCTCAAACAACCCACATGACCTCAAACAACCCACATGACCTCAAACAACCCACATGCTCAGGTGTCCAAGGTCAACATGGCAAAGATGAAGGCAGCATACGAAGCTGCTAGAGAAGCTGCTGCAGCTGGTAGTCCTGCTGGGAAAAAACGCAAGGCACAGGATTGAGTGAGTCTCAATCAAACTTCATAATCGAGAGTGTGTATGTGAATGCATTGCATTTGTATATACCATTTGTATACACCTTATACATTGTATATATTTCATACATTGCATTTGGATATATTTACTTTATATTGTGGGAAAATGAGAAATGAAATGGTGCATCATGGCATACTTCTCCTGCTGGGTTGTTTTTTTGCAACTCACTACGCTCCGTTTCAAGTGTGCTTGGCATGTTGGTTGAGTGCATACCAACTCCAACAACGCTGGTCAAAGCTGCTACTTGGACGGTCGCATTTCCTGATGGGTAGCATATGCACAGTGCATGTCACTGCAGTCACAAAACACCACAAAGTACCACCCATCCCACATACCATGACGTTGGGGATGTCACGGGCGTACATGGAATAGACTACTGCTTGCCGCTTGACCAACTCAAGCTGCTGTTGTGCCTTGCTCCACAAATCCTGTGTCACTTCTCCATTGGCACGAAAATCTTCGCGTGTCTTTCGCTTGACATACCTGCATGACATGGGGTGCACACACATGTGGGCATGCTAGATGCTTGTATCAACCTAATCACCCCCATCACAACCCAAACAAATTGCGTCAACACCCCCACATACTCTCTGATGTTGTAGTTGGGAAACTTGGACGCTGTGGGAGGATGGTGGGATGCATTGGTGCTTGACCACAGAGTTTCGTTGCCTCATGCAGCAGTCAATGCATTGCATTACCTTGTCTGAAAAACGCCCTGTACAATGCACGAACCTCAGCAACGTTGGGCATCGTGCCTGTCCTGCAACAAGCGACAATGAGGGAATCGCGCACTCCACCAAAAACGAGAGAACAAGCTCGGCAATCTGTTACTGCACAGAACAATCACTTTGCACACACACTCAAAAACGCTTTTTTTTATCGAGCAGAGAGGAAAACAACCAAGAAAACTGCACCTCGCTCGCACTCACATAGCATTGCCCGCAACAACCACAGGCCACAACAAAACATCACATCGTATCACACTTGTCCCTCAAAAGTTGAAGCGCGACTTGATGACGTCCATAACCGACCCCAGGTCTTCCTTGACTGCCACAGGGGGGTTGGCATAGTGTGCGGTGATGCCTGGGATCTCCCCTGCATGGTATGCAACCTTGGACTGTGTAAACTTGAGCCCGTGTGCTGTGGATACCACCACGGTGCGATCAGAAGGTGCAATCACACCCTTTTCACGCAGCTTGGTCAATGCAGACAGGGCAACACCCGTGTGTGGGCAGTTGAACATGCCTAGATGTGTACGGGGTGTAGGGGTATAGTATATAATATGCAACCATCACCACATCCTCAATCACAAAACAAAACGCACCAGTCCTATCTGCACGTGCAGCAGCATCCATCAACTCCTCCTCTGATGCCTGCTCCACAATACCATTGGTCGCCTCCAATGCCAAGATGGCACGATCAATCGACACGGGATCCCCAATTTGGATGGCTGATGCAAACGTGGTCTTGGCCTTGACAGGCTCAAAGTTGTCCCAACCCTTTTGATATGCTTGATACAAAGGATTGGCATTTTCAGCCTGCGCACACACCAGACGTGGCAGACGATCCACCAATCCAAGATCATAGCACATTTTGAATCCCTTGTAAAACGCATAAATGTTGCCCAAGTTGCCACCAGGAATAATGACCCAATCAGGCACCTGCCAGTCAAACTGCTGGCAGATTTCAATTGCAGCTGTCTTTTGGCCCTCAAGACGCAAGCTGTTCATGCTGTTGGCCAGGTAGATGGGGGATTCCGCAGTCACATTTTGGATCAACTTCATGCATCCATCAAAATCAGTGTCAATGGAGAGCACTAGGGCACCGTTGGCAATGGGTTGGACCAGCTGGGCGAGTGAGATTTTGTCGGCTGGGAGGAAGACGATGGAGGGGATGCCTGCTGCTGCGCAGTATGCTGACAGTGCAGCAGAGGTGTCACCAGTGGATGCACTGGGTAGTGGTGGGTGGGATGGTGATGTTGAGAGGGGTAATGCATGCATGTTGAGGTAATGTATGCATACTAAGTGTGTATACATGGAGGTGACCTCTCACACTCTCTCTCTCTCTCTCTCTCACACACACACACCAACCCACACACACACGAAAACACATACCAGCCAACAGCCTGTACAGCATCAGGCTTGAGCTTCCTCAGCCTGTTGACCTGACTCACCAACACCGTCATGCCCAAGTCCTTGAACGACCCTGTGTGACTGTTGCCACATTGCTTCACCCACAAGTCAGTCATGCCCAGCTGCTTGCCAAAGCGTTCTGCCCAAAAGAGGTTGCTGTTTCCCTCAAACATGCTCACAATGTCATCATCGGAGAGAGCCTGTGGGGTGCGTGTTGGGGTGTGTGTTGGGGTGTGTGTTGGGTTGTGTGTGCTGGTGTATGTGTGCTGTCGTGCGTGTGTTGTCGTGTGTGTGTGCTGGTGTATGTGCAGTGTCTGTACATGCGAAGAAGAAACAGGATTAACAGAGTAAACACCCCTTTGCAGACAAAAAAACAACGTACCGGCAGGACCCACTCCTTCTTGGACCACACGCCAGAGCCATAAGGCCATGCGGTGGAGCCCACACGGGCATCAAAGATGGCCTTCCAGTACTCAGGCCCATAAATGGCCAGGCTCTCCATGTCGTGCTCCACGTCGAGCAAGCCGCCGTCTGTGGCACGATATATCACGTCATCGAGCGAGTATTGCTCGTCGAGGGGGGTGCCAGACTGGATTTTCTTAAATGGCACGTATTTGGCATTGAACAAGTTGGACTTTTCCAAGGGAGCTGTGTGGGAATTGGTTGTTTTGGTGGAAGAATACCATGGCAACACCATGGCACTCAATACACATGCTCACGTACTTCGCCGAGCTGCCTTTTGCCGTATATCGTCTGCAGATGTTGATGGTGCTTCCACGGGGGATGCAGTGGAGTACACGACAAAGGGTGCGCTGGATGTACGTCTGCTGCGTGAAAATTGAGGTTGCATTGGCACATAGCGGCTGCTTGCACCGCAGGTGTGACGAGGGCAACCCTGCAATGCACAGGTGCCACTCGTGCTGGCGACGGGCATGCTGTTGGCTGTTCTGGGTTGGTTGTGGCTAGGGATGCAACAACTTTGCAGCTGCTGCCAATTGTGTTGTTGCGGTGTTTTATATGCGATGGTGATTTTGGTGCGTTCTTATATTGCAGTCAAATATGATTGCTAGTCTACAAGCAAAGGACGAAAACATGTGTCCCACCACCAGATGATCTTCTCTTCATCTCTTATGTTCATCATAAACTGCTTGCTGTTGCTTCCAACCGCACAATCTGCTGCAACACCCCCTGGTTGATACGCTGTGGCAGTGCCCCCGCAAACGCCGCCAGGAGTTGCAGCTGCTGAGATTGATGCACTGCATTGAGGGCCCTGGCCGCCACTAACAATGTATACGGCAGCAGCTTGGCCAGGGCAGGGTGCAACAATCCTGCTGCCTGCACACACATCTGTTGTTGTGTAGGGTACACAATGTGTATGGTTGACACACACAAAACACAGTGAATGAATGCATATTGACAAGTTGTGATAACATACACCACCGTATCTGTCTTCTCTCTTCAACACACATACACCCCCCCCCACCTGCAAGCGAAAGCGCTCGTGGGGCAAAAACGACAGCTCCTGTGCACGCTGCAGTGCCTCTGTATAGTTGCCCCTCGACTCTGCTGCCGCCATACCATACACCGCTCTCACTTCCGTGAGTGTAGCCACCTCCCGACGAGCCCCATCCCCCCCCCGACTTGCCAGTGCTTCTGCTGCTGCATTGCCCCTGCGCACCAGTGCATCATATGTGTCTGCTGCAACACTGCCTGGACCACCCGCCACTGCAGCTTCCACACCATCTGCAAGCTGTGGTTGTGTTTTGGGGAGATTGGGGGGATGTTGCTCATTTTGCTCATGTGTGTGATGGATGTGTGTGATGGGTGTTGGTGATGGCTGTATGAAAGCATGCATGGGTTGCATGCCTCGCTCCCCACACAATCACCCACGTGACATACACCCCCCTTCTCTATGACACACATCCCCTCTCTCCATACATGTCCCCGACCCCCATCCCCCATCCCCCCATACCATTTGGTTGATAAGGTGTAGTGCAGGTTCTGGTCTATCAGCATGCATGTACAGCTCCACTGCCTCTTGTAGCTGTGCTGCTTGTTGACATGCCCTTGCAACAGCATCCACCAGTGCCTGCCTATCAGCTTGAGAAGATACAAAGCGAGCAAGGGCCCCTCCATCTCCTGCAGGGCCCCCACTACCCAGGAGGTACCCTGTGTGAGGTGTTGTGTTTGTTGTATAGTAGGTGGTGCTGTGGTGGTGTTGTATGCTGTGCCACACAACATACCATATGCTTTACTCTCCACAAGTAGTTCACGCAACAATCGCCCCTTGCTTTCCAAACCATTACCCTGTGATGGTGTGTTGGTGTGTGTACGTGTTGTGCACATGTGTTGGTGTGTGTAAGCGTTGTGTATATGGGGTGGTATGTATATGTGTTGGTGTGTATGTGTATTGGTGTTTTCATACCATCTACCATGTGACAGTAATCATATACATGAACAACCACGAGCACCATGCACATCATGCACACCCATACACCCACCCACCCCCACCCACCTCTATAGCAGCAGCAAGCATGTAATACTCCAATGCCAGTTCAGGCCTAACAGCCACAAATTGCTTGCCATACAAATGCACCAATGCACTACGCTCACTTGCACCATCATCTGTATATGGTGGGGTGTGTATTGAGCGTGTATTGAGGTGTGTGTACATGACGTGTGTGTGTGAATGGTGTGTATGTGAGAGAGAGAGAAAGAAGAAGGGAGGTAGGAGTGTATACATGCACAAATACGTGTGGATGTGAGTTCACCCCCACCCACACCAACCCACACCAACCCACACACCCACCCACATCCACCCCCACCCCACTCCTACCACTAGGGGAGAGCGTTCCCTGCAGGTGTAGGGCAATAGCAACATGAGGTGCATCAATACGATAGCTGCGTGTGGAGGCGTCTTGCGCTAAATACATGATGGCGGTGTGAAACTGCATAGTGAGGAGCACCACCATGACATACAAGAGAGGTTCCTTGCCTGAGTGGGTGTATCGAATGTGTATGGTGTGTGAGTGTGTGTAGGGGTGTGAGGGCACATTGGTGGGTGAATTGAGTGGGTGTGTACATGTCAGAAGAACACACGCATGATGTACTCCATGGTGCATATGTGTACATGTACATCCATACACACCATACACACACACACCCTGTCATACCACCCCACCCCACACACACCCTGTCATACCACCCCACCCCACATATACCCACTGTCATACCATTTTGTGCAAAATGGCTGGCAGGAAACTGCTGCAAATACTGCTGCAGGTCTTCCAATGTATATGCCCCAGTGAGTACACCCCCACCCCCACCCCCTGCCTGGGCCAGACGTGCACTGCGTATGAGGGTGAGCCTGTACCACAAGAAATCCTCTATAGTGGTGAGAAGGGATGTGATTTCCTGTGGGGTGTTGTGGTTTGTGCGGGGTTGTGGGTGTGGATTGTGAGGGTGTGTGGATGGTGTTGGAATTTTTTCATTGGAGTTTCATTGGCGTGTGTGGGTTTAATGCATGCGAGTGGATATGCATTTGCAGATGCATACAACGGTATGCATACATAGACTGTGGGTCACACATCCCCCCCCCCTCATATTCCCCCCCCCCCCTCAAATACACCCCCCCCTCATGTCCCACCCAATCCCCCTCCCCTTCCCCTCCCCCCCAACCATACTATACCTTGCTGCATGAGTCAGCCACAGTAGCATCACCACTCAACACTGCACACACCAGCAGCTTGTATCGCATACTGGGTGTCCTGCCAAGTGCACTGCGATCCCTCAACAACCGCTCGCACTCTTGTGTCATCCACGATGCATGCCCTGCTGTCCATGCTGGTGCCCCACTCACACCAAACCAGCCACGCAGCATGTCTGACATACGGGTGGCAACTGGGAGGAGGTCGCGACACTGAGTGGCAACCTGTTGTAGTTTGGGTGGGTGCTTGACACATACATGGTGTTTTCACACATACATGGTGTTTTGACACATACATGGTGTTTTGACACATACAAGGTGTTTTCACACATACATGGTGTTTTGACACGTACATGGTGTTTTGACACGAGCACTACACACAGAAAGCATACATACACACACAGAATAACCCTGCCCCCCTCCCACACACAGAATTACCCCCCCCCCAACACACAGAAAACCCCTCCACGCACACACAATACCCCACACACAAATAAACACACCTGCATGGCCTCCTCCCCAAACCCACTACGCATACAAAAATACAATCGCTCCCATGCAGTATCCGTCCCCCCCCTGGCATCAAAATCAAGGGGGAGCCGCTCTTTTTCTCTCACCCTCAGGAATGCATGCACAAGGGCAAGCTTACCAGGATCACCACCAAGTGCTGCAGTGGAGCGATTGGCCTTTGGTTAATTGTGTGGGTGGGTGGGTATTGTGTGGGTGAGTGGGTATTGTGTGGGTGAGGGGGTATTGTGTGGATGGGTGGGTGTTTGTGTGCATGGTGTGGGTGACAGGTGGGTTGTGAGAAATGAGGTGTGGGGACAGGGAGTAGTTGATATGCATGCCTCAACACCCCACACATGCACACAAAAAAACAAAAAAACCCACACAATGAGAGAGTATGTATGTGTGTTGAGAAAGAGGGTATGTGTGTACAAAGAGTGTGTGTGTGTGTGTATGGTGAAGCACCCTACCTTGATCACGTTGTTGATGTACGTCACAAACCCACCATGCAAGTATCGTCGCGCTCCTTGTACCATCGCATCCACCCCATTCCCCTCAGCCACCACTGACCGCAACAACTGCCATACACCATGCATGGTGGCGCGCTTGTCCCCCACACCCCCATCCTCCAGGCATGCCTGTTCAAAACGGGCAACAGGCTCTGTGTCTGCTGGGGATTGGCTGAGGGACTGTACAACAGTAGCATAGCGTTCTGCACGACCAGTGAGGGGGGCATGAGCAACTGCATCGGGGGGGCCAAGGGGGGGGCGCAGCACAGTCAGCCCTGGGTGGGGTGGGGATGGGGATGGGACAGCCAGCGTGTGTGGAATGACATGGACCATGTTTTCTATACACAAGTGCTAGAGCACGCTCACTCATCAACGAGCACACCCATCCATGCATCAAAACCCCCAAAAAACAACATACCAGTGGCGGCAGAAGGGGCAGAGGGCCCCGGGGACATGGTGAGGGCCCCATATGGCATGGCACCCTCTAGCAGCTGTCGCTTGGCAGCTGCCCATTGCTGCTGCAGACTCTCGTCCATGTAGCGCTGAAAGGTGCGCTGCAGTTCTTCCTGGGCGCGGGAAATGGCGGTGGTGACGGTCATCTCATGCACTTGCTCGAGGTACTCGTCCAAATCTGCACTGCGGGGCTCAAGCACGTCTTCGTATGTGGGGCGCAGCTCCAGCGCATTGGTGGCAGCAGTGAGCCTGTGATGGTTGTGATGTGCGCAATGAAATGCGTGTAATTGCCTACACCACCACCGTGGTGATGATCATCATCAGCAGCAGCATACCGCTGTGCGTTGAGCCCCTCCTGTGCAAGGAGCCTGGATGCAGCCAGTGCATCTTGGCTGCCATCAACCTTGGTTGATTTGGCTTTCAGCTGTCGAGAGAGCTGCTCAACTTGCAGGATGTCACGTTCTATTCGTGGAAATCCCTGTGCATCCTGTGATGGGGCGCGATGATGATTTGTGTTTGGTATTATCCTGCTCGAGGATGCAATTGGATTGTAATGGGTGCAGATCACGTACCCTGGCCACAAGGGTCTCTGATTGCTGTAGCAGCTGATCCCAGTTCATGATCAACGGCTGGCTAGGTACTTGATATGTGATTTGCTCGGTACTAGATGATTGATGAAGCTTTAATCAATGAGATTGATGAAATGCAACCAGATAGACAATGAAGAAAACCACCACATTTATTGGCTACACCACTGCACAACCTGCAGCACGGTAGAGGCTACTGCCACCCAGCGTGCACGATCCGTGTCTGTGCTTACAGCAGGCAACACCAACAGCCGTGCATCACATGCTGCATCCATGATCTCATACAGCGACACGTGTCGGTGCCACAGGAGCACCTGGTGCCCCGTGTCTTGGTTTGTGCACACAGGCACCACCCACAACACATCCTTATTATCCTGGGTTTTCAGGTCTTCCAGACCCTCCAGTGGCCGCAGTTGTGCCTTTCGCACATTAAACTGGGCACGTTTGGGTTTGTCGAGCACCACCGGTACTGTAACGTGGTTGCAGCGGCCCCATGATGAGGATGGGGGTTGCTTCACACCGTAATGACCAAAGGGGCAATGACGGCATCGACTACCACAGCATTTGGACCTCAACAAATGCGACATCTCTGTTGCTGCCTAGGTGTGGATGGATACCCGTGTGTTGTTTTTCCTGTTGTTTTTCCTGTGTCCTCAGGTACGTGTATGCATTTTCCCCCCTTGTGTTTCCTACCATGTATCCAGATATGGGGTCCTTGTACATACGCTGATTGGCAGTTAGTGCAGTTCTGTGTGGTGAGATATGCATGTTGGGTAAAAGGGGGGGTTGGTGCCACACAGTGAACATGTACACAGTACGAGTGTACCCCAGTATGACCTCCCCCATGTGAACACCTCCCCCATGTGAACACACCCACCCATGTGAACACACACACACTCACGACATTCACTTCCCTGCTACAAACATACACACACACACACACATACAGGTGTGCTTCCTCCACATCTTGGGGCATGTTGAGTGCTGCACTCCCCAAGCACCATGCTACTTCTCTAGGAAGCAGGGGGGGCCTGAGTGAAGAAGGCATGTGGAGGTATTTGTGTGAGAGAGAGGACTGCTGTGTGAGTATGGGGTATGGTTGTATGCATGTCATGTGTTGCTTTGGTCACAAGCACTGTTATTGTGGGGTATGGTTGTATGCATGTCATGTGCTGCTGTGCATATGTGTGTTTTGTACACATGTGTGCTGTTGTATGTACAACATGATAGTGTAGCGACACAGGCATTCCTGTGTCGTATACTGTCATATGGGTTGGTAATAGTGCTGTTCACAAGAAAGCAGAGGGGACACATGTTGCTCATATTGATATTGTGACATCACTGTGCAATCATGTTGATGTTGGGTGTTACATCATGGCCCTCCATGAGGGAAAGGGGTGTCACCACACCATACCCCACACCACACCATACCCCACACCACACCATACCCCACACCACACCATCCACCACACCACACCATACACCCACACCACACCCATGCATCATCACATCCCCACTGACCTGGACAGCACCCCTTGCTCCTCCACCCCCTCCTTTATTCCTGCTACTGCTGCTGCTGGGGTTGCACTCAGAGGAGGGGCTGCAGTCAAAGCTGAGGTTGTTGCTGCTGGTTGGGTTGCATTCACTCCTACTGCTACTGATAGTGGTTTGGGGGAGGTTGCACTCAGAGGCGGAGTTCTTGCTGGTGGAATTGCTGCTGCCAAGGGGGGCAGTGTGTACCGCTGCCAGGGAAAGTCACTGGGTATGAGATCATGTCTGTCATGCAGCAGCCCCACTAGGAATTCAAGTGCATCTACAAGACGAGGACCTGGTCTATTGAACATCTGGTTGCCGTCCACCAAGACCACCTTGTTTTCACGGTGAGCACGCAACTGACGCCTGACGTGAGTGGGTGGGGGAGAAGGATGTGTGGGGTGGGGCGTGGGGGGTGGGGGGGTGTATATGTGAGAGGATGAGGATGCGAAGTGTGTATGTGGATTTGGGTGCTGGCACTGCTGATGTTGACCATGTGTTGACCATGTGCTGATGATACTACTCACCAGTTCTCACAGCTGTTGACACACTTGGAAAACACCGACACACCATATTCACCAAAACACACAAACACACCACCACAACACACCATCAAACCACCAACACACCACCACAACACGCCAACATACCACCATGGCTTGGCTTCCAAGGTGTTCATCTCCTGTATAGTGGTTGGTATATCAAACCCACATGGACAGATCACCACCCAATCCGGGTCCATTGCCGCCACATCAGCATCTGGAATCTCCCGAGAAGCTGCCGCACCCTTGCCAATACTATGTGGGAGGATGGGAATGATGATGAATGATGAAGCTGATGAAGATGAAGAGGGGTGAAAGTGGAAGGGGGAGAGGTGGTCAACATGTGGTCATGGTGATATGGAACACATGCATGCAGACACACTTCAAATACACGCTTCGCATACACACACATACACACTATTCTTTACACATACACACTATTCTTCACACGTACACAGCTTCATTTAAAGGGTGACTCCCACCAGCCAGGGCAATGATTTCAGGTGTCCAGTGCCCACCACAGAATACAGGATCAGTCCACTCCAAAAATGCAACGGTGGGGGGTTTGTACACACCCACACCACTACCAAGTCCACCACCATCACCATCACCACCATCACCATCACCACCATCACCACCACCATGATGTCCATTGGTAGGAGTAGCTGGTGCTGATTGGGTGGTGTGCAGTGATGCACCATACACCCCTGTTGTGCTCTTGCCACCAGTACGTGCTGCTACGACATCAAGAACGCGTTGTATACGTGCTTTCAATCCCCGCACGCGATCTGCGGCTTGGTGTTGGAGGTGCAGGGCATCACCCAGGCGCAGCATGTCCTATGCGTGTTGAATGTTGATTAAGGTTGACCAATGTTTGACCAATGTTTGACCAATGTTTGACCAATGTTTGACCAATGTTTTTGACCATGTTTGACAATAATTGACTGTTGACCAGTTGTGTTGACATGTGCCTTTGTGCACAGCAGCATACAACACAAGCACTACACCATTGTTTCACCTCCTGTCAGCCTTGTACAATACAATACACACACAAAACACACACACACACACACACACCACCACAAACCCACCTCTAATACTTCATCCAAGCTGAATGGGTTGAACGACAATACTGCTGGTGGCGGCTGAAGGAAGCTACATGTGCGTTCCACCACTGCGAGGTCAACAGAGCACACCTCACATAGCGATTGTGTGAGCACGAGGTCTGGTTGTAGTGATTGCAGGAGCTGGGCGTCCAGCCTGTGTGTGTGAGAGTGTGTGTGTGTGTGTGTGAGAGAGAGTGTGTTCTTGTGTTATCTCACACACACTCTCCCCCCCTCACACACTCCCCCCCCCTCCCCCCCTCGCACATACCCTTCCCCCCTCACACACACACCCACCCACCCACACCCTACCCACACCCTACCCACACCCTACCCACACCCTACCCACACCCTCCCATCAACACATACATGTACAATCCCTTGCCCTGTGACAGACTATTGTTGACCGACTCATGCATTTGTCTGCTTGACTCAAATTTCACCCTGGATGCAGTCAACATGGGTAATGACTGTATTTCCTCTGGGTAGTCACATTCATGGGAGCGCCCAACCAGCCAGGAGGGGTCGGCAACAAAACACAGCATGTCGGTGGCGCTTGGCAGGAGGGAGACAATCCGCATACGCCTGCTGTAGAGATTTGGAAGGGAGGTCGTGTGTTGTTGTTGTTGAAATGTGTAGGGGTTGATGGAATGACTACGTACGCTGCATGGGGAGCCACAGTTGTCATGGTGGATGGTGATGGAAGAAAGGTGATGCTGATGGAAGATCTTGGTGTGATGGAGATATTGTGATAAGCAACTAACACAATCAATCGTGCATGATCATGGGGATTGTATTATGAGCTAATTGAGGTTGCAAACGCACGATGCAGCAAAACATGTGACCATCAACATCAACAACCTGCTGTTTTTCTCGGCAGAAGCCATAGAGAATACATAGTATGTGGACCAGCCAAATACGGCTATTGCAGTGCCGTTACCCACAGTATTTGTGGAGTACACGAATAGGTACACGATCCATCGTACATTCAACAACACCCCCTGGCCACACCAACACCATGACACAGCCCCTCAAACTCATCGACATTGGTGCCAACCTGACAGACACAATGTACCAGGGTGTCTATGGCGGCAAGCAATACCACCCGCCAGACCTCGATGCCGTCCTCAATCGTGCATGGGCAGTTGGTGTGGAGCGCATCATCATCACTGCTGGCAACCTACAGGATGCACACCGTGCACTGGAGCTTGCTTCCACAGATGGTATGGAGTGACCTAATGATGCAGTGGGTCTGGTGGTCTGCAACACTGTGGTCAACACATGGTCAACCATATTCTTTGTCATGACTCCCCCACATTCACACCCACCTACACCTACACACCCACACCTACACCTACACACCTACACACTTATGCATCAGATCGGCTGTACTGCACTGTGGGATGTCATCCCACCCGATGCACTGAGTTTGACCAACACCCAGAGGGCCCCCAGGGGTACCTCAATGCATTACGTGCTGTGGCTGTGCAGGGCATCAAGGCTGGTAAATGTGTAGCACTGGGAGAACTTGGGTTGGATTATGATAGGTATGCGTGTGGGGGGTACATTGAATAATATTGCATTCGTGCCTTCTCCCCCCCGCACATTCATTCGCAATTGCGAACCCCCTCCCTTTACTCTTTCATGTTGTTTCACACCCACGAATCCATCTCTCACAAATCTATCTCTCATTCACATACCCGCACACACACCCCACACCCCAAAGACCCCTCCCACACCATCAACACATTCCACAGGCTTCACTTTTGTGATGCAGACACACAACGCAAGTACTTTCCACTCCAGTTACAACTCGCATCAGAACTGCAACTGCCCTTGTTTCTGCATAGTCGTGCTGCTGCAGGTGATTTCCTTTCTATACTAACACAACACATAGATACCCTGCCTCATGGGTATGTGTGTGTTGGGGTGTTGGGGGGTGTTGGGGGGTGTATGGGTGTGCACAGCCTCATGTGTGTCGGGGTGGATGTAGATGGCAAGGGGATGTGTGTGGAGAGTGCTATTAGTGCTATTATTAGTGCTTGCAACAATGCCCCCCAACAATGGTACCAGAACATACACACACACACACACCCTCTAACAACCCAACCCACCCACCTAGTGGTGTGGTACACTCCTTTGATGGCACCCCAGCAGAAGCAGCATCCCTTGTACAGCTCCCCACCATTGCCATTGGTATCAATGGCTGCTCACTGAAAACCCAAGAGAATGTGGATACAGTGGCAACCATCCCCCTTGAGAGGCTGATGCTCGAGACAGATGCTCCCTGGTGCGATATACGCCCCAGTCATGCCAGTTATCGATATATTATTGGGGGAAAGGGGAGTAGCGGTGAGGGTAAGGGAGGTGGTGGGAAACAAAAGGGGGGGAAAGCAGGAAACCAAGCAGGAGCAGGGGGGAAACCAGGTACATCAACAATAGACGACACACCAAAAACAACAATAGCACCACATACAGCAAACAACACAGAAACGACACCAGTGGTGGCGTTGCCACCCATTACAGCAGCGGTTGACAGGAAGAAACACAGCAACAGCACAAGGGTCAAGGGAAGAAATGAACCCGAGTCGATGATGCAGGTGCTGCAGGTGGTGGCCGGGTGCCGTGGGGAGGATGTGGGGGTGGTTGCGGGGGTGGTGTACAACAACACCATGAGGATGTTTTTTGAGAGGATGGAGGAACGAGCCGCAGCGTGGAGTGCGAGGTGATGTGCGAGGTGTATTTTTGTGCATGCGTGAAAGGAGATGGGAGTGATTATCCGTGCTCATGATCATCATTGTTATCATACATAAATTAACATATATGTCATTGTTGTTGTTTGCTCTCGCTAGAAACATGTCCCCACCACAAACTGCCTGGCTTCTTGCTTGCAATCCCAAAGGGCACAAAACCCCCATGAAACGTAACACCGCGCGTGCTGCTGGTACCCGTGCTAGTGTGCTAATCACATGCCATTGACGCTGGGCACTTTTTAGATACGCTTAGGGGCCTTTTTAATGGGCGCTTTTTGCTTGACGATAGTAATTACCAATTTCCGGACATAAAAATTTTGGATTTGCGGAGTAGTATCGACATAATTCGTTTCCGTTTATTGTGTGCCCGCTAACCGTCTTGTCCTGGCGCACTGTGGCGCCTACAATTGAACTACCTACTATCTCACAACCCTTACAACCCTAAGGCCCATCTTTGCAAGACCCATCTCCTGTGTAGCAGAGCTCGCATCATGCGTCATGGGTGGCTTTCACACGAGGATGAACTCGATAATGACGACGACGTGCACATATCCCGAGCCCTACAGAGTAAGGACGATCCGTTTTTTTACTACTATGCGGACGACTACAACCGTCTCGGTTTAGCGGACAAAGCTGCAAAGAGAATTTCCAAAGCAGATGCAGATGCGGCAGAAGCAGGGGGCAAACGCATAGTTAAAATACAAAACGTTCTTGAAACCACATTCCCCACGGTAGGCCGTTCTCTCAAAGCTCCTTCATTCAAAGGAGGATTCAAAGCTCCTCCAACCGTTCCAAATAGCGTTTATGCAAACCTTGGCAGGGCTGGCTCGTATACATTGGCGCAAGGAAATTCTAGTAGCCAATTGCAAGGCTTTTGGTAAGAGAGTGCAATAATAGTGCTCCCCAGGTCAAGACCATCACCATTCGTGTGTGCTTCCAAACACAGGTGGATATGGCTTATGATCGGCATAAGTGTATTCATGCTGATGAGACGTTGAGGACCAGGCAAGTATGCTCATTTTATGGACCACTTTTCAACTTGTTAAACTGGGTTTGTCACACTTGTTAAACCAGGTTTGCCACGCTTGTTATACTGGGTTTGTCACACTTGTTAAACCAGGTTTGCCACGCTTGTTATGCTGGGTTTGTCACACTTGTTAAACTAGGTTTGCCACGCTTGTTATACTGGGTTTGTCACACACGCAATCACCCTCCTTGTTTTCTACTGGGTATGCACATGTTTTTTGGGTATAATACCAAACACCCTTGGTATTATACTGTTTTTCATGCATGCATCACTCCTCCTACTTGTTGAAGCACCTTGGAAAGTTGATTTCCTTGAAACCAGTCTCATGTGTACACTTGCTATTACTATGTAATTCCTATGTATAGAAGAAAGGAATACATGCTTTTTCCTCCAACCTCCCCTCACCCATCATATTACACCACAAAGCTGCCTGGATTGTAGTATGTATTGGTGCTTGTTGCTGTGTGGATGATGGATAGAGAGAGTGCGTGGTGGTGGCGTGGAGTTGATCGAGTTGGGACAGCCAAAACAACAAGATGAATGAGTACACGCTGCTGCAAGGTCAAACGTCTAATCATAATCTTGGGGCTGCAGGAGCGGCGTGCCAGCTGTATTGCTGCCAGGCCCTGCTGCACGCGGCAAATGCTGACTGTTGGTTTTGAGATGCCAAAAGTGGTTAGCTGGGTTTGCAATGTGTGCTCTTACGCGTGCGTTGTAGGGGCTCAGGTGCATCACCCAAGTGGCAACAGGTGAAGCCTGCTATTGGTACTCTTGTCACATCTGGCATCTGAAAAATCATAAAATTCCATGAAAATGTGTGAAAAAAATAATTACCATCACCATCATCATCGTCATCATCATCGTCATTGTCATTTGCACACCCTCTCATTACACCTCAACCACGTGCTTGCTGCTGCACCTGTCTCTCGTTGATATGCAACGTGTGAAATCCATAGGGCACACGCACAGGTAGCTGCACACGGGCCACCTCTGTCATTCTTGTTGCGTCTACACACACCATATCGCTGCGTGTTGTTGCTGCATCATACACATACATCAGCAGCCACCCGTCATCCTCTGCTGATTGGCGGTGGTCAACATCATGGTCAACATCATGGTCAACATCATGGTCAACATCATGGTCAACATCATGGTGGTGGTCAACCTGGTCACCAATACCACCATCCACCCCACTCTGATGTTGTTGTGTGCGCATCCCACCCCCCTCTGCTTTCCAAGGAACGAAAAACGCCTCCCCACCATATCGGCCCTTGCCATACATGTAGCAAGCAGCAACTGCTGTGCTTTCATCCTGAGCAGTGATGTCAAGCTTGGCAATGCCAACCAAGTCACCATCGTCATCTGGTTTGGCAATGGCAAGGTAGACGTATCGGTTGTTTGGGTTGCCTGTGGTGGTGTGGTTTGTGGGTGTGGGGTTGTGATGGGGGGGGGGGGGTGTATGGGTGGGGGGTTGTACATACATGAACAAAGAGCGAGGATTAATACAGATATACATGTGGCTGTATTCTATTGAAGATGGGTAGCAACAATGTGTACCCTCTCCATTAATATGTAGCAACAACACATGTTCATGCACCAAACGCACACACACACACACACACACACCACCACCACCACCACAACTTCCTCTCCAAAACCAACATACACGTATATGCGTTGTTGATGGTAGGAAACTCCCCCACCACTGATGCCACTCGCTGTCGGTGCACAGTGTTGTGCATCAGGTCGAGTGTGATGGTGTACAAGTGGCTATGACATGTGTTGTTGAGGCGTGCATGGCTACGCAGCTGCTCTAGGTCGAGTGTAAACTTAGGGGGAGAGGAGCCGGGGGAAGGAGCGTGTGGGTGTGTGTGAACAATGGGTGTGTTTGTGATGCATGTGAGTGAGTACATCACACAACAGCACTATGCTCAATACGCACACATACATGACACACCCACACCATACCTCATCATACACCACCGCAAACAGCTTGATGACGTGTGCCCCCACTTGGTAGGCATTGGCAACATGCAGGATCATCATACCCGCATCACAACGCAACCACTGCACAGCAGACGCATCTGTGGCGGTACGAGGCAGCACACCAAAACGTGTACCACGTGCCTTGTCGTAAACAAAGGGCAGTGAGGCACCCCGCAACAGGGCCTGTGTGGTGAATGTATAAGAGGGTGTATGTATACAAGGGGTGTATGTATACAAGGGGTGCATGTACACAAGCTGCACATATGTAAGGGGCAAAGGCGACATACCAAACAAGTGAACAGACAACACAAGAAAAACACCACCACCACCACAACACTATGTATACCGCTGGTGAAAACACAAGCGGTACGTCCAGCAGCACCACATACTCCCGAGTCAACCCCATGTCATGCATCATGATGGGCGCACGCAGTGGCACATCAATACACTTGTGCACCACCCACTTATCGGCACCCATCCACCCCACCCGGCACCGAGGGGGGCCCTCCAGACGATAATGCAAGCACACCAGCTCCCCCGTCACAGGGTCCCGCTTTGGGTGGGCACCCATGCAGGGCCCCATGGCCCCCCCGAGCGACATGCGCTCCAGGGTGTGAATGGCCCCCGTGCACAAGACACGCAGGTGGTAGGGGAGGTCACCCTCATGCAGCGCCACGAGGCGGTGGGCGTGGTAGACCAGAGCGGTGTTGGCCGTGCCCTGTCCGTGGGTGGTGGGGGCGCACATCTTGAGGAGGCGCTTGATGGGGGTGAGCAGGTGGAGGAGCATGCTGAGCAGCATGTGGCTCAGGTCACCCAGCTGTGATGTATTGTTGGGGGGGGGGGGGGGTTTTATCTTGGGTGAAAATGGTGGTGGACCATCACAGGTGCGGGGGAAGAATAGTGTAGCAGCGTGCTGTATGTACACGCACCACGCCATACACACAGCAACACCCTCAACACACACACCTTGGGAAAGAGCGGCCAACCATGCTGCAGCTCCTTGTGCAGGCGATGCGTACGCACAAATCGGTTGGAGTAGGTAGCTGTGTTGGTGTGTATATTTCCACCAGTCTGTTCTCACCCATCTCGTATTTTCATCCGCCGCACGCGTTTTTTTAACGTTCTGCAATGTAAAATTTAGTCGTACCGTTCTGGTTTGCTATGCGTATTGCGTGCACCATGCCGTCACCATCGAGCCAGGAGTGGTTGCCAAGGGGGGGAAAGTAGGGGTTGGGACCCACACGCATAAACACACCATCCAGGGCGCGGGGCAACTGTTGTGTCACAAGGGGTGGTGTGGTGTGTGATTTTGTGATGGTGTGGATGTATACATGGTGACACACGTGTGCTGATGCAACAAAGTACCTCGCCAACAACAGGCAGCTGCCTAGCGGTGATCTCCTCATGCACAGATGCCCAGTTTCCAGTCACGAACAACGACTGTGTCGCGGGTTTTCGGGAAAACATGGCGTGCAAAAACCGTTCCACGTGGTACAGGATGCTCGACGGGGCTGCAGGCGGGACGAGCAGGGAATCATCGTCCTTTCTGCTTTTGGGATCACAATCAGCAGTACCCTTGGCCATGTGGATGTACTTGTTGAACGCAAGGTTGCCTGTACAATTATGCAACACTGAAATTGATCAACTGCGCGCTTGAACTGCACGAACACACAAAAACACAGAAAAAAAGAAAACACAAACGGGCCACCCAACAACACCCTCATCATCACCGTTTAGTTTTCCTTCTTCTTGAGGCGCTTGCGACCTGCAGGCTGCCTGCCTGCTGCCTTGCGCTTGGCGGCGTTTTCGGTGGCGTTTCCTGTCCCCTTGCCGGTGTCAGCCTTGGCGGTTTCCTTTTTGGATGTTGCTTTCTTCTTGCCACGTCCCTTGGGAGCTGCTGCTGTTTTGTCCTGTTTGGCTGCAGCCTTGGTTGCACCTATTTGGTGAGGAGCGAGAGTGTGGGGTGATGGATGTGTGATGTGGTACGATGCCATCATGTGACACCCCTGGCAAACCCCACCATCATCATACCACGCTTGCCAGCCTGTGTCTTTTTGCCCTTTTTGGATGGCTGCTGTGCAGCCAGCTTGGTGACAGGCATGTCTTCCTCATCAACATCTTCCTCGGGATCGGCTTCCTTGAGCAGCGCATCACCTGTTCAACAGGTGCATGAGTGTGGGGTCGATACATGTGCACAAAACACACATAAAACATGTCTGATTGTAGTACCTGGGAATTCCTCGTCACCCTCTGTGTCACCCTCTGTGCATGTGTGTGTGTGTGTGTGTGTGTGTGTGTCAACCATCAGCATGTCATGCAACACATGCAACCGCTGCGTTCCACATACCATCCTCAACTGCCTCCTCTGTTGTGTCGGTCTCATCAAGCATCTCATCAGCACCAGTGAGTGCACCCTCCTCCCCTTCCAATCCACCCTCCTCATCGTAATCTTCCTCCTCCTCCTCCTCCTTCTCCTCCTCCTCCTCCTTGGGTGCCCCAGCTCCCCCAGCGGAGGGTATAAAGTCTGAGTCAGCACGTTCAGCCTAGGTAGTTGGTAATATGGTGTTGCGGAGGTGTTGATGAGGTACGATGTCCACAAGTGGTGTCACCCATCCAGCACATCCACTTCACAACCCAACCACCACCATCCCACAACCACATACCAGCTCCTGGTCGTGCAAACCCTCTTCATCGCCTGCCTCAATTTGCTCTGCAAGCTCCTCTGCTGCTGCTGGGTCGTGTTGAATCTTGAGCGCACTCTTGTTGGCCTCTTGACTGTGCGGGACCCCCCCGGGGTGACGGTGGTGGTGTTTTGGTGTGTGGCAGACCCATCCACCACCACCACCAATATCAACCACCACCACTCTTCACATACGTGTAGTCTTGGGGACCGGTCACTTGGTTGCGCTTGCGTGTCGCTGCGGCTTTACGTGCACTCGCCTGCCTGTCCTCTTTGGGTCGAGCGGCGGACGCCTTGCCACCAGCATGGCCACCAGGCAGCTTGGAAGGGTCCTTTCCAATCCTGTTGCGGTCGACATCACCTGCATCCGCGGTGTCTGCTGGTGCACCTGGTTGGTGAGGAGGGGGTGCGCATGGGAGGGATGGTGGTGCATCTCGTACGGATGTTGTGACGTGTGGATCTCAAGGATCGATTTCTGTACGCATCGTTCCTCGTTTGAGTGCATGCATGCGCATCAAGCACAATACCTGTTTTCGTTCTGGCCATCCTGTGGGATCAGGATCCCGCCAAGCACAACGTGGAGGAAATGCGTTCTACTGTTACAGAGCTCGCCAGGGTAACGTATCAAGTGCACTGGTTGAGGAGAAAACACCTTGAAACTCTTTTGTGTGAAACAATCACAAACTACGACCACCTTTTGTACGCCCTCGCCCTCCACGACGTCGCTTCTTCTTGGGTACCCCTGCCCCTCCATCCTCCTCCTCTCCATCACTTGCATGCACCTGCTCCCCACCCTCTGCATCTGCATCCTCAGGCATAAAGTAGCCATCACGCTGTGGCAGCCGGCCCGCCACTTGCTCTCGCAATGCCTTGGCCATGCGTGCGCTCACCAACTCCTTGGCTGCCTCTTCAATTGCTGTCAATGGACGTGTGTTGGTGGTGGTGGCATTGTCATCGTCTGTGATTGGCTCTTCCTCCACGTCGCTGCTGTCCTCCCCTTGCGCCTGTCCATCCTCTTCGTCATCACTGCTCACTGCGTCTGCACCATCATCATTGTCACCTGCATCATCATCATCGCCTGCGCCGTCATCATCATCATCATCATCAGCAGCAGCAGCATTATCATCATCCTCTGTATCACCAGCATCATCACCAGCATCATGAACACCATCATGAGGGGCCCCTGATGGAGGGGGCTCCTCGGTGTAATCAGGTGGCAAGGTGAAGAATGGTATCTTCCCCCGTTGCCAATCATACAACACCATCTGTGTGGGTGAAAGAGCATGTGCAACAAGAAAAGTTACTTGTACAGCAATACCACCAATACAACTACGACAAACACAAGTACGACAAACACAAGTATGACAAATACAACTACAACAAACACAAGTATGACAAATACAAGTACGACAATTCCAACCAGCCTACACATACCTTGGCAGTGGTGTTCAGGTCAGGCTCCCCTCCCTTGCCCAGCTTGCCAGTACGCACAGCCAACTGCTCCAAAAAATCCTCTGCATCATTCCATGAGGTGATTTTGTATGCACGTGTGAGGTACCTGGGCGCCACCCTGGCAAGCACCTGAGGAATGTGCTCGGGCGCATCCTCCTGTGTGTGTGTGCAAGGGGGGGTGCGGCATGCGTTCATGGATTGATTGTGTCGATAATGGGGTGATTGTGTGGATAATGCGTTGATTGTGTCGTTGATGGGTTGATTGTGTCATTGTATGGTGATGATAAAGATGGAGGCGTGGGTGTTTGGTGGTGTTGATGATGGTGTGTTGTGTTATAAAGCTGTATGCTGGCACAACAATGGGCATTCACCACCACCACCACCAAAAAAAAAAAATACACAACCTCATTCCACCCCCTCCTACATCAATCACCCCCGAACCAGCACCATAAAACACCCCCACAAACCTCCTTCTTGTTCACCCATACATACCAGGTTTTCAACACGCACCACACCCTTGAGTACACTATCAGTCTCCCCATCATCAGTCTTGTTGTACACCACACCAGGGCAGTCGATCAGGAAGATGCGCTTGGTGAGGGTTATGTACTGCCACACCTTGGTCTCACCTGGTATTGGTGCTGCCTTGCATACCTGGGGGGAACGTTGGTGTGTGTATGAGAAGGGGTGTATGAGAGGGTGTGGGTATATGAGAAAAAGGGTGTGTAGAATACACAGATGGGGGTATGTTGTATGCTATACAGCACAATACGCATCATATACACTATCATGTACTGCAAAGCTACATGCAAACACACACACACACCATGCACACACATACACACACGCACACAAAATACACACACACAATACACATACACACAACACAATACACATACACACAACACAATACACAAACAAACATGCGTCTCAGTGGCCTTTGTTTGTGCGAGGCTCTCACATGATTGGCATCACCAGCAAAAACCACCACCACCATTATTGATGATGATGATGATGGTTTTTGTGAGTATCGCTTTTCATCAACCATCCCAGACGCACACACACTACACATTGTAGTGTGTATAGTAACACACCATAGTGGGCTATCACATGGATACACACAAGGACTATGCAGGGTGCACTTGACATACACACACACACACACACACACACACACACACACACACAAACCCCATATACACCAAAATGAGATACCTTTTTCGTACGCAGCGTATTAATCACACTGCTCTTCCCCACATTCGGATACCCCACAAACCCCACTGATATGTATTTCTTATCAGAATGCAGCCGAGCAAGCTGTCGTAGCAGTGATAGGAGGGAGCCCTTTCCATACGGGTTGGTGATGGATGCATGAAAGGCCAGGGTGGGGCATTCCTTGCTGAGTGTGTGGAGCCAGCGCTTTGTGACCCATGCAGGTACCTGCAAGGGGGGAAACGGGGGGGGTGTTTGTATGTGTGTGTGAGTGTGTGTGTGGGTGTGTGTGTGTGTGTGTGTGTGTGTGTGTGTGTGTGTGTGTGTGTGTGTGTGTGAGTGTGAGGGGGTATGGCGGATGTGTGCGTAGATAACCAAGCACAACCACAACCACAACCACCACAACAGCAGCAACAACAACAGCAGCAACAGCAGCAGCAATGTGTGTTTCCCTCAGACTAACGAGATTCCACTGATGCTTGTTCATCACCGTGCACTAGTGTGTACACATCTGATGGTACGGACAACATCATACATCCTCATTGGGAACATACAGAGATTATATGTGTATATGTGTATATGTGTGCACACTTTTCATGTACACATACACGTACACATATATACACACATACCACACATATACATACACACATATACACACACATATACATACACATACCACACATACCACACACCACACATACCAAATCACACTTGTTCAACAGAATAATCAAATGCTTTTGACGAGCCTCTTTGCGCAAGTAGCGTTCCATGTGTTTACAACGTGTGCCCATGGGGTCCCTGGCATCCACCACCTAGTGTGTGTGTTGAGCGTGTAGGACGTGTGTGAGGGGATATGAGGGGACATTTGCATGCACTCACTCTACACCCCCCAACACACGCACACTCAATACACTCAACACACATACACAGACAAACTACCTGTATGATGACATCACTGGAATCCACCACCTTGTACAATTCACTCCATATACGCTTGCTCTGCCCCTTGTCAAACATGCTGTGACGCACTGCTGCCCGCACACCATCATCCTCTTGCGTTGGTGCATCACCTTGACGCGCATCAAACCTGCGTTGTTGGCGTGTGTGGGAAATGAGAGGTGTGTGGGAGGTTCGTGGAAAATGAGAGGTGTGTGGAAAATGAGAGGTGTGTGGGATATGAGAGGTGTATGTGGGAAATGAGAGGTGTGTGGGAAATGAGAGGTGTATGTGGGAAATGAGAGGTGTATGTGGGAAATGAGAGGTGTCTGGGAAATGGAAAACTGTACCACCACCTGCCAGTCCCCACCAATCCCATCGCATATACACCCTTCCCATCCCATACCGTTCTTCCTTGTCCTGCACAGCCTGTACCAGTGATTCATAGTCCTCCACCATCAACCTTGGTCGTTTTCGTGTCTTTTTGGCACCAAATGTTGCTGAATATGGTGCAACTGTGAGCAAGTCTGCACGCAGCTGCTTGCCCGCCATCTTCTTCTCGGGATCCTCGAGCAGGCTCATTGGGAGCTTTTTCTCTCTCAACAACACCGTATAGTTGTCGTTGACCTGGAGGTGGTGGTGTTGTTGAGATGGTGGTTGAGATGGTAGTTGAGATGGTGGTCGAGCACATACATATGGGTGGCTCCGCATGTGGATGGCCATGCACCATCGCCATCCCCTACCTTGTCAGCCATGGCGGTTTTAAACTGATCAAGCTGCTTTTGCCCAATCACACGGGTGTTACCAAACCACCGGCGATCGGGTTGGATGCGGGTGCTGGGCAGTGCCTTGGATTGAAAGTCGGCAGCCTTGACGATGCGGCCCCGCTTGTCGCGCTTTGCCTTGCCGCTGTTGTACATCTTGAGGCGGCGCACCTGTCAAGTGGCGGTGCAGTGGTGTGGTTGGGTGCATAGTGTGACAACAAGGGAATACAAGGCAGAGCAAGTATCGCCCAACAACCCACCGTTGCTCCATCACGTTGGCCAGCATTGCTGTTTTTGTTGGGACGTTTTGTGTCGTTGCTATGCTTGGGGACACGCTTGTCCTCAAACTTGCTGCGTTTGACCATGGCGCACACTACGCAGGTCGTTGCGCAAGGTGGCTGAATGCACGACGGCTGAAAATGTTGGGTGCTATACTGTATTGTACTATTGTACACTACGCTACACAATTGCTTGTTTGACACATGAAATTGCCAAGCACTGCGGCCAATGCATCATGCAGGCAGTCAACATTTTTGAGAAAGAAACATAATTGACAAGAGGTGTGCAGCATAGTTTGCCTGGATAATCTATCCTATAAGACTCAACAGCAAATCAACTAGGTCAATAACGACATGGTGGGACAACCTGCGATTACCAACCCACAAAATCCATCAACATCCATCGACCCACCAGCAATACGATTTCACGCATACAATGAAGGCACAATCATGTGGCCAAACAAGGTGTGCATACTTACAGGCAGTGCATGATCTGTGATCATATCCCACCACATCAGCACCCCCCTCTCAGGTCAACGCTGCGTATCGCATCTCCCGGCACAACATGGAATTCTTCCCCTCTGATTATGCTTCCAACTATGTGTTTTACTTTCAGTATGGTGCCAGTGGGCCCCACAGCTATGTGATCACGGGCAACGCAGGCTCCGGGGTATGCTATGTGTTGAGTGCGTGGTACACACACGAGTTTGCACCTGTGTACCTTGACATACCCAGGCAGCCATGACAACGGTGCACGTTGTGCTCAACTCCACGCTCCCTGCGTTGCCATCACCCACATCACCATCACCATCGACCCCGGTGCACCAAAACCAGTACAATTTCATCGGCACAAGCCACCTGCAGTTTCAGTGGGGCCCGTGTACGTATGCGTGGGGCCGTGTGGCTGCGCCCGAGACCACCACCTCCAAATCCGGGTGCCTCACACCAGGCCCCCGTCCGTACCTTTATCGCTGTGTCGAGCTGCAGACGGGGCGATGGGTTGCAGCGGCACAGCCTTTGCGGGCGTTTCGAAAGCTTGGGTACATAGATGTGTGTGACAGTGCGTTGCAGCACGTGCTTGTTGCGTCTGCGTTCAAAGTGCTCGACATGGGACTGCCCAAGTAGAATAAAGGTTGGGGGTTCCGGTGGAGGGGACTGTTGTCTTTGTTTCTTCTCATCAACAAGAATACCTTCATTTATGCACTATAACAATTTTTGTTGCACTTTTCAAAAGATAGTGACGCATTCTGTTTCTTACACACCTATTGGGCAAACAAATTGGCACACCGGAGCACACACTAACAATTTGTAGACAGAGCTACGCAATTCTGGAAGACCATTTCCAAAAACAGAACACACCAAGGAAACAGTGCAACAGTGTCGTGCAGCAAAACTGGAAGAAAACACAAAACAAACGAGAATTCATACGAGTCCCCAACATTTGGGGGGATACTTGATACCCAAAAACAACAAGGGGAAATGTCACACACCAGTGAATAGGTGAACAACAGCATAGTGTACAATGCAAGGTTGATGCAAACAATGATGCAATCCACACAGTATATTGTGCAGCAACCGCATGAACATTGCACATATTTTCAACAGGTAATTTCTGCAATTCTACGGACAGCATTTGTATGCAAGACCAGCACACACAACAATGGCAATACTTTGTAGTAGACATGTTTCCTTTATATCAAGTGTGCAGTACCAAGGCTGTCGTTCCATCATCACGTGGTTATGAGGACCCGGGATTGGTGGAATAGCAGTGTTATGACTGTTGGATTTGCTGCTGCAGGTGCTGCAGCATGTAGTTTGCCTGCTGTTGACGAGTCGCTTGGCGAGCGGTTTGCATGGTCGGCACGCGTGTGGGACCCCGCACTTCCATCAGGCGCCCAACTACATCACGGAGTAGTTCCACCTCCATCATGGCTGCATTCAGGCGGCGCCGCAACTGGACATTTTCATTTCCGAGCTGCATGTAAGTGGAATCCTGGCTGAACGGTGTGCCCATGGATCCTGGTGGCGCCGACCCCACAGGGCTGACCATGCCATCTGAGCGATAAGACGACAGCATTTTAGCAGCTGTACGGTCCGCAAAGCTCTGTTGTTGTTTGTTTGTTGGTGTTGGTGTTGGTGTTGGTGTTGACCAGTGGTGCACGCTCGGCCCCAATAGACATACCTCTAAAGAAAGCTTGCGAAAGCTCTTGCTCCCCTTGCAACCAGAACCACGCTTGCCTTTTGTCACCCGACCCGTTGATTTGAGTGTCAAATCGCTTGTGCGAGCAGGTTGCATGACATGCAAATGGGTGGACGTGGCCCGACTGGCTTCCGCTGACAACTCTTGTAACACTGCTGGATCTGGCAAAGTTTGAAATGGCGAGGGCTTGAGTTGATGTGAAAGAGCGGTGCGTATCAACGAAGTGTCGCCAAAGCCATCCGGCAACCCTTCTGGTTGCGCTACGGCAGGCAAATCCATCACCTCGTCGTTGCCAAAGAGCCTTATAAACTCGTTGAGGGCTGCCTCGTCGTCCTCCTCTTTTTCAGGCAAGGGAACACACGATGGACTGCTCATGTCCGTCGGTTTGTATGGTTTGCTTTGGTTTTCCATGTGTTAGTGTGCTGCACGATGTAGTGTTGTGCTGCAGAACGGGACAATACAAATTGTCCTCCTGCACCACGCCGTCTCAATTTTTTTGGAGTGACGATTACACACCTCTGGTGTTTGTCATGATGACAAACACCGATTGCCCAAAAAAGGTGGCAATCGAGGAAGTGCGCACGTTTGGAGGGAAGGAGAGACAAGCAAATCACACAATTTGCTCCTCCACAACAGGGACGGTGCCATCCACAACAGGGACGGTCGGCGTAGTGGTGCGGTGGTCAACACTTTGCTTGACGCTGCCACGTTGCTTCTTTGCTTGCTTCTTCGCATCACGCTTGGCGTGCCACTGAAAGATGCGCTCGAGGGTTTGCTCTGTACCTGGATGTGGGAGTGGGTGGGCGTGGGTGGGCGTGGGTGGGCGTGGGTGGGCGTGGGTGGGCGTGGGTGGCTGTCACCACATGGAAGCCATCGTCACCAGCTCCCGCCCCCCAAACAAACACACCAGTGCCCAGTGCAAGGATGAATGAGAAGCCAATGCCCGCCTGCACCACACAGCCTGCAAAGTACACGCGTCCACGATACAGCAAGTCAGTGTACCCATAGCGAGTGACCACCTCACGCAAGTAGAAAAACGTGTTGCATTGCTCCATTTGCAAGAGAACATTGATGGCCAACAGCGCAATCAGTGCAGAGCGAGCTGCACACACAAAGCCAGTTGCAATGGCGGCGGTGAGTAGCACCAAAACTGTAAACGCATAAAACGTGGTCCACCATTGCCAACGGTAGAGACTTGCGCAGTCGTAATACTGTGTGTTGAAGTGGGTGAGCATGTGGTGGGTGGTGTGCAGGGGTGGGTGTTGTGCGCGTGAGGGGTGGCCTGCGAGGCGGGCATCCATCAGGTGATCACATCCACGTACCGCAAACAAAGTGCCAACAGCACGGCCAATGCGAAGCAGGTTGAGACTTTGATCGCCAGAGTTGCAGTTTTCTTGCAGAGCTGTTGGTGTGATGGTGTGATGTGCCTCGCATGATCCTGCAGGATGCCCAACACCCTTCCCCGCCTACCTGCAACTCCTCCAAGCATCACCACCCAGAAACACCTGTGAGAAACACACAGACAAGGCTGAAACAACGCTCTGTGAAACAAATGTGCGAACAAGGCACAGTGATTGACCATGATCGCAAACCGTCACGCACCACAGCAAAAATAGGCCCAGCCACAGAATCGCTTTCCAGAATCGATACTTTGACATGGAAGATGCATAGGATGTTGTTGTGACAGCCATGGTGTTTTGTGTATCTGCGGGACCTGTGGCAACCCATGGGTTTGGTGCTGTTTTTCCCCCTTCATTTTTGGTTTTTTATTTCAAATATATCCTCTTATTGTTGGTTTTGTTGCATTTTCATCGTGCATACACCCCTACCCACCTTGCGCAGAATTATCACATTTCCATCAACCGTCAACCTCACCCCAACAGCACGCCAATGGTCATTCATGTTGGTCAATAGCACCAGTGGCGTGTTGAGCACCAGTGGCATATTCAGTTACTTTATTAACGCAGCACACAACAGCAGCTGTTGTGCAACAACCTTGATCAGGACTAGCTTGCAAATGAGTACAATTATTTACGGTGCTGGGAGCTACGGCACGATTGCCAATGTGTTTTTCACGTATGTTGGGTTAGGTTGAAAGTCCTAGTGGCGTTGCCTTCCGTATCTGCATGCGTCGATTAATACAGGCTTTCCGGTATATTTGGTGACCTGCTCATCATCCGCTTTTGCTTGTGCTTCGCCTACCTGTTCTTACTCATCTCTGCGGCGCTCGGCTTTCCGGTATGTTTCACAAGTCTGATCTCGTGCCACACACACATGCACATCCGACCACCCACCCACCCACACAGGCGCCACCATACTGGGGATTCACCGGCATTGTGGCACTGGGCGCAGTCGTATGGAGCTCCATCAACTTGACCCTGCAAGTGTGGGTATGTGAACGGGGTGCTGGTGTGTATTCTCGTTCCTTTTCGTGCACCCCCCCAACACACAATAGGCATTTGCGGTGCTGTGCTGGGACGAGCGTCCAGTCACCCTCAAGTCGGAGGACGAGGAGCAGCTGTGGCGGTTTTTCATGCGACGTTCTGGCATGCACCGTGTGGACTTTATGCAGGTGCTGCGACGTGGCCAATTTGTGCGTGCATCAGCTGGGCAAAGCATTTTCGACATTGAGACGGATGAGGTGTCTTTGTACCTGGTGATTGAGGTGTGTGTGCGTGTTGGTGGTGGTGGTGTATAGCAATGTATCACCCCACACACACACACAACTCACAGGGCATTGCAGAGTGGACCCCTGAGGACAAAGCAAGGGGCCCTGTGACGTTTTATTCTGGTACCGTGTGTGTTGCAACAGGATGGTTTCCTTACCACAATACTCACCTCCCCACCACCAATACCCCAGGGGAACTGTTCGACATGACCTTGTTCAACCTCTTTGGTGTGCATATGGGTTTTGCAGAACCTGTGTTGACCAAAGTCAAAGCACAAAGCGACTGCCTGCTGTTCAAATGGCCGGTCAAAGCGCTGCTCGAAATGGCTACTGGTATGTGCTCTGGCTATACAGATGTATACTTGTCACAAAACACATGCCAACCCCCTTGACCACCACAGGCCAAGCCTCGTTTGCAGTTGCCGGATACATGCGCAATCTGGCGCTCTACTCGATCGCAGCAGAATACAATCGTAGGGTCGTACTCTCGCAGCAAAGTGACCTCACCATCGCCATGTACATCTCCACGGGTGACCCAGAAACGTCAGGGTGGTTGCAGGGCGAGCGCAGTTTGGATTTCACCGCTGCGCTGCGCCCTGACGAGCGCAAGCATTCCTCGTGGCAACGACTGCTGCATTTATTGCAGCGCAGCTTTGGCTTGCGACCCCCGCCCGGTATTCGTCACGACAACATGCCAGCGTATGTTGGGGTGGTGTACAACAGGGGTGAGATAACGACCAACCATCATCATCTTGTACACACACATACAGAACTGGTGCTCTGGCACGCAGCCGCACACTGGTGCTGATGCAATATGAAGAAGCACCTCGCGCCCGCAAGCGTGACATCGTGGCTGCACGCATTGGCTCTCTTGTGCGCACTAGTGCCGGCTCCAATAGCGGGCGCCCCGCGCGGGGCTCTGACAGTGCCATGCACATGCCCACCGTCACCAGTGGGGAAGTTACCAATGGACACTGAACAAATATGAGGGCATAACAGCCCTGGTTTGCCATGGCGATGATTTCCCCTCTGACGTGCGCACAGCATGCTAGAGGGAGAAAACCACAATGTGCCAAGATACTGCAGCGTGTGATGCAGTCTGGAAGAAGCACCACCGTGCCTGCAAGTGGCAGTGGGGGCTCTGAAAGCGCTCCTCTGGTGTGCCACATGTGCATTGGATTCCGTGTCTGAGAAATAACAAAAGCATGCATAAGGGTGCCCCCTTTTTTTCAAGTCCCCTCTCAACATAGCAGTAATTCTTGTTACCTATGAGGGTGTGTGACTATACAAAAAGACACCACGTGAAGTGCACACACACACACACACACACACACACACACACACACTCCCTTTCAAGAATGCGTGGATCGCGCCAAAGAAAATAAAATGGATTGCCGATGAATCATCAATGGCCCCTGCTGTACTCGTCATCGTTGTGTGTGTGAATATGTGTGTGTTACACCAAGTGTCATCAACCAATGGTCATCATCAACTACAGGTGTGTGTGTCGGTAAATCATTCAGTCAACAACATGTGTGTTGCACAATCCACAACAATGACAGGGGCCGCTACAAATAGTGTACAGCCAAATTGCTCGGCAGAACTCTAAAGAATATAATTCATGAGCAACAACAGGTCAATTAATGGTCACGAGCAGCGCGGCCAAACACTCACAGCGAGCGTCCGTATTGCGCAGGGCCACCCAAACACCCACCCACAGAGGCGCCCATGCCTCACTGCAGGCAAGAAGAAATGGTTCACATGGTTGAATAAGGTCAGGGTTATATTGTCGGGCGTCACTCCATAGGTTGCTGGTGGAGATCACTGCATCCCAGCAAGCAGTTTCCGGCTCGTCACCTGCGCACGAACTACTTGTGCGGTCCCCTGTGATATGGCCGCCATAACCGAGCCACCAAAGAGCTTGGTTTCACGCCACATTTCATTGCTACTCTCTGCTTCACCAGTGGGATCTTGAGCGAGTGCTCCCGACAGCAGGACTGTGTGTATTGGTATGCGGTGTGATGGGTACTCTACAAACCAAACGGCCCAAACCGAAGGATACGAGCGCACCTGCAATGAGCACTAGGGCAAACGCGAGATGCTGGCATTGGCATAGCCGGCGTAGCATGTTTGTGTGCGCTGTTGTGTGGGCGGGGGTGGCGGCACTGCGTTTCTTTTTGGAAGATTGTGTTCTATGGTGTGTCCGGGGTTGTTTTCTTTTATAACAACAGATTGCAACTGCATTCCCTTACCTGCCCTGGCTACAGGCAGCTTCTGCAGCAAGTGCTCTGCAGGTGACTTGATTGCCCTCACATTCATTGTCGTTCCATTGCACAATGAAAGAACATCTCGTCCATTGAAAGCTCTCATGCAGAACAAAACTTTGTCATCAGCAGAAACATCAGCAATGCAGGTATGAGGGACCCCATGCACCAGGGCGCCACTGATTTGGTCAACCAAGGGGTGCTAGCGCATCACACATTACTTTACACAGCATGTCATGGTCAAACAAAGCAGTCAAACAAAAACAAGGAAAGAATGTGCTTGTGTAACGTGTATACTCCAACGCTGCGAACGTGCGCAACCAAGAATGTGTCATATATTCGCCTCTCTCGAATCCCGCTCTCTCCATGTGTTGTTGTTGTCTACACTCCACACACTTGTGTCCCCTAGGGCAGGACGGTACATGTTTGACCAACAGCGGTACTGCATTGTGCACGGGTCCCATTTGTATAGGTGATGGCACCCTTGTCGGTGAAAAATGTAGAGGGGAGGGTGGCGTCTGGTTGCATGAGGCACCCATTGGCACCCAAGGTGCTGTTGGCCCATGCCACACCACTCAACAGCGGCTGTGAAGGAGAAAATAATGTTGGTACCATACAACCCCGCTTGCACACACAGCATGCCTTCATCGTATACTCTCCCCCCCACATATCACGTACCAGTTGTGTCGAGTTGCTCAACAAGCTATACAACCCACCAGGCGTGTTATACACATTGACCTGCGTCGTGTTGACCACTGCAGCATTGCCAAACACCGTCCCCCCAACCAAGCATGTTTCAGCCAATTGCAAATCACACTCGCTGTCAAACCCGCGGAGGGCTTGGTAGTCAAACACCACACTGCCGTTGAAGGGTGTACGGGAACCAGGTGCAAAAGAGGTGTTGCGCCAATCCACACGATACGTTGCCTGAGGGATTATATATATTGGTGCGTGTGTCTGAATACATACAGCATGTTGTTGTACAGACTGTGTATGGCAACAAACCCTGCTCATACCTGGTCACCGAATTGGGCAAGACCACCCCATGATGTCACACTTGTGGTCACGTTGACAGGCCCCGTCACCCGCAAGCATTTGGGCTGAGGCAATCGCACATTTGCAGAGCACACAAGCAGCAAGTTTGCATAGGGCACGGACGTCACAATACCCTGCTGCTCACAGCACACTGTGGATTGCACAAACACGCGGCAGAATGGCTGCTGGCCGAGTGGGCAAGGTGGGGGTGGTTTGGGCGAAGGGGAGGGCACCGCGGGGGAGGGAGAGGGCACAGCGGGAGAGGGTGAGGGCAGGGGAAGGGCGGTCCAGTTGCCTACGACATATGCATTGAGAACGGGGCCAGCATTGTCGGTGGTACGGGGTGGAACCAGCATGTTGACCTAAGTGAGAGGGGAGGGGTCGAGAAACGATGTGCATGGAGAGGGCTCTTTTGTTCTATGCATGCACATCTTCCATGTGTATATGCACATACTCAGCAACAATCATCAACAAAAGCACACATACCGTCACATTGGTTTCAAGGTTGCATGAGCGCAGTTTGACATTGTAGGTGATGATATACAGGGTACCACTCACCACCTGTGAGCATGCCTGTGTCACATTGATCACAGGGGTACTGGGGTCACATCCCTTGTCAGTGGGCAGGCCAGTTGCATTTTGTATAGTGATCAACGTCCATGATGCGCTGGCGAGTGCCTGTGTGAGGGGTGTGAGGGGTGTGAGGGTTTCTTGTGTGCTATTTGTTGTACATGTATGTAGTGGTATTGTGGTAGTATAAATATTAAAAAGCAACAAAGTTCCGGGTCTTTCGAGTGACATACCTTGAGTTGTGGATCAGACACGTTGGTAGCCTGTGTAAACCCACCAGGTGCACCGTTGCTCGCAGGACACACCAGCAGCTTGGTGTTGTCAGGTGCAGGGCTAGATGGTGCAGGGGAGGGGCTCAAGGGTGTGGGGGATGCCGGGGGCTCAGCAGTCCATGGACCCACAAAGTAATTGTTGAGGGTGGGCAATTGGTTGCTATTGGGGAGGGGCTTGAAAATGTTGGCCTGTGTGGTTGTGTAGGTGTACATGGCAGGGTATACCAACACATCTCTTTGACTCATCCACACAATGTTTCCATTTTCAATTGATTGATACATACACACAACAGGTATACACACATACCACCTCATCATACCACGACATTGTTGTTGACCAACTTGCACCCAGGCAGTCTGACCACCATGTTTAATATATAATTGGTACCAGCCACCACTTGAGAGCATGCACTTGTTACTGTGACCTCTGCCTTGGTGGGGTCATCGAGGCAGCCAGGGGGGATGTTGGCACCATCTGCAGCAACAATGGCACTCCATGCAAGAGGACCCATTGCAGAGGCGAGCTGTGTGGGGTGTGGGTATGGGATGTGTGGGTATGGGTGTCGTGTGTGTATTGATGTAATACATGTGGTGATGGTGGTGTATCCACAGCACCCAACCAAAACCAACCGCACACCCATCGATACCTTGATATTCTCCTCACCAGTCACATTGGTGTAGCCACCAGCCAACTGCTGTGTGCCTGCACGGGGACACACCAGGGGGGCTCCACTGCCGCCACCCGAGGGCGAGGGAGAGGGCACCGCTGGGGCAGGAGCAGGTGCCACTGAGGGAGAGGGTACCACTGGGGCAGGAGAGGGTACCACTGGGGCAGGAGCGGGCACTGCTGAGGGAGAGGGTACCACAGCAGGAGAGGGGGTAGGCACAGGGGTTGGGGCCACCTTGGGTGAGGGGACAGGGGAAAGTGGGGTAGGGGCTGCAGAAGGGGATGGTGCTTTTGCCGCAGGGCTGGGAGCCTTGGCTGCACTGGGGGAAGGTGCAGATATGGGTCCAGGTTGTGGGAGGGAGGTCCACGTGCCTACAGCGAGATTGTTGATGGCTGGAAGTTCGTTGGAGTTGGGGAGTGGTACAAACAGGTTGACCTGTAGTGGTGTCATTGGATGTGGTGCATTGTGGCATAAGTAGATAGCAACACACAGGTACAGCACATCAACAAGGTACATCATACCACAATGTTGTTGTTGAGCAGACGGCAGCTCGGCAATGCCACACGCATGGTGAGAATGTAGTTGGTGCCTGCAACCACTTGTGAGCATGCTGATGACACATCTACAACAGCATCGGTCACATTCAAGCAACCAACAGGGACGGCGGTAGCGTTGGCTTCGATAATCTCATCCCATGCAACGACGCCAAGTTGCTGTAGTAGTGGTGCGGGAGCACCATGGTGATGGGTGTGCACAGCAACAATCACACCCAATCACACATACCTGCACATCAGTGTTGACTGGAATGTTGTTGTAGCCCCCTGCGGCGCTATTGTTTGGGCAGGACAGAGGGGGTGCACTGGGTGACTGGGCACAAGCGCCAACAGCCAGTACCAGTAGTGCTGTGTGGGTGGATATACAATGATACGTGCATGCGTGAACACGTGTCGGATTGGTATCGGGTGCACAAACAAGGCCAGCTCTGACGATGCATGCCATCCAGTTGCAACTTCCAAGCGGCTATGCGCCCCAACAACCCCTCAAAAGTATCCACCATAATACACGCAGTATAAGCACCGTCTTACCTAGTGTGAATTTGTTCGAGCGTAGCCCAACCATTCGGCCGGCTCGTTGATCGTTGGATGCGTATCGGCGTCTATGAGATTCTTGTTAAATCCAAATGAGGGTCGTGCACAGCAATTATATCGAGCAATGAAGCGCAGAATTAGGTTTTGGCGCAAACATGGATGGTGCTATGGTATCTTCACATGTCTCAAACACGGGCCTCCCGGCTTCTTCACAGGTTCACTTTGGTGTGATGTCATGGTGCAGAAGCTGACATGCACATGTTCAAGTTGTCTGTTGGTTCAAGTTATCTGTGAGAACGATAGTCAAACTCACACGTCCCGCCACTCTGGTGCACGCTTGTCCACAAATGCCCCCATCCCCTCTTGTTTATCCTGCAGCGCAAAGCATCCCCAAAACAAGCGCTTTTCATATGCCACCCCCTGCGGCAAGGGCACCTCCATGGCCATGTTGACACAGTCCTTGACCTTGGTCAAAGCTGGCATGCTACACCCTGCAATCTGCTTGGCGAGCGCCATTGCCTCTGTCATGAGGGTGTCGTGCGGTACAACGCGGCTTACTAGGCCTATGCGCTCGGCTTCTGTCGCCGATATACTGTTGGGTAGATGGACAGGGTGATGAATAAGTAATGATCATACGATGATCATCAGGTGGTCCACACTGGTTTCCACCTCAACCGCTCATTCACCATACCGTCGTCCAGTCATCAGCATATCCATTGCCTTGTACTTGCCCACTGCCCATGTCAGGCGCTGTGTACCGCCCATACCAGGGATGACACCCAACGCAATCTCCGGCTATATGATGATGGGTGGGGAGGGTAAGGTGATTTGGGGCTGCCAAACATGGTGATCATGCCCACACAGATAGTCAACTACCTGCCCAAAGGAAGACTTGTCGCTTGCGATGATAATGTCACACAGCATCGCAATCTCGCACCCTCCTCCCAGTGCATACCCATTCACCGCTGCAATCAGGGGTTTGCGCACTGTACGCAGACCTTCCCATCCACCCAACACCTGGGAGTTGTATGCCTCTGCGTACCCCATAGACTGCATCTCTTTGATGTCCGCACCGGCCGCAAACGCCTTGTCCCCCTTGCCAGTGAGGAGGATGGTTCGCAGGTGTTTTGTCGCATCAAATGCACGCGCTGCATCCACCACCTCCCGCATGACCTATTGGGGTTGGCAGCATGGTGTTGGCAACAAACACCGTCCCTGTTGCACTGCCATCAAGAACAAGTCCCCAACCTGCGAGTTGAGAGCATTAAGTTGGCTTGGACGGTTGATTGTGATGCATCCTACAGGACCATCTTCTGTGATTTCTATGGTGTCGTAGGGGATGTTTGTTGTTGATGATGCGCATCTGACGATCAACGCTGCAACATGCGTGCTGTGTTTACATAATGCATGTTGTACACGTGCATGTGCAAGCATCGTGTATTACTCGGGTGATCCCATTGAAGTACTGGTGTTTTTGCAGCATGTATATTTATTGTGTGCTTGGTGCTATATAGACACACAACCATTCTCCCCCAAGCACGACTAAACGCATCACCCCAAATCATCACCATGGTGGACGACAAGCAACTCAAAGCAGCAAAGAAGGAGGGTGGCAAGAAGGGTGTGGATGCAGCTGGGATGTCCGACCTTGGCGGTGTGAAATACTTTCACATCACTGTGGACACGCCAGAGGGCAACTTGGATCTGCTCAAGGCAGTGTTGGAGGTGCGTGAATCGCACAATCGCGCGTGGTTGGCATGGCCATCATATAGCATATATATGCCCGGCGGCTGCATTGTGTTTTGGTGCCTGTCAACTCCAATTCCTATCCAACAACAACAGGGTATGAATGCAGAGGTGGATGAGGCATCTGAGGAGCGCAAGGGTGGTGCTGGCAACTTGGCCAAGATGCTCCTCTCGGCAGGCAAGGACACGTTGCTTATCCTGGTGCACGTGCCTGCAGCATTGGCAGCAGAAAAGGGATTGAATGCCAAGGAGTGGGCCGAGGTGGTGCTCAAGCCCGTCGATGGCAGCATCGTCAGCGAGGAGGGTGATGTGGTGGTTGCAGAGGTCAAGGGCGACCCGGAAAAGGTACAGTGCTGTTCAAGGGAAGTTTATTACAGGCAACAGCGTGGCACAAATGACACCCACTACACGGCGTGGCACAAATGACACCCACTACACGTGCATATGCATTGTTCTTGTACACTTTACAACCCCCTTTACAACCACACAGAACCGCTTCCCCCTCAAGTTGCGTGACGAGGCATCTGCTGCTGGTTTTGCACTCTTGCGTGAAAAGGGTTTGGTGCCTGATGCAGGCAGTGACAGTGATGACTTTGTGTGCGACCCTGAGGCTGCTGGCATTGGCGAGTGGTAGACGTGGAGATTATGCGTTTTTCACATCATCATCGTCATCGTCACCAGTTGCAGACGACATGGTCGGTGTACATGATGCATGTGATGCAATGCATGCAGCACACGCATTGAGGGCTGTGTGTATCAGTATCTGGGTTGCATTCTTTTTTCGTCAGTGGATGAGGGTTTGTGTAAGGCCGGCGAGTGGGTGTAGCAAGGGTTTGCTGCAGTGTTACAATGATGTTGTGTATATAGCAGCGATGTAGAGCAGCAGCAACGGCATTGCGCTATATTCTCAGTCACATTTATGCAATCACCTGCACTTTCACAATCCCCCAGACGTTCCTGTGCGTCTCAATCACCCACACTCCATAATCCACCTCAACCAAGTGCCCTATCAGCCAACATGGCGTCAATCTCCTTGCAAACATCATCAAACGTAGGCCTCGCCCCTATACTCCCAAAACAGCATGCATGCACCATCACCTGCAGCTGGCTCCGCACTCGAGGGTCCCCTGCTGAGTCATACCGGTCTACCAGGTCCTTGAGAAACAGGCCAAATGCTCGCACCTCTATTTTCTCCCATGGTGGGGAGGTGGGTGGGTCATAGAAAAACGAAGCACCTGGGGGTTGGGCGGGGGGGCAATGGGGTGGGGGTGGTACATGTTCAGTGTTTGGCTGGTGTTTGCATTGACCATAGGTGTTGGCGTTGACCATTGGTGTTTGCATTGACCATACACAACATTGATCAACTAACACAGCCCACCACGTACCATAATCACACACAACAGCATTTCCATCAGCATCAGCAAGCACGTTGTGTGCATATACATCCCCATGACAGATGCCATGTGCATGCATGTACCGCAGAGCACGTGCAACACTCCCAGCAACCCGCAGCACCACACGGGGGCGGAACTGCAAACCACTGCGCCAACGGCATCGTAGTAGGCTTACAAAGTTGGGTTTATCTGCCATTGCTTTGCCAGTGACGAGTTCCTTTATGAGGGCCTGTGATGTGGGTGTTGTACAAAAATGTGTGGGTGTGTAAAAAGATACAAAGATGTGTGTGTACAAACCACACATGTATGATGCAGCACACCAACAGAAACCACCTACCAGTGGTGTTTCTATAGACCCAACCACACGTGTGAGATTTGGATGATCCACAAAACATGCGACATCAATCTCATCCTTGGACCGCCCATCTGGCGACACATCTGCTTTGAACAACTTTACTGCCACAGTCTTGCCCTTCCAGCTACTGGAAAACACCTCTCCTGATGCCCCCTCTCCCAGATACGCCCCAAGCTGCACGGTGTCCATGGTGGTGGTTTCAATGGGATGCTCGGGGATGGGGGCAGTGGGGCACACAGGGTTGCCTGCCAGTGCCACCCATGCAAGGTTGTCTAGGTTGGCCATGGTGGCAGGGACTGTGGGGAGTTGATTGACAGCAACACGGATGAATTCCAATCGTGACAAATTGCCAATCTGTGTATGGTGAGTGGGTGGAAGGGGTTGGTGGGGTGTGTATGTCACATGCACAGCCCATCACCTGCACAAACCTCAACAGGCAGACTCGTGAGCTTGTTGAACGATGCCTGCAGCTTTACCAAATTTGTACACTGCCCAATGCTCGCAGGCAATCCTGTCAACTCGTTGTTTGTGATAAACAGCTCGACCAACCCAGTCAGACCACCAAACGTGTTTGGCAGGCTGGTGAGGGCGTTGGACTTGAGGCCCAATCTGTAGAGTTGGACCAGGTTGCCAATAGAGTCGGGGAGGGTGGTGAGGTTGTTTTCCATGAGGTTGAGGTACTTGAGGGAGGTGAGCGCACCAATACTGGGGGTAAGCGTTGCAAGCCTGGGAGGGGTGTTGTTGTGTGTATGAGAGGGTATGGGTGGATTGTACAGTGAGAGGATTGTACAGACAGGATTGCACAATGTGGCGTGAGGTTCAACACACCTCAACAACAAAACCAGAGCACCTCAACCACCTCAACCACCGCCATACTTGTTCTTCCCCAAATCAAGGTCGATGAGGTGCTCCAGTGATGAAATACTGTCGGGCAGCTCGGTAAGCTGGCATCTTGCCATGTTCAGCTTGGCGAGGGATGTGAGGGCGCTAATCTCTGGTGGGAGCACCGTGATGGGGTTGCCAGATAGGTTGAGTGATCGCAGGTTGCCAAACGCATCGCAGAGGAGTGCGCGAGGGACGCTGGGTAATGAGCTTGATGCAAGATTGGCGGTTTTGATGGCATGGGCAAACAGCAACCTGCGTATGATGAGAGGTATGCATGAAGCCCATGTTGGGATGGTGTGGGTGGGTGCCACTACCCACCAGACATACTTGAATACGCCACCAGTCACTGGGTTGCTATAGAGCGATAGTTGGCGCTTGGATGCAATCCCTTGGGTTTGCTGTATTGCAATCAACCCAGCACCAGCTGCAATAGCTGCTACACCTACAATCGCATATTTCCTGGATGCGTTGCTGCGCGTGGGTGTATTGTCCTTGGCTTTCTCTTCTGCTGCGATCTTGTCAGATCGCATGGTGTTGTGTGATTTGCTTAAGTGTTGACTGAGCGGGCTGGAAATACACTGGGTAGAATGCAGATGCGCCCACAATGAAGATTTTGTGTGTAAAACAAATAGTCAATGTTTTGATAACTTTCACACTAATATTGTGGAAGCACCAAAGAGCACGAGTGTATACACGACCAAATAGTCCCAAATCACCCCGTACAATGTAGGTATACAGTGCATGTGTACAAAGGTGGTGTGTGATCAAGCACAATTGTGCATATCCAACAACATAGGTAGCAGTGAATACCACCCCCCATCATCACCATCATTACAGACAACATATGAGCATGAGGTATGATGCGTGCACATGGTGTGACAATCACATGACCACAACGTCACCATCCCCATGGCACCCACAGAAACGCTCCACCAGTCATCATCAATACTGGTGCATCACGCAACGACTGTAAGCTACCAGAATGGGATGCAGCCCTCAAGCAGCAACGCACCCAGGCAGCAGCACCGAGCACAGCAAAACGCACCCATGCGGGATCAATGTCCAGCAATGATGCATCATCATCACAACCCACCACCAAAAAGCGAGTCAAGGTGGATTACAGCACATTGGCAAACGATCCACCATCACAACCACTTGCCAAGACGGTGCCCAAATCAGCAGCAACAAAACACACAACGACGCGCCCTGCCCTACGTCGACAGGCCACCCCACCCATGCCTCGACAGACCCCTCCACCATCCATGCCTCGCACAACCCCTCCACCATCTATGCCTCGCACAACCCCCCCACCACGATCATGCATCAGCAGCATCCTCGCACAACGCAACCGTACCCCTCCTGCGCGGGCCCGGGGCCCCACCTCTCGCATCAACAAGCAGGCAGCGTTGGGTAGGGCCCTTGCAGTGGTGCCCAGTGACAAGAGCGGGCCCACCCGAGCACAGCAAGCCACTGCACAGATGCAAGAAGCGCTCGCGCGCATGCGTGCCAAAAACGGTGGGGGGGGCGTGGGAGGGAAAGGGAAAGCAGAGGGGGGTGTACATGGCAAAGCGGGGTCCGGGTCTAGCATGGAGCCACATGCTGCTGGGCGGCCCACCACGTCTCATAGCAATAACCGCATGCAAGCAGTATCTGCAGCTGCACCAGCGGTCAAAGGGCCCTCCACAACAGGCTCCATCAAGCATCGCCCACAGGGTTCCTCTACAAAACAACAGGGCCCCTCCAAGCATCTTCCGCACAACAAGTACAACGATGATGATGACCAAGGGGATTGGCGAGCAGCGTTGAGGGCAGTCACTGGGTATGACCCAGGGAGGTATAGGGATGCGGGGAATGACAGGATGATGGAGGCAAGTGTGCAGGATATCATGCGTGAGGAACGACGATCTGCTGTGCTGGGGAAGCAGGCCGACATGTACGTGGCAATGTTTGGGGGTGTGGGGGGGGTGTGTGTAGGGTGTTCCTATGGTGACGTATGGTGCTGCATGAAGATGGCTGCTGCTGTGGTGATGGTATTCCGAGCAACCATTATCGCATGTGTTGACCAGATTTTTATACCAAATTTTCAACCCTGACACAGAGAAGCGGAACGAGCAGAGGAGGAGCGCAAAAGGGCCAAAAAATTGGCCAAAAAGCGCAAGCTACAACAAGGGTAGGACAAGAGAATACACACTTGCACACGCACTGTTGGTTGTGTTCTGTTTGATTTTGTGCCGGTGTGTGATGATGATTTTGACACACATTCATAGTTTGCAACAATGCACCATTTGTTTCTTCATCGTGATGATTTTATGTGTCACAAGCATTGATGAATACCATTGTAACAAATACATTACAGGGCATACATACATGAGACACACAAAAACAGGCAATGGTCACACACACTCTCAAAGACACCTTGTGTATATACAAATACACACTCTAAGTGACTAAATTTTGTACATACATGCACACTCTTTGAAAACATGGTGTATTCGAACGTACATTGATGTCTTTTGGCATATACACTGGGTAACAATACATGCACTGGTACAGTGCAATGGTGTAGCATTCACTGTGTACATTGGTGTCACCAACCAACAAACACCACACAACCTGAAAACCAGATGGCCCCTCCTTCTCTATCATGCGGCACGCGCTCGCAACATAGGCATGAGCACCTCCATGTACCCGTTCCTCATGCCCTCATCATCATCACCATTCCCAGACCCCCATGCACAACCCCATGAGGCACCCCTGCTGATGGTGATGGTGGCCCCCCAGTACCACCCACTTGGTATGTGTACACCTGCTGCTGTTCCAATTCCCCAGTGTAGTGCAGCATGTGACCATGTTGTGGTTGAAAGGTTGATATGTGCCCAGTGCTGTGTGGTATGATGTCTTGTATATCCCCCTGGGCTGTTGTTCCCCCTCGGTCACCATTTTGTGTGTCACGTGGTGTGTCATGTTGACCAGCCTCACCCAGAGAGAAATCCTGTTGACCGCCTGGTGTAGCAAGTGCATCGAGTACAATTTCGTTGACCGTTGACCATACTACGTGCTGCAGCTGCCCATTGTCAAGGAGGGATTGCAGGGCCCCCTTGACGCGTACACGGGTCCCCTGGAGCACCCGTGCCGCCTGCTGACGCACTGCCAGCAACTGTGCTTCTTGTTCCCTGTGATGTTCATACATTATGCAATATTGTTGTATACGCTGCGTACCCACTCCCCCCCTCCGCATTTGGACAAATCCCCACCATACCGCCGCAATACGTCGTGCTCCTCTTGCAACACCGCATGTCGCTGCATGAGCGCCTCAGCCTGCAGCTCCCGCTGCTGCAGTGCCGCACTGGTCTTGTTGAGCATCCGTGTGGCCCGCCGAAGCGCCGCACGGTCCCGCGCGGCCCCCTGGGCGGCCCCCTTGAACTCAGCCACCTGCGCCTGGGCCTCTTGGAGGACCTTGGTGAGCGTTGCCACCTGTGCTTGGGCGTCCTGTGCTGCTCGGGTGGCGGTGCTGGCGGTGGTGGTTGCGTCTGTGAGCTGTTGTTTGAGGGCGCGTATGGCGTCGAGGTTGGTGTGTATGACTTGGTTGTAGTAGGTTTGCATATCTTGCAGTGCCTGTGATTGTGGTATTGTTGTGGTGTATTGGGGTTTGATGGATGTATATTTTGACAGGGTGTGACATGTGTACATATGCAGTGGGCAGCATACACCCACACACACCTTGTCGTGTTGGGCCACAAGGTTTGCTACATGTGTCGTGTTGTGCTTCTCCACTTGTGCAATTTCCTCCCTGAGTGTGTGTGGGTGTGGGTGTCAATACACCTCCCCTGCATCAACTCCACGCCCATGCATCCAACGCACACTCACTTCCCAACCCACACTCCCCCTCTCCTACCGCGCTTTTGTCTCTGCCTCCTCTCTCAACATGCTAAGTTGAGCAGCAAATGTGGCATGCATGGATGTGACTTGTGCTTCCAGTTCCAGTCTATGTTTACTCAGTTGTTTGGCATGTTCTAGTTTCAGCTGGGTAATGATTTCCTCATGCTCCAAATCCTGCAGGTGTGGGTGTTGGGGGGAGGAGAAGCAGTTGTGAGGCATGGGTGGGTGATGTGTGTGGTTGGTGGGTAGTGCCTGCGGTTGACATAGAAACAACTTGACTAATGGTGGGCACACAATCATGGGCAATACACACAATCATGGGCAACACATCCAAGACGCGCTACCTTGTCACGAAGCATAGCTTGTAATTTGTGTACATCTTGCATCACTGCTTCCTGCTTACTTGCTGCTGCTTGTACTGCTGTGTGAACCGCACCCTCTGCATCTGCTTTGAGACTTGCTACATTGTGTTTGTGCTCGTACAGCAGGTGTTTCACTTTTTGTTTGTACACCTGTGTGTGTTTTGGTGTGTATGGACAGACCGGGTGTGCGAGCACAAGGTGTGTGTGTGTATGGATTTGTATGGTTGTGTACATAATTAATGCTACACACGCATCCCCACACACACCCACATCATCCACCCACATCATCCACCCACATCATCCACCCACATCATCCACCCACCTTGATTTCCAAGTTGTGGTCTTGCGCAACATGGTGGGCATCCAAAGCACTTGCTCGAGTGTCTGCCCGGCTGGCTTCCAACTCTGCACGTGTGGTATCCCAAAACCCAACCACCATGTCCTGTTGTGCATGGAGGTGTGTAGGTGTATGTCTGTCTGTGCAACACCATACAACACCATCACAGACAAGGTGCGCCATCTACCCGTTCAACTTGGGCTTCATTGCGGAGGATGGCTTCCTCTTGCAGACGTCGCTCAGCCGCCTGCAATTGCTTGCGCAGTATGTCTGCTTCATTTTTAGCCCCAGTGGCCGCTGTTTTGGCAGGCTGTGTTGAATGTCAAAATTTAGAATGCGTGATGATGGCTGTTCGATATGCAGCTGCGGGTGTACACTGCTGTGTACTCTATACACCATCGCCATGATGTTCAAACATTTGAGCAGCAAAACAAACCTGCTTTGCTTTGGGGGGCATGTGGATTGTTTGCGTTGAATACCTGGCTTGTCAGACGTTGGTACGCTACGGTAGACTATTGCATGTAGAACAACTTGATGGTTGCGATTTTTGGGCGGTTGATATTGCATTTACTCACCACCACCTCAGAAGGAATGCCATAATTGTTTGTTGTTTTTGCCTACATTCGTATCACACTCACACCACACTAATACCACGACACTATCGACATAGCACCAGGACTGTACAAAGGGAGACAACAAAACCCTCGATTTCGTCATCATTCCCCCCAGACAAAAATGTCCACCACCACCTCTACAAGCAGCGAAAGCATCACATCAACCGACGACACACAAGCAGCAGACGATACCGTGTTTGAGGTGGACCCACGCTTCAAGGACTTGGACAGTCTGCCATCCATCGCAGGACCACGACCCACCCCAGCACAGCTGATCAAGGTGTACAAAGCCTATGGAGAAGTAGAGGCGTTGGGCCCCATCGGCTACCGACTGGGCAATGCAGTGCGCCACTCGATGCGAGCGTTTTACGATGCAGCGCTCGACGACAAGGAATATGTGTTGCCCGGGGCATTCCGTCGTGGCGCCCTTGATGTCAAGGCTCGCATCGTATGGGATCGTGAGCAGTCATTGCTGGTATTGGCATTCAAGGGTTTGACACATGAGTGGGACTTGATCCAGGACAGTATTGCCTGTGTGCGCCCCAGCTGGATTGATCGCAGCATGGCGGGCACCGCATGTGTGCATCACTACTTTGCAACTGCATTCATGTCGTTACTCAAACCAGACGACCCAGAGCAGCCGGGGTTGTTGGACACCATTAATCACATATTGAATGATGAGCGGCCATTGCGTGTGCTGTGTTGTGGGTACAGCCTGGGGGGGGCATTGGCAACACTGGCAGCAGTGTGGGTTGCGTTGCAGATGCCCATGGCAGACGTGCGCTGCATCACATTCCAAGCACCCAAGTATGTTGTTATTGTGGTGTATCATGATTGATGATATACTGTGTGGGTATATAGTGGCATATCTCCACAGTGCCCCATCGAGCATTCCATCATCAAGCATCTCCCCATCCCCATTACATAATCACACACAGAGTGGGCAATAGCAAATTCCTCAAACTCTTTCGCTGGCTTGTTGCAGCCAACTACCGCATCGTGCACAGCGCGGGGTTGTTGTTTTCCCCACACTCCCAACCATACGATGCAGATCCCAATGCTGATGGCAACCTGCCTGTGGAGACTGCTGCCAGCGCAGGGGTCCCTCGCAGTGGGGTGACACGGAGTGGATCTGGGAGTGGCAGTGGGCATCGTCAACGGCGTGTATATTCTGTCATCAATGAAGCTGCCGGTATGTGGTGGTGGTGGTGTGTGTTTATGGTGGTGTCTGTGTGTGTGTGTGTGTCTGTCTGTGTGTGTGTGTGTGTGTGTCTGTGTGTGTGTGTGTTAACACACCCTTCTCTAGGTACACCCATCGGCACATACACAGCCCCCTGCACACACACACACACATCCACACACTCACCACAGGCATGGTCTCTGATCTCCCCTACTATGCCCAGCTCCTCCTCAACATGCTCGACCCAGAAAGAGCACTCTTCCCCAGTGATGAAGAGCTTGATGCTGCCACCACTGCTGCCATACCCAAGTCTGTACTCGAGGCAGCAGCTTCTGCTGACTATTCAGCAGTGCATGGTGGCCAAACGGGTGGTGGTCAAACGGGTGGTGGTCAAACGGGTGGTGGTCAAACAGCTGGTGATCCTGGTCAAAGCGGCACAGAACCGTCAACCATGGATTCACCATTTGTGCATGCCACTGGGGGTGTACATGTTGGCACCACGGAAACCCCTGCAGCAGCCTCCACAGCAGCAACAAGTGATACACAGCAACACGATACACAGCAACATGACTCGGGGCACTCCTCCCCAACACACCATGGGCGTGATACTACTACTACAACCACTACTACTGCTGCTGCTGCTGCTGCTGGTGATGGGGGCCACAGACATGCCTCCAATCGTGTGCTTGATGCAGCTGGGCATGTGAGGGACAAGACGGTGGGGCATGCTGAGCACTTGGCCAGCAAAGCAGGACATGCAGGGGCTGCTGTAGGACATACTGCAAAACAACATGTGTGTGTGGTTGTTGTGCAGAGTATTGTTGTTGTTGTGCAGAGTATTGTTGTTGTGTACTCCACGAATATGATAATGGGGCATGCAGTTGGTATACTGTATCTTGTTGTTGTCATGCACCACCCACAGCCGGGTGGCCCCCCTTCACCCCACCCACCACCCCTTTCACCCACCACCCACCACCACCACCTACCACCCCCAGGTCAAGGACGTGCACCAACACGTAGAGCATGGTGTACAACGTGTACTCGCCCATGTTCGCAACCAACCCCCTCCCCCCCCCGACCAGCCCATCCAATACGCCCCACAAGCAGGCGCCATGCACACCGACACACTATGGGGCAACCACAAGCACGTGTACTTTCACGCCCGCCGAGAAGACGCAACCCCCACTGACAGTTTTGAGCAAAGCTACACCGTCACCAAGGTGGCTGTCTCAGGGCTGGGCGACCGAGCAACCAGCACCTCAAAAACAGAGCGCAGCAAGTCATTTGGGTCGGAAAAGGGTAGTGGGAGTATGAGTGGGAGTGGTGGGAGTGGCATTGGAAAGCGTCTTTCATCGATTATAAAGGCACCGTTTGGGGCAGTGGCGGGGGGGATGAGTAGGAGCAAGAGTGTGGGGGGAAGGAGTGGGAAGAGCAAGGGGGGGCAGGGGAGTGCAGTTGCGGCTGCGATGGCGGTCAAGGACTTTCCTGAGCAACCAGATGTGGTGTGTGGAGAAGAGGAGGAGAAACAAGCTGTGGCGGCGGCGGTGAGCAGGAAGGATGTGGTGGGTGGTGAAGGTGAGGTGGGTGGTGAAGAGGGTGGTGGGGATGAGGATGGTGGGGAGGAAGGTGGTGGGGAGGAGGGTCCAGCGTGCACAACGGGTGTGTGTGTAGATGGGGCAGGGTTGGAAGCAAAGACACGTGCGGCAGTTAGAGGGGGGGTACACCAAGCAAGCAAGGTATGTTGTGGCGTTGCTGTGTGTTGAACAGGGGGATTGTTGGACAGCCACGAACCAAATCATTTGGTATCATGTGGTGGTAAGAATTACGTGCGCGCATGCACACACCCACATTTCACGCGCACACACACGCACACACACACACACACACACACACACACACACACACACACAAACACCCACACAGAAAACGTGCGACATACGCTTGTGTACACGACAAGCGGACCCTGACAAGAGCCTTGCTGCAGACATTGTACACGCAGTGGATGCCTCAAAACGAGAAGACACCACTGCAGCAGCACCCCTTGTTGCTGAGACACCATTAACCCCTGGTGCAACTACTACTACTGCTGCTGGTGGTGCTACTGGTGCTGCCAGTGTAGTACCCCCAGTGAGAGCAATGCATGGTGCTGATGTGGAACATACAGCAGTACAAGCTTCTCAAAAAGCACTTTCTGGAAGCATAAATACACCCCCTGCTGCTGATACAACAGTTGAGAAAACCACCACCATCACCCCTGCCATCACCACAAAGGGGACTCCTACAAATGCACAAGTCATACACGAAGAGGAGGAGCCCACCACACCATCATCCCAGCAACCCACCACACCCAAAAACAACAACCTCAGCAGTGGTGCCTCATTCCTCACGCGGTTGAGGTCAGTGGGACGCAAAAACAGCCAAGAGGAAGCAGTCAGTGGGGACGCAACACCAGCCAGTGGGGACAAGAGTGGGTCTCAGAGTAGAGAGGGGAGCAATCGTGATGGTGGTGGGAGTGGTGGGCGCACGTTGAGACAGCAACTGAGCAGTTTTGGACGTCATGCAACATGCCCGGTATGATGATGGTGGTGTATGAGAATTGTGTTGGGGTTGTCGACATACATCAGCACTCGAAAAAGCATACACACCCGCATGCTCTCCTGAAAAAATACAGGTACAATTAGCACTGTCCGCTGTCATCCCAGGCATACCCCACCCCTGTTGCCCAGCAGAAGCACGTGTGCAGGCTGCGTGTGCTGCGGCACTGGAGGCAGGACAGCTGTCCACTGCCCCCTCTGAGACCAGTGATGATTTCCCTCAATCACCTTCGAGGTAGTGGAGTGAGTTGTAGATGTGTGTGAGATTGTGTTGAGATGTGTTGAGATGTATGGTGGTGCTGATGTTTCGATTGATCGGCTGTGATTGATGTGATCACCATCTCCCAAAACCCGCACAGCCAAGACCTCAGCGACCTCACCAACAGCTCGTATTGGCCAGCAAACGCCTTTCGGCGCTCCAACTCGGAGGTCTCAGAGCCCCCCGAACCTGATGATCCCGACTTGGGCGATGGGATGGATGGCGACACATCTCCCGTAACCACCTCTGGTGAGTTGTATACAAGCAGCCAATTTACAACAAGCAGTGGCAGTAACAATGGTCGGCGGTTGGATCATTTGCAAAGCACAGCAAGCAGCAGTTTGAGTAGTGGCAGTGAGCCCGCCAAACGATACAGGACATTGGTGGAATTGGAGAGTAAAGGAGGGCTCAGCCAGGTGGGTTGGTGGGATGGATGCGGAAGACATGTGTTGATTTTGCATTTTTGTTAATATTGATTTCACATCACATGCACACCCACTGCAACCCCCCTCCTTGTTTGTTTTCTTGACACCACCCACCTCCTTGTTTTCTTCACAACCCACAGGCTGACAAGTTGAGTGAGTTGCTCATGGTATCCAAAGTACGTCAAGCATTGCTGGCAAGTCGTGCCGCGTATCACGAGGAGGACTTGTTTCGTGAGCGTACGGGCATCAGCAAGTGCCGATTGGTGTCTGAGGAAAAGTTTGATACCCAGGTATGTACAGTGGGGGTGGTGCATGAAATGGGATGGTAGCAGAATATGGGTGTGTTGACGTCTGCATGTTTGCACGTATGTGTCTTGTTTTGGGTGGTCAAAAAGTCATACATACCAAGCGTTTCATCATCAACAACAACAACAACAACTCACCCACGCTTCCCACAGGTGTATGTTGGGTGGTTGGATAATGGCACAGCGGTGTTTGCGTTTCGTGGAACCGCCAATGCCAAGGATGCCCGACAAGACCTCAAGGCGCTCAGGGGTCAGTTGGATTTTCTACCAGGGAAATTCAAGGGGAGCAGGGTGCATGTGGGGTTTATGCAGCAACTCAATGCAGTGATTAGCGAGACAGACCCCAAGCATAACATTGCACAGGTATTGATGGTGATGATGATCATGGAAATGTGTGTGCCTGCCTCAACACTGTACCTCAACCCAGTACCAAATCCCATCATCAGGTGCTTGACGAGCTGTCAGGCGGTCGGAAGCCATTGCGTGTGTTGTGTACTGGCCACTCGCTTGGGGGAGCATTGGCAACGTACGTGCTTGTGTCGACACGATCATGTGCGTACATGCTGATATAACCTCATGCTGCCACCCATCACCAGGTTGGGCGCCGTGTGGGCAGGCCTTCGCTACCACCAGGCAGACATACGATGCATCACGTTTGGGTCACCACGGGTAGGCAATCGCAAGTTTCGTGCAGCCTACCATGCGATTGTGGGTACATCAATCAGGATTATCAACGGCGCCGATCCCATCCCCGACCTCCCCCCTCCTTGGAAGTTTACCCACGTACACAATGCCCTGCATTTCACATCTGGCGATGTATCCCTGACCAACAGACACACGGCATTGCCACAGTTGGCTCTGGGGGACCATTTCTTGTACGCCTATGCACGACAGCTGTACGAAGTGGTGCCTGCACACATGCTCACGGAGCAGGAGATTGCCGAGTTTGGATCCGTGCTTCGGCAGATGCACCATGTGGATACGGATGAGCAGCTTGCAGAGCTGACAGACGCACCAGCGGCAACACGTGGTGAGGCGCGTGATGGGGCTTTTGGTGCAGCAGTGCGCAACATCTTGCCGTTTTGGTCGGCCAAGCGTGGGTGATGTGTGTTTGATGTACATATATCTAGTGGTTGTACACAGCAGTACCAAGACCCTCATCAGAGTGGCTCCCCTGAATGTGTCTCCGTGCAAAAGGGCAGACCCATTTTTTGTTTTTTCAACCATTTTTATTTTATATGCGCACATTCAATTCCAAGCGCGTATGCGCTCAAGAATACAACATCCTCGCAACAATCATCGTCCAGTGCGCAACCCCACATCACCGCAAACCTCATCAGACACGCTTTCATCGGTCAACGCGTACCGCGTGGCAGTGTTTCATGCATCCAAACAGTGACTGACACCCAAAACACTAGTCCATCATCATCATCATCACCTCCATCTGTCACTCTCATATCTGTGTTCATATCGGGCATGAGTGCATGAGAGGCGCGTGATTCCTTCGTGATTACTCCCGATACCTCTTCAAGGTATGCAATGTGCCATCGTACCCACACCGAACCAGCATGCGTGTTGCATCGCACGGTTTTGGTAGTTGGTCTACTGGACCATCTCTCGTAGATCGTGCACTGTGGTGCTTTGTATACCCCGTTTTTTGCATCCATATATGTCGTACTGCACGTACCGACATGCATCATATGTCTCGAGAGCCACAACAACAATCATGTGTCCGTGAACGTATGCACGCATCGAATCGTCCTCGCACTCCCCAGGGAATACAATATGAAGGCCATCAATACCAATCCATCATTTCCAAGCCCATCGTTCAACATCTATGCCAATGCCAGCCACGACATGTTGATGTACGAGGGGCGATTCAGACCCGCCACAAAAACCTTGGTGACGAGCCACACCGTGCACATGGCCACCGATGGCACGTGCGCAGCGTATGACATTGTAGATCCAAGTACGTGGTGTAGCATCGTGAGATGACAACACACCCGCCGATCTTGGTGATCGCTTCGATCAATTCCCCCCAGCGGCACATCATCCCCCCACGCCATCCCCCCCAGGTAAACTTCCCACCCTGGTGCAGCGCCTGCAGGCAGCGCCTGAAGATGAAGCCACCCTGTGCGCCATCCTCGCCTTTTCCCATGACGTGTGCAACTGCTTTTACGTGTTGCAAGCGGGCTGCATCCCTGCCCTCTACCACATTCTCAACACAGCCACACGGGAACCCAGTGCCTATTACGCCACCCTGGCTGTTGCCAATGTGGCAGGCAACGTCTCTGACTTTCGGCCCCTCACTGACAATTTTGGCGTTGCCTGCCTGATGCGAGCAGCACAACGATTCAAAACCTCCACGCGCATGCAAACCGCGTTTGTCACTGCCGTTATGCACCTGTCTTTTGCTCCCGCCTCGCGTGCTGAGGTTGCCAGCGCTGGTGCGCTGGAGCTGCTCTTGCAAATGGCCCCGCGTGTGCGTGGTGAGACCCTGATGCACCTGCTGACGACACTCAAGCGGTTTGCGGTGGATGCCAAACACCACCGTGTCCTCATTGATGCGGGTGCGTTTGAGCGCTTGCAGCATGTGCAATACACACGAGAGCATCGCGAGGCGCAAGAGTTGCTGTACAAGCTGCAGTTGCTGGTGCGTCCACCGAGCCCTGTCTCGGTGGGGCCACTGGAACACGCGGCAGCCATTGCTGCCCGTCCCGTGCATGCATAGCCTGCGCCCATGTGTTGTTGTATGGGTTTTTGCGTTTGCGCAGGGCCACACACCAAGGCGATACCGCGCTTGGGGTTTTTGCATCTCATTCCCTGTGCATTTGTACCATGGCGGCTGTATGTGTACCACGATGATCAAATGGGGGATTGTCCTCCCTAGTTGTATGTTATGACTGCATGACCGAGTTGTACGCACACCATCACACATGTTGACAACCTTGTTGTAACACACAAATTGTTATTCACCATTTTATTGCCATTGCAGTATTGGGATATGTTGAAAACTGCACATAGGATAGCTACACAGTGCAGCAAACGTTAATAGCACATCTTTACAGATCGTTCGTTATCTCTCCTGTCCCGCTTAAACCACCAATGCAGTCGTGATTGGAGCATCAACCTGCAATGCAGGGGACACTTTGGCTCACGGCACGCTGGTCATGTTCGTGCAGGGTACCAGCACAATCAAGAGGCCGGCATGCCACACGCAATGTGCAGTGCCAGGTGGAGCGCACAGGGGCACACAAGAGCCAAGTCACACGACGGGAGCTGCTGTATGGGATACCTGCGCTGATGGTGGTGCTCAACACGAGGGGGGCTATTGCGGGTGAGACGGGTTCCGACGCGAGCAAACCAGCACCACAAGGTGTGTTTTGACGATGGCACACAACCATGTGTCTCACAGTAATCCCAACACATGCATTCCCAACAGGCGTACCTTCCGGACCCAAAACGCCATCCACAAGCACGCCCGCCCCTGGTATGTCTTGCACTACACAGCATCTCATCATCCCACACCACCACCCACCACAACATCTCACCATCCACAGGCACCACCACCACCATCACTGCACCCACAGCACCACCCAGCAACCCCATCCTCAGCGACAGCAATGGCAAACCTGCAGAAAAGCTATCTGATGAAGAAGCCAAGGCATTGCTCGATGAAGAAGAGGCCAGGAGGAGAGCACGTCGGCGCAACAAGGGGCGCCTTCAGGAGCTGCAGGAGATTCGAGCGGAACTCGCAGAGCGGGAGGCAGAGCTACTAGAAAAGGAAAAGGAGCTGCTGGAAAAGGAGCAGACGGTTGCTGTGTTGCGGGAAGAGGTGCGTTGTAGGGATGTTGGGGGGGGTGTCCAAAGGTGTGGTGTGTCACTCACCTGCATGCGCAACATCGCCACAACATCCACAGTTGGAAATAGAAAAGCGTCTGAGGGTATTGCTGTCAAAGGAAAAGGAACGTGCAGCAGAGGAGGCAAGCCTGGCAATGGGGTTGTGTGGGCCACTGGGGTTGTAGGGTGCAATGAGTGAAAACTTGTGCGTTTTCGCATGTTGTAAGACTTTTTGTAGTTTGGTTTGCTACCGTTTGGTTGACGTTTGGTGAGCTCGTCGTAACACATATTAAACATCCATCGAGGGAGTTGAGTCACAGCTTTACTCTGTGGCACCACATTCGTGTGAGAAGGCATACAATCCCACCATAAAAACCACTCGACGCAACCAACACACCTTGGCAGTGGGTCGATTGCAGTCTCAGTTAAACTATACTGCCACGCTTAGGCGCGTCTGCGCACGTATTGCCTTTTTGCATTGGTCCTTGCATCACATACAGTCTCTCAGTCTCCAATAATATGTTGGCACGCAGCATGCATTGTGTTGGTACATCTACCTGTGGTGTGCACACTCGGCGAGCAGCTCGAGGAAGCAGGCATGATGCAACAACGGGCAAAAACGTACAGCAATAAACTTTGCAACCCCCAAGCTCACACAACCACCGCCCACCACGCAGGTTGTACGTGTATGCAAGCAATGAGCAGCTCAAAGCTCGCGTGAGTAAGAGTGAATGGGAGATGCAGCTTCGACCAGGGGCACGCACTGTATTCACAGCAGTTGCAGAGGAAGTACCACCCAACATGGGCAAGCGGCGGCGCAGCAACGCTCTCACACTCGTAGCAGATCCACGACTGTTGGAACGCAGTGCTGTTGATGACAATGACAGTGGGCCCCAACCTTGGGATGCGTTGATCAGTCGGTGGGATGCGCTCCCCACGGGCTACAAGCTTGTGTTTGCCACGTCTTTGGCCTTTGTCGTCTGCAACATGGACAAGGTCAGGGGTAGAGAAATGACACAGCATGGGGAAATCATGTTGGTCACCCCTATCATTATCCCGCCACAGGTCAACATGAGCGTGGCAATCGTCCCCATGGCACGCGAATTCGGCTGGAACGCATCTGTAGCAGGTCTCGTCCAATCTGCCTTCTTCTGGGGCTATGCATTGTCCCAAATCCCAGGCGGCTACCTCACATCTCGCATCGGGGGTCGCACGGTGCTCCCCGGTGGCGTGGGCCTGTGGTCGGGCGCCACCGCCATGTTGCCCTTCCTGGCAGGCTCACTACCAGGGTTGTGCTTTTCCCGTGCTGCAGTGGGGTTGGGGGAGGCCATGGCACCCAGTGCAGCGACCGACATGGTGTCGAGGGTGATTGACAATTCGGAGCGCGCGCGTGCCATTTCGTTTATATTCTCTGGGTTGCATGTGGGATCACTGTTGGGACTGCTCATTGCGCCAGTGTTGATTGAGAATTTCGGATGGTATGGGTGCTGTATGGATGTGGGAGGGGTGGGGTGATGATGATGAGGATGATGTGTGGTTGCAGTGTGTGCAAGGGCTTGTCACAACATGGTGCACACCATACATACTCGTGGATGTCCACATTTCCATAAGCATGCATGCCCTATCCACACGTTTCCCTACCCACGTATTTCCATACACCCACCATACACCCAGGCCATCAGTCTTTTACGTGTTTGGTGGTGCAGGCCTTCTCTGGTGTGTTGCATGGGAGCAACTCGTCACCAGCTGTGCAGCAAAAGACCCCACCACCATAGCCAAATTGTATGGCTCCCTCTCTGATGATGGAGGCGCACCAGCAGCGGTGACAGGGGCAGCAGCTGCAGGGAAGCTACAGCAGCAGGGGGAAGAGGCAGTGCCATGGAGAGCGATTGCACGCTCACGTCCATTCTGGTGTGTGATTGGTTGTGTGGGTGTGTGATTGGTTGTGTGGGTGTGTGATTGGTTGGTTGTGTGATTGTCACCCTCCTCCTCCTCATCATCATCATTGCATGGTGTTGTTTCATACTTCTATACAGACACTCTACACACTGTACACACACTACACACTGTGCACTCACACATATACCATACACACACACACCATACACACACATATACCATACACACACACACCATACGCACACATATACCATACACACACACACCATACACACTGCACACAGGGCATTGGCATTTACACACTTCTGCAACAATTGGTTTCACTACTCGTTGCTTGCATGGCTGCCCACCTACTTCACTGACTCACTGTCCCTTGATCTCACCAAGGCTGCACAGCTATCCCTGCTCCCACCCATTGCTGCAATTGTAGTGTCGGTATGTTGTGTGCTTTCTGCTCAGTGGTGTTGTGATATGAATGTGTGTGTATGGTGTTATGACATGGGTATGCATGTGTTTTAAACGCATACACCATGTCTTTCACCCACCCACCATGTCTTTCACCCACCCACCATGTCTTTCACCCACCCACAAGCACACATCAAACACATATCAAACACACTCATCACCACCACACACACACACACACACACACCACCACAGGGCATTGCAGGTACCACTGCAGATGCCCTCCTTGCCCGGGGCGTCCCCGTCCACCTCGTACGCCGTCTCGCCCAATGCACCGCCTTTCTCACGCCCGCAGTATGTCTGACCGGTGCTGCCCTGTCTGACGATGGCGCCACCCGTGTGGCCCTCATAACAGCATCATTGGGTATGGCATCCTTCTCCCTCGCTGGATTGTACTGCAACCATGCGGACTTGTCACCCAAGTATGCCCCACTGCTGTTGGGGTGCACCAACACGGCGGGTGCAATACCTGGAATATTTGGTGTGGCATTGACGGGGGTATTGCTGGATCGTACAGATTCGTGGGGGTTGGCGTTGTTTGCGCCATGTGTGCTGCTGTTTGTGGCCGGGTCGTTTGTGTTTTGTACGTTTGGAAGGTATGAGGGTTAGTATGTGTGGGTGATGTGGGGTGTTGTGTATCACCCACAATGATGGGGTGTTGACTGTGTGTGTGAATTGCTTTCAGTTGTGTGTATGTCTCTACACACATAAAAAACCCAGACACACACACAAACAACACACACCTGCGACCACAAACACCCCATCCTCGTCACTCAACACACCCCACCCCCAACACACAGCACTGAGCGTCAGGATTGGAGTGATGACACCCCCTTTGACTGGGAACACCATTGGGGTTTGACCAATGCATGGAAGCAGATTGACCAACAAGAGGCAGCCATGGGTGTGCCCCTGGGTGTGGGGGAAAAGCTGCGTATCCTGTGGCAGTGCTTTCAGGAGCGACCACAACAGCTGTAGAGAAGAGCAAGAGGCGGTGGGTGGGCTTTCAGGGCGACCACAGCAGCAGCTGTAGAGATCTGCATTCTACAAGAGAGAGTGGTGGGATATGCGGTGGGATTTCCCTTGTGATGGGAGGGATGTTGAGGAATACCAATTGTGGTGTGATGCGAGAGTGTTGATGCCTAGCAATGTGGAGGATAACAATGTGGTCAATGATAGACACGAAATGCACAAGGAGGGATGATGATGACGATGACAACGAAGAAATGAAGATTATGAACGATTGGACATACTGTTGACAAATGTTTACCGATATACCCTATAGTACTATCAATTGGATGTGCTGTGGCGTTGCCAGTACACTGTATACAACCAAGAGCTTGCACTGTTGTGTGTGAATGCTTTGTACGACATACATATTCTTTCGTGTGAGTTTGTGTGTGGAAATGTGACGCTGATATCACTTGACGCTACCAGGTGGTAGTGCATGCTGTGAGTTGCTGCACAAAACTCGACGACCTGTCATTGTTGTTGTGTGTGTAATATCATCGTGTTGAATGCAAAATGCACATACATTGCTGTTGTGTTCGACATGTTGAGGAAGCGCTCCTTATTCTTTCTTTTTTTTTCTCTACTACTGCATGCATGATTTTTCTGCTCTTGGTGCGTGCACTGTGGTGCTCATGGGCTTTCATGCATCACCCATGCATCACCACGGTGTGTGTGCCACGGTGCGAGTGTGTTGTTGACACATTACACGTGTGTTTGTCAAAAAATTCTTGGCTGTTGATACAACTGCAGGTTGATGGTAGAAAACACGAGGTGTAAATACTATCTCCCCTTTCATTTCTTTATTCTCTCTGTCGGTGCTTCTCGGTGCTACACGAGTACAAACACCCACAAATGTACAAGCAACCTCAAGCGTACAAGCACCCACAAGTACAATTCCCTCTCCAGCTAAACACATGCGCTCCTCACAGTTTGAGTGCAGACGCAAAGAGCGCCTCAAGTCCACATTCCCGACACGCCCGTGAGAGCCGCCCCCATCCATCGTTGTCGGGGTCGAGCTCAACAAACCCACCGCAAAAACATCGTACGCCTTCTGTGGATGTTTCATCCGCCCGTACATGCATTGCCTTGTGTGTAGGCACGTGGGGAGGTGGAGGGAGACATGTGTGGGGAAAAGGGCAGGGGTTGCACAAAGAGGAATTGCATGGCATGATCAGTGGTATTTCCAAACAGCCACACAACCACACCTGCCATTGTAATGCACGCAGGCGTTGTACATATTCCTCCACGTCATCCTCCATCCCCTCTATCACGACAATCCCAGGCCACCCTGGCTTACTGTACCCACCCAGCTGCAGCTCTCGTGCCCAACTCACAATATTTTTACGTTTTGTGACACTCACGATGTGGTGAAACCAAATCAGCACACGGCGAACATTGGTGTGTGTGATTGGGTGTGGATGCCTGCCATGGGATGCAATGGCAAGTTGGTTGTGTTGTTCGGGTGGCACCAGCTGTTGTTGTTCTTGTATCATGGTTGAGAGTACCATGAGCATACAGCAATCACCTTGATACTGTTGTACAACATTATCCAGCGTCTCTTGTATTCGGTCATGGTCCGTCCTTGTGTATACATGGGGTGATGTGGGTGTGGGTGTGTATGAAAAAACATATTGCCAGGAAATGTAGAGCGTGCACATACAAACTACATTATAAAAGTAACAACAATGGATATGTGCTCCCTGTGTTGACAGTGCCCACCATGAGGGATGCCATTGGGGCGGTGGGTACTGGTACCTATGGGATGTGCACACCATGACAGTACGTCAATCATACACTCCTATTGTAGCACGGGTATGACTCAATAAACGCCCCATGGAGAAAACACACGTTGTAGTGGTGGTAGCAACACCCCCCATGCGCACATCACACAACATCAATTGATGGGTGTGATGGTTGCAAGAGGGTGTGCACCACCAGTGTGTTGGTGACGCGATCTTAAGGCCCATGCAATGATTGTTGCTGTTTCATTGTTGCTGAATGAAAACAAGAGCAATTTTAAAGCATTTTGTGGAGCAATAACACACCTTGTGACGCGGCCCTGCATCTGGAGGAGGAGATGGGGGGATGCGTGTTCTGGGTAGTTTGGTGGGAGGGTGAAGCCGAGGCGGGCACCTGGAAGAGCCAGGGTACCACTCAGCGGGTCGAGGTGGGAAGGCAGGGTGTTGGTTTCAACACCAGCCTGGGCAAGTGCAAGGTTGGCGTCTTCAGATGTGGTGTACACGAGGCGGCCACCATCGGCCTCGATTGCTGCAGCTAATGCCTGTTGTTTGGTGCGTCCGATTAAGTGGCTATTGAGAGGTATTTCATGAGGATACCACACACAGACCTCGAGTTCAGCCACCTGCAAATGCAGACAATCAATCGACATGCGGCACCTCAACGTTGTGGCGTGCCATTGTCGTGTATTGTATGCTGCATTGTTGTACAAGGAGTAAATACTGTACAAGGAGCAAATACTGCTTGAGGGTGTGCAACGTATGTTGTGTGCTTTTGGCAGATATCTGCAGTGTTTTTTATTACCCTGCTGGTTGTTTACGACACACATTAAAAAGCTTGGGATCTCAGTTGGATCATACGTAACATAGGGTACTGAGCAGCACAGTCCCCCCCCAACACCAACACAGTCCTATCATCAACCCTAAAAAAGCATGTCAGACCCAAAAGAAGCAGCAGAGGAGGTGTGCAAGCCCAAATGCGTCAAGTTTCTTGCAGCATATCATGCATGTGAGGAGCGTATTCAAGATCCCAAGCTCAAGGACGTTGGCCACTGCACTGGACAAGCCTTTGATTTGTGGGAATGCATTGATAAATGTGCTGCAGATAAGACGTTTGCGCAACTCAGATAAGCTGTTTTACACGTAGTTTGCTCATAGGGTGGGTAACATAGTGCATCATCATCATCATCAAGTTGGTGTGTGTGCCCGAGGGGACGCAGATGCAAACGCTCTCCCCCCCCTTCTCCCAAAGCGTGCATGCTCTGGCACATGACCATCCACAGCAGACAGCCTGTCGTATATTTGATACAATGTCTACCCTCCACCATGGTGGGGTTTCATGCAAGCGGCCTCCTTCCCCATCATACCTGGACATGCCCATAGTCAGCGCATCCACATCCATACACAAATCACCTGCCTGAGCAGCTTCCTCCTCGACTGCCCTGCCATCCACATTCATACCATGTGCGTGTGCAGGTGGAGGGGTACCAGCAGGGGCCCTCCCACCAGCACGTCCCTTCCCACCAGCACCCCTGCCAGCTGGTCGAGGGTGTGTTCCCAGCAATGCCCTTGCATCAAACCTACATGTGTATGGGTTAATACGTTATACGCATAAAAGTGTATACATACGTTGTACATACACTATGTATACGTTGTACACACGTTTACATACTATGTACATACATGTACATACATGTACATACTATAAACATACGTTGTACATATATTATACACACACACACACGTATACCCCCATACAACCACTGCACAAACCACCCCCCCCCCCCCCCCCACACACACCTATGCACCATCTTGACATGTCTATCACGATCCTCACCCCTCGCAAACACCTGTGTACACGACTCCACTACACACGCATACAGATGCTCCCCACGCGCCACTCGTGCGGCAAAGAAGGAGTCGTGCTGTTCCTGTAGGTGCATGTCGAGGAGGCGGGTGCTTGAGAGGGTCACACCACATTCGCCACAGCGGTGCCTGTGGTGGGGTGGTGGAGGTGGGGTGGAGGTGGAGGCTGGTGGTGGTGGTGTAGTGGTGGTGTGGGGGGGGTGGGGGGGTGTATGCAGTAAGTCACAACACAGAGGAATAAACAGCATGAGGCAATATACACAACAATACACTGCATATACAACACAAGGCACACAGTATACAATACAAAAAGCACCTGCATACACAACACAACAATATCCAAAAGCCACCTCCAGTACATACCCAGCAGGTTGTGGGACATCACTGGCTGTTGGTGTGTGTGTGTGTTGCTGTGTGTGTGTGTGTTGCTGTGTGTGACGTGCTTCCTGTGTCGCTGATGCTCTCTGTGTTGTGTGTGGGTGTATGGTGCGTAAGTGTAGGGTGTGTGGGTGTATGGTGTGTAAGTGTATGCAGTGAAAAAGTATGTGTACAGCACACACAGCAAACAACATATACCTGACGTATACGTTCTGTGCGCAGTTGATTGCCCTTGATAAAGAATTCATCATCAGGGGGAAGCCACCTCCTAATTAAGGGTGCGTGTATATACGTGTGGGTACGCTTGTGTGTGTGGATGTGGATGTGTGTATATGCGTGTGTATATGTCTGTATGCATGCGGATGCGTGTGTGTGGGGGGGGGATGAAACCAAACACACCATTTCCCAAACAACCCTCGACAAAACCCACACCCAACAACAACAGCACGTGCATACCTATGAGGGGTTGTTGCTGGTAGGTCCCCCACATGTGTGGTGCGTGGTGCAGCTGTGTTTCTGGTCTCAGGCTGCTTCGTGGTGGTTGATGTGCCTGCACCATCGCACGTGTCTGATGTCATGCACACATCCCCATCGTCATGCTGATGTGCTGCGACAAATCTGTGCATGCTGTTACTATCACACAGTTATGAACAGTATGATAAGACCATAAGCTTGAGACCACTATGATGGAGGATTCGTGGTCATGATGATGACCAATTGTAGATCATCATGTACACTATGAGTTGCCATCTGCTTGGGCTGACCCCTCAGTTACTTTTTCAGCGGTACAACCATCAGGTGCAATGACTGTATGATATACCAGTGCCTCTTCCTGTGCATTGTTGTGGTGGTGGTGGCAGTGCACAACAAACGTGCTCCCACATTGTATCCCCACCACGCACCAGCGTGCAATGAAGCTGTTCACACAAACGCTGCAGACGTGTTGCTGCTTCTACCACTGGTGCAGGGCTTGGAGAGCTGTGGTGGTGCATGGTGTGTTGGATGAGTGTGCTGTAAGGCTGTAATCGGTGCTACATGCCTGTCTGTGGTCGAGGTGGTGTATGCTGCTAATGCTGCCAAAAACTCCTGTGTATAGGTGAGTTGTCTGTGTTGTCGTTGCTGATGATGGTATGGATGTTCAGTTCAAAGTACAGACCTCGTGTGCAGACTGGATCTGGGTGATGGGGAGGGGCATCAAACCTGTTGATCTGCTGTGTATGTTGTGTATCAACACTAGCACTATACTGTATGAAACTACACACTGTTGTGATAAAATAATATCGATAGAATGCGTATAGAATGCCCCGAGAATGCCCATAAAATGCCCCTTACGTGTGAAAACCCATTGATCTTTCGCACGCAGAAATCGATGATCGTACCCATCTTGTATTGAGCCACCATTATAAGCATACGTTACAGTTGGTGCCGCACACATCTGCTCCACAGTCTGTTGACATGTGTTTGTTCGGTTCAACACAGACATGACGATGAATTGATGAATGAATAGTATTCTATAAAAGACATCTATAACACAGCAGCTGTGATGGGACGCAACAGGGGATTTGTGCACGCTGCAATGGCATTGCTTCACTTGCTCTACGCAGCGAATGCAGCACGCACTACCCTTGTCGCACAGCCTGATTATAGCATGTATCACACCAGGTTGGTTGAGGGGGGAACGATTTGGGTTGCCAGTTGGACGCCATCCCCAAACTGGGTGCACCATCACTTCTCCCTCACTTCTCACAGGGTACAGGTCTTTCAAAAGCTTGATGAACTGGTAACCCGCTTTCCTCATCACCTGCAGGTATGCTGGTGATGAAGGTGGGGGAGACCACCCTCACAGTGGTGTGCGCAGCGCCAGCACAGCGATGCGCACAATCATCATCGAACACCTCAGATGGAAAACTTGACACACGAGCACGAAGGCTATGCATCAACCCTCACTGTCATCAACGTCAATACAGCACGACACATACCTGCAGAACACAAACTGCGATTGTTGCTGGTATGGATGATGGTGTGCACGTGGTACATTTCCCCCCTGATGTGAACGCATGTGTGAGTTTGACAGTGCACAACACTCCTCCTCCTGTGTGTGGGTGTATGTGTATCCCCACAAATCCACCATAAACACACCCACATCCACATGCACACACCTTTTAGAATTTTGGTCAACACGGGAGAGAACTCATTACCGTAGAACTTGCACTGCGTCTATTGGAACTTCTGGCAGAGCCCCTTCGTCTCAAAGAGTTGCCCTTTTTCGCTGACAAGCCACTCCAACCATTACTAGACCTGCTTGCACTGTGTGACATACGTGTGGTGCCGATGGAAAACACAGCTGGGAGGGTGTTGGTGGAGGGGGGGGCCCTGTGTGAGCGGAAGAATGGGAGGGGGGTGGATCCCAATCGTAACTGGGAGCTTCATTGGGGACACAAGGAAAAGGATTATGATCCCAACGAAGAACACCCTGGGAAGCATCCATTTAGGTACAGGCTTTGGGGGTGTGGATGGGGATGTCGGGATGTGGGGATGGCAGGATTTGTTAGGGGGTGTGGATCACAGTTGTCACCTGTATTATATACCCCCTCTCATTTCCCACCCCCTCTCATTTCCCACCGCCACCCCACCCACACACCCACACAGTGAACCAGAAGCCTTCCTCATCAAACGTGTAGCAGAGTCCCTCCACCCCCATGTGTGGCTCAACGTACACAGTGGTATGGAAGCCCTGTTTATGCCCTATGATCATCAGGCACAGATACCACAGGGGGCTGAGGCCGAGGCTACCTTGCACATGCTTGAGGTGTGTGAGGGTGTGGGTGGGTGTGTAGGTGTGGGTGGGTGTGTAGGTGTGGGTGTATGAATGTGGTATACATGGGGGTATTTGTGGATGTTGTATGTGTGTGTTGTATGTACATGTGTGTATATACAGTGCATGTATTTGACACAGACGCCAATGCACCCACCACCATACCCACCCACCCATCAACACACCCACACCCCAACACACACTCCCACAGGCCCTCAACACCATGGCCTGTCGCAATCAATGTGCAGTAGGCAGTGGTGGTAAATCAGTGGGATACCTCGCACACGGCACAGCCACAGACTACATGTATGAGACCCTCAAAGTGCCTTTGGCTTTTACATGGGAGATATACGGGGATGCTGCTGCACCATATGAGGATTGTTTTCGTATGTTTAATCCAGTGACAAGACAAGGGGTGCAGCAGGTGTGGTGGGGGGTGGGTGGGGGGTGGGGGTGGGGTGGATGTGGGGTGGATGTGGAGTGGGTGGTGGGGTGGGTGCGTGGATGTGGGGTGGATGCGGGGTGGGGTGGGTGGTGGGGTGGATGTGGGATGGGGGGGGAAGCAGTGGGTATGCATGTGATTCCTATGTATATATACACCTTGCTTCATTTCCTCATATACACACACCTTGCTCTTACCTCTAACCCACCCCCTTTTGCCTGTATTATAAAAGCCACCTCCCCCCCCACACACAGGTGCTTGATCAGTGGACCAGCACCATCTTTATGCTTCTAGAACTACTACCTGCCCACCCTTCCATACCCCCACTGTATCACACCACAGCACACACGGATGGTGGCAGCACTGGTGGTAACAGTGCTGCTGCTACCACTACTACCACCACTACCACTGGTGGTGGTGGTGATGGTGGAGTGTCAGGTGACACTACACATGCTGTACATACCCATGATGGTGGTGGTGCTGGTGGTGGTGATGCAACACCAGTGCCATACATAGGTACACAGCACATAGAAACACAACACATAGAAGATACACAACTGTTGGGTGGGGTGATGATGTTGCCTGGTCAGGGACAGGGGGGTGGGGGACATAGGTCAGTGGAGATACACAGACATAGACAAGCACTCGCAGCACTACAAAGCTTCGAGGTGTGTGTGTGTGTTGTAGGGGGGGTTGTAGGGGGGGTGTTGAACCCACCATACACCAGTATACACACCATCACACACATCATCACACACAGGTGGCCATGTTGCTCATTGCAGTGTCCTTTTTCATACTGCTTGGTGGTTGTTATTATGTGTTCTGTATGGGGGGAACATTGCTGGGGGTTGGGGGTACAGCACGGAAAGCGCCAAAGTCACCCCCACTAGGCAAGAGTAATGGTGGGGGTGGGGGTGTGGGGTGTGGGGTGGGGGGTGGGGGGGCACACATGGAGGGGTATCATACAAGTGCTAACAGTCGTGTACATGCTGCATAATGATTGCTAGCGTTTGTTTGGGAGCATTTCTGTATATGAGTGTGCGGGTGAAGGGGTGAGGGTGCCATGTTGGTGTGGTGGTGGTGGCAGAGTATTGGTGTGGTGATTATTACTGTTGCTGCTTGACTACTGATCGTGTGCTGTGTATTATTTCACACACATGCTGATACGTTGTATTCGTTATGTACTGTACACACACGCTTGTGGCAGTACATTTATGCGTGACAGTGCATTTGTGTACTTACCAATGATTGCTTGTAACAATGCGCCTATTGATACATACCAATGAAATACCAACGAAATTACAAACAACTACAACTACAACAACAGCGTGGTGAACAACATGTACAACCTGCAGTCTTCTCCCTTTCCAAACAAAATCACTTCTTATCCACAATCACTTCGTATCAGTTTCCTCCCCTCCATCCTCCTCCTCCCCCTCCCCCTCACTCGCACCCCCTCCACTCGCATCCCCCCTCCTCCTCTCCCCCCGAAACTCCTCCCACAGCCACGCCTCCACTGCCCCCACAGTTTCCCCAGCAGCTTCCTCCATGGGAATGTGCCCCACCCTGGGCAGCTCCACATATCGAGTAGACACATGTGACCGTTGCGCAAGGGTTGCATACACCTTGCGGGCCTGGGTGCCGAGGGGCTCATCACGTTGACCTTGGATGAACAACACGGGGTGTGGGAGGGAGGGGTAGTCGTAGGTGCTACCGAGGGAAAACACACGCATGGTTTCAAGCATGCCAATGTCCCAATCATGTGCCTAGGTGGGGGTGCATAAGGGGTGGGGTGGTGGGTGGTGGGTTGGGGTGTGTGTGTGGTTGTCATGTGGGATGAGGGGCATGTTTGTAGAGATTATGGTCAACATGTTAAGGTCAACAACATATTAAGGTCAACAACATATTAAGGTCAACACATTAAGGTCAACAACACATTACGGTCACTCCACAACCAAAACACATTGAGCGCAGGGTGTGTTTCTTCCCTGCCCTCCCCTTTCCCCCCTTTACACCTCACACCCACCCACATACCCGCATGGGCCTCAAGTACCCATCCACTGCATCAGCATCCGGTGTTGATCCATCCCCATACAGTTGCACATTCCCCTCCAACACCTCTTGCCTGCGTTTCCCAATCACCCGCCGCACATACTCACGCCCAGTATCATCTCTGCTGAGTAGCAATCGCATGGCAGCCAGACGCAGTTGGGTTCCCAATGTGGGTGTGAAGAGTCTTCCAGAAGCATCAGCAAGGGCTGGGCATATGAACACAAGACCTGCAGTGTGTGTGGGGTACCTGGGTGTGTGTGTGTGTGTGTGTGTGTGGGTGGGGTGGGTGGGATTATGTTTACACCACCATGCAGCAGGTGGTGTGTGTGTGTGTGTGATTGGGTAAGTGTGACTGGATATGGTGGGTTTTGTGTACTGTTTGCATGTGTACTCTCCCCACGTGTGTACTCTGTTCGTATACACACTTGCACACACATTCACACCCACACACACACACACTCACACACACACACACACAAACAAACAAACACACACAGACACACCGGGTGGCTATTTCCATGGCAACCCCTGCCCCTGCTGAGTGCCCCACCACAATTGCCTGTGACACCCCCAATGATTGCAATAGTGACACTGCTATGTGTGCTGCCCCACTTGGAGTGTATGGGTTGGTATTGGTGTTGGTATTGCTGGTCTTATTGGTGTTATTTGTGGTGTTGTTGGTGTTATCGGTCTTCATATCCATGTCAGTGTTGTTGGTGTTGTTGTCAATATTATTGGTCTTCATATCCATGTCCGCATTGCTACTACTACTGCTCCCATTGCGTTGTTGTGCTGCCCCACCCCCACCCCCACCCCCTCCCACAGTGACTCGTGGTCGTGTGGTCAACCCAAATGGGGGACGGTCAAAGGCAATGACACGCACATGGGTGTGGGTGCCAAACGTGGTGTGTAATGCAGCTGCCAAGTCATGCATCATGAAACGCCTGGAGGTGGGGGTGGGTGGGGGTGTATATGTGTGGGTGGGGGTGTGCATGTATGTGTGCATGTATGTGTGTATGTGTATGTGTGGGTGTGTATGTGTGTATGTGTATGTGTGGGTGTATGTGGAATCCCGTACACCAACCCATCACCTACCAATTGAACACACTGCCATTGAAACCATGTAGCAGCAATATTGCAGGTGGTGATGTTGTGGTGCTGATACTGGAAGGTTCTCTTGCATTTTGACCAGAGCCATTTTGACTAAAACCATTGGATGTGCTGTGTTGCTGTGCTGTGGGGCCCAACACCACCTCCTTGTAATGCACTGTCAACTGTGTACAAGGGGGGATGGTGAATGTGGAAGGGGGTAGAGTAGTGAATGTGGAGGGTACCATGTGAGAGGGTACCATAAGGATGCATGACACACACACATGTGCATGCACCACGTAGCACACCATGTACTGCACCACAGCACATGTGTACCCACATGCACAAATTCACGCATACATCGTCAAGTTGTATAAAGCAGCTGTCGTGGTCGCCCAGGGTACGAGAGTCTTGGGTGTCGGGCAGTGGAGGGAGGGTTGTACCAAGTGCACGAGCAGGTTGTACAAGGTCCTGCACCCATGGTGCTGTTTCACGTTGTGCCTGGGTTGTGTAGAGTCGCGATGTGTGTGATGAGTGAGTCCATGTGAGTGACTCCACATGCAAGGAGCGTGTACTTGGTACCTGCTCAAACAAAGCTCGTAGCAGATCAATATTGCGTTGAAATGCTTGTGCTTTTTGCACCGATCCACGTGTGCATCGCGTTTTCTGGGTAAATGGTATTGCATGCATTGGTGATGTTGCCTGTGGGGATGAAACCAAACCCCGTGTTGCATGAAGGGGAACTGTCTGCATTGTGCCAGGACTTGTGATGAGTCATCAATACAATGTTCTTTATCACCAAACTATGAAAAAATAATAAAAACCAAGCTGCTGCATTCAATGCAGTTTCGATACCCCAAAACAGACCTAAACAGTCTAGACACAACGACAGGAATACGCACGTTTCCCCGTCCATTTGCTAGCGGCAAAGGAACCTGCCATCAACAGTTCCGAAAGCAACCTTCGCGCCCCCGTCCACTCGTCATGAGCAAGCTTTCGAGCAGCATTGACCGTAGCGCAGAAGGATGTGTCGTGACAGTGTGCGGTGGCGGCAATGCTGCTCACACAGCTGTTGGCATGTATTCCCATCATGGCGCATCAGTCAACCTCTATCTCTCATCGGAAAAGGAGTATGATGCATGGAATGCAGCCAAGCAGGATGGCATTACAGTCTACAGGCAACAAGAAAAGGATCAATACACTGGTACTATTTGCGTGGTGGTGGTGTGTTTTGGCATGCAGCGTGTTTTGTGTTAACCCCCACACCCATCACACAGGCATGGTACACACTGTATCCACCAACCCTGCTGATGTAATTCCCCAATCCAACCTGATACTGATCATCGTACCTGCCTTTGCCCACAAACCGATATTGGAGTATGTGTATGTTTGTATGGAGTATGTGTGTGTTTTCCTGCGCCAACATGTGCTGCATTCACACATGTTGTTGTTTCCTCGTGCCACAGGCAAATTGCCCCCCACGTGCGCCCTGGCGCAATGATCCTTGCAATGCCTGCCCCGGGCGGGTTTGATTTGCTTGCTCGGCATGTACTGGGCCCTGCCGTTGAGGATGTGGTGGTTGCTGGCACAGTGTGCCTTCCATGGGCATGCCGTATAAAAACGTATGGCAAAGAAGTAGAGTTGTTGGGTGAAAAGACACCTGTGATGTTGGTGGCTCGTCCAGCATCAGGGGCTGCCCGCGTGATTGAACTCGCTGATTGCATCCATGACAAAACACGTTTTGAAGCAGCGACACTGTTTCTGCAAGCCACCATGTTTCCCACCAACCCCATTTTGCATCCGGTACGGATGCTGTTGTTGTTGCAAGGGGGGTTTGCACAAGCAACATGCACATACAGATGTCTCACGCATGCACAACACATGCCAATATCAGGGTATCATGTGGTCCAAGTGGCATGACTGGGATGGTGTGCCATTGGACAGCAAGCCTGTGTTTTATGAAGGAGTGGATGATGCTACTGCAGCAGTCTTGGAGGGCGAGGATCAAGACATCCAGGTGTGGGTGTGGATGTGTGGGTGGGCTGCAGATGCCAAACCAGAAACTATAGAAACCCACAACAACCACGGTAGCTGTGGTTACACATGCATGACTCCACAAGGCAAATACACTCACAGGCTGTGCGTCGTGCTGTGGAAGAAGAACTTGGGCATGAGGTTTACATACCTACCATGATTGAACAAATGGTGGATGGATATGGGAACCAAATTGCCGACCCCACCAATTACAAGACCATGCTTGCAACCAATTCTGCTCTTGCAGGTGGGATGATGGGGTATTTGAGACGCTTGTGACAGCCATGCGGAAATATGCTCCCCAAAGACATCTTTCACACAATCCCTCGACAGGCCTTTTCCATCCCATGAAGCAAACTGAGGATGGCAAGTTTATGCCTGATTTCACCTACCGCTACCTGACAGAGGATGTGCCATTTGGGTTGTGTGCGATGAAGGGGGTGGCAGACCTCATGGGGGTGCCAACACCACACTTTGACAAGATTATTGTGTGGGCGCAGGGGAAGATGGTATGTAGCACACCAGTGAGATATATGATAGACACTGTTTGAACAAGATATAATAAAACACACAGGGCAAAGAGTATGTTGTGGACGGCAAGCTTGTGGGCAAGGATGTGCCATCCACCGCGTCTCCCCAGGCGTATGGGCTCACCACGAAAAGCGCATTTGTGGCAGAGCTCAAGCACCAGTTGTCTAGTGCAGGTGGCGTTGGAAAAGGTGTGGCTGCTGTTGTACACATGGTCAAGGACAAGGCGGGGGCGGTACAGGCTGGGTGATGACGCCCAGAGCGTGTTGTGAGGGGCGACATCGCGCGCTGACAGAAGTTTTCACAGGAGAAGTTTTAAGTATTAATACTGTAAGTTCCGTTGCACATAAATATATTTCGCACATCAACACTCTCAAACTCTCAGACTACTCTCCAAGCAAGTCGACAGCGCGCTGCTCCTCCGCATTCCGCCATCGATCGTATCTGTGCATTGCGTATCCGTCACCATGGTCGCCGCCAAGTTTTCCTGGATCAAGCCTGATGTGTACGTGGGTGCTGTTGGTCGATTGTGCTCGGTTTTGAACGGCGACGTCGACCATCGGCTACGTAGACACACTGTGTACATGCCTAGGATCTGTCCAACACCATTGTATATTGCTGTATTCAACCTACAAAGTCACACTGACTTGTTTGCGAAACCGTACAACAACAAAATCACATCATCCCACATCAACATCGTTCACAACTCCCACAGGTATCCACTCATCGCTGCTGTGACAGTGGGCTGCACCATGGGCACCTACCTCTCCATTCGCAACTTCTGGACCTCCCCTGGTGTGGAATGGCAAAAGGACCTGCGAACTGCGGATATCAAGAGCGATGTCGACACGTACACCAACATGGCCGTCACATATAAAAACACTGGCCTCTACCGCAATTTGTCCAAGGTATGGTGGGGTATGGTTGTTTCCTTCTTGACGTTTCCGATGCTCTCAAAAACAATGCAAACTGTTTGTGTAAGCAGAGTCACACGCACGCCCCCCCACAACACACAGTACCTGTCACCCCATATGGGCACAAAGGACGAGCTCTACTTGCAAGACAACCACGGGAAGCCCACTTCACAGTATCAGCACCACTAAGTTGGACAACAAAGGGGCACCTGGCTGGTGCGACACAGATGAACATCTATATTATATCGTCCAGCAGTTGATACTACTACTGCCGCTATGTATGTATCTATCGCAACAGCCTGTGTACGCGGGCGCTACTTGTGTTTCCCCTTGATTTTTTTTCCACGCCACCTTGTGTGAGGGTAACAAAGATTGTGAGTGGTTTTCAGCAACAACACGTGGTGTGGATTGCACACATTTTTGTTGCTGCTGCTCTCGCCGGATTTTGCCCCACCCATCGTCCCAGGATGGCCCCATTTTCCTACTTTCCAGCTGCTGTGTATCCCCTCATAGCAGCTGTTGGTGCAGGATGCTCGTGCACTGCCTACATAATCGGCCGGAAGCTGGGCTACGACCCTGACGTCAAGTACGGGTGTCTGGCAATGGCACGAGTGTGACTATGGTGGAAGATGGCGATATAGGCTGTGGCTTGACAACCACAACCCTTGGTGTGCATTTGTTTCACCTGCTTCCCGCCTGTTTTCGCAGTGTGTACAAGAGCCGTCGCTTGGAACCCATCAAGAGTGACCTCAAGGATGATGACGACAAGGCCAAGCTCTTCAAGGGGAGTGGTCTGTTTGGTTCCATTGCCAAGGTCTGTTTCTCTTGGATATGTTCTCTTGGATATGTGTCTGTTTCTCTTGGATGCGACGTGTATGGGGGATTGTGGGCAAACAAAACACACCACACCACCACAGATCAAGCCTCCCACCTACTTTGGCCCTGGTGAGCTCGCAGCACGCCAGGAGACCATGTAGAAAAGCGTTATGTACGTGCACAACTGGCGGCGTGCATGGTGGGCGATGTTCTTGCCCTTGTTGATGATTGTACAGTGATTGGTTTTTCCCCCAACCCTCTCTTTGTATTCACTTGTACAGCGGCATGATGAGCAGCGGTAACAGATTTTGCTGATGGTCTGTTTATATAGCATTGATTACTACAGCAGCAACACAGATGAATGAGCAGCGCGGAAAATGGAAAAATGAAATGTCCTCTCACAGCTCTGCCTTGTCATCATGCAGCACTTGTCTCACATATGCATCAATCTCTGCACGTATCGCGTTGCTGTCATGCAGACCCTCCACCAATGTTGGTGGGATTCCCTATATATTTGAGACACAACATTTTTTCCTGGTCATACATACCACCACTCGAAGAAGTGTGTGCATACACATACACATACCGAACCAACATCCCCGCATACCGTGTACCCCACAGCAGCTCCCATCAATGCCCCCAGTGCGGCCCCTCGATGTGCATTCTCACCCCCTGCGTTTACATTGGCCAGCACTGCTCCCTCAAAATCGCCAGCATGTTTGTATGCCAGGTACAACACCACGGGAAGGCTGCTCGTGATGTAGCATGCTGATCCAAAATGCCGCTGCACCACATCGGTGTCAGACATGCCGCTCTTGGCCACGTTTTCCACATCCACGCCCACCTCTTGTGCAGCCTTGACAACTGCTTGGCGCAGATCTGCACCATGTACAACATCAAACAGCAATTTGCTGTATATCTGCGTGTGGGGTGAAAAGAAGAGTATACATCGGTGTACATTCGTTCTTCCCCCACCCAGTTCATTCCCCACCCATCCCACACCACCTCTGCATATGAAGCAAGCCTAGAAGAGTCATGTGTCAGCAGCAGGTGCTGTTTTGTGGCTGCACAAGCACGTTGCCATGCACGTGCCACCCCATCTGCTGCTGCTTGTGTTGCAAACGAAAGTGTCACAGGTGGTAGCATCACAAATCCACCGATGCTTGCCGTGTTGTGTCCTTCTGTACCCTATAATGTGTGATGCACTTACTTTTGATGTATGGCACATCCCAGTGTGCTGCTCACACATGCTGTTTTTATACATGCACATGCTGTTTGTTCAAACATGTGTATGATACACGCACATGCTGTTTTTATACATGCACATGCTGCTCAGCCATGCCACAACCCATGCGACATACCTTGGCACAGTTTTGAGGGGGCACCCCTTTGGCATAGTTGGCAAAAAAGTCACGATGAAATGATTCTGCATATGTGTCATTGTGAGAACCTGGTGTGGTCCTGTGTTATAGGGGATGTGATTGAGTTGTGCGCAAGGGTGCATGGGGACATGTTCTCATGCCCATATATTGTTCTCATGCCCATGTACTGTTCGCACAAAAGCACCATGTACACCAAGGATACGTGTCCATTAACACCTTCCCCCCCTCCTCACAACCCCTTCCTCTCTCAACCTACATGAATGACACGTAATCCTCCAAAAACGCGTCTGCATTGTATGCACCGTTGGTGCGTGTAATGCATCGTGTCACCACACGTGCAACCAGTGCATTCAGCGTGTTTTCTCCAGCAACCATGCCCTGATGATAGTGCATTCCAGGTACACCCCAAAACTGTTTTTTGCCGTGGTTGATCACGTCCCCAATGACATTGCCTTGTTGGCCACCTCGACCATGCCCTCCTGTGTTGCTGATGTGCATAATACTACTTGGATGGTGTCTTCGGGGTGCCTCATATTTGGTGATGCCCCCTGGATAGTCACGCTGGAGGGCTCGCACATCATAGTACCACTGTGGTGGTGGTGACTGACATTGGCATGATTGGCATGTGAGTTGCTGCTTTATTTGCTGTTGCACCCAGGATCGTACATGCACGGGCATTGCAAGTGCATCTGCAATGTAGATGCCCAATAGAGCACCAGCTAGCCGATCAGGCAGTAGTGGCATGTGGAGATGATTTGTGTGAGATATATACTCGCACTTTACCTAACTAGGTAATCAGGCAGGCCTGCGCAGCATGCAAGTATGCATGCAAGTATGAATGCAGCTATTCATGTATATAAATGATGATGACGCTGCAACAAACACACAATACACAAACACACAGTACATTATGGTGTCGTTACGACAAATACTAGCTCTGCAGCGATGCTGCGAAAGCATGCAGAGAAGCACAGCAACAAGAGCGTCTCGCTGTTGGGGGGCGTCAGCATCACCATCATCACCAATGCCTTTGATCACCACCCCTTGCCGTCCCATGTCTACACAACAACAACCAGAATCGTCTATGGATTTCCCAGGCGCACGTGTCCCATTTACCAACTCCCTAACGTTTATGGGGGGGCAGTTTTCCACTGCCGAGCCCCTTGCCTGTTACCGCACCCTCGACAGCACAGGAGGTGTTATTGAAGATGCCCAAGTACCATATGAAATTGACCAACAGCTTGCTTTAAAAATGTACAACACCATGGTGCAGCTACAAGCAGCAGACACCATCTTTTACGAAGCCCAACGGCAGGTGGGATGGATTACAAACCACCATGTGTAGGAGAAACCACACGATATAATTACCACCATCCACACAGGGTCGTTTTTCATTTTACATGACGAGCAATGGCGAGGAAGCTACCACTGTAGGGAGTGCTGCTGCTCTTGCACCACAAGACACCGTGTTTACGCAGTATAGGGAGCAAGGGGTGTTTTTGTTTCGTGGCTTTACGCTGCAGCAAATGGCAGATCAGGTGGGCGCTAGGTGTGGGTGGGTGGGTAGGGGTTTTGTGACAACATATAACATAAAACAACATATGAAACACGTTGCGGGGCACATTATCCATGCATTTTGTTGTACATACATACAAACAGCATGCATTGTTGTTTGTGAATATCATGTGGGCATGTGTGGGGTACTCGTACATGTGCTCATCATAAACAAATCACATTCTCACAACACCCTCTCTGTCCAACACCCTCTCTGTTAAACCCCGCCACCAGTGCTTTGGCAATGCACGTGATGTGGGCAAGGGTCGACAAATGCCTGTTCATTATGGAAGCGCAGATCTGCACATGCACACAGTCTCAAGCCCACTTGGTACCCAACTCCCACAAGCAGTGGGCGCAGCATATGCCCGCAAGGTGTGTTGTTGTGGTGGGTTGTACGTGTGACAAACATGTGTGGGTTGTACGTGTGACAAACATGTGTGGGTTGTATGTGTGACAAACGTGTGTGGGTTGTATGTTTGACAAACGTGTGTGGGCTGTACACACATGCGAGCGCCCCATATCATCATAATCCCCCGATTGTGCCGCCCAGCTGCAACGACCCACCAGCACCGCCTCCCAACAACCCATTGTCGCATGCTACTTTGGAGAAGGCGCTGCAAGTGAGGGAGATTTTCATGCAGCATTGAATTTTGCGTCCACACTGTCCTCCCCCGTGCTCTTCATCTGTCGTAACAATGGATGGGCAATCTCCACCCCCGCCACTGAACAGTATCGAGGGGATGGCATTGCGGGGAGGGGCCCGGGGTATGGCATGGCCACCGTTCGCGTTGATGGTGGGGATGCGCGCGCAGTGTACAATGCCACGGCCGCTGCACGTGCAGCCATCATCGAAACAGGACGCCCCGTGTTGCTCGAGTGCATGTCATACCGCAGTGGGCATCATTCCACGTCGGATGATTCGACACGGTATCGCACGGATTCGGAGATGAAGGCATGGAGGGCCCGGGACCCCGTGGCGCGCTTTGCTCGGTGGATGACGACGCAGGGGTGGTGGGATGCACAGCAGGAAAAGGATGCACGGGCTGCAGCACGACGAGAGGCAGTGTCGGTGCTGGAGCATGCCGAACGAGAGCCCAAGCCCTCGGTGGGGGACATGTTTGATGATGGTACGTGTGTGTTTTTCACTACACACGAGGCGTTGAATATGTCCAACCACCACCACAACACACAGTGTATGCCGAGTTGCCCTGGCACTTGGAGGAGCAGCGTGAGGAAATGTTGGCGGTGGCAGCGCGACATCCAGAGCTCGTGTGGTGATGATGCATATCCACGTGCGATCATCAAACATTTGGTCATAATTAACACACATACTTTTTCTTTTCTCGCACATTAATTTACGCCAGGAATGCCTGGAACTTGATCCCCTGGCGCTCGCCGCAGCTTTTCACCTCTGTTCTGTTGTTCTCTCTCCCCGTTGTAGGAAGATCCAGCAAACAGATCCTCCCGCTGTGCTTCACTCTGTCCTCAACCTCCAAACCCCCTGCCAACCATTATGCTGCCAAATGAATACCTGATTCCCCCTTTTGCAAATGAAGCGGCCTTTTTGGTGAGGACCGTGTGCATGGTCGGCTCACTGCCTCTCGCACGCGTTATGCACAATCAGCCCCAATCAAATCGCATGATACCATCACAGATGGAGCAGTTGATGGATGCGCGAGTGGTGCCCAGGGATTCTGTCCCACGACGAGATCCGCCAAGCCCTTGTCTGACGGTTTGTGGTCAACCTTGTGCATCCCCTTGTCGCACCGAGCGCAAGAGTACGTTGAGGGAACGTGCATGCAGCGCGCTGGCACACATTTCCTCGTTTCGTCGACCTCATGATTTCGATATCATCCTCTCTCACCCCACCTCTCTCACGTCATACAGTCGCATTGCAAGTCAGGCCTCCGCCCATCAAGCGTCGCTCTCGAGAATTGGCTGATCCACCTGCAGGCTCTCTTCGCTTCCTGCAACAATCCTGGGCCTGTCGCCACGCCCGCATTGCCAAGGCCAGCGTCACCACCAACCCATCCACTATGTCTGCTATTGCTAAATTGCTGAATGAGCCAGTATTGCCAGAGCACCTGTTTTCTCTTACCGTCAGCAGTAGTGTGTCTGACCAGCATGCTGAACAGGGCACCCCTGAGCGCACTGACCAGGCAAACCCCGATGATGACGATTGCACGACCACACACAAACACGAGTGAATGATTTTTATACAAATTTCTTTTGTCGATGATGCTGTTGATGATACTTGTGTTGGTGACTTGGTAGTGTGATGATAGGTGATGCATGGCAGACATGGGTGCACGCATCGGTGTCTGTCAAATTGGCACGTGTATGGGCAGGTACGGGGCGCCTTGTGTTGTAAGGGCTGGAAATCTGTAGTAGTACTGTATTTTTGTTGCCCAAGTGGCTTTTTTCATTGTTGTTGTGTAGACACTTTCTCTACACAAAACAGTGTTTTTTCTGTCATCCCCCACAACTGTCTGTCAACCCCAAACCTAAGTATGCTACAACTATGTTGAAATGTGTGCTGCTGTGAACCATGCTGGTGTGTCAAATTGTGTTGCTGCAGAAGGTAGTGTTGCTGCTGGGTGCTGTGCGACCCCCAGGTTTATGCTCATTTATTCATTTTCGTTACCATTATCTGCTTTTTACAGATTCAACAGTGTCATTTCATACAGTACGTGTTTTCATGTTGTATGCAGGTAGTTGTTGTGTGTACCCACGCAAAATCGCACATGAAGTTTTCTCTCAATTGTTTACTTTGATCCTCCATGTTGGTGTGCAAGGGCGTGTGCTGCGCATAGCACTACTATCTGGGATACCTGTCCTTGTACACAGATACTGTTGGCCTGTAATGTGCTGCTGCTGCGCTGTTTTTTGTGCGCATGTGTGTGTATTGCTGTTGGCATGCCATTCACCTGGTATTTCTTATTGATGTCATGCACATGTTGCAGCCTGGCTCACAAAGTGTGGGGCGGATGTATGATGTGCACCAATGGGGCTTGTGCGCTCTTTCTTTTTCCTTTCATATGGTCATGTGTATGTCCCAAGTCAAGCCCATGACCATTATATGTACATGCTCTCTTCATTCTTCATCTACTACTATCACCTGACTTGAGTACTGTGGGCTATTTCTTTTCATGTAACACCAACACCACGTGCATGCTCGCGCGCACATCTGCTTCCAAAGTCTTCCTGGGTGTGCGTGGAATGGCCATGACCCCTCAAAAGGGAGTGTGCTTGCAAATGCAGCAACATGGGCCGCCACAAGAGGTCCTGCGATTGGTTGAAGATGCAGAAGCAATCCCGGACGATGATCAGCTGCTGCTCGACATCCTGGCAGTACGTGCGACACTACTTGGTGGAACTTGCATATATATACTGAATGTACACCTTCATGGAACCTTGCACAGGCCCCCATCAACCCCTCTGACATCAACATGATTGAGGGCAAGTATCCTGTCAAGCCATCACTGCCTGCCGTTGCGGGTTTCGAGGGTGTGGCATGTGTACGTGCTGTGGGTGCAGCTGTGGGTGCATCCTTTGCCCCAGGAGACTGGGTTATACCAGTGGCACCTGGTGTGGGCACCTGGCGACAGCATGGGTGTTTTGCTGCATCCGGGTGGCACAAGGTTGCAAATGACATACCCGTCGATGCAGCTGCGACATTATTTGTCAAGTATGCTGGTGGGTTGATGGTTGATGTACAAGTACAAACACGTACACCACATGGACATCACCCACATATCATGGACATGCCCCACCTCACCGCATCACAGTCCCCCAAGTGCACTACGTATGCTGGAAGAGTTTGTAGACCTGCAACCTGGGGATGTCGTGGTACAGAATGCCGCCAACAGTGCAGTGGGGCAATTTGTTGTGCAGATGGCACGCAATCTCAAGGGTGTACATACTGTCAACGTTGTGCGTGCACGGTAGGTGGTGATGGTGGTGGGTGGTTGAAGAGCGGGGATGCTTGTATTGGTGGGGGATGCAGCAAAGCGTGTATAAACATGGTGTGTGCAGTACTTTCTCTTCTTTCTGTGTAGCATGTCAACACTTGGTCAATATACTACACAGGGAGGATATGCAAGCCACTGTTGACATGCTGCGCAAGCTGGGTGGTGATGTGGTGACAACAGAGGATGCTTTACGAGATGATCTTGGTACGTACAGTGTTTGTGTGTTGTTATGTGATTGTACAGTTGAGGTGCATGGGCAAGCAGATGCTGTTGTTGCAAGGGCTGTTGGAACATTCATCCGTTCATACACACCACCCCATTCATACACACCACCCCATTCATACACACCACCCCATTCATACAAACCACCATCACCATCAATTCTTCATTCCCATCACAGCAGCATCAGGGCTACCAGCACCAAAGCTGGCCCTCAATGCTGTGGGAGGATCATCTGCCACCGCACTCGCCAAATGCTTGGGGTATGGATGTGGTGTGCTTGTGTGTAGAATGGTGTGCGGTCATCACAACGTGTGCAGCATCGCAGCGTCACATCATCATCATCACACCGACGTCACACACAGGCAAGGTGGTGTATTGGTGACGTATGGTGGCATGTCTTTACAACCTGTATCCATACCAACCAGCCTGCTGATATTTAAAGACATACGATGTCAAGGGTAGGTGTGCTGGTGTGGGTGTGTCATGATTGCGCATACAACATATCTACGTTGCACACATCAACGTGGGTGTCTGGTGTATTAGGTATGGAAACCACACGCAGTGGTATGAAAACCCCACACAGGTTTTGGTTGAGCAACCCTGCAAAAGGGCCAGATAGGTTGGAAACCATTGCACGCATAGTTCGCATGTACCAAAACGGTCAGCTGGTCCCATGCAGGTGCGTGTTGGGTGTACCCTCCGTGCCGTGCAGCAATGCATATCCCTCAACACACACACAGGACCAAGCATGTTGCATTGGAAGAGTACAAACAAGCATTGGGCGCGTATTACAAGGGTTTTGCAGGAGCCAAGTTGATGTTTACACCCAATTCGTCATTGCTCTGATGAGAGGGCAAACTTGTAGCGTCAGCTGTTTTATTTTGATTATATACACAATTCTAGGCATTGTAACAGTTTTGCACAACAACGCAAGCAAGCAACTCTTCATCATCTTCATCATCATCTTGATCACATAGGAGCAATCTGAAATGGAAAACCCTCCCCCGAAAGACGCAGATGCGCTGCAGCAGTTTATATCCACCAAGATTGAGGTGTTGCAGCCCATTTGGCAGCAGTGGCGGGGCGGACAAGCTGCAGATGATGAGATTGCTGCATATCGGTTGCTTATCAACGCTGCAGCCGAGCAACTCAAGGAAAAGGGCGTGCAGGTATGTTTGAGATCTGTAAGATGCATCATCTGGTGAAACATCTACACCATCCCCTCACACATACAGTTTGATGTGCGGGGCGCGGCCGATGCCAACGCAGCAGACACAGAAGACATGCTCAAGGACATAGACCCCAGTGAATGGCAGGCCCCACCACAGTGCATCCCAATCCACGCCAACGTGATGACCTATGACTGGAGCCGCCTGTACAATGCCACCAAGTTTGACGTCATCATGATGGACCCACCATGGCAGCTTGCCACGGCCAACCCCACCCGTGGCGTTGCGTTGGGGTACAGCCAGCTCACTGACCAGCACATTCAACGCCTGCCCATCCCCAAGCTGCAGGATGAGGGGCTGTGCTTCATCTGGGTGATCAATGCCAAGTACAAGCTTGCATTGGACCTGTTTAAGCAATGGGGATATCGGTACGATGAAAAGGGGTGTGTGTGCATGATCCGGAGGTGGCTTTCTTTGTTTCCCCATTGACAACCACCATAATGTTCCCAACACAATGTTCCCAACAACACATCAACCGCTTCTACCACCGACAGCCTCGTGGATGAAATAGTGTGGGTCAAACTCACAGTCAACCGCCGTCTGGCAAAAAGCCACGGTTACTATTTGCAGCACGCCAAGGAGGTGTGCCTGGTGGGGCAGCGGGGCGGGGACGGTGGCGCGCTCAAGTACAACCGTGACATGGCGTTTCGCAAAGACGTCATCTGCAGTGAACGGCGTGGGCAGAGCCAAAAACCAGAGGAGATTTACGAAATGATTGAAAACCTGGTGCCCAATGGTATTGTGATGGGGTGCACACTGCAATCCTCCTTGTGTATGAGTTTGTGAATGCCTCTTGCCCAAAAAACCTCCTGGAAACACACCCCCTCCCGCGCACACAGGCCGTTATTTGGAAATTTTCGCACGTAAAAACAACCTGCGCAATTATTGGGTGTCGGTGGGCAATGAGGTCACGGGCACCGGTCCGCCAGAGGAGGACCAGGCAGCTATCAACAACAACCAGCGACCAACTGGCGCCGTCTTTGGCCGTGCAGGGTGAACACAAAGCAAGGTGGGGGTTTTATCAGTGGGGGTTTTATCAGTGGGGGTTTTATCAGTGGGGGTTT